>Ga0070729_10001489_pt1 | contig 35528 bp, 51 predicted proteins | sample tdDd472_FD_66725 | JGI IMG/M metagenome (GOLD analysis project Ga0070729, IMG submission 66725) | Marine sediment microbial communities from the Atlantic coast under amendment with organic carbon and nitrate - tdDd47.2 | ecosystem: Environmental > Aquatic > Marine > Coastal > Sediment | place...
GTCTTTGATGGGTGGGGTTATGGCCGCGGCGGCTCGGGCCAGCGGTGTCCAGCAAATCCCCGGGACGATTCCTGGTGTTGGTGAAACGCCGGGGACGCAATCTGTTCAGTCCTTGGAGTCGGCGATCAGAACCACGGCACTGTCCGCAGAGACGCAACGACAACAGCTGATCGATGCCACGATGGGCATTGGCTCCAGAACGCCGATCGATCGCATTAATGAGGTGTTGATTTGACCGACGTTACGACCATCTTTTTGGTTGAGTTTGATGTCTACCACGTGCCCAGTGCGACCGCTTTGACCCTGCGGTTTGCCACCGACATTTACGTCACGTCAGCGGCCGACACACCGGCGTCCACGCTTTACGAGGCGCGCGTGATTAATCCGGGTGAGTGCTCCCGCTTCATGTTTGGCGAAGGCCGGTCGCCGATTTCCGGCCTTGGGCAGCGCCCCCAGATCAAATACGGCGCGATCGAACTGTCGATTGGGTATGAGGGGGATTCCTACCAGGTCACCGGATCGGAGACCGATTCACTGGTTTTTGACTATGCGTGGGAGGGCTCTGAGGTCCGGGTTCTGACCGTCGAGCGCGGCGCGGCGTACTCAACCGCCGTTGAGCACTTGCGAGGCACTGTCAAAACCATCGAATGGGACGAGATGTCGTACACGGTCCGATTCAATGATCGTCTGGGCGATCTTGACACGTCCTACAACAAGGGCCGCCTGCTTGGCACGAACAGCGCTTCATACGGCTTTGAGGCACTGAGCAACAGCGTCGGGGCCGTGAAGCCCATGCTGCTCGGGACCTGCTACAACGTCACGCCGGTCGTTCTGAACGACAATAACCTCATTTACGGCCTGAACTTCATGCCCGACGGGATCTCATGGAGAGACCCTCAAGCCAGCCACGAGGTCGAGCTCTCGACGTCCAATGGGTCTACAAGCCGATCTCCGTTGGCGATCGCGGCGATTGACGCCACGCACGCCATCGCCATCGACGCCGCTGGCTCGGCCGGCCCATGTCACTATTGGCTGGTGTCATTCACTGACGACGCCGTGACCGAAGAGGCCCAGGACATCGGGGCGCCGCCAAGCAGTGCGGAGTGGGTCAAGGCCTATGCGGCGGGAAACGATCGCGTCCTTGCCGTGATGGGCACGCCGGACACGGGTGGAAGCATTGATCTCGCGCTGCTCAGCGCAGACACCAGCGCCAGCCCCAAAACATTGACGGAAGAGGCGCAGGCCACGGTCGCGTCCGATGATGGGGTGGTCGGCGAGCCCCACGTCATCGTCACGATTCCGGTGGATGGGTCGAGCCCGGGTGACGGCGAGGCGGTTGTGGTCTGGATCGATGCGGCCGGAGACGTCAACGCCGAGATCTACGACTTCACAAATTCGACACTGACGCAGCGCACGGGTGGTCCGATCGCAATTGAGAACAGCACGAATGCGATCACACGAATCTCGGCGTGTCTTTTCACTGACCCGGCACTCGGTGAAGACGCGGAGGTCGCGATCGCGTGCGAGACATCGGGCGGGATCGAGATCATTGGATGGAACGTGACGGCCGGCACGATCAGATCCCTGTCCTACAACTCGACGCTCGCTGACCTTGTATCCATCGCGCCCATGCAGGCCCCGGCCAGCAACACGAACGCAAGCACGGCACTTGGGTTTGTCCTGATGGGGACGAAGTCGAGCGTCACCGCCTTTGAGCTTCTCTACGGCGACCCGAGCGACACGGGCGGCCTTCCGGTCATCGATACGCACACCATGGTCAATGATCACTGCCCAGATCTCTGCGGCGAGATCGTGTACCACAAGGATTCGGAGCTTTTCGCCATCACGGGGTCCGCGGCACAAGACGCCAGCAGCGACCAGCGACCGCAGCTGATCTCAGTGCTCGCAAACGGGCTGCGGATCCGTGCCGGGGGAATGGCTGCGCTGAGCTATGCGGCGTCTCGGTGGGCGGCGATCTGCGTGCCGGCAACAGGCGATTCGCCGAAGGTGGTCGGATGCTATGGGGTCCCAGCTACGAGCGCGAGCGTAAACGACGTCAGACAGGCGGTTGTGCTGACCGGGACCAGGACGTCTACGAACCATCGGGTCAACAGCGTAAGCAGCGTCTACGACAAGGGGATCGCGCTTAACGCGCCGACCGTCACGGATTTTGCGAGCCCGGCTGAGCTCAAGGCGGCAACGATCGGGTCCGGCGATTACGGGACGTGCCTGGACGCGGGCATGATCAGGCTTGGCGCGTTGGCCGACGGCACGGTCACATGTGACGCGGTGAGCACCGTCAATTTCACAGCGAACGGCACGGCTTGGCGCGAGGCCGAGGGCGTTCTGATCGACCCGTGCTTTGTCCGAGGCCAGACCGGGAGCCCGGTGCGGTTCGACGCAGCGCGATGGTATGAGGCTGGCAGCCTCGAGGACGCCCAGGACGATGTTCAGAGTTTCGGTGTGCCCACCATGGGACTTTATGTCGATCGAGAGCGGTCTGCGCTGGCCCTGCTGACGGAAATACTGTTTGCCCACGCGATAGGTATTGCAGCGCAGCGCGACGGAACATATGCCGGTAGAGGGTTCGATGGGGCGGCGCCGTCTTCTGGCGTTACTATCAACGACGACGATTACATCGACGGGACTCTGGTCCGGCCGCTCAGCAAGGATCCCGGGAGCGGCATTCCAGCCTACCGGATCAGAGCCCACTACGACAGAAATTGGACGGTGCAGACCGGAGGCGACCTTGCCTCTTCTGTTCCTGAGGAGTCAGATGCGACAAGCCACGGGCGCGCGTTTTTGGCATCGGAATATCGAACCGCGGTGTCTGAGGATCCGACGGTTTTGGCAGCATATCGTGTCAGCCCGACCGTCGACCTCTACACGCTTTGGCGGGACAGCGAGACCGACGTGCTCTACTACGTGGCGCAGGTCTGGGAAACCCTTCTGCAGACCAAGCGGGGCCCATTCCGCGTGACCGTTCCATACTCGGTGGGCTATAACCTTGAGGTAGGCAAGCGCTGCTCGGTGTGGCCATCTGATGGTCGTGTCGTCGGCGGCAAGATTCTCACTGCGTTTGTGTCCGGCCTTGTGCACCGATTCAAAGACGGTGAAATCGACGTAGAGTTCTGGGATCTCAGTTAGGAGACGCGCTGTGTCAAAAATGGTAGTTGCTACGCCGCTGACCATCTCAGCGATCACCGCCTCGTCCGCAGTGCTGTCGGCCGACAACCTGAAGGACCGCAGCCCAGCGCTCAAATGGCGAACAACATCCTACAATTCCCAGTACCTCGAGATCGACATGGGCGCTGCGGTCAAATTCAACTTGATCGGTCTGCTCCACACCAACCTCAGCTCGGCCGCTGTCTACCGTGTGAGAGCCGCGACCAGCCAGGCCAATCTGACGGCAAGCCCAGGCTATGACAGTGGGGCCAATCAGGCCGCTGTTTTCGTTCCCAGCCCGGCCGACGATACGGTAAAGACGCGCTCCCTGTTTCACTTCCCGGCCGCGCTTCAGGACTATCGCTGGATTCGGATTGATGTCGACGACGGGACGGCCAACGCAGACGGGTACATTGAGGCCGGCGTGCTGTTGATCAGTCGCGGATTTCAGCCCGGGATCGGCTGCAACATCAGCTGGGAAATGGACTACCAGGACGCCAGCAAGCAGCACAAGTTGCGCGATCAGAGCCGCGTGATCGATCGCCGAGAACGCCTCCGCCAGATCCGATGCAGCCTGACCAGCCTTACCGCAGCGGAGGTAAAACAAAGTGCGAGGCCCATTCAGCGAAAGGTCGGAAATTCAGGCCCGCTGCTTGTGCTGGTAGACCCGGCCGAAAATGAATACAGGGACGACGGCGTGGTCTGGGGTATTCCTGCGCGAACACCGACGATCCGCGGCGCGTCTGTAAACACGTACGTCATGGACCTTGTCGTGGATGAGCTTCCGGTCGGGGAGCTTGTGACGTGACCGATGCCATCGATTATGACCCGTTCACAACCCTGGAGGCCGACGCCAAGACCGGCGCGATCTCTTTTGTTCCGGTCGACGTCGTGCTCGACGCAATGGCGTGGGGCAATCTCGCTATCTCAACCACTCAGGCGAGCGATGTGGACGCCACAGCTTCCCAGAACGTCGCCGGCATTGCCGTCGGGGTCACAATCAGGGCGGCCGTCTCTGGCGGCAACTTGGCGGCGGGGCAAGCGCTTGCGGCAATCGTGAATGGAACAGAAGTCGCCAGCATCGCCTCGGGTCAAAGCCAGATGGATTTCACTGTCTATGATGGCGACACCCTGGCTTTTGAATTGAGCTGCTCGGCCGACCTTTCAAGCCGGACCGTCACCGTCACCAACCAAACCAATGGTGGAGCCGCGATCGACACGTTCACGATCGTGGCAAATGTCGCCATTGATGAGACTCCAGACGCGATGGACTGGGCCAACATCACCATCGTAACCACAGCCTCCACGGCCGCCGCTGCGAACCCGGCCAAGACCGTCGCTGGGCTTGAGCTCGAGCCGGTAACATTGCGCGCCACACTGTCCGCTCCGTTGCCCGGCTCTTGCTCGCTTGACGTGATCGTGAACGGTACGACCGTCGTTTCCCTGAGTAGTGGCTTTCAGGAGTTCTCCGTCAGCAATACGGACACGATCGCTTTCCAACTCAATGCGACCGAGGACGTGGGATCTAAAACTGTCACGGTCACCAACACCACAGATGAGGGCTCCGTACTCGACACATTCACTGTGCAGGCCAATGTGAGCGCAGACGAAACGCCAGACGCCATCAATTTCGCTGACATTGCTGTGGCGACGACGGCGGCATCCGGTTCGGGTTCTAACTCGAATCAGACAGTTCAAAACTTTGAATTGACCACACTTACCCTGCGGGCTGCAGTGAGTTCCGCGCTCGGTGCGGGAAACACGCTTTCGATCATCGTCAATGGGACTGAGGTCGGATCGATTACTGGTGCCGTCCAGACAAGCCAGGATTTTACCGTCGCGGATGGGGACGTCGTTCACTTCTCACTTTCCAGCACGGCCGACCTGGCGAGCAAGACCGTCACCGTGACGAACGTTACAGACGAAGGGACAGTTCTCGACACATTTTTGATTTCGGCGAACGTCTCGATGGACGAAACACCTGATGCTGTCGATTGGGCCGACATCGCGCTGCTGACCACAGCTGCGTCAGGGGCATCCTCTAACAGCTCAAATACCATTCAGAGCTTCGAAGTTGATCAGATCACGCTGCGCGCCACTGTGAGTTCAGCCATCGGAGCGTCCGCTACGCTTTCCATTTTGGTCAACGGCACTGAAGTTGGTTCAATCACCGGCGTCTCGCAGACCACGCAGGACTTCAATGTGGCCGACGGAGACACGGTGGCATTTGAGCTTTCGGCCAGCGCCGATCTTGGCGCAGTCACGGTGACGATTACAAATCAGACAGACGAGGGCGCCACGCTCGACACGTTCTCGGTCAGTGCCGACGTGCTCTACGTCCCGCCGTGGTATAATCCCGGCGCGGCCATCTCACTGGACTTCGAGAACGACCAGGCTCAGATCGGCGGATCTGATGTAACGTCGCTGTCCGCGTTGCTTACGGTCACGAACTCCGGCGGAACGTACCGCGACTCGTCCGGGCACATTCAAGCCGCGAGCTCGAATGCGCCGCGGTTTTCTTACATTGGTGGGCGTCAGGGTCTCTTGATAGAGGAGGAGCGGACGAATTTGCTTTCCCGCTCGGAGGATTTCGGGGCGACATGGTCAAAAGGCTATTGCGTCATTACCGACGACGACGCGACAAGCCCGCGCGGGACGGCAACGGCGGATAAAATGACCGACAACGCGGCGGGCGGGTCGAGAACGGTTAGCCTACAAATGTCACGCACCGTCGATACGTTGTCGCAATATACGCTTTCGTGCTTTGCAAAAGCGGGATCGGTTGATTACCTGTATTTGGTTCCGCGATTCTTTTCCAGCGTGTCGAGTAGCGCATATGCATACTTCAACGTCTCAACCGGAACCGTCGGATCCGTGCATGCCGACCTCGACGACGCAGGGATCGAGGATTACGGAAACGGCTGGTACCGGTGTTGGATGGTCTTTACGACCCATAGCTCCGACACGAGCGGTTATTATCGACTCGGACTTGCGTCGGCAGACGGCGTCAGCACTGTAACGGCGGACGGCTCTAATTATCTTTGGGTTTGGGGCGCTCAGTTCGAAAAAGGCGCGGTCCCGTCGAGCTATATCTATAATGCAAGTTACATTGGTGGGCAGACGCGAACCGCGGACGACGTCTCAATGACAGGAATTGTGACCTCCGGGTGGTATGATCAGGCGGTCGGGTCACTCTACGCCGATGCCCGGCCTGATTACGTTGTGTCAGGCCAGACAATCGCCTCATTCTCAGACGGCACGGCAAATGAAGTGATTGCGGTTACGGCCGGCGCGGACACACACCTTCAGGTCATCGATGGTGGGGCTGAACAGGCGAACATCGATGCCGGCACGTTCGTCGAGGCCACGGCCGGAAAGATCGCCGCCGGATGGGCTGCAAATGATTTTGGGGCCGTGATCGATGGTGGTGCCGTAGTCAATGACGCGGCTGGCGCGATCCCAACGACAGACGAGTGGCACATCGGCAGCCGATATGACGGCGCCGGTGGTTTCCTGAATGGCCATCTGTTCTATCTGGAGTATTTCGACTCGCGGCAGTCTGACACCGCGCTTGATGCGCTGACCGCTTAGGCCGCCTCGTCCTCTGCGCTCATCTCATCTGCGGTGAGGCGGACAAGCTTGGCAACGCTGGGCCGAATCTTCCGATAGCCATAGTAGAAGCTCGCTATCGATGTCTGGCTGAGCCCGCTCGCGGCAGAGAACGCCGCGAAGCTGGCGCGCACGCCCAGACCCGGGCAGGCCTTGGCGAGCTGGGCCTTGAACTGTTCGCGGGTCATGGGTTTGGCGACTGACATGGTTGGCTCCGTTGCTATCAAGTTACCAAAATGGGAAACTATTTGCCCCAGGTCAAGGCAGGAGGGTTAACCATGGGTATTCGCGCGGAGTTTCGCTATTGGCGCGGGCTCGGCTTCACGGTCGAGCAGCGCCGGTCAGGACACCTGCGTCTCGAAAAGGACGGGATCGTTATTTTCACAGGGGCGACGCCGTCGGACAAAAGGGCCCGACGGCACGCCTTGGCGGAATGGAGGCGAAGAAAACGCGCGGCTAAGGAGCGGGACCGACTTCAGCCGGCGAAAGCCCATTGAGCTGTTGGGCGATCGCAAGACACGATTCCGGGGCTGGCATGCCGGTCGCCGTGAAGTGGATCACGGCACCACCACCGAACCCCAGCTCAGCCATCACATCTGACGTGTTGACCGAACATGTCGAGTAGGCATCGGTGACCTCGAGCCCGTCGGGCTGGGTCCACGAGGACTGCAAGAGTTCGCCGTCTCGGGTCTCTGTCGGCGTGACCTGGGCGGTTCCGGTGTAGAGCCCGGCAGTCATGGACGGCGACCCGGTTTCATCAACGGCATCGATGTGTGCACCGATCCCGGCCTGGGTGAGGTGATAGACCGGGTTCTGCGGGATCCCGGCACAGGCGGTCAGCATGGCGGCGAGGCCAAGGCAGCCGCAGATGATCAGCAAGCGCTTCATGGTGATTCTCCTTGAGCAGGCGGCAGGTATGCGCCGACGTGATTTCCGGTGACCGTGACGCTATCACATTCTCGGTCGACCACCACCTTCGATTGCCGTGACGGGCCCAGTGTGATCCGGTCCGGCCCGATGATCCCGATCAGGGACCACGTGTCCGTGGCCACAGCGCAGGGAGAGCTGCCCGCAGGAGGCAGGCCCGGGGTAACCGCACAGGCGCTCAGCGCCGCGCAGATCGCGCTCAGCGCGCCTATTCTGAGTTGGCGGTCCACCACGTCACCGTGTAGATGGCCAGGAAGACGGCGACCGCGATGATGCCCTCCGGTGCTGACAGCTGGTCCAGAGTGATTTGATCTCCGCTGACCCTGGTGCCCATCGCAGCCAGCGCCGTGACCGTGGCGGACGTCGCAGCGGCCCACGCCTTGCGCGCGAGGCGCAGATCAAAGAACTCCTTGAGGCGATCGAGAAAGTTCATGGTCGAGATTCCTCACGTTGAGTCCGACGGTGTCGCCGTCAAGCAGAGCCTCTGCGATCACGGGATAGACGTCAAGGTAGGTGTCCGTGCTGTTGGAGACCCAGAGCGGGTTGGCCCATGGATTCGGGGCCCGGCCCAGGAGCGGACAGCCGTCGGTGTTTCGGTGGTAATTGCCGATGTGTGGCTGAATCCATGTCCAGATCTCGAGGTGGCCTTCCGCGTTGATCCGGCTGACCTCCGGCCCCTTCCCGGCCTGGTCGGCGGGGCCGCCCGGCATCCTGATCCAGAGCATGCCTTTGTGGATCGGCGCGATCTGGGGCGAGCGCTTCGGGTCAGAATATTTGCTGTGAAGCCCTCCCTCGGTCCGCAGAACAATTTCGTACCGCCCGTCCGGGATCCTCGTGTTACCGCGGATTTTGATGGGCTGGTACGGGTCCTCGAGGACGTGGCAGGCGAAACGGCCGTCGATCAGCCAGACCGAAAGCGTGGCCGCGCCGTCATCGGCAAGCCGAATATGATCAATCTCCATTGTTGCGCTCCACAGGTTCTGGTTGGGTCGGGATCTCGCCGGTCACGGCGAATCGAAGGACCGCCACCTCGGTCTTGAGTGAGGCGACCGTGTCGGTCGTCCTGATGTGGCCGGATTCTAGGCTGGCGATCCGGTCGTCACGGTTTTTGAGGTTGGCGACCTCGACACTGATCCAGCGCGCCCAGCCACCTGCGCCGAGCACAGCGGCGATAATGATCGCCGTGAAAATCTGCGACCAGGACGGCCGCCAGCGCTTCAACCTGTCAATGGAACCACCCATACGATCGCCTGCTTGCCCGTGTGGTTCGGGCGCCTGACACCGCTGTCCATGATTCGTGGCGGATCTTCGGCCAGCAGTTCGGACGTCCGTGGCTGAACCGTAGCATAAGGCAGGTCGAGGATCGAGCACACCTCTTCGGTGGTCAGCCCGCCCCTGTGGCTCGCGCCCAGGACAGCATTGTAGACCAGCTCCCGGATGCTCGGTGCCCGGGCCGTCAGGTCCGTTGCGGCCGCGACGCTGGTGTCCACGCCGCGATGGCCTGGCTTGTCAGGGTATCCGCTCATGTGTAGTGCACCGTGACCTGACCTGCCGGGATGCGCGCGATCAGCGTGTCATCGCTGTAGACCGCAAACCACGGGACGTCACAAAACTGAGCGGGCTCGCCGTAGGCCTCGATCTTCGTGACCTTCACCTGGGCCTCTGCCTGATATACGCTCTGGCCGACGCAGTAGCCGCCGGCGCCCTCACCCTCGAACCAAATGGATTTGATCTCGCGCTCGTCATTGAGAATTGTTGTGGTCACGACAGACCCTCCTTATCGACCAGCCATTCTGCGATTTCGAACACGACTCGCTGGCCTTTCTTGAGCCGCTCTTCGGTGTACCCGTCGGCCAGGCGGCCGTGCCCGCGAGAGATCCAGACCGGGTCGGGCAGCGCGTCACCGCCCGCGCGGCAGGCCGGCCTGAACCCGATCGCCGCGGCGGTCGACGCAACCCAAGTGCCTTCGATCTGCTCGTACTCATCTTCACCGTACGGGTCGGTGAACGCGCTCTCGTCACGCAGTCGTGTCATCAAGCGCCTCCATTTCATCCCAGAGGCCGGCCAGGGCCAACCGCCCCTTCTCGGTAATGAACTCATTTGAAAGCAACCGACCGTGGCGTCTCAATCGGGACCATTTCACGCGCCCAGGAAATGCAGGCCAGCGCTGCTCGGCCTCGCTGATTCTAATCACCTCTCGCGGTTGGCCTGGCGGCGTGCTGACCTCGAACGAAAATTCGGTCAAACCGTTGCGGCGGCACCAACACCCGGTCTGGCCCCTGTTCGTGCACAATATTGGTCCACCACCGGCGTCGACCAGCTCTTGCAGCCACTCTCGCTGTGGTTCTGACAGCCGCCGCAAGTCTTCGATCCTGCGCATCGACATGATCATCCCTCCTCGCCAACCGTGACCGGGTCGCCCTTGTCCTCGGCCTGAGCCCGCTCCATACGAGCCCGCTCCTTCTCAAGCGCGGCCTTGAGGTCAAGCGCGTCTGATTTGGCCGCGGCCCAAAACTGCTGGAGTCCAACCCGGTTCATTTGCATGAACATATCAAGCTCTTCGGGGTGGTTGACGCCCCGGATGTAGGCCAGAACCCGGTCAGCGAGCTCGCCGATGGGAACCAGCTCAAGGGGCTGGCCGTAGCCGAACATGAAGGCGATCGAATCCTTGCCGCCGATCGCGGTCATGCGCGCCTCTGCCTCGTACTTTTCTACCTGCTCAGAGGCGGTCAGCTCCTCATGGGTCCGGGCCATCTCGTCGTCGGTGTAGATCCCGGCCATGTCTTCGGGCCAGCCCATACGGAGGGCCAGGGCCTCAGCGACCTTGCCGATCATAAGGCGCGGCATCTTGGCCCACATCTCAGAAAGCTTCTGCTCGTCTGTGGGCTGGCCGTTTTCCCAAACCTGTTTCTTCGGCGCGTACTCATCCCAGTAAGCGATGGCCCTGACCGGGCTCCATTCACCATCTGATTTTTTGTAAACCGTCACCATGGCAGACACGATGCCCTTCGGGTTCAGCGGAGTCCGCTCGTTCTCATCATATTCGATGCGCGGCGGGTCTTCCGCTGGCCGGTAATCCCCACACCGGGCCGCGATGGCACGGAACCCATCGATGCCCGTGATGATGGACATCTTCCGCTTGTCCTTGTTGTTTTTGCTGTAGACCACCGCGTAAATCTGCTTGCGGAACGGGTCGAGCCCGACGCGCTTGCATACCTCGATGAACAGGTCGAACTCGTCGCGATTCGTGTCGGCCGCGACCGTGCGCTTGATCAGGTCGATTTGCTGGTCGTTCCACTTGGTGGGCCGGACCGGCGTGACGACCACGGGCTGGCGTTTGTCGTTTGTCATTGGCCGCCCCTATTTCTTGCGGACGGTCAGGGACACGCCAGCCTCGCCGAGCTTTACGCCAGGGATCGACTCGCCTTCTTTGGCCGCCTCCTTCACGGCCTTGAGCAGTTCCGCCCGGTCCAGCCGCGGGTCCTGCGCCTTCCAGTACTTGGCTGGGATCACGGACTCGTCTTCGATGTCGAGGCCGGGCGGCACCTTCCTGAGACTTAACGTGGCCTCGGCGAGCGGCATCTTCTCGAGCTGACCGATCACGAAGGCCTGCTCGATCAGGGCGCGCTTGCGGCCCGCCGCCTGCTCAAACCTTGTTTTGCGCGCGGAAAGGTCGTCGATGCGGGCCTTGATTCCGGTCACGAGCTCGAGGTCCGTCTGCATGGAGTTGAAGCAGGTCTCGATCGCTTCGTGCAGTTCGGTCTCACCCTCGATCATGTCGCGGAGGGTTTCGGCATCGTCTTCGTCAACGATTTCACTCAGCGCGTTCAGCAGGCCCTTGGCGTCCTGAATGCCCTGGAAAAGGTCGTGTTCTTCTGATTTTGACATCGGTCTTCCTCACCTGTTTTTTGTCGCTCCGGCGCTGGGCCAGAATGATTCGACCATGGCACAGTGTTTTCGTCTTGGCAACGCCCGTGGATCGGGGTAAGGGTGGGCCGCTCAAGGAGGATCCCTATGGCAATCACCAATGAAGAACGGCTCCACATAGCCTGCGCGCAGTACCTGGATGTCAGGCTGCGGGGCAAGGCTATGTGGTGGCATACCGCAAACGAGCGCCAAACCAACGTCAGGCGCGGCGCGAAACTCAAACGTATGGGCGTCCGGGCCGGGCTGCCTGACATTTTCATTCTCAAGCCGATCTCGGCGGCCGGGGCCGACCAGGGCGATGATCCGGTCACTATCGGCCGACTGTACGCCGTCGAGCTGAAATCGCTCGAGGGCCGCCTGAGCCCGGTTCAGCGCACGCGAATCCAAGAGCTGGGCGCGAACGGGTGCCCAACCGTCGTGGTCAGGGAGCTAAAAACCCTGATCGAGGCCCTTGATCAATGGGGGCTCTGATGGTCAAGCGCGCAGGATTTTCATGGACCGATGAAATGGTGGACCGCGTGCGCGAGCTTGCCACTGACTATTCCGCGGCGGTCGTGGCCCGGATGATCAGTGATGAGTTCCATCCGGTGACACGCAACGCCGTGCTGGGGATCGGTCACCGTAAGGGCATCGCGTTCAACGCCGAAAATACGGCGCGGCGGCGGCGCCCGCCGGTCAGGGTCGCCAAATCAGCCGGGCGCGGCAAGCCGCCACGCCCCTCAGAGGCCGACAAGCAATTCAAATTCGGCCAACGGCCGCTGAGCCGTGCTGAGCTCAAAGAGCAGAAATGTCTGGCCGAAGCGAACCGCCTGACCGACGTGCGGTCCAAGCCCGGTGACCCGGCGCCGGTCGATCCGCCGATGCTCCTGAAGGACCACCGGGCAGGGCAGTGCCTCTGGGTCCATGGTGACCCGAAAGAGGGCTCTTACCGGCTGTGTGGCCATGCCATCGTGCCGGGCACACCGTACTGCCCGGCCCACAAGGCCAGGACAACGGTGAAGGCATACGTCCGACTGAGGGACCGCTAATGTCGCGAAAGCTTTGGAACAAATGGGCCCCTCAGGACTGGCTCGGCGACCCCAACCTCCGACTTTGCTCACCATCGACGCGCGGGATCTGGATGGACATCATCTGTTTGATCGAGACCCTGCCAGCCCACAAGGGCCGTGAGGGGCACTTGCTGATGCCCGAGGGCCAGCCCATGCGGGCCGTCGAGATCGCGCACGTGTGCGGCACAGATCCGGTCAGCGTCGAGGCCGCATTTAATGAGCTGACCAGGACCCAAACCTGTGACCGCGCCCAGGACGGGGCAATCATCTGCCGCCGGATCAGGAGGCGACTCACCAGGTCAAGGCGACAACCACGGGATGAGTGGGACGAATGTGGGGCGAGATCGGACCGGGACCGGACCGAAACTGGGGCGGAAAGCGACGACACTAGAAACTACAGACTAGAGATTGATGATGTTGATGTGTCGGCGCAGCGCGCTGAAATAATGACAATCTGTCAGCCGGTCCTACGGCACGACATGCCGGTCCTGACCGGACTCAACCATCACATCGTGCAATGGGCGAGACATGACTGGTCTGAGGTCGTGCTGCCCGCCGTGCGCCGCGCCGTGGCCTTCTTGGCCGATCGTGGTGACGTGCTGCACTCACCGCTTTACCTGGATCGCGTGGTCGAGCGATACGCTCGTGATGCCGAAAGGCAAGAGGAGGAATCTGATGGGAACCGAACCAATGGTGGCCGAACGCGGGGAGGCCAGCGTCCGGCCCGGACAGGGCGAAACCGTATCGACGCTGACCTTGAATCCATCTACGAGAGCACGCGCCCAACAGGCCCGGAGCTGGCTCCAGGGCAAGACTGATCGTTGGGGCATCCGACGTGATTGGCAGGGGCGGGACATCGAGGCCCCTGATCTTTCCGGGCTCAACCTGCCAGAGATCTCAGCGCTCGTGGACGAGCTTGGCTTCAGTGCCGATCAAAACGAGGTCCGGGCCGCGATCGCTTCGCTCAGGGCCAGCCTTCAGGACGAGGGCCGCTCCAAGCCGGTCGCTGACCTGCACTACCGCCAGTTCGCCCAGGACCTGCTTTCCGTCATGGTCCCCCCAGACCTTTTGGCCGACGCCTGCAGGATTTGGCGGCTGAGCGGCACGGAGTTCATGCCCAGAACGGCGGGCGCGTTGATCGCTCCGGTCCGGGCAGAGATGGGCGAGCGCGCGGCCGTGCGATGTCTTTTGGCTGATCTGGCACGTTACGCAAGGGAGCAAAACAATGGTTGAGCTCGAGGACCTCATGAAGCCGAACCCCGCGGTCGACAAGACACTCGAGGACGAGCAGGTCCCACCACAATACCGCGCGATATGGCTTAAGGACCTGGAATCGCAGGTCTCTGAGCGGAGCGACGCGCTGATCCAGTCGGTCTTCGCCGACGACGTCATTCGGCGCGGGTACGAGGCAAAGCGTGTGCCGCCCGCCACCATGTTCGGGATGGTTTACCTGATCTACGCGACGGCGTGGTGGGCGTCCCAGAACGCCAAGAGGGACGATGGGTTCGCGACAAAGGTGGCGACCACGGTGCTGCCGCCGTCAATCATGACGGCCGGCCCGATGGAGGCCCGGCTATTCGATGATATGCTGGGCGTCGTGCTCAAAGCCGTGGGCGTCGAACCCGTCCACACGTGGTGGAAGAGGTACTACCTTGGTAAGAATTGGGGGCCCGCTCTCGGCCTCGACATCGATCCGGTCGCGGCTGACATCATGGCCGAAACCTGGGTGATCAGGATCGGATTCGAGGTCTATAGGGCATTTGCCCATGAGCGGGAGGTGGCCAGCCGAGAGCGCTGAGCGGCACCGGGTGCCGCGGCCAATGGGGGTTGCCAATTTGGCAACGCTAGGGCATGGTCATCGGCATGATCCAGACCAACGATAAAATCAAGGCCCTGAAGGCCGCTCAGGACGAGGCCCGCGCGGCCTACGAGCCGGTGCGGCTGGCATTTATCGATGGTCGGGTCGGTGAGGACGAACACGAAGAGGCCAGGTCCAGGTGGGCCGCGGCATTTGCCGAAAGGCTGAGGGCGGTGCGCTCAGCACAAGGCGGCGGAGGAAGAGATGAGCAGTGATTCACTACCATATTTGATTTTGATCGGGGTTCTGTTCCTCCTGCTACTGGTCTGGGACGGCGAAGCCGACGCCCAGCAGTGGCGGGACGACGGGGCCCCTCTCTGTGTCCTGAACGGTTATGACCGGCCGTGCGCTGACCCACCCTACGATCGCTGGGTGCCCGGCGCCGGTCCGGGCGGCGACACCTCGAAGTTTGATGACCCAGACGATGGTGATGACGGCTCAGGGCGATACCGCGACCGGCGGCGGACCTGGCGTGATCAGGCCCGTCGGGAGATCGAGGAGACCGGGGGGCGATGACCAGCGAACAGAGAACCGTGGACCGCGCGATGATCGCCGAACACGACAGAGCCGTATTGAACTGGCTCGGCCGCAAGTGGCGGCATGAGATCAGGGTAGAGCGACGCCGGGCGCTGATGTCCTACAACCGGGAGAGGGATCTCGTACCATTTTTTCCGCAGCGCGCGATCGGCCGTTATTTCAATGGGTTTGAGCGTGACGAGCCACCGGCTCGCACGATTCCAAGGATCAAGGCTGCGATCAAGCGCATCCGGCGAGACCCAGCCTGCCAGGTCTGGGGCGGCCTGAACCTCCGCGCGCTCTGGGCCGCGTTGGCCGCTGAGATTGTGATGGAGGGCGGCCGCGTCCGTGACCTGCCCGAATTCGATGAAGCGCGCCCCGAGCCCGGTCCCGAGCTTCAGGCCGCTTATGCCCGCGAGCGATCCCGGGCCCGCGCCCGGGCCTACTTCGTTGGTGAGGACCGGGACGTCGACATAGACAGGCCCTGGGAGGGCACGGAATTCGTGCCCGGCGCTCTCGCAGGTTAGAACCGTTCGAAAAATGTTTCACGTGAAACAATGAGGAGGATCCGATGGATCTCGTGATTATCGAAAGCCCGTATGCGGGCAACATCACCAAGAACGTTGGCTATGCGCGCCGTTGCATGGCCGATTCGCTCTCGCGCGGCGAGGCGCCGATCGCCTCGCACCTGATTTACACCCAGCCCGGCATCCTTCGGGACCATGATCCTGACGAGCGAAAGCATGGGATACAGGCTGGGCAGGCATGGATGGAAAAGGCCGACCGGGTCGTTGTTTACACCGACTACGGAATCACAGACGGCATGGCCATCGGCGTCGAGCGCGCCGGTCAGCTCGGGATCGAAGTCTCGTACCGGCAGATCGGGCGGCCAGAGGACGGGGACGGCGGCGACCCGCTGCGGCCCAGGGTCAGCGCGTCGATCGAGGCGCCGGAAGAAGAGTTTGTGCTGGCCGAGGGCGTTGAGGTCAGACAGTTCAGCGCGAAGAACGTCCCTGAGCTCGGGGTTGGTATTTTGGTCTGGCAGATCGAGGACGGCCGACAGGCCGAACCAACGGCCCGCGCACGGCTGCTCTGGGACGGCCGTGAGGGCCTGGCCCGGGCCGCATTCAACGCCTACGAGGTGGCCCGGATCCCGTTTGAGGGGATGACCACAAAAGACCTTGATGAGATCAGGTCGGCGCTGGGCACAGCCATTATTGAATTCGCCCCTGAAATCTTCCTGCGGTCCGAAACCATCGGCGGTGACCTCGGGCTCGGGCTTCGAACCATCAAGCCCGGTGGGCCGGACCAGGTCGCGATCAGTGTCGACTACGATCAATCTGGCGACCCTTTGCACGACGGAGTGCCAGAGCTCGGTGACTGGCTCAGGGATCTGTTTCAGGCCGGGTGCCCAGCACACCTGCTATCAAAGGTCTGCCGGGCCATGGAGAGCGCCGAGAGCGGCGAAAGCATCACGGTCGAATGGGAGGGATTCCCTGGTGGCGTGGCCACGGTCACGCGGCGCAAGTTCGGGCCCGCGGCCTAGCGAGCCCATATCATCCGTGCTAGGACGGTTTCGCCCTTCGGGGCGATTCCTGAGCGGGGGCGGGGCCGACGACAAAGGGAAACCTCGTTGCCGGCTCCGTCCCAGTCTTGATCTGAGCCGATGGGGGCGCCATGGCACACCACACAATTCGAGACGAGGAGGAGGACCGCCAGGCCTACGAGTCGCTCTGGTATCACGCCCTGATCGGGCTGGCCTACGTCGCTCAGGACGGCACGTTCAAACGAGCGAACCCGGCCATGCAACGCATCGTCGGCTACACCGAGGCCGAGCTCCAATCCAGACGATTCCAGGACATCACGGTGCCGGGAGACGTTGTCGCTGACGAGATCATGGCGGACAAAGTGGCGCGCGGTGAGGTTGACCACTACGACATGAACAAGGGCTACATCCACAAGCTCGGCCACATCGTTCCGGTCCGCCTTCGTGTCGTGGGCCTGCACAGCGAGAACGGATTCGAGTTCTTTGTTTCCCAGATGGCTGAAATCCACCAGCCCCTGGTCACGGTACCACCGGCCATGCACGGCGGGTTTCATCCCATGACAGCTGGCGAGATCAAGTGGACGAACATCGGCACCATGGTTTGGCGGGATCTGCCGAAGTGGGCAATCATCGTCGGCATGGTCTCGACCGCGATCGCAGGCGCCGTGGTCACGCTGAACCAGCTCGGCATTATCTGACTTGACTGGGGCCCCGACCGTTGCCAGTGTGGCAATGCTCAGGAGGCGCCCATGACAACCAAACACAGCACCGGAAACCGGGCCGACCCGGTCGGCGATCGCGGCGATGATCTCTACGAGACTCCGACCTGCGCAACGCTCGGCCTGATCGACGCGCGCCCCGATCATTTCATGGGGTTCATCTGGGAGCCGTGCTGTGGGCCCGGCGCCATCGCCCGGGTCCTGCGCGGACTCGATGACGTCGACGTCACTGCCACGGATCTGATTGACTACGGCTGGGACGGTCAGGACGCTTCGCGCGCCGACTTCCTCATGGAGCACAAGGGACCGTGGCCACCGAACTGGCCCTATCAGATCGTCACGAACCCACCGTTTAAGCTGGCGACCGAAATGATCGCCCACGCCGTCTTCGACCTGCGCGCACCGGGTTGGTGGCTGCTTCGCACCCTGTTCCTGGCCGGCGGCAGCGAGGAGACCAAGGGGCGCCCGCAGCTGCGCGCGAGCCTGCGCGAGCACCTTACCGACGTGCTGCAGATCAGCCCCAGACTTCCCGCCATGTACCGCGGCGGCGAGATCGATTTTGATCAGGCTGGGGCCGAGCTTCTGGACCGCCTGAAGGCGAACGAAATATCCCCGGCCGTCTATGACCTTGAGATCGAGGCTCTCGATGAAGAGCGCCAAGCCCGCGCGCAGGGCCGGTCAGCCATGGACTTCGCCTGGTTCCGGTTCCAGCCCGAGCCAAAAACAGGGCCGACCCGGCTCGAGTGGATCAACTGCAGGAGGTTTGAATGACGAAGGACCCGGTAAGGGGCGTGCGAGCAGCGTTGCGCCCCGACGACCCAAAGGCGCGCGTGGAATCACGTATCAGGATTGTGGGCAGCACGACCGCAGACCTCACGATCTGGCGCGATGAGGACGGCGATCTCGTGGTCTGTCAGGGCAAGGGCCGGGTCGTGATGGCCACGAATCAGGCCCGCCTGGTCGCGTTGGCTCTCTTGGAGATGCTTGGCACCAGGGCCGACCAGCCAGAATTCACATTTCAGGAGAGGTGACATGAGCACATCAGACCTACAAGGAATTGTCGGCGGCGTCTCGATTTTCGGGGTTACTGGCGGAGAGTGCGGTGAAGGAGAGGTGATGCTGCGCTCCACCTTCAATCATTCGGTTCTTATGCCCGCAGACGACGCGATCGAGATCGCCAGGCGGATGATCACCACAGCCGAGTGGGCCAAGGCAAAGACCAAGGCTGAAAAATCAGGGTTTTCAGTCGACCTTGACTTAGCGGCACAGTGCCTACGATCAGGTAAGCCGCTGGCCTCTGACCCGCAGGAGCAAGGCTCGTCCGGGTTCAGCGCCGATCAAGTGCGTGACGCCTCGCAGAGAATCGCGCAAGCGACGGACGACGCCAAAAACGTCAGGCCCGAAGAGCTCAAATCCGTGCTCGAACAGGTCGACCAGGCCAAGGACATCGTGGCCAAACAGTCCTACACGCTGGCTGAAATCGAGGAGGCCCTGAAATGGTGGGAGCTTTTCGGCCAAAGCGACCCCGATTTTCACGAGGTGCCCGGCCCGCTGCATGACTGTGGCGACCACGGGCACGATTTCGGCAAAGAGCTCAGCGTCCTTTTCAGCAAGGTCGGCGTTCACAGCGACTGCCGCTACGTCGAGGTCAAGGACTCGGTGATCTACCAGACATGCAAGCGCTGCGGCGGCATGTGGCCTTACCGGCCGTCATTCGCTGGCCACTTCACCGTGCTCAAGGATTCCGACGATGCCAGCTGAGGGCCGCGCCTGCGAGACCTGCGCATGGTACCAGCCGCTGACCGCGGGCGATGGCGGCGGGACATGCCGGCATGACGCGCCCGACGCCCACCACGGGTGGCCGGTCGTCAACGCCAAGGCGTGGTGTCGGCATTGGGATCTGGACTCGCCGCTGACCGTTGGTGGCAAGCCAATCCGGGATCTCGATGACGATGAGCTGCAGGACGCCCTGCGCTTCTGTTCAGAGGCCGAGAATTTAGAATCCTACGACTCAATGGTTCGGGCCCGCTGGGAGCAGGAATCGTGTGCGGTCGCGGTCAGGCGGGAAATAGAGCGCCGCGCGATCCTCAAGGCTGGGGGCTAACCGTCTGATTTGATTGAGATCAGACCCAAAAGTGTGAGGAGTCCATAATGGGAGAATTGCTTGCGTTTATAGATGACAGGTTCAACGCCACGTGGCGGGCCGTCGCTTTCTGGGGGTCGCTTAACGCCACGCTGATTTGTTTTTTCAACGGCGCAGCGATCCCGGCGATGATCTTCGGGGTCTGGCTTGGGGTGGTGTCCTGCCTTTTGCTGGTGTCCGCGTTCAAAACGGCCGATCAGGACGAAGAGCAGTCGGAGGGAGTTGAGTGATGGGTAACAGAGGCATCCCCTTGTGGGCTCTTTTGGTTTGGGCGGGGGCCGTGTCGTTCGTTGCCACTCTCTTGATGTGGTGCCACCCATGACCACTGACATAGACATTCCAGAAGAAAAGTGCCCGCATCAAAATCAGGAAACGGTAGGTGTGCGGGGCGCTGATGGCGTGGAGTTCGATGTGAAAGCTTGCGTCGATTGCGGGGAATTTGGCCCGTTCCCGCCCTCAACGCAGCTGCCACGCCTGGCCCTCTCGGTCCGTCAGCCCTGGGCGTGGGCAATCATCTTCGCGGGCAAGGATATTGAGAACCGGAGTGTGGCCGCGGTCAGGCACGGCATGAAGCCGGCTCCGATCGCTATCCATGCCTCAAAGGGCATGACGCAATGCGAGTACGAGCACGCCGCTGAGTTCATGGCCAGCATCGGCGTGACGTGCCCTGCAGCGCGCGAACTGGTTCGGGGCGGGGTCATAGGCCATTGCGAGATCACGGGCATTGTGGACGCGCACGACAGCCCGTGGTTCTTCGGTCCGCGCGGGCTCGTCCTGGCCAATCCGACGCCATGCGATCCGATCGCCGCGGTCGGCGCGCTGGGCTATTTTCGCTGGGAGCGTGGCGGCGAGCTCGATGAGCCGAAAAAATGGATGCTGGCCGAGCCGCCCGGACCGGCGCCGGAGCCAATCACTACGCTCCCGCTATTCGACGGGCCCGAGTCATGAGGCCGTGGCAAGTCACGCTCGAGCGCTTGCGGTATCAGGCAAAAATGCGGTGCCTTGACCGCCATGAACTGGCTGAACTTCAAGAAGCTGAGGCCGAGGAGGAGGCCTATTCGGGGTCGACCGATCAAGCCGTTGATGAGCTAATCGGCCTTTTTTCTGATCTCTGTGACGCCATCTGGCATGGGCTCAGGGCGAATCCGTGGCCTCTGATCTCATGGTGGGCTGGTGGTGTGATTATCGCACTCATTCTCGAGCTGGCCAACCGATAGGAGGACGACCATGAACGCCGACGTCATCTCAGCCGGAAAGCCCTGGGGCGACACAGGGGGCACGGTCTACTACTTTGATTGCCCGGGCTGCGGCAGCCCACACATGTTCGTCATTGGCGGCGGCCGGGGCTGGACATGGAACGGCGACCACAAGAGCCCTACGGTCAGGCCGTCAATCCTCGTGAATGGCAACGCAAAGTGCGTCAACCCGGCGGCGCCACGGTGTCACAGCTATGTGACCAATGGGCAGATCGGATTTCTGAATGATTCGACCCACGAGAAGGCTGGCCAGACCGTGCCGCTACCGGCGTGGGACAGGGATTGGGACTAGGGCTGGCGACCGGCGCATGACCGTGATACGTTGCCACCGCAGAAACGCTTAGGAGGAGCAGACATGAATTTGCTACCGGACATCTACGGTCTCCGTGACAGCCTGAAACGCCGCAAGGGCGGTCTCAGCACCAAGTCGCTGACGGAATTTAACCGCCTGGCCAACAAGGCGCTTGACGCTAAGGGCGAAGCGCAGCGGCTGACAGCCGATGTCGAACGTTTGGAAGGTGAGGTTCGGGCGCTGGAGCGAAAGGTTGAGCGCGAGGGCGACCGCGCCGACTTCGCGCACGCCCATGCCAAGGCAGTGGCGTATCGGGACGCGCTGGACATGGTGACCGGACGAATGGGTGGGCAGACCATCCTCCCGACCGTGGAGCTGACCAGCGAAAAGGCTGGTGGCTGACCGCACTCCATGCGCGGTCCCGTTCTGCCGAAAGACCACCAAGGGCGGCGGTCCGGGATATGAGTGGATCTGCGCGGATCACTGGCGGCACGCCGATCGGGGTCTCCGTCGGCGCTACGCCGCGGCGCAGAGGGCCCAGAGGCCGGCCGCGAATCGCTTGTGGCGGGCCATCAAGGTGCAGGTCGTGGAGCGCGCGTTCGGCATCGGATGATCCACGGTTTACACTGTACCACGTAGTGTAATAGTCTCGATCTGACCGCGCGGTCTGACCACGTGTGGTCTTCCCAAGGAGCCCCCCCAAGGTTCCACACCACCAGTACCCCTGGCCCCGTCGGCCCCAACCGGCGGGGCCCTCGCTTGCCCGCCCGTGTTTTCGGTGCGATAACGTGCCCCGGTAGAAACATCGACCCCTCAGGAGGCACGACATGGCCAAGACACCCAGCACGAAGACGAAGACAAAGGCGCCGGCCAAAAAGGCCGCTGCAAAGCCTGCGCAGGCCAAGACGGACAAGCGCACCGAGCATCTGCACGAGATCATCGTCACGCACCACGCCGGAGCCGCGGAAGGCACGGTTAAGGTCAACGGCGCCATCGCGTCCGTGTTTTCGCGTCAGGAGGCCAAAGACGGCAAGGGCAACAGCCAGGTCCGCGACCGGCGCCCGTACCCGCACTTTTGGGCAGCTGATGGCGACAGCATCACGGAAGAAACGTACGGCAACATTACGTTCGAGATCCGTAAGACCGACCGCACGCGCTCGGCCTGATCACGATGTCGATCGGTAAGGGAAAGCCCCGGGCAAAGAGCGTGCCCGATGGGCTTGAGGTCAAATACTACGACCCGGCCAAACTCATTCCGTACGCCGGAAACGCCCGCACGCACAGCGAGGACCAGGTCACCATGATCGCGGCCTCGATCAAGGAGTTCGGGTTCACCCAGCCCATCCTCATCGATGACGACATGGGAATCGTGGCCGGACACGGCCGCGTTCAGGCCGCGCAGCTCCTTGGCCTCAAACAGGTCCCGACCATCCGGCTTTCCGGCCTCACCGACGCCCAGCGCCGGGCCTATGTCATCGCTGACAACCAGCTTGCAACCCAAGCGGGCTGGGACAAGGAAATGCTTAAGGCCGAGCTGGGTCGCCTGCTCGATGATGATTTTGAGATCGGCCTGCTTGGGTTCTCTGACGTTGAGCTCGGCGCCATCATGGCAGACCGGAACCAGGGCCGGACCGACCCGGACGACGTGCCCGGACTCAGGGCAGAGGTGGTGAGCGCGCCGGGAGACGTTTGGCGCCTGGGCCGCCATGTCCTGAAGGTCGGAGACGCGACCAGCGCCGATGACGTGGCCGATGCGCTGGCCGGGGTCGTACCGCACCTCATGGTGACCGACCCGCCCTACGGGGTCAGCTATGACCCGTCATGGCGCGCTGAGACCAAAAGGTCGGACGGTACGCCGGTCAGCACCGGCAACGTTGCGACCGGAGAGGTCAGCAACGACGATCGAGCGGATTGGCGCGAGGCCTGGGCGTTGTTCCCCGGTGACGTGGCCTACGTGTGGCATGGCGCGCTCCACGCCCAAGTCGTGGCCGACAGCCTGATCGCCACCGGCCTTGAGATTCGGTCACAGATCATTTGGGTCAAGCCCAGGGCGCCGATCAGCCGCGGCAACTATCATTGGCGGCACGAGCCGTGCTGGTACGCGGTGCGCAAGGGCAAGACCGGACACTGGGAGGGTGGCCGCAAGCAGAACACGGTATGGGAGATCGACAACAACGACGGCGCGAATCATGATCGAGAGCACGCCACCGGGCACGGAACGCAAAAGCCGGTGGATCTGATCAGACGCAGCGTCGAGAACAATTCCAGCGCTGGTCAGGCCGTGTACGAGCCGTTCGCCGGGTCCGGGACGACACTGATCGCGTGCGAAATGACTGGCCGCGCATGCCACGCACTGGAAATCGACCCGCGCTACGCCGATGTTATTATTCGGCGCTGGCAGGACTTCACGGGCGAGAAGGCCCACCTGGGGCGGGCAGACGGCCAAACATTCGAGGACATCGAACATGAGCGCGGGCAAGGAGCACGTACCGACTGAGGACCAGCGCAAGATCGTGCGGATCAGCGCGGCCATGGGCCTGCGCCGTGAGCAGATTTGCCTTCTCGTCCTCCAGGACGGTGCACCGATCAGCGAAAATACGCTGCGCAAGCACTACACCGAGGAGCTCGACACAGGCGACGTCCAGGCCAACTATGACGTGGCGGCCATCGCCTACAAAACAGCCACGGACAAGACGCTGTTCGGCACTGCGGCGCAGGGCAACATGGTCCGCTATTGGCTCAGCGCGCGGGCCGGATGGAAGGAAGGCATGACCCATGAGCACACCGGACCAGACGGACAACCGCTCGAGTCCATTGATGCGAAGTGGGCAGAGCTTGAACGCCGAATCATTGGCATCGCTGAGTCCGCAGGAGCTGGTCGCAGCGCTGGCGGCGCTGAAGGAGACGCTTAGCGGCGCTGAGCTCGACGCACTTCTCGTCGATTACGAGTTCTGGGCTCGGCCCAACCAGCTTCCACCGGCGTGGGAGTGGTCCACATGGCTTGTTCTGGCCGGCCGCGGGTTCGGTAAGACCTGGGTCGGATCACACGCGACCAGCGCGGCCGTGATCGGCAGGACGCCGTTGTCAGGCGGTGCCCGTCACAACGTCGCGATCGTGGCCGAGACGGCGGCCGACGCCCGAGACGTCATGGTTGAGGGCCCGGCCGGGATCCTTGCGCAGACCCCGAAGGACTACCGCCCTCTCTATGAGCCGTCCAAGCGCCGCCTGACCTGGCCGAACGGAGCGACAGGTACCCTGTTCAACGCGACCGAGCCGGATCAGCTGCGTGGCCCGCAGCACGACTGGGCATGGTGCGACGAGGCCGCTAAGTGGCAGTACGCCCAGGAGACCTGGGACATGCTGCAGTTCGGCATGCGACTCGGCCGGCTCCCCCAAGTGGTGGTGACCACGACCCCGCGCCCGATCAAACTGATCAAGGAGCTGCTGGCCGACCCGGGCACAGCGGTGACGCGAGGCGCAACCATGGACAACCGGGCCAATCTGGCCGCGTCGTTCATCAAGAAGATCCACGACAAGTATGAGGGCACCCGACTGGGCCGGCAGGAGCTCTACGCCGAGGTGCTCGATGACGTTCCGGGCGCGCTGTGGCGCCGTCAACAGATCGAGGCCAGCCGAGTGCGGCTCGGCGAACACATTAACATCGACGATCTGCAGCGCATCGTGGTCGCGATCGACCCGCCCGCAACGTCCGGCGAAGACGCTGACGAGTGTGGCATCGTGGTCTGCGGAATCGATCGCAAGGACCCGCCACACCTCTACGTGCTGCAAGACCTCAGCTTCCCCCAGGCCAGCCCCACTGCGTGGGCCAGCACGGCCTGTGCGGCGTTTCACCAATGGAAAGCCGACCGCATCATCGGCGAAGTGAACAACGGCGGTGAGATGGTCGAGGCCGTGATCAGGGCGCACGATCCGAACGTACCGCTCCGGTCAGTACACGCCACGCGAGGGAAGGTTCGGCGCGCTGAGCCGATTGCCGCCTTGTGGGAGCAGGGCCGCGGGCATATTGTGGGCGCCATGCCGCAGCTGGAGGACCAGATGGCTGAGATGACGCCGGACTTTGATTCCAAGGTAGCGGGCTACAGCCCTGACCACCTCGACGCCATGGTCTGGGCCGCTACGGACCTGACAGAGGCACCCACCGACGACCTGTTGCTATAGGGGACAGCCATGGCCAGATTTCGCGACACGGTTTCCTCAATGGTTCCGTGGATCAAGCGCTCAGGAGTTTCAAGGCTTCTCGTGACGTACGGGCTCGGTCAGCCCAAGGCGACGCCGCGAAACTACACAGCCCTCTCGAAAGAGGGCTACCAGATGAACGCGATCGTGTTCCGGTGCGTGAACCTCATCGCCGGATCGGCATCGACCGTTCCGTTGCGCCTGAAGATGAAAGACACCGACGAGGTCATTGATTCTCATCCTATTCTCGACCTGCTGGCCCGGCCCAACGTCAAGGACCGCAACTGGGCAAACCTGGTCATGCAGGCCGTCGCGTTCCGGCTGTTGAGCGGCAACACCTACTTCGAGGGCACCGAGTCCAAGATCCGGTCCAAGTCTCCGCCGCTCGAGATCTTCACCCACCGGCCGGACCGCATGAAGGTCGTGCCAGGCCCTCACGGTCTGCCCGAGAAGTTCGTCTACGCCATCGGATCAAACAAAAGGGAGTGGGCGGTTAACCCGGTCGACGGCTCCGGCCCGATCCTTCACATCAAGCGATTCAACCCGCTCGATGACTGGTATGGCATGTCACCGATCGAGGCTGCGGCGATGGGCATCGACGCACACAACGACGCGAATCGGTGGAACACCTCCCAGCTGCAAAACTCTGGAAAGCCGAGCATGGCCTTGGTCTACACGCCGCGCGAAGGCCTCGCCGCGCTGACCCGCGAGCAGTACGACCGCACAAAGAAATGGATCAAGGAAGAATTCGAGGGGCCGGACAACGCCGGCAAGCCCATGGTGATCGGCGGGAATTTCGACTTCAAGACCCTGAGCCTGACCCCGCAGGAAATGGAGTGGCTCAAGGGCAAGCAGGACGCGGCGCGCGAGATCTCACTGGCGTTCGACGTGCCCGAGCAGCTCGTGGGCATCGAGGGCAGCCAGAAGTTCGACAACTTCGAACACGCCATCCTTGCACTCTGGGACTATGCGGTGTGCCCGAACCTGAACGCCGTGGTCGGTGAGCTCGGCGACTGGCTTCTCCCGCAGTACGATGGGACCGAAGGCATGGTGCTCGAGGCCAATTATGACGACGTGCCGGCCCTGGGACCGCGTCGCCGCGAGATCGCGGCCAGCCTCAAAGACAAGGCGCATCTGACCATCAACGAGAAGCGCGAGGCCGAGGGCAAGGAGCCTTATCCCGGCGGAGACGTGATCTTGATCCCGGCCACATCGGTTCCGCTGACCGCATCGGGCCAGCCCGCGTCGACCGAAGACGACCCCAACGATCAGACCCGCGCGGTCCGCCTGGCCTACGGAGACTAAGCCCATGTTTGCCCCGGCCGGCGCCACAGATGACGAGCTGGGGGCCCGTGCTGGCCGGTTCCTAATGATTGAGGACCGGCTGGCCGCGGCCATGCGTGGGGCCCTGAACGCCGAGTTTGCCCGCGTCAGGGACGTCGTTTTGTCCAGCCTTGGAGGGTCGTCTGACCGCGATATTGACCGGCGCCTAGCCGTCACTTTGGGGCTGATTCCAACGCTTCTTGCCGACCACCCGGACCAGCTCAACCGGATTTTTGTCCAGCATCTTGGGCGCGCATTTGATGTGTTCGGGGAAATGGTATTTGACCTGGCGACGGAGATCGGGCGCTCAGGATTCAAGGCTGCCGATGACTTTCGCCCGGATGCGAGGTCGACGTTTCGCGCCGCGCGCCAGGCCTATCTCGATGAAGAGGGTGGGGCGCACATCGTGCGTATCTCTGACACCACCAGGGTTCAGCTTCTCGGCGAGTTGCAGGACGCCATCATCGACGGCACGGGGTATGCGGGCGCTGCGGCCGGTATCAGCACTGTAACGGTCGGGGAGATCGGAAGATTTCGCGCCACGACGATCGCCGGAACCGAGATGCACAGCGCCTCACAGGCGGCGACCTACGAGGCGCACGGCGCGCTGGTCTCCGAGTTCTCGCTTGTGCGCAAGTGGGTTTCCGTGGAAGATGACCGTCGCCGGGACACGCACCGAGCCGCTCATGGTCAAATCGCCCCCGTCGACGGCACGTTTCTGGTCGGCGGATTCAACCTCCGCTATCCTGGGGATCCGCGAGGGCCCGCAAAGGAGATCATCAGGTGTCGATGCGTGGCGGCACTGCAGCCACCGGAGTATGACCAATGACCGTGCGATTTGCTGAACTGGATGTCCCCTTCCAGTGCAAGAGCGTCAAGGCCAGCAACGGGTCAGCGACCTTTGAGGGCATGGCCTCGGTGTTCGGACACCTCGATTCATACAACGACGTCGTCGAGCCCGGCGCGTTCTCTGACACGCTCGCCGAGCACGCGGAGAAAAACCGCATGCCGGCCCTGCTTTGGCAGCACTGGTCTGACGAGCCGATTGGGGTCTGGCGCGAAATGCGCGAGACCGATGAAGGCCTGTTCGTCCGCGGTGAGCTGTTCACCGATGACATCCCGAAAGCGCGCCAGGCCTATAAGCTGCTCAAGGAAAACGGGCTGTCCGGCCTCAGCATCGGCTTCAACATTCTGGAGGCCGACGAGGACAAGGAGGGCATTCGCCATTTGCACGGCATTGACCTTTGGGAGGTCAGCGTCGTAACTTTCCCCGCACTGGACACAGCGCGCGTGACCGGCGTTAAGGCCAACTCGATCAAGACGATTCGAGACTTTGAACGCGCGATGCGGTCCATCGGCTACTCCAGCCGTCAGTCAAAAGCACTGGCAGCGGAGGGCTTTTCGGCCGTCGAACGGGACGTCGATCCGGCCAATCATCGGGACGATGGTCATGAAGTCGTGGTGGCTCGCATGCGCGAGCTCGCTGAAATATTCAAGTCCTGAGGAGGATCGATATGGACAACAAGGTTCTGGAAAAAGGCCTCGACGACCTCAAGAGCGGGTTCGAAGAGTTCAAGCAAAAGAACGACGAGCGGCTCGAGCAGCTCGAAAAGGGCAGCGAGGACGTGATCACCAAAGAGCACGTCGATCGGATCAATGAAGATCTGAGCAAGAAGCTCGACACCCTCAAGGAAGCGTTCGACCAGGTCGAAAAGGACCAGAAGGCCGAGCAGGAGCGCGCTGAAAAGCTCGAGAAGCTCCTTGCCCGTATGCCGACCGGCACGACCGAGCGCGACGCAGAGCACGCACTGACCGTCGGCCAACAGCTCAAAAGCTTCAATGCGCTGATCAAGGAAGTGGACAAGGCCAAGGAAGCCGACGCCGAATCCCTGATCGCTTACAATGAAAACTTCGAACACGCGCTGCGCCGCGGCAAGCTGACCCCCGACCAGGAAAAGGCTCTGGCCGTTGGCCAGGACCCGGACGGCGGGTACTGGGTGAGCCCAGACAAGAGCGGCGAGATCGTCAAGATCGTCCACGAGACGTCTCCGATTCGCCAGCAATGCTCTGTGGTCCAGATCGGGACCGACGCGCTCGAGGGCACCCGTGACCTCCAGCAAGGCGCCGCGTCCTGGGTGACCGAGCTTGAGTCGCGCACCGAGTCGTCCACGCCTCAGATCGAGGTCTGGCGCATTCCGGTGCACGAGCTGCACGCTCAGCCCGCCGCGACCCAGAAGATGCTCGACGACGCTCAGTTTGACGTCGAGGGCTGGCTCGCCGACAAGACGGCCGAGGCCTTCATGCTCGCGGAGAACACCGCGTTTGTGTCTGGCACCGGCGTTGGTAAGCCCCGCGGGTTCACGACCTACGCCGCAGGTGTTCCGAGCTCCACCACGTTCGAGGTAATCGAGCAGGTCGGGACCGGGACGTCAGCGGCGTTCGATGCGACCACGCCGGGCGATGTGTTCCACACCACGATCGGCAAGATGAAGCAGCCCTATCTGGCGGCCTGCCGCTGGGGCATGAATCGCACGACCTTGGCCGAGACGCGCAAGATCAAGGACGGTGACGGCACGTACCTCTGGGAGAAGTCCTTCCAGGCCAATCAGCCGTTCATCCTCTTGGGCTACCCGGTCGATATGTTCGAGGACATGGCTGCGATCGCTGGCAACTCGCTCTCGATCGCGTTTGCCAACTGGCGCCGGGCGTACACCGTGGTCGACCGCATCGGGATCCGCGTTCTGCGCGACCCGTACACGTCGAAGCCCAAGGTGCTGTTCGACACCACGAAGCGGGTCGGCGGCGACGTCACCAACTTCGAGGCCATCAAGCTGATCAAGTTCGGTTAAGGCCGGGCCTGATCTGGACGCAACCCTGAACGAGAGGATATTGGGAAATGCCCCAACGTGACTTCCACTCAAACCACAAGTCGGTCGGCCTGATCGACCCGATTGTGGGCAACAACGACACGGAGGGAACGCCGTCCGCTGGCCTCGACACTCGCGGCTTCGACGGCGCTGAGCTCTATGCGTATATCGGCGCCAGCGGCGACACCATCGCCTCCGGTAAGTCGATCAAGGTGACCCTGCAGGAAAGCGACGACGGCTCGGCATGGACGGCCGTCACGGACGCCAACGACGTCAACATCGGTGCTGCCGATTCGCTGGTTGCCGCCCCCGACTCGAGCGGTGTGATCGCCGTCGTGGACGGTGCGGCCGATGACGAGAAGCTGCTCCGCGTCGGCTATCGTGGGTCCAAGCGCTACTGCCGGCTGTTCTTCAACTTCTTCGGCACCCACACGAACGGGACGCCGATTGCAAGTTGGGGCCTGCTCGGCTACCCTCGCGGTACCCCGCTTTCGGACTAAGCGGTTCCTTCCTCGACCTTGCCCCGGGCGCCTTACAGCGCTCGGGGTTTTTTATTCCTGATCGGCGCGGCGGGCCTGGTGGATCACCTGCCGGAACAGCCAGGTCTGCAGGGATCTCGTGTGGTCAGAGTAGCCCGTACTGATGTGGACCCACTCTTCGAACAGGGCGTGGATGAGCATGTCCAGGCCCTGATCAAAGCACTCCTGAGAAATGTAAGACCGGCCGGATTTGGCCATGGCGAGCGTGCCATCCGAATCGATCTTCTCAACGAAGATGATCTCGGCCGATGTCACGTCATAACCGGCCCGGGCCAGAAATCCTGTCGCCTCTTCGTACATCGCGCGCTGAGCAGCGGTGAGCTCAACGCCGTAGTGTGACGCTTCGGAAATCTTGCGGTGCGTGTGGTAGACCGAGGCAACGGAACCGACCGGCACACGCCCCTGACCGGCCATCTCGTCGACCACGTCGAGCCATGTCTCGCTGGGGTCGGACCCGCACCCAGCCCAATCAAAGCTGCCCTCCATGGCCTGATCACCGGCATTCAGTGCGTCATAGATCAGGTCCCGGTCGTCGCACGCGATAATCGATCTGATCACGGCGTCCCGCGCCTGAAACGCCCACCGGGCCGTGCGGTCCTCGGTCAGGTCGATCTTTCTCGTCACGTTGTAGGTCTTGGCACTGGGCCGATCGAGGGAGGCGACGGCCACACCCTTGTAGAAGATCTTGGTGCTGGTCCCGGGCAGGACCTCGCACTCGGACAGAACGGTCCGCTCGCGTTCCGGCTCGATCAGATAGAGATTCCGGTCACGGTACGCGGACTCGACGCCCGGATCATCGACGCAGATGATCGTACAGCCGACGCTGGCGGCCTGAACGCCACCGGACGGCTCCTTGTCGGTCATGGACCCGCCTTCGTCCCATGCGTTGCAGGCCAGCTCCCTGAGGGCCATCCAGTCCTCCCAGGTCTTGCCCATCTTGGTGGTGAAGCCCAGCGGTTCATCGTTCAGCGTGACGATGTCGTGCGGTTCTCCGCGAATCACCTCGGTCGCCGTGCCGAACTTGCACTCGACGCCATTCAGCCAGGCCGAAACCGACCCGCCGTTCCTGAGTATGGTGGCCACGGCGTACTTGAATCCGGTGCCGAAAAACCCGATGGCCGAGCCGGTTTTGACGTTCACGCCCATGACGGTGAGTGCGCGCAGGTCAGCCACGCCTGGGTTCTGGAAATAAATCATGAGATCCTCCTTCTGTTGGTCCCCGCACAATGCCCTTGCGTTGCTGGAATGGCAACGCTAAAGTGGCGGGGTCAGTGAGGCGGCGTGGAAAGCAGACACGCTGCACAACTAGCCAAGAGCATCCGAAACCGACTCTCGGGCGATGTCTTGGATAAGAGAGGGTCCCGAGAGGGGTAGCCGGTTGACAGCCCTAGCCGGACGCACGGCGGTAAGCCCGCCTGACGGTGGAAAGACACAAGTTGGAGTGGCGCCCAGCCCTCGCTGACGCCTTGACTTACCAGATTGGCAACGCTACACGGGAATCCAGACCGGGCCCGCGGCTAGGTGGTTCGCAACCCGCTGATCGGTGGTAGCTCCCCGTGAAGAGGAAGAGGCTGAGACGGTAAGCACGCCATCGGCGTGTGATGGGGCCCGGTCGTTTAACCCAGTGAAGGAGCGCACCATGTCATGGTCATTTTCAGTCGTCGGCCGGCCCAAGGCCGTAGCCGCCGCCTGCCGAGCCGAAGCCGAAAAATCACCCTGCGCTGAGCCCGAAGAGTCGATCCGAAAGACCACTCTTGAGCTCGCCGCGCTCAGCGCCGAAAACCACACCGACGATAATGTGGTGAAGGTCGAGGCCAGCGGCAGCATGTACTCCCAGGACGGCGCGTGCCACCAAAATCAGGTGAGCCTTTCCGTGCGGACGATTTACAACTTCGTGGAATAGACCTTTTTTGTCTTGCTGCGCAGGGGCAATGGGGCCCGGGGAGGTGGTCAATGGGACCGCCGCTGATCCGGGCCTCGCTCTGTCAGCCTCAGCCGACCATCCCCAGCGCACACAGGTACACGTCGAGCAGGGCCTCTTGTTCGGCGCGCTCGTTGCCATCCATCTTCCTGAGCTTGATCACCTGGCGCATGATCTTCGGATCATAGCCGTTGGCCTTGGCCTCGGCGTACACCTCACGGACGTCCGAGCTCAGCGCGGCCTTTTCCTCCTCAATCCGCTCGATGCGCTCGATGAATGACCTGAGCTGGCCCTTGCTGACCCCGCCCACCGATTCGGGCGCGCTGGCGCTGTCGGCGGCATCCTTTATCTGATCTTCTGTGGCCGTAACCGCGATCTTTGCCCGCCCGCCGCCTGGTATGCTGACGTTGCGCTCGACCTTGGCGCCAGCGTTCTCCAGTGCATTGCCAATGGCGTCGACCAGGTCTGCCTGCTCTGATTCCACCGTGCTCATGATGTGACCTCCATGGTTGCTTTGAGCTTCACGACCTTGGCCCGCGGCCAGGTCCTCTTGATTCCTGAAAGTTTCAGCGCTTCCCTCGCCTGCGCGCGGGTCGAAAAAATCGCAGATCTGATCGCCATCTTGCCAACCAACAGTTTGGGCGCATCTGGCCAGTCTTGGAAGAGCCCCCAGCCGGCAAGGCCGCTCGGAGCGTCTCCAAGGGCCTTACCCATTGGGGTCTGACCCAAAAGGACGCCCCAGCCGTCATAGCGCCGCGTGGAGGCCAGGGACGTGTAGACCCCGCCCTGCAGGACCATCCGGCTTTCCCCGGCCTTGTAGCGCTTGTGCCCCTCCCTGTCGGTGCCATCGTCGCGCGCCTCGGCCAAATAGTCCCGTTCAATGTCATTGTTGAGGCTGAGGAGGTCTGGCCGGTCGACGCGGAGTGCAAAGTACTCACCGCCGACCATGGTCACACCGATCTGGACCGATGCGATTTTCCCAGCCCCGGTCGTCATTGCCCCGGGCCTTCTTTCGCGGTCTGTTTGGCCGCGCCCCTGGCATACGTGACGCCTTGCTCGACGGCGTGCTGAGCACAAACCGTCGCGGCCTGGCGCATGACGTCCTCCCGGATCCCGTCGCCGATGAAGTAAGGCTGCGAAAGGCAGACCTCGACGCTGATGGTCGTGCGGATCGAATCATTGAGGTCTTGGTCCCAAAACTCGAAATCAACGGCCAAGCGGCGGTTCAGTACGTCCTGGGCATCCTCGCCTTTAGGGTCATCGTCACGGGGCTCGCCGAACTCAACGAAGTCGGTCTGGCCGGTCCGGTGACACTTGAACCCGACCAGGTCGGCGCAGGCATCGTACAGCGCGCGTTCGACCATCCCGGCGTAGACGATGCTGGAGGTCAGCACGGCGTCGATGATCACACGAGAGCGACCGGCCGGGTCATCCTCGATGTTCGGAAATGCGAAATCTGTCGGCATGGTGTTCTCCTGAGCTGCGGCGGGCAGCGGGGCCCTTGGGGTTGGGTGTTCCAGAGAGCCCCGCGCTCCCCCGGCGGCGACCGACCCGGGATCTCAGCGGGCCGGTCGTGGGGACTGGTTAGCCCTGATCCTGCTGGACCGCGACCTCCTGGCCGAGCGGGCTGAACAATCGCTCGATGGCTCCGGTCTTCTCATCAACGACCAGGGCCGAGCCGTCGGCAAAGGTCAGCCTGATCCGAATCGGCTGGCCCTCGCCGTCGTTCAAGCGCATGGGCGATGCGCCCCAGAACCGCTGGGCCCGGTCCATGATGGCCGCGGAGGTGAGCTCTTCACCATCTTTCATGCAGGCCAGCAGGTAATCGGCGAAGATATGGACCGCAAACAGCTCCGGCGCCTTGACCGTAAGTGGCTGGCCGGCCTTGCCGTACATCTCAATGATCTGGTTTCCGTCGATCGTTGTGAAGGATGAGCCGTCACCGAACGTGTATCGAACCCCGGCCCAGGGGCTGGCGTTGCCAGAGAGCTGTTCTTCCGGGCTGGGCCGTGGCTCGTTGCTGCGCTGGGCCCCGAATGCTTCAGCGATCAGGCCGCAGTTCCGATTGAAATCCTCGGCGACGTTGTAGGGGTCGTCCTCCCAGATTTCGACCATGATCATGTGGAAAAGTTTGGATGCGGGCGTGTTGGCCATGAGATCCTCCTGAGTGTTAAAAATTGACCGGAGCCGCGGACGGCATGCTGGGTGGTATGCGCCCGCGGGTCCGGCCGCCACCTTGCTTTTTTCGGTCACCAATCGGCCGTCTATCCGCGGTCCGACCGACCCCCGGGAGCGGGGTGGCTCAGCTCCAGTTCTGTCGCGTCGGACCATGCCACTACGTTGCCACCGTGGCAACACCTTTTTTCAGGCACGCGAAACATGGCAAAAACCCGGCCTAGCGCGGGCGGCGGCGCTGGGGCATGATGCCCGGGCCGGAGAGGAGGCCGCGAACATGGATCTGAACCTCGAGCTCGTCACCGCACCCGCCGCTGAGCCGGTGAGCCGGTCCGACGTCAAAAGTCACTGCCGCATTTCGGGCTCCGACGATGACACGTATCTCGACGCCCTGATCGAGACCGCGCGTGATCAGGCCGAGAAGTTCATGGCGCGGCGCCTGATCACCCAGACCTGGACGTGGTGGCTGGACGGCTGGCCCGGTTCGCCGGGCGGCGACGAGTGGTTCGATGGGGTCAGGCAGACCGCGGTTAGTGAGGTCTACGGACGGGCCCGCGCGCTTGAGATCCCGTACGCCGCGCCGCTACAGAGCATCACCTACCTCAAGACCTATGACGACCAGGACAACGCCACGACCTACTCCAGCGACAACTATTTCGTGGACGCCAACTCGCAGACCTCGTACGGACGACTTGTCCTGCGCAACGGCGTGGCCGGCCCGAGCCCGACCCGATCGGCCAAAGGCATTGAGATCAAGCACGTCTGCGGTTTCGGCGATTCGGATACTGATGTGCCGCCCCCGATTCGCATGGGCATCAAGATGCTGGTGGCCTACATGTTCGAGTTCCGTGGCGACGACGTCGAGGTCGCGGGCCAGAAATCAGGAGCCCACGGGATCTGGATGCCATACCGAATGGAGCCGATGATTTGAGCGAGCGGCAGAGCATCCCTGCGGTCAGGCGGCCGCGCCGGTCCACACAGATTGGCCAGTTGCGCGAGCGCGTGACCATCCAAGAAGCGTCGACCGCGACTGACCGGCTGAACTCGGAAACCAGATCGTGGTCCAATATCGGCACCGATCCAATCGTGCACGCACGGGTCCGGGTCATGACAAGCCACGAGGAGCGCGCGAATCGGGCCGTAGAGCTGCACGCTACGCACGAGGTCGTGATTCGGTACAGGTCAGATATGGACCCGGCCGTGTCGGCCGATGCGCCCAAACGGCGCCTGGTCTGGGGTTCGGTGACCCTGACCATCGCCGGCATCAAGAACCTCGATGAGAAGCGCCGGTACCTCGTTCTAACCTGCCGGCAGGGAGTAAATGAAAATGCCTGACGGCCTGACCATGACACTCGAGGTGCGTGCCCGTGGTGGCGGTCCCGGCAGGGACGCCGCGGTGGCCTTTGATCGAATCGAGGATGGTGTTGAGCGCGCGGCGGCCCGCGCGCTGGCCGTGACCGGGCAGGTGCTGGTCGGCCGGTACCAGGAAAAGATCAGCA
>Ga0070729_10001491_pt1 | contig 35454 bp, 16 predicted proteins | sample tdDd472_FD_66725 | JGI IMG/M metagenome (GOLD analysis project Ga0070729, IMG submission 66725) | Marine sediment microbial communities from the Atlantic coast under amendment with organic carbon and nitrate - tdDd47.2 | ecosystem: Environmental > Aquatic > Marine > Coastal > Sediment | place...
TGCAGTGTGACTTCAAGGCTGAGATTATGCCGTCCAAGGGAGTTTGCGTAGTCGATAATGGCGTCCCGGTGAATAGCGAAATCCCGGTATCCCGGTGCGGAAAATACAAAGTTGCCTGTGGAGGTGTCCATGACGCCAAAATTAAAGGGATCACTTTGCTCAAGGTTGTATTCGTCGCCAAAGTAGGGATCATCCGCCGGAGCCCAGCGCATGGTGACCGGAATATGCAGCAGGATAGGATTGGTGTACACCCAGAAGGTCAGGTGAATCTCCTGCGGGGGAAAGTCTGCCTGCTCTTCCTCATCAATGTCGGGGTCATTATCCACTGGCTCGTAGTCATCGATATCACCGTCTTGATCATCATCGGTATCACCATCGGGTGTGATGGTGTGGTCCACGTCCGGGTCGTTGCGATCAACGATGCCGTCACCGGGTTCGTCACTGTCGCCGTCGGCGGCCTCTTTGCTGCATACATTTCCTTTGCACACAAGGCCCGGGGCGCAATCTTCGGTACGGTTGCAAAAGGCTCCCCAGGGTGCCCCGGCGTCTTCTTCTGACGGGCCGCAGGCATACAACGCAACGCTTAGCATTGCAACAGCGATAATAATGTGAAGATGCTTCATCATGTATATCTCCGATAAATGGATACAGTGCCCTGTTGATAAGTGTCTGCGATGTGCGGGTTGGTAACTCTAATGTAACAAATATAACACGCTTTGGGGTGGTATGCAACACAACTCAAAAAACGGTTCAAAGCCTTGAAAGCAGCCAGTCGTTGACATGCCAGGATATCCCAATTAAGATAAAAAGGTGCATTATGTAAACCATGGGCTTGGGCAGTATGTAGCCTGTGTGGCGATGTGAGACGTAAAGACAGGAATGTAACCGGGGTGCCTGCCATGAGCAGAACTGCCATGGCGCTTTGGATATGTCAGGGAAACAGGGCTAAAGGAGACCGTTATGAAAACTTCCGCCATCAAGATGATCATGTTTGCCTGTGCCGTAACACTGGCCATGCTGTACATCGGTTGTGCAGAGGACCAGGCCAGCGCTACCGATGGCGACACAGAGAGTGTATCCTGCAGCGATGACAGCGATTGTCCCTCGGGCTGGGAATGCGGGCCACAGGATGTGTGCATACCGGTTGCGGAAGATGGCGACATAACGGAAACCGAAATGGACATGGATGCAGACAAAGATGAGGAGGGCGAGGAAGCGGAGGGCGTTCCGGTCATTTCCGTGCCCGGTGAACTGGCTTTCGGAGCAGTGCTCATCGGCACCGAGGTAGAAAAAGAGCTCGTGGTTGCAAATACCGGGGATGCTCCGCTTGAAATTACTGGTATCAGTATCGTCGGAGATGATGACGGAGAGTTCGTTATTGTGGATGCTCCTGCTGAAGCAGTAGTGGTGCAGCCTTCGGATACCGTTATCTTTACCGTACGCTATACTCCGCTCAATCCAACCCCGGCGGGCAGTCCTGCGGTGCGGATTGAATCCAATGATCCCGCAAATCCGATGGTGACGGTCCCCATTCGGACAGTATCATGCCAGTTGCAGCATATTGATGTCACACCTGAATCTTTGGTATTTTCAGATGCCCCGGTGGGTGGTGAAACGGTATATAAAATCATCTACATTACCAATAATCCATTTGATCCCGAATGCATTTCTGCTTTAACTGTCAGCAGCATATCTTTGCAAAGCGGTTTGGCGGAACACTTTGAAATCAACTATGCCCCGGACCCATTGCCGGTGCATATTGCTCCTCAGGAACAGGTCTCTGTGACCATAGGGTTTCATCCTGCAAATGCCGGGTTGCATGAGGACGTGCTGATCATCGAAAGCAACGATCCCGATCATCCGCAGTTTGAGGTACCCCTCAGCGGCACCGGGGTTGAGCCGATGATAGAGGCGTCGCCGGAATCCCTTGATTTTGGCGGTATCTATCCCAACACCACTTCCAGTGCAGACATAACCCTGCGCAGCGCCGGTGGTGCCGCACTGGAAATCAGCAGCCTAACCGTGGCCGGTGAGAATGCCGCAGCCTTTACCTTACAGCATGATCCTCCGAACAACGACAGCGTGTGGCTTTTGGACCCGCAACAGGAGCTGGTGGTGACAGTGCAGTTTGCCCCGGATGCAGAGGCCGATTTCAGCGCCACTGTAGTGGTTGAAAGTAACAGCGCCGGGGGACTGGAAACCCTGGAGCTTCCGGTGCAGGGAAGCGGTACACCGTCGAACATTGCCATGGATCCGCCGGTAATCACCTTCCCGGTTACCCGGGTGAATCTTACAAACACCATGCCGGTGACCCTGACCAACAACGGCAGCATCGCAACAACCATCACCGGTTTTGCGTTCCCCGAGGGCGTGGATGCATTTACCGTGGCGGCGGATGTTCCCGGGCCCATATTCCCCTTTGATCTGGGCACCGAAGAGGAAACCAAAAGCCGTACCCTGGACATTGTCTTTGCTCCGGTGGCGGAGCTGGCATATGAAAACATCGAGGTGACCATAAACACCGATGATCCCGGCAGCAGCCACACAATGACCGTGTCCGGTGAAGGCGGGCTTCCCCATATGGAGCTTTTGCCCCCGGTGGAGCAGGGACTTGATGTGGGCACGGTGCGGGTGAACGACAGCGGTACCGTACTGCAACTGGTGCGCAACACCGGGGCATTCCCCCTGACCATCAGCAGCATACGGCTGACCGATGCAGATGATCCCGACGTAGCGGCGGATACGGCCTTTAGTCTCACCGATGGGCAGACAGAGCAGGTGGTTCCCCCCGGCGGCGTGGCCAGTGTAGAGCTGGAGGTACGGTTTGCCCCGGTTGAAACCGGCGTCAATACCTGCGCCCTGCGCTTTGACAGCGACGATGACGACATGCCCTCGGTGGTGATACCGGTGAGCGGCGAAGGCATCCTGCCGGTGCTGGAAATCACCGCTCCGACCCTTGCAGACACCGACCCCAACTACGATTTCGGTACGGTGCTGGTCAGCGAAGGAGCACAGGTGAGCTTCGAGTTGGTCAACAGCGGAGTCGGGAATCTTGAAATCTCTGCCATCGAACTGCTGAACAACAACGACGGTATATATGGCCTGAGCGACATGCCGTCGCAGTTCCCGGTGGTGCTGCGTCCCGTGGATCAGTATGTTGACGATAAGCTGACCTTTACCCTGCTGTTTAATCCCAATGCGGCGATTGCCTATGACCGCTCTCTGGTTATCAGCAGCAATATGTTTGGGGCGGAGGATGTCACCGTCACTGTTACCGGTACGGGCAATGAGTGTCCCACCGGCTGGCTGGACTGCGACAGCGAAGTTGCGGGTTGCGAAACCCCATCCGATCTAAGCAACTGCGCCGCCTGCGGCGTAATCTGCCAGGGTTCAACCCCGGTGTCTTCCGATCATGCCTGTCTGGCAAACGGCTGCGGCTTTGTGTGTCTGGATGGCAACGGCGATTGCGATGATGATCTCAACTCCCTGGGCCTTGAAGGCACTGGTTGCGAAACCGATCTTGAGCAAACCGTGTCCCATTGCGGAGCCTGCAATTATGCCTGCGAAGGGGCCCTGCCGGACAATGCAACCCATGCCTGCATATCCTTTGCCTGCGGCTATGGATGCCAGGACGGTTACGGCGATTGCAACGGCAATCTGAACACCGACGGCCTTGCGGGCGATGGCTGCGAAAGCGATCATGCCACGGATATTTCCCACTGCGGCGGTTGCAATATCCCCTGCGGTGGGGCAACGCCGGATAATGCGCAACATGTGTGCGATCAGGGCAGTTGCTCCCTTGCATGTCTTGATGACTACAGCGATTGCAATAGTGATCTTATCACTGCGGGAACCACGGGTAACGGTTGCGAACTGGCAAACGTAGATATCACTCCGGGGCAGGATATCTGTGATGGCATTGACAACGACTGCGACGGCTTCATTGATGGGCCGGATGAAGACATGGACAATGTCCCGGACGCCTGCGATAATTGCCTGGGTCTTGGTAATCCCGGACAGGCAAACTTTGATAACGATGAATTTGGTGATGCCTGTGATCCCGACGATGACAACGATGGTGATCCCGATGTTACTGACTGTGACGATTTTAACTCAGCGATTTACAATGGAGCAGAAGACCTGCCGGATGATGCCTTTTTGGACAGCAACTGCGATGGTATTGACGGCGATATACTACGGGCTGTATTTGTGGACGGCAATAATGGCAATAACGCTTTTGACGGATTGACTCCATACACGCCTTTGGAAACCATTCAGGCGGGTATCGACAAGGCTGACAGCATCCCGGGCAGGGACATGGTCCTTGTTTCCGCTGGGCAATACGCGGCAGATACCTATATTAATCTGCGTTCAAATGTCTCTGTGTACGGTGCATACGAAGGCTCCCCGGACTGGGCCAGGAATGAATTCTTCCACTCTGAAATCATTGGTGGAACCCGGGTCTTCCGTGCATCAGGCGTTAGCAATATTACACTTGACCGACTGCAGGTCTTTGCAGGCGATGCTACGGGTGCTGGTCAAACATCCTATGCAATGGCGGCATATAACTCCGATGGGATTATTATCAACAAGTGTTCACTGAATGCCGGGGCCGCAGGAACTGGCTATAACGGTGCAAGTTCAAGCGGCATTGCAACTAGTGGCGGCAATGGGAGCGTTGGGCGATCGGGTTGCGAAAATAGCAGCGGTTTGGGATGTGACAACTGCTCCAGGCCCACCGGTGGAAACGGGGGATCGGGCTGCGCAACCGGTGGCACAGGCGGCTCGGCAGGGGTTGCATCAAATTATGGATTAGCCGGATCAGCGGGTAGTGGCTCAAATGGTGGTGCCGGTGGCCCCGGCACTCCACCGGGTAATGGAAACTGGAATACACCTTCCACCTATCATGGTAGAAATGGCGGCAGTGGTGCCAGTGGCGGAAATGGCTCTGCCGGTTATGCTGCATACACCTCTACCGGTGTTGTCATGTACAGCGGCGGCCATGGAACACGCGGTGGAAATGGTGGCGGCGGCGGCGGTGGCGGCGGAGGAGGAGGGGGAACCTCGAATTGTGATTCATATGGCGGCGGCGGCGGCGGCGGCGGTGGGGGTGGATGTGGCGGTGCGCCAGGATATGGCGGCACCAGCGGTGGCGGATCTATTGCATTGTACCTGTATGGTTCATCAGTAACAATTACCAATACGATATTGTCCACGCAAAATGGCGGTAATGGCGGAAGCGGCGGAGGCCGGCAACTTGGTGGGTATGGTGGTAGCGGTGGATACTGTTCACCATACACAACAGATGGAAATTGCTACGGTGGCTCCGGTGAGCAGGATGACGGCTCAAACGGCGGGAGGGGCGGTAACGGCGGCAGCGGCGGACACGGTGGATATGGTGGCGGAGGTGCCGGTGGTCCGGCTATTGGTATTTTGTATGTGTCAACCACATTGACACAGAACGGCAACTCGTTTTATGTGGGTAGCGGCGGTAGCGGTGGTTCCAGTGGCGGAAACAGAGGGCCTAACGGCGTTGGGGCTAATACATACAACCCCTAAGAATAATCATCTAATTACAGCAGATATGAAAACCCCCTCATCCTGTTGCAGGGTGAGGGGGCTTGTGCATCAGGAAACCGGGTTCAATTACGGTGATGCGGCGCTGTTGGTCTGCAAAACCTCTATCACCGCCAGTTCGGCTATAAAGGTCAGGCCGGTGCGGAACTGCTGCCGTCCATCGGGCATATCCGCATAGCCTGATGAGGTGTAATAGACCTTCAGGCCGGAGTCGCGGGTATGAGTTACAATGCCTTCACCGGGAAGCACTGCCCGACCCACCGATGGATTGGCCACATCCCACATGGTGTGAATTGCCGGAGTGGGGAAGGCCGAGGGAATCACCATGACATGGCTTTTATTCATGTCTTTCATGGCCACAAGACCATCCTCAATGGTGGGGGTTGCAAAGTTCATGCGCCCGGTGTGCATCATCCAGGGCATATCCTCTGCAATTTCATCATGGAACAGGTTTTCGGTGAGTATCAGGTTAGAGAATATCTCGTCTTCCTGCCAGCCGAACTCCTCAAAGGGAGGAACATAGGGCGTCCCGTGAGAAGCCAGAACAACACCGATATCCTTGTCTCCAACCGTGCCCGGGATACTTTTGCGCAGTTCCTTTGCCATGGAGATCACCGCGTTCTTCAGGCGGGTTCGCATGTAGGGAATTTCAAAGAAAGGTTCAGCCACCACCACATCCATACCGGCGGTCATGTGGGCGGTCTCGTGGATGAAGTTCGCCACTTCCTGGGTATGGGTTGATGTTGCCAGCAGGATCGGTACCACTGCCAGCTTTTTATACTCTCCATTGGTGGTGAGTTCATACACCACATCGGGAATCCGCGGCACGGCATCAAGAAATGCCGTATATACATCAACCTCAGCGCCTTCAACTTCGATATTCAGGCTGTTAATGTGCTCCTTTAGCACATCGTTATGAGGACTGTAATCCTCCAAAGCGTTATAATGCTCATATACGCTGTCGTGGAAGGCTTCCCAGGTGAAAAAGGCCGGAACATCACCCGCCGGGGCAATGGCCACCTCGTGAGGCGTGCCGTTCTCATTGAGATCCGGGAATACATAGGTCATGGCTGTGGCGATTTCCTCGTATGCTGCAGCCCATTCGGTGTACTGAAAGGCTTCCGGCACACCCAGGGTTGTGGCGTGGGGCCCAAAGGGCGTTCCGTCGGCCAGGGTGATAGGCTTGTCACCGTCCTGACACGCTGCGGGCTCACCGTGTCCCACAAACATCAGAGCTACTTTTTCCTTTGCTTCCTCATCGTCTCCGCAGGCAACAACCAGCACACTAACACATACAACACATAAAACCCCCACTGCATATTTCATGTATGTTCCCTTCATCTCCTCCTCCTCCTTCCAATGCTCACGGGGCAGGTACAAGGTTCAGATGAACCCTGACAGTGCCTTCCCCAAAGGTACGTTTTTGACTGCCACCCATATAATCAACGCCGGAAACCGGCTGATATTCACCGCCTCCTTCAACGTACAATGCAGCCGCCACATGATAATCGCCGGTAAGGCCCACGTCCTCAATGCCAATGATCAGATCATGATCCGTGGTCAGGATTGCATCCACATCCGGTACGCCATCGTTGTCGGCGTCTTTATTGTTGATGGTGGCGAGAATCGCCGCAGGCATGCCCGTCACCGGCATTTCGTTGGCAAGGGTCAGAATCAGCTTGGTGACGGGTTTGTCAAAGTCATCGGGCAAAGAGATAGTCGCCACCAGGGAGTTGGGCGGCTGTATCTGCTCCACAATAAAGGCCTGCCCAAGGGTCATGGATGTGCCTGCCCAGTCGGGGTCACCGTCGTTGTCCATATCCAGCATGGTGAAATCACCGGGCATACGGATACCCCGGTAGATTTCATAGGGCCACCAGGAGTCGCCGGACACCGGACCGGGATTGCTGTGCCAAACGCCGCAGTGGGCGGTGTGGTCGGCGCTGATAACATCCATGTAGCCATCGTTGTTCATGTCCGCAAGCCACATGTCGCTGGGGGAGGTCAGGCCCCTGATAATAATCTCCGGTTGCCAGGTATCCGCAAGATTATCTCCCGGATGCCAGTAGCGGGTCACGGTTCCGTTGAATAACTGATTGGCGATCAGATCCTTGTTGCCGTCACCGTCATAATCGTGGAACCACATGTCCGCCGATGCCCAGTTATCGTCATCGATAACCACTTTTTGCCAGGGGGCACCCCATCCGGTTGGACCGGGATTGACGGCCAGCCAGATTTCCCCCCGGTACCGGGGCGGGTTGGTGTCGGCGATATCGAACATGGCGTTGTAGATGACCTCGGGATAGCCGTCCTTGTTCAGATCCGTGCATTTGTAGCCCAGGGTGCCGCGAATATGGGGGTCTGTATCAGCCGCCATTATGTGCAGATGCGGTATCCAGGCCGGGTCTGCCTGTCCCGTGTTCTCCATCCAGCTTCCCACCGCCGAAGACCCGAATGCGCCGCTGAGAGCGATGTCGTCGTCGCCGTCGGCGTCAAGATCGCAGATCACCACAATCATGGCGTTGTAGCAGGTGTCCCGAGGGTTCGGATTCTCTATCACCAGATCACGCTGCCAGGTGTCGCCAACCTTTTTGTAAGAGAATATATTGCCGGAGCCTTCTTCCAGGGGCGCAAGATCCGGTATGTTGGTGCCCACAATAATCATGGGTTCACCGCCGTGCTGAATCACCTTGACGCTCCAGGGGCTGTAAAATGACTGGTCCTGCTCGGTCCAGGCATCCAGCACTGCGGTTTCCCGGACAGAAAGATCGGCGTTGAGATAATACACGCCCAGCTTCAGAACCGTCAGAGGCAGGTCCGGTTCTTCAAAGTGCGGTTCACCCACCATGACGATGTCCATGATGTTGTCGCCGTCAAGGTCCGCCACATCCATGTACACCGCGCCGGGTATGAAGTCTTCTTCTCCCAGAAGATGCTCCTTCCAGAACAGGGGACCGCTTTGGCAGGTTGGATGCCAGGGGTTCATGTCACAGGTGTCGCCCTCGGGAATCGCCAGTGTAACAGTGCCAAAGTCCATGGCCTTGCCTTCTTCATAGACCATGGTGGAATCGGAAAAGCCCCGGGCGTCGGTAGGCTCCACCACCATGATGGAGGCAACCCCGGTGGCCACCGCAAGGCCCAGACGGGCGCCGTCAAGGGGTTCGCTGGAGATGGCAAAGAGATTCTCTGTCATGGGAATGCGAATGCGCAAAGGATAGCTTTCCGGCACCGGAGGATATTCTGTGACAACCCAGCTTGGGGTGGGAAGTGTACGGAACATCTGGGGCCATTGATCCTCGGTGCATTCGTAGAGCATCATCCGCAATTCATTGCCCGTGGTTTCCGCTGCGGTAATGGTGACGCAGATTTCGCCGGGCAGACATGTATCGGCGGATGGCTTCTCTTCCTCATCGGAGCAGGCCACAAAAAGCACCAGCCCCAGCAGTACAGCCACACAGCGAAGGGTTTGCGTATACATGGCCTCCTCCTTATCGATTGGGGTGGTATAAATGCATGAAGTGCAGGCACCTCCATTACCAGTGCTGCTACATACCTACTGCGTTTGCATACCAAAACGAGTCTGTACCGCGTTACCGCACAAGAGGCCCCTGAAAATACTGCCTTATTGAAAAAGTAGTGTGTTACAAAGGTATGTCAAGTCACCGATTCCGGTTTCATATTGTTGCATTCATCGCTGGCAACCGGCAGATCCACAATAAAGCGTGCACCCCGGGGGCTGTTGTCTTCCATATGAAAATGGCCGCCGTGTTCCAGAACAATACCGTGGCTGATGGACAGCCCAAGCCCCGTGCCTTTATCCCGGGGTTTGGTGGTAAAGAAGGGATCGAATATCTTATCCCGCAGTTCCGGCGGCACACCGGGACCGTTGTCCTCGATGACAATGCGTTGCCAGCAATTTTTGTCACTGCAGTGTATACTCAAGCCGACATGAATGCGTTTGTTATCACAGGATTTGCATTCAGGAGATTCCAATGCATCCCGGGCATTGGTCAGCAGGTTCATCAGCACCTGCATAATTTTCTGATAATTGCAGGTGATATCCGGAAGGTCGTTGGGAATATCAATGCTAATGTGGATATCCCCTTTTCGCAAGATGGATGAGGTTAAGGACAGGGTTGATTCAACCACAGACTTTAAGTTGGTGGATGAGTAAGACTCATGGTCCTGGCGGCTGAACATCAGCAGGTTCTTGACAATGGTGGAGATCCGTTGTCCTTCATCCACGATGTTGTGGGCAAACCCGGTAATCTTTTCGTCTTCGGCGGCAAAGTGGAGGATCAGCTCGCCATAGTTCATCATGACGTTCAGCGGATTGTTGATCTCATGGGCGACTCCCGAGGACAACACGCCAAGGCTTTCCAGCTTTTGCTGATGCTGCAGGCGTGCTTCCTGGGTGCGTTCCGAGGTTACGTCCCGGATAATGCCGCACAAACCACGCACAGTGCCTGTATCAGCAGAATGCAAGGGTACCATGATGGTATGGAGGAACTTTTGCTCCCCCTGTAGGAATGCCTTGTGAACGGTATTGACAACGCCGCCGTGTCGTACATTTTCATTTAGATGATTGATTGTATCCAGAGTTTCACCCGGTGGTAATATTTGATCCGAGGTTTTCCCCAGCATCTTATGTGAAGGGGTTCCCCACAGCTCCTCCATGGCCGGGTTAACAAAAGTAAATCGGCCTTCGCTGTCCTTGAGGAAAATAGCGTCCAGAGCGCTGTCAGTCAGGACGCTGAAAAGTTCGTCACGTTTCAGCAGTTCATCGGTGGAATAGCGGAACACCAGACGGCTGGAAAGCAACTTCCCCATTAGAACCGTGCCAACGGGATACAGGAAAATAATCGGCGGGGCCACTGTTTTCATGACATGTAGCATGATTTCCCAGGGTAAAAACATAAAGAGAGCAAGCATTACCACATGCACGGTCATGCCAAAGACATAGAGTTCCTTTATGGAGATTCGAATGAGATCAGGCTTGCGCAGATGACGCCACATCAGACCGATACCGCCGCTGGATAACATCACGGCAATGCCGACAATGGTGCCTGTGCCCCCCTGATATATGCGTGCAAGCGAGGTCATGATAATGGCGATAACCGTGGGCACAAAGCCAAAATACAAGCCCGCCATGGCCAGCAGAATGGAGCGGGTGTCAAAGATGATGCCGGGACGCAGCACCCAGGGATTCATGATTACCATGGTGCCGATACAGCCCAGCATGAAACCGGTAATGAACTTGCGGGCAGTAAAGTAGGATGAGGAGCGCGACAGCACAATGGCGTCATACAGCAGGCCAAGAACCAGTAGCAATGCAATGTTGTTGATCAAACCCATAGGCATTGTTGCACCTGCCTTTGTGTACTGCGTCAGAAAAATTGACCACAACGTAAAGTATAGCATGTAAATGAATGTGGTCAACCAAAGACTGCCATGTACGTCCTGTACACGATAATCTGTCCCGGAATGAGATTCCCCTGATCAGTGGGTCAGACCGCTGCCGCCATTGGTCTTGCGTTCGTGTTCCAGCACCTGCCAGGCATCCTTGAACTCCCACTTGAGCCGGTCCTGCCGCTTGCACTTCATATCGAAGCTGTCGCAACGATCCCCTTCAAAGCATCTCACAAAGGTATACCAGTCCTTTTCCACCTTGCGGCAAACCGCCAGTATCCATGGGTCCGGTATAGGCTCTTTATAGCGTTGTTTGTTGTCCTTATGCAGATACAGTCGCAGCGTGGCCCATCCGTCAAAAGCCGTCATAGAAGAAATAGGGAGAGGTGAGGCCTGAGCCCGGGTATCACCAACCGTTTCGCTGTTTCCCCGGCGCTCCGGGGCTTTCTTCTCTTCTCTATATTCTTTATTGTTCTGAATGTTTTTTATATTCTTGTATGTGTCGTGTCCCTGTCGGACGCTTGTCGCCTCTTTGTCGTCTCTTTGTCGGTCCTGTTGTCGGTCTTCAGTGTGTTGATGCTGGTAAGTCTCCCAATTTATTATGGTAATAATGGAGAAGTGCTTGTCGGGCCGGATGTCGATAATTCCGAGTTTGCCGAGTTTTTTCAGTCGGTCACGGACACTGGAGGGATGCATGCCCAGGGCCTCGGCGGCCTGATGGCGACCGGTGACAAACTGGCCGGGTTGCAGTGGCACCGTGAACACGGCGTTGCCTGCACACATCACGGCGTCAAAGGGTTTGTGGGTGGCCTTTACCTGACACCACAGGTAGACCTTCAGCAGGTCAGGGTTGGCCCACACCGGGGATTCGGTAATGTTTCTCCAGAGTTTTATAAAGCCTCGATGCATGATATCTCATCGCCTTTGTCATACGATTGCTCCTTTGAGCCTTGCGGCTCCGTCGATTGTTTACGGGGCGTCCCGTCCGGGGCATCCCTATGTATAAAGACACGCCGTCCGGCGCATCCGTGAATCTGGCAGCGACGCCGCGCCTTTCGTCCAAAAGGGGCTGCCGTTGCCTGATGGTAGCGTAACACGCGTTAGGGGTAGGGTTCAAGCGGAACGGTAAATTATATGGGGGGCAGGGCGTTTTTCCGGCTATAACGTGCCATGACGCACCATGCCGCACTGCATTGTTTTTGATATATACCAAAAATTTATTGTGACATGCGGTGCATTTTCCTTTGATTCGCCTGCCTGCTGCTGCTATACTCCCGTCACTTTATCGAGCGTTTTATATCTGAGGAGAGAGAAATTATAGATGCAGGAGAATGCTATGCGATGTAAATTCCTTTATGTGTTCATGGCGCTTTTGATGTCCGCGTTTTTGGCGGTGTCGTGCGCTGATGACGGAAGCGAAACCCCGGACGGGGATGTCACCGACGGCGATGTGACTGACGGCGATGACACCGAAGACGTGGAAACCGACGGCGACGACACCGAGGATGTGGAAACCGACGGTGATGTGGACGAAGGCAATGGTTGCACCTGTGACACTCAGGACGACTGCTGCAACGGCTGCAAACCCATCAACGAGGGCGGCAATTGCGACGATGGCGACATGTGCACCACGGTGGACGTGTGTCAGGCTGGCGCCTGCACCGGTACCGAGCCCATCGACTGCTCCTCTGATGTGGATCAGTGCGCATCGGGCAGCGGCACCTGCAACCCGGAAAGCGGTCGCTGCGAATTTGACAGCGCCGAGCCCAACGGCACCCCCTGCGAGGCCATTGACGGTCAAGCCGGTAGTGGTATGTGCTTTGACGGTCAGTGTTCCGGCTTTGGCGTGTGCGACAACCGTACCTATGCCCAGGAGATCAATCATCCCTGTAACTTCGATGGCGAGTGCGCCAGCGGCAACTGCATCGAATTTGGCAACGGATGGGCCATGCTCTGCTCCCAGCAATGCGATCAGGACACTCCCTGCCCCGAAGGCACCGCCTGTGCCGATAACGGCGATGGTTTCTGGTGTATGCCTGGTGACATCACAGAGATTTTGCCTGGTGACAGCAGCCTGCCCATGTATCAGGTTTGCAACTCGGCTGAGGATTGCGAAAGCGGCCTGTGCCTGTCCATTGGCGATTATCGCTTCTGCTCCGGCAGCTGCACAAACGAGGATACCGGACGCCGTGACACCAGCATGTGCGGTGACTGCGGATATTGCCGTAAAGACGGCGACGATCAGGGATTTCCCTGGCCCAACTATTGTATCCCCGAAGGTTCCGGTGAAGCGGGAGACCCCTGCGCCTCCTCCTTTGACTGCGAAGACCGCTACTGCTTTGACGGCTATTGCAGCCAGCAGTGCTACACCATCACCGATGATATCGACACCTGCCCCGATGCCATGACCTGCGTGTCCGGCATTGTGGCCGAAGATGTGGGCATCTGCATCTACGACGAGAGCATCGGATTCGCCATGGGCGACCAGTGCGAAGAAAACTACCAGTGCGAAAGCGGATACTGCGCCGACGCCGGTGAGGAAAAACTCTGCGGGTATGACTGCACCATCGAAGAATGCCCCGAAGGCGAGTGCGTGGAAACCGGCGAGCATTACATCAGCACCAAAATGTATCTGTACGAAGACGGTGTGGCCGAACATAGCGACTATGGCTACTCCTCCATGTACAAATACTTCGACACCGCAGGCACCTATACCTTCCAGGTGAAGGTGGAAGGTCAGTATGACAGCTCTGTCGGCTATTATGCCCTGACCATCAACCAGCGCGATGACGAAACCGAACCCGCCGAAGTGCTGGAAACCGAGCCCAATGAGGAACAGTCCTCTCCCATGGCTCTTGGCGACCTGCCCCTTACCGTAATCGCGTCTCTGTCCACCTCCGAAGATGTGGACTGGTACGAATTCACCGTGACGGTGCCGGAGCTGGAAGAGAACGAGAGCTGGACTCTGGACTTCAAAATCAGCAAAGTCATGATGAAAATGTGCGTGGCGGCTGAACAGGTCGGCACCCAGGGCTGGGGCGAAACCTGCGAAGACGACTTCGAGTGCGCCGATGGTACCGTGTGCTATCGCGGATACTGCACCAGCGAATGCGCCACCGGTGACGACTGCACCGACGGCGTGTGCTTCGAGTACGGCGAAGAAGAATTCTACTGCGTGCCCGAAAACCAGACCGGCAACGTGGTTGATGGCCGCGGATGCGATTTTGACTACGAATGCCGTGGCGAATGCCTGAACGATGAATATCTTGGAGATGAATACTGCACCGGCGAATGCCAGGCAGACACCGACTGCGTTGTGGGCATGCAGTGCTACGGCGGCGTATGCGTCAAACACACCTCCGAGATGATCTATCCCTATGGCAACTGCCGTATCGACCTGGACTGCGAAAGCGGTATGTGCACCAACGGCAAATGCACCGACACCTGCTCTGATGCTGCCGACTGCGTGGGTGGCGAACTGATCGAGCCGGTGGAATTCGGCATGTGCTGGCCCTGCGCCACCAACGCCGACTGTAACGAAGGCGGAGCCAACGGCCCCAGCATGTGTTTGAACAATGGTGTGGAAACCTTCTGCGCCCCGGACTGCACCGAAGATGCCAACGTATGCCCCGATGGCACACGCTGCTATGCCCTGGATTACTTCACCTCGGCCTGCGCCCCGGTGACCTTCTCCTGTAACGTGGCCGCCGGTTGTACCGAAGACGGTATGTGCCTGCGTCCCACCCAGGCCGATCTGATGTCCTGCGGCGACAATGCCGAGTGTCAGAGCGGTATCTGCGAAAATGACCTCTGCCAGACCGGTGAATGCACCGATACCGCAGACTGCGGCTGCGACATGCTGACCTGCGTGGACAACTACTGCGCCATCACCCTGGACGGTGAAACTGCTGAAATCGAGACCAACGACACCATTGAAGACGCTCAGGAACTCAACGCCGGTCAGACCACCGTGGTGGCGGCTCTGATGCCCCACAACGACGCCGCAGACGTGGACCTGTACAAAGTATCCATGACCGCCGGTCAGGTACTTGACGCACAGACCAGCGCCTTCTGCGAACTGATGGCTGATACCTTCCTGCGTTTCCTGGATGCCGAAGGCAATCCCATCGAAGGTATGATTAACGACGATATCAGCGCTAATGGCGGCAATTACCTGTCCGTCATTCTGGGCTATGTGGCCGAGACCGATCAGGATGTGTATGTGGAAGTTTCCCAGTCCCCGGAATACCGTGGCATGCTCTCCATTGGTTACAAGCTGATGGTCAACGTGTTCACCCCGGTGGCAAATGATACCTGCACCGGAGCAACCGAGCTGACCGACGGCGTGTATGACATCGATCTGACCGAGGCCACCAACGATTACACCGCCAGCAGTTGCACCGGTTACAATGCCATTGGCAAGGATCTGGCCTATACCATCACCGTTCCCGCCAACTACATTATGGAAGCGACGCTGGACAGTGAAGTGGATGCGGCCCTGTATCTGGTCAGCGACTGCGCTGACACCAATGCCTCCTGCCTGGTGGGTTCTGACCGTGAACATAGCGGCAACCCCGAGAACATTGTCTATGCCAACGAAAGCGGCAGCGAAGAGACCCTGTTCCTCATCATTGACAGCTGGCTGCCCATCCCCAACATGATGGTTAATCTGCAGGTGGCCCTGGACGAAATCCTGACCCCGGAAAACAACACCGCCGCCACCGCCACCCATATCAGCGATGGTGACGTGGTTGAAGGCACCACCTACGGAGCCACCAACGATTACGATCCCGGCGAAGAAGGCTGCGCCGCCAAGGCACTGCCGGGCCAGGATGTCGTCTACTCCGTGACCATGTATCCGGGTCGCTTCATGCGGGCCAGCGTTTCCGCCCTGTGGCCTGTGGAACTCTATCTGGTGACCGATTACAACGACCTGAGCACCTGTGTGGCCAATGGCACCGGAGCCCTGAACTATCAGATGGACCCGACACCGGCCAAGGATGACTCCGTCACCCTGTACCTGATCGTGGACAGCGCTGATGTTGCCGACAAGGGCAACTTCACCCTGACCTATATGCAGGACTCCGTAGGCGAATGCGCCGGTATCTGTGACTCTGCAAGCTTTGCACGTCACTGCACCGGTGAATCCATGATCCAGGCTGATATGTGCATGTGCAATTCCTCCACAGGTCTGCTGGAGATTCTGGACTGCAACGCATATTGCGTGGGTGAAGGCACTGTAGCCGGCCTGTGCGCCAATGATATTCCCACCCAGAGCGGCATGAACAGCTACTGCGTGTGCGAATACACCTGCGACGATGTGACTGCCCAGTGTCAGGGCGGTGCCTACACCAACTGCACCTGCGACGCATCCGACCCCTGTGGCTGGAGCGGCGACGGGTACTGCGATGCATACTGCCCCGCAGTGTACGGTGAATCCGCCATTGACGAAACCGCGGACTGCACCGAAGAGGAAGAGTAAAACTTCTGAAGTACAGCTTATGTGTGCAAACGGGCCTCCTTATGGGGGCCCGTTTTTGTATGCAAAATACCGTAATGACACGGCATGTCACAGTTGACGCAGGCGGGGATTTACAGTAGAAACAATGTGCCGGACCGTTGTATGTTCCGGCGCGATACCCGTACCATCATCATCCCCGGGAGGTTTGCGGCATGAATGTATTCACCAGGATCGGTCTTGTAAAAACCATTCTCAGCTGGCGTATGAACTGGAAGAACTGTCCTCTGGACGCCATGCCCGCAAAGGTTGACAATCCAAAGTTCGTTCCCGCCCGCAAGATTCCCTCCATGATTCCCGATGGTTCAGTGGTCATCACCTCCGGTATGGCGGCCAGCACCCGCTGCTCAACATTTTACTGGGCCATCGGAGAACACTTCCGCACTAACGGAAGCCCCAAAAATCTTACCTGGATCGCTGTGGGCGGGCAGGGCGGACGCAGCAAGATGCCCGGCACCCTGGAAGAGCTTGGTCAAAAGGGACTCATCTCCAACATGATCTCCGGGCACCTGGAAACCCTCAAGGCTCAGTTGAAGCTTGCGGACAAAGGTGAGATGGAGCTGCACAACATGCCCCAGGGAGCCATGTGCTTTGCTTTGGAAGCCCAGGGCACCGGCGGTGACACCGTGGTGATGGATACCGGTATTGGCACCTATTTTGATCCCCGGGTGGGCCGTGGTTCGCCGGTAACGGAAAAGGCGTCTTACAACCTGATCGAGGTCGAAGGGGAGAAGCTGAAGTACCGTCTGCCCAAAATCGATGTGGCCATGTTCACCGCCACCTATGCGGACGCCGAAGGCAACATCTATATGACCGACACCTGCATGACCACCGAGAGCCTTGAATCCGCAAAAGCGGCCAAAGCCAACGGCGGTAAGGTGTTTGTTGCCGTTAGCAAAATCATTCCCAAAAACGAAGACGAAATCTATCTGGCCGCGGACAAGGTTGACGCCATTGTGGTCAATCCCCGCAGCGAGCAAAACGTGCTGGTGCCCCAGCGGAAATTCTGGCCCATGTTCACCACCCAGGGAGACAAAGACCCTCTCAAGGAAGTGGAAAAACTGAAGTTCATCAACAACTTCATGAAGATTACGCCCTATCGCGGTCCGGTGGAAAACGCTTTGGCGCGTCTGGCGGCAGTGCGGTTCATCGAAGTGGCCAAGCCCGGTGATCTGGTTAACGTGGGCGTGGGTATGCCCGAAGAAGTCAGCCGTCTGATTACCGAAGGCGGTCTGTACACCGATATCACCTTCTTTAACGAAACCGGCGTGTTTGGCGGCCTGCCGGGGCCGGGTATCTTCTTTGGTTCCGCCATCAACCCCAAACAAATCATCAGCTCTGCGGAAGTATTCCACCGCGCCTACGAGTCTCTTGATGTAACTTTGCTGGGAATGCTCCAGATGGATTCACAGGGTAATGTCAACGTGTCCAAACGCGGTGATCGGTACCTGGACTATGTAGGCTCCGGCGGTTTCCCGGATCTGACCCAGGCAGCCAAAAACATCATTTTTGTTGGCGGCGCACAGGCCAACGGCAAAATGGCTATTGAAGACGGCAAGGTAAGCATCACGCAGAAGGGTATTCCCAAGCTGGTGAACATGGTGGATGAAGTCACCTTCAGCGGCTCTGAGGCGGTCAAAATGGGTAAGCGGGTGTTTTATGTCACCAACCTTGGCGTGTTCCGGCTGACAGAACGCGGCGTTGAGTTGATCGAAGTCATGCCCGGTATTGATATTCAGAAGGATATCATTGATGGCTACCCCATGAAGGTGCAGCTCCCGGAAAACGGCGAAGTGCCGGTTGCACCTTTGGCCGTGGTTACCGGAGAAGGTTTTTCCCTGAAGTGGCGGCAGTAGTCTGAACGCACATATACAGCTATTTTGCGGCGGTCCGGCGTTTTCGGTCCGCCGTTTTATATTGCATATTGCAACTATTGTCTGCCTGCGGTATACAGATAGACCTGAACTCAACACATAACACAACGTAAGGATCGCCCATGCGTTACACTCAGTATGTCCTGATGGCTCTTATGATGGTATTGTGTGCCGGACTTATTTTCGGCTGTAGTGACGATGAACCCACCGAGGGCCCCTGCAGCAATTGCGGCATAGTCGGTTTTCTCAGCATCAAGCCCGATGGCGTCAGCTATGAGTTTGTGGAACGCACCGTCCGGGTGATGCCATATGTGCGCATCAATGGCAAGTGGCGTGGCGGTGGAGATGAAGGCCCCTGTTCTCTGAGCGGCTATACGCTGAAATGCCCGGTTGCCGGGGCCGGTCACGTCACGGTGTCCATGGACGGTCGCTCGTTGAAGCTTGGGTTTGAAGCAAACGAAGCGGTCACCATTGAAGGGCTGGCCTTCCGGGGAACATCGAATATCAGTGACGCCACGTCGTGGCTGTCCAATGGCTTTCAGTCCTGGAGCGAAAGCGGCATGATCGCCCTGGGTGATGCCCCGGATGAAGATAGCATGAACAACGCTTTGACCAAATGGGCTGATTCAGAGGTCATGCGGGAAGGCAAGGAGTTTTCCTGGTGGTATTCATGGGCCGGGGGAGGCTCCACAACTATTCTGGCCGGAGCCATGAGCACCAACACCTTCAAACCATGGGTGCAGTTCACTGCCCAAAGCAACGAAGAAGACGGCCCGCATCTGGGTGTTGTCATGGGTAATGGCTGCACCGGTGAGCAGGTTTCCCTTGCCGCAGGCGATTCACTGCCCGGTGAATTGTGGATGCTGCAAATAAGCAACGACACCGCCTATATGCTGGAGGAATACGGTCGCAGCGTTCCCAGCCGTCGCCACACCGTGCAGGCCAAAGCCGACGCCGGATGGAACTCCTGGTATGAACTGTGGACCGGTGTCAGCGAGGAAGCGGTGCTGGCCAACGCAACCAAAACCAAAGAAGCGCTGGAAGGCAAGCTGCCCGAAGACATGCCCGTCCGCATCGTTATAGATGATGGCTGGCAGGAGGCCTGGGGTATCTGGGACGCCAACGAAAAGTTCCCTTCGGGCATGGACGGCATTGCACAGAATCTGAAAAGTCAGGGCTTTGAAGTGGGCATCTGGCTGGCTCCCTTTATGGTGAAGGCGGACACCGACCTTGCTATTAACCATCCCGACTGGTTTATCGAAGGCTATCAGTACAGCATCATAGGTGGTGAGCCCAACGTTATTCTGGATGTCACCAATCCCGAAGCCGCAGCGCATCTTAAGGCCACCATCAGCAAAATCGTTGGCTGGGGCTATGATTTTCTGAAGATCGATTTTCTCTTTGGCCAGACTGTCGAAGGCGGTCGTGACATGGATATCACCGGTATGGAGGCCTATCATAAGGGGCTGTCCATGATCCGGGAAGCCGCTGGCGAGGATGTTATCCTGCTTGCGGTGGGAGCGCCTCCGCTGCCCAGCTTCCCCTATGTGGATGCATGGCGGTTGGGTTCCGATATCGCCGTGTCCACCGGCTCTACTATTTCCTGGGTTTTCATGGTGAATCAGGCGCGATTTATCGCATCCCGCTGGCCAATGTGCTACGCAACCCTTTGTGATGCAGACCCCATTTTGCTGCGGGATCTTCCGCAGGAACAGATTAACTACGGTTCCTGGGTGGTGGCCCTCAGCGGCGGGGCTATGTTCCTTTCCGACGACCTGCGCAATCTTGACTCACAACGTTATGATTGGGGGATTGACGCAGAAAAAATCGCCTTTGCCACCAGCGGCGAGCCCGCCATGCCCGTGGACTTATTCCCGGATTCTCCCCCGGAAAAGCTCACCAACCAGATCATCGATTCGGTGATGGACAGGAACACCCATGTGCTGCCAACAACATGGGTTTTGCCCGACGGAACCCGGGTGTATCTGAACGATGGCGACGATGAAAAAGTTATCGAAGGCGTCACGGTGCCGGGCAGGGGAGCAGTGATTCTTCCCTGAATATGGCCAGCATGTAAGCCATTTTAATGATTGCTCATTTCAAACACCGTTATATTAATAACAAATGACATTGTGAAAAATAATCAAACACTATGGCTTCTCGCAGTCATTAGCCATAGCGTATCGCGCCGTGTCATTTTAAGGAATCATAATACTAATACACGGAATTAGGGTGGCTTATTTAAGAAAAAGTTTAGCAAGCCTTACTTTGGGCTAAAATAATACTTACCTTCGGGTGTTACCAAAATAGCAGAGACTCAACAAGGCTAGTGAAGCTATTATGCATCCTAATACGGTGATATTTCGAGGTTTGACTTATAAGGCATGGCAAGGCATCATAACTGCCGATTAGCAGAAACATCCAGGAATTGTTTTAACCGGTTGTATAATGGAACTAACGCTCAACTCCTACTGTAGTGGGGCTCAATTTTCCCCGAAGTTGTTCCAACAACAAGCAGGACAGGACTCATGAACACAGACAAAACACTGTATCCCTCGAAATCCAGTTCAGAGCTCAAAGCAGCTCTTCTGGAACATGGAATCAATGTAGAGTCGTGCTATCAGTGCGGACGCTGTTCCGGCGGCTGCCCGATAGCTCCCCATTTCGATCTGTTACCGATGGAAGTGGTCCGGCTCTCCGCCATGGGCATGGAGGAGCCCATCGTAAAAAGCCACACCATATGGCTGTGCGCTTCCTGCGAAACATGCACCTCCCGTTGTCCCAATGGCATTGACATCGCCATGATGATGGATGCCCTGCGCGAGTATACCCTTAATAAGGGATACAAGCCCGCAGAGCCCGGCATCGTTGCGTTCCACAAATCCTATCTTAACGTCATCAGGCGCTGGGGTCGGATTTTCGAAGTCGAGCTCTTCGTCGAATACAAGACGCGGGCCTTCGATTTCTTTACTGATATGGCCATGGGTATGAAGTTGTTCTTCCAGGGCAAGCTGCGCCTTATCCCGCAGCCTGCCAAAGACCGGAAGGCAATTCGTGAGATATACAACAAGGAAAGGAAGGAGAAGTAGGCATGAAGATGTCCTACTATCCCGGTTGTACCATGGAAGGTACCGCACGGGACTACGCCAAGTCGTTGGAAGAAGTCGCCAAGGCTTTGGAGATTGAACTCGTCGAGCTGGAAGACTGGAACTGCTGCGGCGCCTCCAGTGCCCACTCCACCAATCATGGTCTCGACGTGCGTCTGTCCGCCCGGAATCTTTCCAAGGCGGTGGATCTCGGCCTTGACCTTGTCATCCCCTGTCCCGCGTGTTTCCTGCGCACACGGCATGCCGATCATGCCCTGAAGCAGGATGCAAAAAAATGGGACTTTGACGAGTACAATCCCTCTTTTGACATCATGACTCTCACCACCATGATGGCAAAGCCGGAAGTGCTTGAGAAAATCAAAACCCAGGTGAAACGGCCTCTGGAAGGCATGAAGGTTGTCTGTTATTACGGCTGCCTTGCAAATCGTCCTCCCCAGTTGACCGGCGCACGGAACTTTGAGAATCCCGATACCATGGATTCCATCCTGCGTGCACTGGGCGCTGAGGCCATCCAGTGGTCATACAAAACCGAGTGCTGCGGTGGCAGTTTGACGGTTGCCAAGCCCGATATCGTTCGCGGTCGGGTTGAGGAAATCATCGAAGCCGCTCGTCGCGCCGGTGCCGTGGCTCTGGTTGCTGATTGCGCCATGTGTCAGGCTAACCTGGAAAGTCGTCAGGCAGACCTCTCTAAAATGAAGCCCGGCTTTGAGCCGCTTCCTGTTTACTTTGTCACCGAACTGGCCGCAGCGACCTTCGCTGAAGCCGGTGGTGCAAAGTGGAACAAGGGTCACCTGGTAAACGCCGACGTTATTAATAAATATCTCGGTTCATAGCAACGAGTTGCAGGCCAAAGGTTTGGACATGAGTAACGGAACCAACACTCCCCAAAAACCGAACCAGCCCGTTGGTGCGGTAATGGTAATGGGCGGCGGCGTCGCCGGAATGACCGCCACCCTTGATCTTGTTAACTCCGGATATAAAGTCTACATGGTCGAAAAATCACCGGGTATCGGTGGTAAGATGGCCCAGCTGGACAAAACCTTCCCGACAAACGACTGCTCCATGTGCATCGTGTCGCCCAAGCTGGTTGAAGTCGGTCGCCACAAGGATGTGGAACTGATCACCTACAGCGACGTGCTGGACATTACCGGTGAAGTCGGTAACTTTACGGTTAAAGTTCGCAAACGTGCCCGGTATGTGGATACCGAATTGTGCACTGGTTGCGGCGACTGTGAAATGAGCTGTCCGGTCACACACAAAGCGTATTTCCCGCAAAAAGATGAGAACGGCAAGTTCCCAAAGGTGAAACGCGCCAAGCAGAAGTACACCTATGAATATAAAGGTGAACTGACCGAACAGGCTCCGCTGCCCTGGCGTTTCGATGTGGACGGCGAAAAGTGCAGCAAGTGCGGAATGTGCTTCCGCGCATGCCCCGTGGACGCCATCACCTGGTCCAAAGGCGAAATCGCTGTTATCGATCAGGAAAAATGCATCCACTGCGGTATGTGTTACAACGCCTGTCCGCCAAAGGCTGGTGCGATTACCATCTCCGATGCACCGGACCTGGACAAAGGTCTCAAGACCGCCATCGCCCGCCGCTATGTAGCGCTGAAAGATCGGTATGAAAATGTAAAGGACCACGATTGCCTGCGCTGCGGTCTGTGCGCCATGACCTGCAACAATGTGATGCATGCCAAGGCCATGAACCTCACCAAAGGCGGTGTGGAAGTCGGTCAGGACATCTGTCGCCTGTGCGGCGCCTGCGCCGAAGTATGCCCCGTGGGCTTCCTTGATACCCACAAACTGAGCATCCACGAGCCCCGGCCCCTGATGGATACCTTTGATGAGGATCTCGGTACCCGTACCGCGATTTCCATCTACTATCCCCAGGTTGTGCCCCGGGTGCCCACCATCGATGCAGAGGCCTGTGCCTATCTGAACAGCGATGGCGAAAACTGCGGCATCTGCCAGTCGGTATGCGGCGTGAATGCCATCGACTTCACCATGAAGGAAGAGATCGTCGAAATCAACGTCGGCTCTGTTATCATGGCCCCGGGCTTTGAGGAATTCCCTGCTCAACTGCGTGGCGAGTTTGGTTATGGCGTGTACAAGAATGTTGTCAGCAGCATTCAGTTTGAGCGTCTGCTGTCGGCCTCCGGTCCCACCATGGGTCATGTGGCGCGTCCCAGCGATCACAAGGATCCCAAAAAGATAGCATTTATCCAGTGCGTTGGCTCCCGCGATTGCAGCGTGGACCGCGATTATTGCTCCTCGGTGTGCTGCATGTATGCCACCAAGGAAGCCTTTATCGCCAAAGAGCACGATGAAAATGTAGAGCCCACCATCTTCTACATTGATATCCGTGCCGCTGGTAAGGGCTTTGATCAGTATGTGGAACGCGCCAAGAGTATGGGCGTGCGCTATGTGCGGTCTATCCCCAGTAAAATATATGAAGACCCTCAGACCGGTAACCTTGAGTTACGCTGGTTTGACGATAACGGCGAGCGCCATGCAGAAGAATTCGACATGGTAGTCCTGTCCGTTGGTCTGCAGATTCCCCAGGAAATGAAGGAACTGGAAGCCCGCATCGGGTTTGAAACCGACAAGTTTGGTTTTGCCAAAACCAACTCCTTCAGACCTGTCGAGACCAGCCGCCCCGGTATCATTGCCTGCGGCGTTCTCAACGGCACCAAGGATATTCCTGAATCGGTTACCGAAGCCAGTGGCGGCGCCATGGTGGCTGGTAATTTCCTTACCGAGGCCCGTGGTAGCCTGATCAAACAGGAATCCACCCCGGAAGAGTATGAGCTCAAGGGCGATGAAGGCGTGCGCATCGGCGTGTTTGTCTGCCACTGCGGCAAAAACATCGGCGGTGTTGTAGACGTGCCCAGCGTTGCGGATTACGCAAAAACACTTCCCAACGTGGTGTATGCAACCGACAGCCTGTATTCCTGCTCCATGGATGCACAGGAAATGCTGCTGAAGACCATTAAGGAACACAAGCTCAACCGCGTTGTGGTTGCTGCATGCAGCCCCCGTACACACGAGCCTCTGTTCCAGGAAACCCTTGCAGCCGCAGGCCTGAACAAATATCTGTTCGAGTTCGCTAACATCCGTAACCACGTCTCCTGGGTTCATAAAGACGATCCCAATCGCGCCACGGTCAAGTCCAAAGACCTGGTTCGCATGGCAGTTGGCAAGGTTACCTGCGCAGGTCGCGCCGAAGAAGCCCAGCTTGAAATCGCGCCCTCGGGCATGGTTATCGGTGGCGGTATCGCCGGTATGACCGCAGCCCGCAGCCTGGCGGCTCAGGGCTACAATGTACATTTGATCGAGCGCGACAGCCAGCTTGGTGGTCAGGCCCGCAATCTGCATAAGACCTGGCAGGGCGAAGACGTTCAGGCTGAGTTGAACAAGATGATCGAAGCGGTAGACGCCAATGAAAATATTACCGTTCATCTGGACACCAAACTTGATAAGGTTGACGGTTTTGTCGGAAACTTTACCTCAAGCCTGATAAAGAACGGTGAAGAAGAGCGGATTACCCACGGTGTAGCCATTGTGGCAACCGGTTGCGAACCGCTTCGTCCTACTGAGTATCTCTATGGTAAGGATCAACGTGTTGTCACCCATCAGGAACTGGACAGCATGTTCATTAAAAATGATCCCAAACTCAAAGAGATGAAGTCTGCGGCCTTTATCCAGTGCGTAGGCAGCCGCGAAGGCGAGCGGATGTACTGCTCCCGCGTATGCTGCACCCACTCGGTTGAAGCCGCCATCGAACTCAAAGAGAAGAATCCCGATATGCAGGTCACCATCTTCTATCGGGACATCCGCACCTACGGTAACCGGGAACTGCTGTACCGCAAAGCCCGTGACATGGGTGTGAACTTCATCCGCTTTGATCTGGAAAACAAACCCCAGGTAACCGCCACCGACCAGGGACTGGTCATTACGGCCCACGATCCTTCCACCCGTCACGACGTATCCGTGACCGTGGATATGCTGTCGCTGGCCACCGCCATCGTGTCCTACCGGGATGATCACCTTGCACAGTTGTTCAAGGTGGCCATGACCGAAGAAGGATTCTTCCTGGAAGCCCACGTCAAACTGGGTCCCAACGAATTCGCAACCGATGGTGTGTTTCTTGCGGGTATGGCGCATTATCCCAAACCCATCGACGAAGTCATTACCCAGGCTCAGGCGGCGGCCTCCCGGGCAACCACATTGCTGGCCCGCAAGGTCATCAGTGTTTCCGGCGCCGTGGCATATATTGACCCGAGAGATTGCAGTAAATGCGGCGTGTGCGTAGAGGTTTGCCCCTACAGCGCTCCACGCATAGTCACCGGTGGTCCCTGGGAAGGCGCTTCCGAAATCAACCCGATGCTTTGCAAGGGTTGCGGATTGTGTGTTGCATCCTGTCGTTCCGGTGCTATCCATGCCCGGGGATTCGATGAGATGCAGATTATTGCCCAGATTGACGAAGCAATTTAAGTAAGCGTGGAACGGTAAACTCCGACCAGGCAAGTACATAAGGAGAGAGCCATGGATGGCTGGGAACCGAAAATTGTAGCGTTCTTATGCAATTGGTGCTCATATGGCGCCGCCGATCTGGCGGGTGTCAACCGGTTGCAGTATCCGCCTAACTTCAAGGTTGTCAGGGTGCCCTGTTCGGGTCGTGTCAGCCCCAAGATGATTCTTGCGGCCTTCCGTAACGGAGCCGACGGAGTGTGGATTTCCGGGTGTCACCCCGGAGACTGCCACTACATCGAGGGTAACTACTACGCCCGGCGTAAGTTCGCCCTGTTCCGCACATTGTTCAAACATATCGGCATCGACGAGCGGAGACTCCATTTTTCATGGATTTCCGCCGCAGAGGGACCGAAATTCGCCAAAGTCGCCAACGAAGTTGTTGACGCGGTGAAAGAAGTCGGTCCTGCGCAACAGCTGGTTAAGACCAAGGCACAGGTGGGCTAGTGAAACAGTATACAGACACCATTAAAGCTACGGCAAAACGCCTGTTGGAAGATGGTACCGTTGACTGCTTCATCGGTTTTCGCAAGGGCACCATGCCCATGATCAATCACCCGGTGGTGATTACCGATGCAGCAAAAGCCGATACCCTGTACTGGGACGGTAACTGCGGTAACAATCTTGCACTGTACCTCACCGGTCGCAAGGCCGATGAAAAAATCGGTATCGTGGCAACCGGCTGCGTTTCCCGTAATATCAATCTTCTGATCGCCGAAGGCCAGGTCACCCGCGAGCAACTGTACATCGTGGGCGCTCCCTGCAAAGGCATGATTGAACGCCGCAGCGTAGAAGCCGCTGTCGGTCACCGCGAGATTCTTTCGGTGAACGAAGAAGGCGAAAAGCTGATCGTGGAAGGCAAAGGATTCAAGGAAGAATTGAACCGCGCCGATCACCTGCAGCGCAACTGCGTCACCTGCCGGCATCATAATCCCGTCGAGCATAACGACATTTTGGGCAGTGAAGTCAGCGAACCTGCGGAAGCTCCGGTATTTACGGATCTGGAAGAAGCTGCCGCCAAAAGCGATGAGGACCGCTGGAACTTCTTCCAGCAGACCTTTGAAAGCTGCATTCGCTGCTATGCCTGCCGAAATGCATGCCCCATGTGCTATTGCCCCACCTGCTTTGTGGATGAAGCTAAACCCCAGTGGGTTGGTAAAAGCAGTGACAAAGTGGATACCATGACCTTCCACTTCCTGCGGGCATTCCACCTGGCGGGCCGCTGTACAGACTGCGGCGCATGCGAACGTGTATGCCCGGTGGATATTCCGGTGCGCTATCTGACCAACAAACTCAATCGTGACGCCCAGGAGTTCTACGATTACTCCGCCGGTCTGGTGGCTGGCGAGCGTCCGCTGTTGGATCAGTACAAGCTCACTGATATTGAAGACTTCATCAAATAGCCCGCAGAGGTAAATATACAATGACTTCGAAACGGTTTACCAAAGAAGCCTGGGGCAAAGCGGTTGAAGGACTGCGGGAATCCTACAAGGTATGGGTTCCGGCCAAAGAAGGTGCGCATCACTTCTTCAAGGAGTATACCGACGATATTACGCCGGACTTTGAAGCCACCAAAACCAGAATGTCCCCCAAACACACCGTGTTTCCCCAGTCAGAGCGCATGTTTGAGTATTCACTTGAATCAAGTGATGCCGATGCAAACATCATGAAGGATACACCCAAGGACTATTCCCCCCAGGCTGTGGTGGGTGTGCGTCCCTGCGATGCCTATTCCTTCAATCTGGTGAAAATCAATTTTGACAACAAAGAATACCGTGATCCCTGGTGGGCCAATCGCTACGAATCCACCACCTTCATCGGTATGGGTTGTAACGAACCCTGTTCCACCTGCTTCTGCGATTCAGTCGGCAGTGGTCCCTTTGACGAAAAGGGTCTGGATGTGCTGGTGTATGACATGGGTGACGCCTATGTCGCCAAAGCACTGAACGAAAAGGGTGAAAAGGCGCTGGCCGCCATGAATGGCGGGCAGGATGCAGCCGAGGCAGATCTCACCGCCGCAGCCGATATGGCAGCCAAGGTGGAAGCTCCCTCTAAAGTTCCCACAGACAAACTGCGCTCCCAAAAACTGAACGATCTCTATGACGCAGACTTCTGGGACGAGCTGGCAAGCGGTTGCCTGAATTGCGGCGCATGCACCTTCGCATGCCCCACCTGCTGGTGCTTCGATATTCAGGATGAATCCTGGAACCGAGAAGGCGAAGTGCGCAAACGTCAGGGTGACCGTATCCGTAACTGGGACAGCTGCATGTTCCCCTTGTTTACCCTGCATGCCTCCGGGCACAACCCCCGTGGTCTCAAGGTGCAACGGGTACGTCAGCGTTTCATGCACAAGCTGAAATACTATGTCGACAAGTACGATGGCGGCACCCTGTGCGTCGGCTGTGGCCGTTGCGTGGAAGCCTGTCCTGTCAATATCGACATTCGGCAGGTGTTTGAACTGATGAACGACTTCAGTAAATGAGGTAATGAAAATGTGTGACAACTGTAGCTGCAATCCCTACAAGCCGTATCCGGTACGGATTGAAGAAATCATTACTGAGACCGCAGACCATACTCTGAAAACCTTCAAACTGGTGTTTGTGAACCCCGAGGATGAAGAGAAATTCAAGTATATCCCCGGTCAGTTCGCGGAAATCTCCATTCCGGGTCAGGGCGAAATTCCCATCGGTATCGCCACCAGCCCCACGGAAAAGGGTTTCCTGTACTTCACCATCCAAAAGATGGGCAAGGTTTCCGGCTACATCCATCAGATGAAGCCCGGCGACATCATTGGCGTGCGCGGTCCTTTGGGCAACTGGTATCCGTGGGACAAGATGGAAGGCAAACACTGCGTCATTATCGGCGGCGGTTGTGCATTTTCCACCCTGCGTTCCAGTGTCGAATACATGCTGCACCCGGATAACCGTCCCAAGTTCAAGGATATCCATGTGGTGTACGGCGCCCGTTCACTCAAGCACCTGCTGTATGAAGACAAGATCATCCCATGGCGGGAGCGTGACGACATCAACATGCACATCACCGTTGACTCCATTGCGGATAACGAGGAAAAACCCACCTGGGGCTGCAACGTTGGATTCGTCCCGACCGTGGTGGAAGAAAAGATCAAAGACCCCAGCGACGCCATCGTCATCATCTGTGGTCCCCCGGCCATGCTGAAATTCACCATGCCGGTTCTGGACCGCGTGGGATTCAAGCACGATCAGATCTATCTGTCCCTTGAAAACCGGATGAAATGCGGCATCGGCATGTGCGGTCGCTGCAATGTCGGTCACCAGTTCGTGTGCAAAGACGGCCCGGTCTTCACCCTTGAAGAACTTGGCGAACTGCCCAACGAGACCTAAGCAGCACCTTGTAAGAAAATACACCGGCATCCCGATATGGGGTGCCGGTTTTTTATTGTCTGATGGTTACGGTGACGCTGGAAGTGCGTCCCAGGTCGTCGGCGCAAACAAACTCGTGCTTGCCCGCCACCGGCGTGTAAAAGACATCCTTTGAGGGCGGTCCGGTGTACACCAGCGTGCCGTCCACAAACCAGAATATTTCAGAGGCGTCGTTTGACGGGGAGGCCTGTAGCTTGATCTGCTGGTATTTCAGCGGAGCTCCCTTGCGTATCACATAATCAGCCTCAGAGGTGGGCGAGACAATCAGCGGTCCTTTGCCGGACTGGGGCGCAGTACAGTCGGGGTTGTGATCTGGTATGGCATCCATGGGATACCCGTTACTGCTCAGCCATCCGGCGATATCCGGGGGCCAGCGGGTATACACCTTGCGGGTATATTGTTTGCCTTCGCGGCAGCGGGAACACAGGCGGTGGCCAGTGGGATCATCGATATCATAGCCAACATGCATGGTGCAGGTTCGCCCCGGAGAGACCATAGGAATATAATAATCGGTTTTGCGGTGGGGACAGTCCGGGGACGCGGGCATGCCCGAAAGGGCGCACACTTCCCGGGTGCCCACACTATCGGGCTTCGAAAACCATCCGGTATCCGCAACCTCTGGCAGGTTGTTGAAGATATCAAAGAGAATCGGCGCCGCAGTCTGGTTGCCCACCAGTTCCGGAGCACCGGTGGCGTCAAAGTTTCCCGCCCATACGCCAACGGTATATACGCGGTTATAGCCGATGCTCCAGGCGTCCTTGTGACCGTAGGAGGTGCCGGTTTTCCAGGCGACTTTGGGAATGCCGTGGGCATAGTCCCAATGACTGGGGACGTCGGGGCGATTTACTTCAGAAAGAATATCGGTGATGATAAAGGCTGTGGCATCGGAAACAATGCGGTCTGGCTGGTGTGAGCCCCTCGGGAGACTCGTGATGGGGGGTAGATACAGTCCGCCGGTGGCAAGGGCGCGATACAGGGCGGTCAGTCCCTGCAGGTTCATTTCGCAGCCCCCAAGCACCATGGCAAGACCGTAATCGTTTTCAGGACGGGTTATGGTGGATATTTCAAGCCTTTTAAGCAGAGGGTATAAACCATTTTTGCCAAGGCGGGCAAGCATGTTGACCGCAGGAATGTTCAACGACCGTGCAAGGGCACTCCGCAGGGAGACATAACCATGAAATGTGGCATCGTAGTTTTCCGGTGCATAGCTGTCGTACGCTACCGGCACGTCGGACACAATCTGCCCGGGGCTCACCAGCCCCCGGTCAATGCCCAGAGCAAATACAAAGGGCTTGAGGGTTGAGCCCGGAGAGCGCGGGGCAAGCGCGCCGTCAACCTGTCCTTCATGTTCTTCATCAAAGAAATCAACAGACCCCGCATGGGCAAGTACCTCGCCGGTGGCGTTGTCCAGAATCACCACCGCAGTCTGCCCGATATCGTGCAGGCGGTTGCTGCGGCTGTGGCGTTTTATTACCGACTCAACCATATGCTGCAACGGCAGGGATATGGTACTGGTTATTGCGGGCTCTGCCGGATACAGGGTTTTGAGATGCCGCGCAAGATGTGGAGCTTCAAAGGGCAGGGTGTGAAGAGAGCGGGGAACGCCCACCGCCTGTGCGCTGGCGTATTCCTGTGGTGAAAGCACCTTCTGCTCAAGCAGGCGCTTCAGCAGTTTCATCTGAGCACCCCGGGCGGCCTTGGGGTTGCGGTCGGGACGATAACGGGCCGGGGAATTAGGAATGATGGCTAAAAGCGCGGCTTCACCATAGCTGAGTTCTGCCGGGCTTTTGCCAAAGTAGAGCATGGCTGCTGCTCCCACGCCCTCGATGTTGCCGCCAAGAGGCACCATATTCAGGTAACGCTCAAGAATCTCATCCTTGGAAAATGCGGCTTCAATCTGCAAGGCCCGGAATGCTTCGATGAGTTTTGAGGTTAAGGTACGGGGCTTTGGGTCCATCATGCGGGCCAGTTGCATGGTAATGGTAGATGCGCCGGATACAACGCGCCCGCTGCTGATGTTCTGCACCGCTGCACGCAATATCGCAGGAATATTGAGCCCCGGATGGCTGAAGAAATAGCGGTCCTCGTAGGCTACCACCAGCCGCCGCAGTTCCGGTGACATCTGTTGCAGCGGAGTGCGGATACGGTACATCTCGTCTGAGGTGATAAAAAACCTCAGCGGTTCTCCATCCCGGCTGTAGACTATGGTTGCACTTTCAGGGCTAAGCTTTTCCTTTTGCAGGGGAAAGGCAATCCACAGGATGGCCAGAAGCAATGCCATTGTAACAACAACACCGCACACCCCTATGCAAAGTTTCCGCAGCCGGTTCACTCTATTTGCCAGCTTCAACCGTTATCTGCGATGAAGACGCCACACTGGTAATAACCGGGTTGTACATGGCCTCGGCCTTGATGCTGGGCACGGTAAAGGTTCCAGGCGTCACCGCCCGCAGGGCATAGTAAAATACCCGGGGTCGTTTGCTGTATACATCGCCGAATAAAATCAGGCGGTCGTCCCGCATGTCCATGTATTCGGTATAGAAGCGGTCTTTGTGTTCGTAGCGTTTATCCAGCCAGTCAAGACTCTGGCGGCTTTCCAGCCGGGGGTTTTCAATGGCAAAACCGGCGGGAAGCATGTCCACGATGACAAGATTACGGACATCATCACCGGTGGCGCGTATCTCGATTTCCGCTACCACCAGTTCGCCATGGGGAATGTGATTCAGATCCAGATACTCGCCGTCCTTGTTTAAATAGGTGCGCCGTACCTCTACATCAACGTCGTATTCTTTGGCGGTTTTCGTGACGCTGACGCCTTCAACCTGCCAGAAGTAATAGCATGCGCCATCACCGGAGGCGGATATCTTCAGGGTTTTACCCGCAAGATCGGCTTTGTTCAGGGTGACGCCTTTATCATCAAACTCCGCAAGGGTGGCGAATCCTGCTTTTACGCTTCCACTGCATGTGCCGTTGCCTTTGGCTTTGAACATCTTTCCAAGGGCCAGCATGGCCATGGCGTTTTCCTGGGTCGTGTAATATCTGCCAACCTTTGATGATTGCACCAGCCGGTTGGCCAGTACCGCCACTGCGGGGTTATCCGGGTCTATATCCGTAAGGGTGCCAAGCATAATGGCGTTGGCCCGGGTGGAGGAGTTGAAGTTGTAGCCGGTTTCCCGCTTGCTGTCGGTGGAGGGGACAATCTTTTGGGGCAGCAGTTCTTTGGCGGTTTTCATGTCGTTGGCATAGGCAAATGCCGAGGCAAGCCGCAGACGGGAATACGCGCTCATGTTATCAAGTTCAGTTTCCTTCAGGTACATCTGGCTGCCGGTATCAGGGTCGCCCATCAGTGCCAGTACATACAGGGCATACACACGGCGGTCCAGGGAATTGCGTCGCTTCCAGTTTCGGTCACTGGATAAAGACCGACCGGTTATAACTTCCATATTTCTGCGGATGCCGTCAATGGTGCTGTCCTGCACCAGGTATCCGGCGTTCTTTGCTTCCACAAGAAAATGGGAAGCATAAATGCTGCTGTAAGCATGGGAGGAGGAATGTCCGGGCCACACGGAAAAAGACCCGCCGCCAAACTGCATGGACTCCAGCTTTTTGATGGCCTCGTTCACATAGTAATCCGCAGAATAGTCATCAAAGAGTTCCGGCGCAATGGCCTTTGCAAGATCCTGGAAATACAGCAGGGGGAAGGCTTTGGAGGTGGTTTGCTCCAGGCAACCGTAAGGGTATTTCAACAGATATTGCAGGGTGCCGCCCAATTTGGCGGTGGGCAGACCGGTTATCACCAGACGGGGAATGGCTGTGCCTGGCAGGTAATCGCCGGGTAGCTCCACGGCAACAGTTTTGCCCGGGTCAATGGTGCCGCTGCCGGATTCGATGGTAAGGGGATTTACCGGCCGTACCGGCAGATCGGTGACATCGACGGTGCTCTGACCGTTGCCGGAAGCCGTCACCGTGATGGATGCAGCGCCAACCGCGTTTTCCACGCTGCCGTCAAACATAAGATGGGCTTCCTTTTTGGATGGAATGCTGACCGTCTCTTTTGCCTTTGCAAAGCTTACCGGGCCTTCGGTTTTCATGGTTACGGTAAAGGAGCCGTCTTTGCCGGTGTTGTTGTATACCGAGACCGGCAGTTTGAAGTTGTCTTTGGGTGCAAGAAAACGGGGAACCGTGGGCAGCAGCACAATGGTGTCCGCCACTGTCAGGTTTTGTTTCGCAGAGCCAAAGCGGTCGCCTTTGGACGCCACCGCCATCAGGCGCAAGGAGCCGTTGAACTGTGGCACATGCATGGGGATGGTTGCTTTGCCGCTTCCGTCCAGTTCCACCACGCCGCTCCACAGGGCCACCGGTTTGACCCGCTTGACCGCAATGGGATTGAGGTTTTTCTGCCGTTGCATATCCGCGCCGCCGCCGGAGGATGACTTGTGCGCCGCAGATTCGATATCCGGCAGCAGAAATCCGTACATGTCGTGGGTATCCACGCCCAGACGCTGCTTGGCAAAGAAATGCTTAAGCGGGTTGGGGGAGGCAAAGCCGGTCAGTTGAAGGATACCTTCATCCACGGCCGCCAGCGTTACATGGGCCCGTGCGCCGCCTTTGGGAACCGATACCGTTACTTTGATGTCTTTGTCCGGACGGATTTCCCTGGGTGCGTCGATGTTCACGTCAAGGGTGTATTTTTTGTAGGAGACCTTTAGGGGAAATGCGCCAAAGGCACGGGCCGGGGCCTGTTCCTCCAGGCCATCGGTGCTGCGAATCAGGCTGCCCACAACGTATACGTTGGGCGCCCAGTCGGCTTTCACCGGCAGTCGTATGCTGGCGGTGTTTTCTTTCATGTCGATGATGCGGGTTTCCTCAATGCTGTCCCGCTCCACCGTGAGTATCAGCTTGCCGCTAAAGGGAGCCCGTACCTGCAATGTAGCGATGTCCCCCGGGGCGTATTCGGTTTTATCCAGATCGATATTCAGGCGGTCCGGTTTGCTCATGGCCCAGGGGGAATAGCCCCAACCCGACGCATAAAAAGAGATTGAGCTGGATGCGCCGCTGGCTTTGTCCGTTGCCATAACCTCGTAGGAGCCGTATTCCTTGGGTGTGAATGAAAACTTCACCACTCCCTTTTTAGTGGTAATGGTATTGGATTCTATTTTGGTGCGCTCTTTTTCGGAGGTGTAACGATACCGTCCACGGCTGTCACGTTTGAGGGTTGTGTGCCATACGTTGCGGTACAGTTCCACTTCGACTTCGCGCCCGGAAACCGGCTTGCCTTCCGGGGTCAGGGCGATAGCTTCAAACTCTGTGACCTCACCGGGAGAGGCATACCCTTCCTCTGTTTTGGCAAGACCTACATACACAGGATAGGGGTGAATGGTAAAGGACGTTGAACCGGATACCGAGCGCCCGCCTTCGTCCCGTACCGTGGCGTAGACAACGCCTTTGAGCGCGGACGGCGGTGTATAGTTGTCTTCCAGCGGCAGACTGAAGCGGTGCTGTCCTTTGTCATCAAGGACTGTATCGCCAAGTTCCCGGGTCATGCCGCTGAATTTGTTGTTGCTGTTGTGGAAGCTAAAGCTGCCGTAATCTTTTGGACGGAAGGTCATGGAATTGATGCGGACAGTTGCTTCAACGTATTTGCCTGCCGCCGGAGGCCCAAACAACATGGTGCCGGTAACATCGATGTTCACGGTGTCGCCGGGTTTGTAGTCAGGTTTTTCCGTGGCGGTTTCCACCTTGATCTGATCCGGCATAAAGTCTTCTACCTGGAAGCCCAGGGTGCCCAGTGTATCTCCGGTGGTCATGGAAAGGGTGGCGCTGTAATGACCGGTTTTGGCCCAGCGGGGGAACTCCAGATCAAAGCTGACCAGTCCGCCATCCCCGATTTTCGATGCAAAGGTTTTGAATTTACGGCCATCCGGCGCACGCACCGTCAGTTTGACCGGTATTGATGTGGGTTCCGTCAAATCCCGGTTGCGGATAATGGCGACCAGATGCCCTTTGTCGTCGGGACGGTACACGCCCCGGTCGGTGTA
>Ga0070729_10001494_pt1 | contig 35389 bp, 27 predicted proteins | sample tdDd472_FD_66725 | JGI IMG/M metagenome (GOLD analysis project Ga0070729, IMG submission 66725) | Marine sediment microbial communities from the Atlantic coast under amendment with organic carbon and nitrate - tdDd47.2 | ecosystem: Environmental > Aquatic > Marine > Coastal > Sediment | place...
TGCAAAGGACCAGATTGGGTGCTGCACCTCGAGACCCCGGCGACGCATCGGATGTGGCGCCCCGTACACCGGACCCGACGATGACGGATCTCTTTGCCGACAAGGCCGCCGACTGGGACACCCGCCCGATCCCGGCCCAGATCTCCGAAGGCGTCGCCCGCGCGCTCGACGCCACCGTGCCCCTCAAGCCGACCGACACCGTGATGGACTTCGGTGCCGGTACAGGTCTGCTCTGCGGGCACGTCGCCCCGCGAGTCCAGCGCGTGGTCGCCGTCGACGTGTCGCAGGCCATGCTCGACCAGCTCGCGGCGAAGCCCGACCTCACCGACCGCGTCGACACGGTCTGCCAGGACATCACGCAGGAGCCCCTCGACGCGACCTTCGACATCGTGGTCAGCGCGATGGCGATGCACCACGTCGAAGATACCGACCACCTGCTGGCCACCCTGCGCGACCACCTCGCCCCGGGCGGCCACGTGGCCATCGCCGACCTGGACACCGAACCCGGCACCTTTCACCCGCCGGGGATGGACGGCGTCTTTCACCACGGCTTCGACCGCGACGCCCTCACCGCGAAGGCCGAAGCCGCCGGCTTCACCGACGTGACGTTCACCACCGCATGCACCGTCGATCGCGAAGACGAGCGTCGGTACCCGGTGTTCTTGATGACCGCTCGGCGCGCGGACTGACCCGCGCCGGCGTGGCGGCCGGGATGCGGCAGAACGCGTCCGCCGTCAGGCCTTCTTCACGATCGAGCTTTTCAGCTTCATCGGGCCGAACCCCGGGATGCGGCAGTCGATGTCGTGATCGCCGCCGACGAGACGGATGTTCTTCACTTTCGTGCCGGCCTTCAGCGCCGTGGGCGCGCCCTTCACCTTCAGCGTCTTCACCACAACGACGTCGTCACCGTCCTGCAGGACGTTGCCGACCGAGTCGCGGATGACGTCCTCACCGTCGCCACCGGATGCGGCGGCGGCGGCGTCCGGAGACCACTCGTGCGCGCACTCGGGGCACATCAGCAGCGCGCCGTCCGGGTACGTGTACACGGACCCGCACTTCGGGCAGGGGGGCAGATCAGACATCGCTGGCTCCTGACGGGCGCGGGTCGCGCGGCACCGCCGGTTGAATCAGGCGTCGCGGACGGACGAGAGGTTGGCGCGCAGGCGCTCGCGCACCGGCGGCGTGCTCACCGGCGTGAAGTCGCGACCGGTGATGCGCTCGAAGAGCTGCTGGTACCGCGCGGACAGCTCGACGACGAGGTCTTCGGGCGCCGCGGGCAGCTCGGGATCGTTGTACGGGTCGGAGTTCTCGACGAACCACAGCCGCAGGAACTCCTTGTCGATATTCTCGGGCTCCTGCCCGGCGGCGTGCCGTTCGGCGAACGAATCGGCGACCCAGTACCGGCTGGAGTCCGGGGTGTGGATCTCGTCGACCAGCATCAGCTCGCCGTCGGCGTCCCACGCCAGCTCGTACTTCGTGTCCACGAGGATCAGGCCGTTGCGCGCGGCGATCTCCTGCCCGCGGGCGAAGAGCGCGAGGACGGTCTCCTCCATGCGGGTCCACGTCGCCCGGTCGACGACGCCGCTCTCGACCAGCGCGTCGCCGGACGTCAGCTCGTCGTGCTCGTCGCTCTTCGTCGTCGGGGTGACGATCGGCCGCGCGAGGGCGTCGTTCTTCACCATGCCGTCCGGCAGGGTGTGCCCGCAGTAGTCGCGCACGCCGTTGGCGTAGTTGCGCCAGATGCTCGTGCTCGTCGAGCCGGTCAGGTAGCTGCGCACCACGAACTCGATCGGCACCACGCGGCCCTTGCGCCCCACTGTCACGTTCGGGTCGGGCACGCCGAGCACGTGGTTCGGCACGATGTCGGCCGTCTGCTCGAACCAGAACGCGCTGACCTGGTTGAGCACCTGCCCCTTGAATGGGATCGACGCGAGGATCCGGTCGAAGGCGCTCTGGCGGTCCGTCGTGACGAGGACGAGCCGGTCCCCGAGGTCGAAGGTGTCGCGCACCTTGCCCCGGCGATGCCCGGGCAGATCGATGAACGAGGCATCCTCGAGGCACTGGCCGAGGTTGGCGCGGATCAGGTCGCGGTCGATCATGGACTCATCGGGGCACGGGCTGCGTGACGCTCGCGAGGCTGCATCCAACGGCAGCCGCGCGGTCGCGGCAAGGGGGTAGGCACGTCACGACGGACGCGGGCCCGGATCCTCGTCGGTCGGCGCATCCACGATGACGGGCCCGCCGTCGTCGAGAGACCGCCGCAGGGCCTGATCGGCGCGCTCGCGCTCCTTCGTGTCCGGCCACAGCGCCCGGTACACGACCCACGTCAGCGCGCCGCCGGTCGCCGTCGCGCCCCCGATGAACTGCAGTCCGGCCGGGTCCGGCACCTCGCCGACGAACGCGTACACGATCGCAGCGAGGCCGATCGGGACGAGCGCCATGGCGACGTAGAGCACGGGACCTCTCTCGGATGCGGGGGCCGCGAAGGCGGCGAGCGGCGCCACTATGCGCCTGTGGGTCGCACGCAGCAAGCGCCGATCCGGCGGGCATCGCTTGCGCCGAACGCCGGGGGTCGCAAAGCTGAACCCGACTCGCTCGAAGGCAACCGGGATGTTTGCACGACCTCACCTGCTGTGGCTCGGCGTGGCGCTGTGCGTCGCGCTCGCCGGCTGCACGTCCGGCGGCGGCGGAGCGCCGTACGTCGTGCCATGGGACACCGAGCCCGTCGGCACGTTCGACGTGACCCCCGACGACGGGGGCACCTTCGTCGTCGACGGCGGCGCGCTCGACGGGGTGCGCGTCACCGTGCCCGCGGGGGCGGTGGCGTTCGCCACACAGATCACCGTCGGGACCGCGCCGAGCGCGCCGGCGATGGACCCGGTGGCCCTGCTCGAGACGTCCCCCGCCGGCATGGCGTCGATGGTCGACCGCACCCTCGCGCTGGCCGCCGCGTCCACGACCGACGAGCTCTATCATCCGCTCGTGCACCCGGCCGCGGCGCTCGGTGCCGACTTCACGGCGGTCGGGCCGGCCATCGCGCTCGAGCCCACCGGCGCCACCTTCGACGCGCCGGTCGTCGTCGACGTCCCCCTGGCCACCCTCGGCATCGACGACGGCGGCGACGCCGAAGAGCTCGTCGCCTTGATCACGGCCCCCGGGCCCGGCGGAGAGCTGGTCTGGGAGGTCATCGACACCCTCGAGATTGCCGATGGCGCCGTTCGTGTCGCCGTCGACCACTTCAGCGTCATCCGGTACGCCCGCGCCATCGGATGGCGCTTCGCCAGCGCCGTCGTCCGTCCGGTCATGACCCTGCCGACCGTGCCGTCGATGTCCGACGGGTTCGTCCGCGAGATGGTGTGCAGCGGCATCGAGCCCCGCCTCGACGCCGACCGCATCCCGTGGGGCCCGGACCTGATCAACTACCTCATGAACCCGGTGCTGTCCGAGGCGGACTCCACCAACCCGTTCATCCGCTACTGGCACGAGCGCGGCGTCCCCGGCGACCTCGCGGATCCCGCCGGCTTCGAGGCGCGCCTCACCGAGCTCGGGTTCGTGAGCCCGCATCAGGCAGACATCGAGGCCTGGCTTCGCGCCCAGCCCGACGACTCGGTCACCGTCGAGCAGCTCTTCGGTCAGGCCTACCGCCTCGCGGACGGCGACTGGTACCAGGCGACCCTGCTCTGCCACAACACGCTGCGCGGGCTGCAGTACGGCACCGACGTCGGCAACCGCGTCGACCCGTCGATTCAGGACCCGATGCTGCCGCTCGTCGACGTCGGCGACGAACGCGGGCACCGGTACCACCTGTTCGGGATGATGCTCTGGGGCATGGCCCACGGTGCGCGCTCGACGCGCCACCTGCCCTTCGAGCTCGGCGACACCCTGCGGTGGTACTCCCAGCAGCTCACCGTGTACCTCGAAGAGGCGATCGTCAGCGGCGACCTGCTCACCGACCCGCACGAGGCCGCGTTCGACCTCGAGGGCTTCGAGACCGGCAACGAGTTCATCGAGAAGGTGTTCAGCCGCAGCCTGTCGGAGCTGCGAGACAGCGACTTCACCCTCGAGCCGTGCGGCGACCTCGCGGTGTCGATCGCTGCCGATCCGACGAACCCGGACGTCGGCGAGTACGTGCTCTTCACGTCCGACGTGACCGGCGGCGAGCCGCCGTACCTGTACACGTGGACCTTCGGCGATGGCGCGACGAGCTCCCTCGGTGAAGACACCCACGCGTATCAGGCGGAGGGCGCCTACACCGTCGCCGTGCGCGTGGAGGACGGCCTCGGCGACGTCGGCGAGGCGACCCTCGACCTACGGGTCGGCACGCTCCCGACGAACAGCGAGTACCTCGTCTGGTACACCGGCAACGTCCGATGCTGGGACGCGCCGTACATCGAGGTCGGCCAGCGCCCGACCTTCGAGTCCGAGCGGCCCATCTGCTCGTACTCTGGCGGCGGCACGGACTGCGACACGATGGTGGAACGCGTGCTGATGGCCGAGCCGTTCGAAGACTACTCGTCGGCGAAGACGTGGGCGTGTTCGCAGTTCACGGCGTGGTCGTCGCACGCCTGGTGTGGCGCCCACTACTGGATCGGCGACCAGCCGTTCCGCCGACCCGCGGCGCTCGGCTGCGACTTCTCGGACCTCCCCGAGCGCCCCGCCGAATAGGTCCGGCGCCCCGGGTCACGCCGTCGGTACGACCGATTCAGCAGCGACCACCTGATCGCGTCCGGTGGACTTTGCGCGCAGCAGCGCTGTGTCGGCGGCGTGTACCAGGTCCCGGGGCAGCAGGTCGTCGTCCGGCGCACACGCCGCGACGCCGATGCTCACGCGCACCGGCACCATCGCCTCACCCACGTCGATGCGCCGCTGTGCGACCGCCGCGCGGACCCGCTCGGCGACGGTCATCGCGTGATTCAGATCGCAGCGGGGCATCACGAGGACAAACTCCTCGCCTCCCCACCGACCGCAGGCGTCGTACGAGCGGATCGACCGGCGAATGCGAGCCGCGACCTCACGCAGCGCCACGTCCCCGGCGAGGTGTCCGTGGGTGTCGTTCAGCGACTTGAAGTGGTCGACGTCCAGGAAGGCGATCGCGAGCGGGTTCATGTTGCGCTTCGCCCGCTCGTACTCCGTGCGCACGAGACGTTCGATCGCCGGGCGATTCCACATGCGCGTCAGCGGATCGACGGCCAGACGACGGCGCGCGTCCTCCAGATGCCCCCGAAGCTCACGCTCGGATTCGGTCAGCCGATCCCGATCGAGCTCGATCTCGACGAGCGCGGCGAGATCCCGCAGCGCATCCATCGTCGCGGGATCGAGCGTGCCCGGCGAACGCCCGATCACGCACAGCGTACCGACCGGCGCGCCGTCCGGCGCATGGATCGGGTGCCCGACGTACATGCGAATATTCGGCGCCCCGGCAACGAGCGGATTGTCGGCGAACCGTGGGTCGTCGGTCGCGTCCTCAACGACCATCGGTCCGGCGTCGTGGATGGCGTGGGCACAGAACGATGCATCTCGGCTCGTGCTCTGCACGTCGAGCCCGACCGACGACTTGAACCACTGGCGGTCCCGGTCGACCAGCGACACGAGCGCGATCTCGGTCCCGGCGACGTGCGCAGCGAGCCGCGTGATCCGGTCGAACCGCTCCTCACGGGGTGTATCGAGGACGTCGAGGCGCCACAGGCTCTCGAGCCGCGCGTCCTCGCCGTCCGGGTTTCGGGCAGGCTGCATGTCATCCTTTTACACAACAACGAAGCCCAGGCGGCGCCTCGCAGCGCACTGTAGTCACGCAACCCGCCGATGTCCCGTGCGATCCCGGCCGGGTCTCGGCTTGACATCGCTCGGCGGCTCCATCACGGATGCGCGACGACGTGAGCACCCCGGCGACGAGGCTCCATGGGACGCGGACACTCGAAGACGCTCTGGCCGCTGCGCAAGAAGGCGATCGACACCCTGCGGGGTACGGGGCTGTATGGGTACGCCAACGAGGCGACGATCCGCACGAAGGCGGCGCTCACCGGCGGGCCGCTCCCCGAGCTGCGGTTTGCAATCTACGGGCAGGGACGCACGGGCAGTCGCCTGCTCTGCGACCTGCTGAACTCGCACCCCGACATCACCTGCGACCTCGAGATCCTGGCCGAGCGGGCCAGCAATCCCCGGTCGCTGGTCGAGGCCCACGCGCGGCTGGCGAAGACCCGCGCTCACGGGTTCAAGTTCAAGTACTACCAGCTCACCGAACGCCACGGCGTGCACGATGTCGGTGGATTTCTGCGCGACCTCCACGACGGCGGCTGGCGCTACCTGTACCTGAGCCGCGAGAACGTCGTGCGGCACGCGCTGTCGAGCATTCTGCGCGCGTCGACCGGCGTGACCCACCGCCTCGGCGACAAGCCCGGCGATCGCTCGAACGAGTACCCGCGGGTGACGGTCGACATCGACGAGCTGCGCACCTGGATCGAGCAGAAGCGCGAACGCGAGGCGCTCGAGCTCGAGGCGCTCGGCGATCTGCCGCGCCTCGATGTCGTGTACGACCGCGACCTCGTCGGGGCCGACGCCCAGGCGCGGGCGACCGCGCGCATCGTCGAGTGGCTCGGGCTGCCGCCGGCCGAGATGACCGCGAAGATTCGCCCGAACACGCCGAAGAAGCTGTCCGACCTCGTCGACAACCTCGACGAGCTGCGGCGCGCGTTCGACGGCACAGACGTTCGGCCCTATCTCGAAGACACCCCGGACGCCTGAACGCGGCGCTCCAGCCGGCGCCGTCGGTCTCGCGCACGGCGCGTCAGCCGGCGTCGCCCGTCTCGTGCGTGGCGTCGGTCAGCGGTTCGGCGTCGATCTCGACGCGGTCCGGCATCGCCGACGCGACCACACCCGGCTCGGTCAGCTTCACCTGCGATCCCGCCGGGTACGTCGTGCCCCCGAGCACCCCGTCCACGACGAGGGTCATGTACGCGGGCGAGCCGTCTTCGAAACACCCGACCAGCGTGCCCTTCGCCGCCGACCAGCCGCTCGAATGCACGAAATCCTCGGCGGCCGTCGCGACCTGAAGGGCACCGTTCGCGTGCAGCGTCACAGGCTTGCCCTTTGCGAGGGGGATGTCGTGTAGCGACCAGTCCCGCGAGAGGGTGGCACGGCGCACCACGTGCCCCGGGTCGAGCCGCAGCGCCTCGTACCACACGTCGTGCACGTCGTTCTGGGTGTACGCCAGCGACCGGCCCTGCGCACACGGGACGCCGTCGACGACATGATCCCGAGCGAGCGTGAGGTCGGTCACCACGCCCGACGCGTCCCACCGCACCTGCGTGCGCGCCTTCGCCGGCAGGCCGTCGACGCTCTGGTCCTCGGCCAGCACCACCGCGGCCAGCGCGCCGTTCTCGTGGAACGCGACCTCGGACCCGGCGATGGCGCGGACGGGGCCGACGTCCGCGTCCTCACGCAGGTGACACCCGCGGATGCGTGACGTTCGTGGGCTCGTCGGCAGCGCCAGCCGCACGGCGCCGTCGTCGTCGAGATAGAGCGTCCAGTGCCCGTCCCAGCGCTGCTCGCCGCGGGCGAGCCCGTCGCCGTCGATCCAGGCGACCGGCCCACCGGACGTCGCCCAGGCGATGCATCCGCCCGCCGGCACGTCGACCCCGGCGACCGTCGCGGGCGCGTCGAGGGTCAGCTGCAGCGGATGGCCATCGTCGTGAAAGAGCTGGCGCACATCCGCCGCGCCGCGCAGACCGATCACCTCGAACGGCTCGACGGGGGACCCCATCAGAAGCTGGCTCGCCTCGCCGACGACCACGGTCTCGCCCGCCGCGACCGTCACCGGCCCGGACGCCCACCGCTGCGCCAGCACCGCCTCGTACACCGCGCCGTTGGCGTGCAGGTACACCCGCGCGCCGGCGGCGACGGGCACCCCCTGGATGTCGACGTCATCCGCCGGCACGAAGCGAGCGAGCCGCCCCTCGTCGTCGAAGCGGACGAGCTCGTACTCGGCGCACGGCAGGCCATCGACGACCTGTTCGCCGTCCAGGTAGCCCTCGCGCAAGATGCCGAACTCGAACACGATCGTCTCGTGCTCCGCCCAGCGCAGGCCGCGCAGCTCCAGCGCTTCGCCGGGGCTGATGTGTGAGATGGCGCCGCTGTCACCGAAGATGACCTCGGTGTCCGCTGGCAGCGTCCACCCGTCGACGACCGCCGCCGCGCCGAGCACGACCGTGCGCAGCTGCCCGTACTCGACCTCGACGTCCGAGCCCGCGGGCACCTCGAACGGGTGGTCCAGCGCGTCCCCGTGGGCGGACCGGATCGCGAACGTCCGAGGGCGCTCGAGCCGGGCCGACCAGCCCTCGAGCGCGCCGTCGGTGCCCAGCACGATCGGCGTGCCCGCGGCGAGGTCCTCGCCGTCGTGGGTCCAGTCCCGGGCGAGGGTCGTCGTCTGCAGGCGCCCGCTGCCACGATGAAACGTCGTGAATGCGCCCTTCGCGCACGGCACGCCCTGCACGAGCAGGTCGCAGGTCGGCGTCATGCTGCGCAGCTGCCCACCCGGATCGGTGATCGGGGCTCCGAACATGCTCGGCCACGTCGGCTTCGGGTCCACGGGCGCCGCAGCGGCTTCTCGCGACATGGGCGCTGCGTCGACCGCGCCCTGCGACGCGTCGGTCGTCACGTCCGCCGGGGCGAAGTGCCGCTTGAACCAGTCGAAGATGCCCATGCGGGACTCGAAGAAGTGCGCTGGAGCGGGCCGCCGGGCACCGCACGCAGAAGGGGACCACGCGACGCACCGCTCGGCAGAACGCCGCGCGGGGTGCCGGGGGTGTACCCGGTTCACCGCCGCGCCGCACTACCGTTGCACGTCCCCTGGCATTTCGTACATGGGCAGCCGCGCCCAACGGGCAGCTGCGTCGTGCCGTATCGCGCCTCGGCGACGCACTCGGCGCGGCGCGATCCGCGCGTCCGGAGCCCGTCCTCAGCGCACGCGCTTGAGACGGGCCTTCGTGGTGGCGAGGTCGATCACCGGACCATCGTCCACCGTCGCGTTCACCACCCGGTCGAGGGGCACCCCGAGCACGGACGCCGGTGCATCGGGCAGGGGCTCGATGCGCGCCTCGAACCGACCGTGGTCGAAGGGCGCGCCGGTCGCGGGGTCGACGCGGTACAGGACCTCCTGGACGCCCTGCTCCTCGTGCTTCATCGCGCGGTGCACGCAGTACGGGTTGTTGCCCGGCCGGCCGAAGAACACGTGGCTCGTCCACGTGCAGCCGGCGAGGCAGCGTTCAGCGTGCTCGCAGGTGCGGCAGAAGCCCCACAGGTCGTCGACCGTCCGTTCACGCAGAAACGTCAGGTTGTGCTCGGTCTCGAGCACGTCGGCGAGGCGGTCCTCGCGCAGGTTGCCGCCGGCGTACGAGGTCGTCGGCAGCGACGGGCACCCCTTGATCGTGCCGTCGGCTTCGAGCCCGAGGGTAAACTTGCCCGCCGAGCAGCTCGTCCACAGCGACGACGACCCCGGCATCGGCAGGTGCCGTTGAAAGCCGCCGAAGTAGCCGAGGTTGTTGCCGGGCCGCAGGCTCATGCCGTTCGGCGTCCCGATCGTCTGCTGGATCCACACGAGCAGCGGGAACAGCTCGAGCAGGTCCGCCGGCTGCAGCAGCAGGTGCGGCCGGTCCGCCGCTCGCCCCATCGGGACGGTGAGCTGGAGCTGCCACCACGACACGCCGTGGTCGGCAAAGAGCCGCGCCATGGCGGGCAGCTCCGGCATCGACAGCCGGTTGATCTGCGAGTTCACCGAGGGCAGCAGGCCGTGCGCGCGGATGCGCTCGATGGCCCCGACCGCCGCCTGCCACGAGCCGCGCGCACCGCGCAGGGCGTCGTGGGTCGCTTCGAGCCCGTCGATCGACAGGCCGATCTGCCGGATCCCCGCGGCGGCGGCACGGGCGATACGCTCGTCCGTCAGCCCGCGGGCCCCCGTCTGGATGTTGCACAACATCCCGGCGTCGGTGCACGCCTTCGCGATGACGTCCCAGTCCTCGCGCAGGTAGGCCTCGCCGCCGATGAGGCTGACCTCGTGGCACCCCACCTCGGCGAGCTGCGCGACGACGTCGAGGCACTCCTCGGTCGTCAGCTCCTCGGGGCGGGCCTTCGCTGCCCGCGAACCGCAGTGCTTGCACCCGAGGTCACACGCGAGCGTGATCTCCCAGACGCAGTATCGGATCTGCGGGCCGGGTTCGATGCCCTCGGGGAGCCGTCGGTGCCCCACCGATCAGCCGCGGTCGCGCGTGCCGTCGGTCGTCTCGTCCGACCCGCCGTCGCCGCCCTCTTCGCGCAGCTCCCAGTCGTCGAGCGGGGTCACGCCGTACAGCGGCTGCGGGCAGAGCCACATCCGGCAGTTCTGCTCCATGCCTTCGACGGCTTCACCGCTGCCCTCGCCGTCCTCGACAGCGCGGTCCTGATCCGGGTCGGCCGCCCGCTCTTCGGCGAGCGCGGTCGACGCGATGGCGGCGCCACCGACCACGGCCAGCGCGGCCGACATCAGTGCAGTACGAGAACGGGATCCAGACTTCGCCATGACACATACCGTTGTGGAGCGACCGGGGTCGCGAGGTCGAGGGCTTGCGAGCGCTGCCCCATCGTGTCCCGACAGACGCTCGCCGTGGACCCAGCATTCAACGGGATCCTCGTCGAAGTCAAACCCGCCGTCCCCATCGCACACGTCGCGCACTCAGAGTGCGCCGCGCCGGTGCCGCTTGTACATGTCGATCGAGTCCCGCAGCGTCTGCAGGGCGTCGGTGCGCGGCAGGGGGTGATCGACCACCACCTCCTTGTTCTCGAGCGCCTTGTAGTCCTCGAAGAAGCGCCGGATCTCCTTCGTCAGGTGCGACGGCAGGTCGTCGAGGTCCGCGTAGTCCGCGAACGCCGGGTCACCGACGCAGACCGCGATGATCTTGTCGTCGAGGCCCTTGTCGTCGCGCATCCGCATCACGCCGAGCGCACGAGCCATGACGATGGTGAGGGGGTGCACCGGCTCCTGCGAGAGCACGAGCACGTCGAGGGCGTCGCCGTCGTCGCACAGGGTCCGCGGCACGAAGCCGTAGTCCGCGGGGTAGTGCACGGCGCTGTACAGCACGCGGTCGAGTCGCAGAAAGCCCGTCTCCTTGTCGAGCTCGTACTTGTTCTTGGATCCCTTCGGGACCTCGATCACCACGGGGAACGCGTCTTCGATCAGCTCTTCGTCGACGTAGATGTCGTGCCAGGGATGCATCGCAGCTCTCGGGCATGGGGTCGCGAACGCGCGGAACCTGTGCACGCGCCCTGCGAGCGCACGCCGGTTCGGCGAGGTGGGCGCTGGTGGCACAATCGCTCGATGAGCGCTACCTCCTTCTCGCCTCGAAACGCCCTCCGGTCCCTGCGACCGCCCCCTCGGACGAGCCCATGGTCACCGCCGACGCGCTGAACTCGATGATCGCCAGCCTCTGGCCCACCGCCGGGGTGCGGTGTGTCGCCGTGTCCGAGACCGACGCGGTGGCGTCGATGACCCCGACGGCGCAGGACCTGCGCCCCGGCGGGTTCATCTCGGGGCCCATGCAGTTCGCGATGGCCGACACCGCGTTCTGGTTCCTCGTGTCCGGCGCCCTCGGGCGGGTCGAGCCCATGGCCCTCACGTCCGAGCTCTCCATCCGGTACCTGCGCCCGGCGGTGGGCGAGACGCTCTACGGTCGCGCCACCCTCGACCGCCTCGGACGCACGTCGGTGGTCGCGACGGTGCGGGTGTGGACGACCGATGAGGCGCGCCCCACCGCGGTCGCCCAGGGCACCTACACCCTGCCCGCGACCCCCACGGATCTGTCGCCGGTGGGGTGATCTGCGCCGCGAAGCACCACCGCTTCGACGCATCTGGCAAACATTCGACCGGCGTGGTGAATAGAGACCCGGCGCCCCGCGTCGAACCATCAGGTTCGCCATCGCGCCATCCCACGGGTTCGCCCACGCCCCACGGGGGACCTCCGCTCGGCCACGGCGCCGAGCCGTCCGCCCCGTGAGGCCGCGCCGTCTCGCTCTGTCCGCCCCCCACCACGCTCTCGAGGTCCCCCGTGCACGCACTCCCGGCCCCGCGGTTGCTCCGCGCCGCATCGACCCTGATCGCCACCGCTGCCCTCTTCGCGCTCGGCGCCTGCGGCGACGACGGCGCCGCGACCTGCGCCGAACCCGGCGCGACCGTGGCCTGCAGCTGCGGCGTCGGCACGACCGGCACCGCCCCGTGCCTCGACGACGGCACCACCGGCACCTGCACCTGCGCAGGGGGCGACACCGGCGTCGGCGCCGACACCGGTACCGACGCGGGTGCGGGCACGGACACCGGCGCAGCAGACGCAGGCGGTGGCGAAGTCACGGCGTCGTTCTTCGGCGAGCGGCAGTGCCCGTTCACGACGTCGAGCTTCGCGGCGGGGCAGTGGTCCGACGAGGACACGACGATGATCACCGTCCTCGTCGACGAGGTCGACGGCGGGTTCGCCATCGGCGGCATCGGCGAAGAGTCACCCTTCGGAAGCTGCGAGGTCGTCTTCGACCTCGACGGCACGACCGCCACGTTTCGCGAACCCCAGCCCTGCAACGACGGCATCGTGCGGTACCTGCGCGGCCGAGCGATCATCGACGCCGACACGTTCAGCATCGACGTGTTCGGCGAGGGTCAGGGCATCGCCGCCGGCGTCTCGGTCAGCATGAAGGTCGACTGCGGCGCCGGACCCCTGCCCCCCGAAGAAGAGCCCGTGCCCGAGGGCTTCGAGGGCAACTGGGCCTGCGACGGCACCGTGCGCAACCCGATGGCCGGCGACGGCGAGCTGCCGCAGACGTTCACGATGACGAACTCCGCCACCGTCGCGGGCCGGTTCGAGTCGACGTTCACCCCGTCGTCCGACATGGACATCCTGATCCGCGTGCTCGAGTCGTGCCTGGTGCAGTGGTCCGAGACCAGCGACACCCACGCCGACATCACCGCCGAGTCGCAGTGCTCGTTCGGCCCGGACGTCTTCGTGCGCAGTGACACCGGCCTCGACCTCGACGCCGACGGCCTCAGCGGCTCGTTCTTCGTCGAGGCCCAGGGCGCCGAACAGGACACGTACACCTTCACCTGCGTTCGCTGACCGGGTGCATCGTCGCGGCACGCCTCGCGCGACACGGGCGGCCCGGCGCGACGCGGGGCTTCAGTCGGCGCCGAACGCGTGCAGCTCTTCGCTCTCGACCACGGCCACCCCCGGCGTCGATGCGCCGCCGACCGCGAACGCGGCGACCGCGCGGCCGATCGTCTCGGCGGTGACCGGGGCGTACCGTCGCTGTCGCCCGAGCACGGCGAACACCGCGCGACCGAGGGCGATGCCGATCTTCTCGCCGAGCCGGTTCTCGTCGCGCGCGCCCTCGTCGTCGATCACCGACGGTCGCACGATCGTCACATCGTCGAACCCCAGCGCAGCCACCGCGTCCTCGGCCTCGCCCTTCGTACGCAGGTAGAGCGCGGCGCTTTTCGCCGACGCGCCGAGCGAGCTCACCAGCACGAAGCGCGTCGCCCCGCGCGCTCGGCAGGCCTCGGCGAACCGCACGACCGCGTGCAGGTCGACGGCGCGAAACGCCTCCGCCGAACCCGCCTTCGCGCGCGTCGTCCCCAGACTGCACACCCCGACCTCGACCGGCCCACCGAGCGCCTCGGCGATGGCATGGGCGTCCTGCAGGACCGCGACCCGCGAGGCAACGCGGGCGTCCCCGAAGTCGACCTCGCGCCGGCCCACGGCGATGACGCGGGTCACGGTCGGCGTCTCGAGAATGGCGGCGAGCGCCTTGCGTCCGACGACGCCGGTGGCGCCTGCGATGGCGAGAACGGTCATGGGCTCCTCCTGCGGGGTGCGTCCTCGATGTCGCACGGGCGCCGCGGGTCCACCAGCACCACGTGCACCGCTCCGGCTCCGTCGACGTGCATCGGTCGTGGACTTCGCGACGTCCCGCGACCACGCTTGGGACGCCCGGCGCTGTGCGTCCGGGTCCTGCACCCGCTGCCCGATTCGACCATGTGGCCACGCAACTCGCCCATCCGACGCCCCCGCCACCTCGCCTGCGCCTCGTTCTTCGCGATGACGCTCGTCGCGGCAGGCTGCGGTGACCCGAGCTCGCCCGGGTCTGGCGACTCCGACGTCGACGCTGTCGACGCGTCCACCGACCCCACGCTCGACGGCGCGGGCGATGCTGGCGACGACGCGGCCGTCGACGCCGACCCGGACGCTGGCGACGCCGGCGATGCGGCCGACGAGGCGCTCGCTGCCTGGTGCGGACCCGCGTGGGACGACGTCCGCGTGCGGGTCGACGACACGCTCGCCGAGCTCACCCTCGACGAGAAGGCGGCGGTGATGCACGGGCAGCTGCCTCTGCCCATCGACGGCACATGGCAGACCTTCGGCGTCGAGCGCCTCGACATCCCGCCGATGCACATGCTCGACGGGCCGCGCGGCCTCAGCCGGTTCTCGGGCCGCACCGGCACCGCCTACCCCGTGGCCATGGCCCGCGGCGCGACCTGGGACGCGAACCTCGAGACCGAGGTCGGCCGGATGATCGGCGCCGAGCTGCGCCTCGCCGGCGCCGACACCCTGCTCGCGCCGACCGTCAACGTACTGCGCCATCCGAGGTGGGGGCGCGCGCAGGAGACCTACGGCGAGGACCCCCACCACATCGGCGTCCTCGGCGCAGCCTTCGTGCGCGGCGCCCAGGACCACGTCATGGCGGTCGTGAAGCACTACGCCGCCAACAGCATCGAAGACACCCGGTTCGAGGTGGACGTGCAGGTCGACGAGCGCACCCTGCACGAGGTCTACCTGCCGCACTTTCGCCGCATCGTGCAGGACGCCGAGGTGGCGGGGGTGATGTCGGCGTACAACCGGGTGAACGGCGCCTGGTCCAGCGAGAGCGCGCCGCTCTTGCGCGACACCCTGCGCGGCGAATGGGGGTTTCACGGCTTCGTCGTGTCGGACTGGATCCAGGGCACCCACGACACCGTCCCCGCGATCGAGGCCGGGCTCGACATCGAGATGCCGTACGGGGCGGTGTACGGGCCCGCGCTCGTCGAAGCCGTCGAGAGCGGGCAGGTCGACGAAGCCCTCGTCGACGCCGCGGTGACGCGGATCCTGCGCACCCGGTGGTGCTTCGACGCGCGCACCCGCGCCCCGGACATCGAGACGATCGAGTCCGACGCGGCGCTCAATCTCGCCGAAGAGGTCGCCGCCCGAGGGATGGTGCTGCTCGAGAACCGCGACGACGCCCTGCCCCTCGGTGACGCGGGGGTCATCGCCGTCGTCGGGCCGCTCGCCGACGCCGAGAACACCGGCGACCGCGGCAGCAGCCACGTGAACAGCACCGACGTCGTCACCCCGCTCGAGGGGCTGACCGCGCGGTTCGGCGACCGGGTCGTACACGTGCCCGGCGCCCTCGACGACGACGCGTCCCGCGAGGCGCTGGCCGGCGCCGACGTCGTCGTGGCCGTCATCGGATACACAGAAGACGAAGAAGGCGAAGGCCAGATCGCGGCGGGCGACCGCGAGGCGTTGACCCTGCCCGATGACGACCTCGCGGTGCTGCGCGCCGCCGCCGCCGTGCACGATCGCGTCGTGGCCGTCGTCGTCACCGGCTCGGCGTTCACCATCGCCGACGAGCGCGACGCCACCGAAGCCCTCGTCGTGGCCTGGTACGCCGGCGCGCGGGGGGGCGACGCCCTCGCGGCGCTGCTCGCCGGCGACCGCGACTTCACCGGGCGCCTGCCGGTGGTGTTCGCCGCCGCCGACGCCGACCTGCCCACGTTCGACAACACCTCGCTGACGGTCACGTACGACGGTCTGCACGGGTACCGGCACCTCGCGGCGAACGAGACGGCGCCGCTCTACCCGTTCGGACATGGGCGGTCCTACGCGACCCTCGCCTGGTCGAGCGCCGCCATCGCGCGCGACGGTTCTGACGTCGTCGCCACGGTCACCGTCACCAACGAGGGCACGCTCGACGCGGTCGAGACCGTGCAGGTGTACGCGTCGGGGCCGACCGGCGGCGTGTCCCTCGCGCCACTCGACCTGCGCGGGTTCGCGCAGGTCACGCTCGCGCCCGGTGCGTCGGACACGGTCGAGGTGCGGGTCCCCATCGACGACCTCGCCCACCGCGACGTCGCGACGCACGGGTGGCAGGTCGAGCCGGGGGGGTGGACGTTCGCCCTCGCCCGCGACACGGACCGCGTCGAGCACAGCGTCACGCTGCAGCTCGACGGCGGTCCGGTGCGGGGGCCGGCGCCCTGATCGGCGCCCGAGTTCGGCACGCACTTCGGTGCGGGGTCAGCGCGGCCCGTCGGCCGGGTCGCACAGCGTCGACCGGATGATGAACCGCACGCCCTCGGGGATCTCGAGCGAGAAGCTCGCCCCGCGACCGGGCACGACGTCCAGCGTCAGGCGGGTGTGCTTCCACCGCTCGTACTGGTCGCCGCCGATCCAGAACGGGCACCCGTCGACCGTGCCGAGCTGCACGTCGCGCGCGCCGAGCTTGAACTCGCCCTCGACGAAGCACATCGGCGCGCTGCCGTCGCAGCAGCCCCCCGACTGGTGAAACATCAGCGGGCCGTGCATGTCGCGCAGCCGCGCGATGAGCGCGAGCGCGGCGTCGGTGGCGTCGACGCCCGGTGCGTCGCCCGAGATCGTGGTCTGGTCGGATGCGTCGCCCATCTCAGAAGAACCCCATGGGCTTCGGATCGTAGCTGACCAGCAGGTTCTTCGTCTGCTGGTAGTGGTCGAGCATCATCCGGTGCGTCTCGCGCCCGATGCCGGACTGCTTGTAGCCACCGAACGCCGCGTGGGCCGGGTACAGGTGGTAGCAGTTCGTCCAGACCCGGCCCGCCTTGATGGCGCGACCGGCGCGGTACGCCACGCTGCCGTCGCGGGTCCACACGCCGGCGCCGAGCCCGTACAGGGTGTCGTTCGCGATGTGGATGGCGTGGTCGTAGCCGTCGAACGAGGTCACCGACACGACCGGTCCGAAGATCTCTTCCTGGAACACGCGCATGTCGTTCGTGCCCTCGAACACCGTCGGCTGCACATAGAAGCCCTCGGCGAGGTCGCCCTCGAGCTGCGCACGCTCGCCGCCCATGCGGACGGTTGCGCCCTCCTGCCGGCCGATGTCGAGGTACGCGAGGATCTTCTCGAGCTGGTCCTGCGACGCCTGCGCGCCGACCGTCGTCGCCGGGTCGAGCGGGTTGCCGGGCACGTGGGCCGTCGCCCGGTCGACGGCGCGCTCGACGAACTCGCCGTAGATCTTCGCGTCGATCAGCGCCCGCGACGGGCACGTGCACACCTCGCCCTGGTTCAGGGCGAACATGCCGAAGCCCTCGAGGGCCTTCTGGGCGAAGTCGTCGTCCTGGTCGAAGACGTCGGCGAAGAAGAGGTTCGGGCTCTTGCCACCGAGCTCGAGCGTGACCGGGATCAGGTTCTCGGACGCGTACTGCATGATGAGGCGACCGGTGGTCGTCTCGCCGGTGAACGCGACCTTCGAGATGCGCGGGCTCGAGGCCAGGGGCTTGCCCGCCTCGATGCCGAACCCGTGCACGACGTTGAGCACGCCGGGCGGCAAGAAGGACGCACACTTCTCGACGAGCATCGTGATCGACGTCGGCGTCTGCTCCGCCGGCTTGAGCACCACGCAGTTGCCGGCGGCGAGCGCGGGCGCGACCTTCCACGCGGCCATCAGCAGCGGGAAGTTCCACGGGATGATCTGGCCGACGACGCCGATCGGCTCGTGAAAGTGGTACGCGACCGTGTTCTCGTCGAGCTCGGCGACCGTGCCTTCCTGCGCGCGGATGCAGCTGGCGAAGTACCGGAAGTGGTCGACCGCGAGGGGCATGTCCGCCGCGAGGGTCTCGCGCACAGGCTTGCCGTTGTCCCACGACTCGGCGACGGCGAACGCCTCCAGGTTCTCTTCGAGCACGTCGGCGATGCGGTGCAGCAGCGCCGCGCGCTCGGCGACCGACGTCTTCGACCAGGTCGCGAAGGCGGTGTGCGCCGCGTCGAGGGCTCGGTCGACGTCGGCCGCGGTGGACCGCGGGTACTCGGCGAACGGCTTGCCGTTCACCGGCGACAGGTTCTCGAAGTACCGCCCTTCAGCCGGCGGGACCCACTCGCCGCCGATGAAGTTCTCGTACCGGCTCGCGAAGTTCACGAGGGCGCCGGGCTGGTTGGGCTGTGCGTACGTCATGGGCAGCTCCGTCTGCTGGGCCGCTGGGCGGCGAGGTGAGGCGCGAAGTGCGCCGAGTGCTGCCTCACGTTCCAACCCTCGTGCCAACCGGCGCGGCGCTGCATGCCGCGCCGCGTCGTTGCGTGCTCATCGGGATCCCCGCGCCGTTCGCCCTGCGGAGCCCCGAACGGCCCCCTGTCGCGTGTCGCGGGGCGCCACGCAACAGGTGTTGCGCCGGGTGTCGCATCCGCCGCATCGCGTCATTTCAACAGGTTGCGCCACATCGCCCGGCGCAGCACCTTTTGTCCGTAGCGCCTGTCGCGCCCCTCACGCTCCACCCGTCCCATGCTCACCCTGCACAGCCCGGCCCCCCTCGCGTGGCGCGCCTTCGCCGGCGGACGCCGCGACGTGGACGCCGGGGCGGACGTGCTGCGCAGCTGGATGCGCGCGCGGGCGAATGGCGCGCGCTTCGAGGGGCTGCCCGTCGGCGACGCGTTCGTCGGCGATCGCGACCTCGACACCCGCCGCGACGCGATGGACGAGCTGCTCGCAGCGTCCCACGCCGCCCTCGGGCCGCTCGTCTCGACGCTGCAGAACGCCGGCTACGTCGGCGTCCTCACCGACCGCGACGGCGTGATCCTCGACCAGATGGGTGGCGGGGCCTTTCTCGCCCAGGCGGCCCGCGCCCAGCTCGTGCCCGGTGCCCACTGGGGCGAGTCGATCCGCGGGACGAACGCCATCGGTACGGCGCTCGCCGAGTCGACCGCCGTCGCCTGCGAGGGGCTCGCGCACCTGCACACCGCGAACCACGGGCTCATCTGCTACGCGTCGCCGGTGCACGCGCCGGACGGCTCGATCGCCGGCGTCATCGACCTCACCGGCGACGTCGACGCGGCCAGCGCGTTCGCACGCGGGCTCGCCCCCACCCTCGCCTCGCGCATCGAAGAGGCGTGGCGCCAGTCGCGGTACGATCGCTCGATCCCCGGCGGGCTGCGGGGCCTGCTCGCGGCGATCGACGACGCTCGGGACCCGGCGGCGTTCATCGACGGCGGCGGGCGTGTACGCCACGCCAACGCGGCGATGCGTGGGCTCGCCCCGCGCGCCGAGTCCGTCGAGGCGCTGTGCGGGCACACGTGGACGGACCTGCGTCGGATGCGGTCCGGGCGATTCGCCAGCACGCGCCTCAGCCCACTGCGCGGCCGGCGCCTGCTCGCCCGGCGCATCGAAGACACCGAAGGGCGCTGCGTCGCCGTCGTGCTCTACGCCGAACGCGCGACCCCGGACGCCCCCGGGATCGAAGCCCGCCCGTCGACCCCGCCGCGCCCCCGCAGCCCCTTCGACGCCCTCGACGGCGACGACCCCGGTCTCGCCGCGACGGTGCACCGGGCCGAGCGCTTCGCCCGCACCGACCTGCCCGTCCTGCTGCTCGCCGAGACGGGCACCGGCAAGGACGTCCTCGCTCGCGCGGTGCACGAGGCGAGCCCCCGGGCCCAGGCGCCCTTCGTCGCGGTGAACTGTGGGGCGTTCACCCCGTCGCTGCTGCAGAGCGAGCTCTTCGGCTACGGCCCCGGCGCGTTCACCGGCGCGCTGCGCGACGGGCGCCCCGGGTTCATCGAGGTCGCCGACGGCGGCACGCTCTTTCTCGACGAGGTCGCCGACCTGTCACTGCCCGCCCAGGCCGCGCTGCTGCGGGTCCTGGACGACGGGACGTTCCACCGGGTCGGTGACACGGCCCCCCGCCGGGCCGACGCACGCCTGGTGTCCGCGACTTGCCGGGATCTCGACGCCCGGGTCGCCGACGGTCGGTTCCGCGTCGACCTGTATTATCGCCTGCGCGGCGCGCGGCTCACCCTGCCCGCCCTGCGCGACCGGACCGACCTCGCGGCGCTCATCGCCCGGGCGGTGCGTCGCGCCGCCGACGAGCAGGGCCACACCGGCGTGCGGCTCTCGCCAGATGCCCACGCGCTGGCCATGGCCTGGACCTGGCCGGGCAACTTCCGCGAGCTCGGCCAGACGATGCGCGCCGCCGTGGCCCTGTCCAACGGGGGGCTCGTGCGCCCCGAACATCTGCCGAGCGAGCTGCGCGTGCGCACAGCGACCGCGCCACCGCCTCGCGACAGCCTCGACGCCGTGCTCGAGCAGGTCGGCGGCAACGTCAGCGAGGCTGCGCGGATCCTCGGGGTCGCCCGCAGCACCGTCTACCGGCGCCTCGCCCGACGCGGCTCGAACGGGGACGAGGACTGATACCGACATTCCGTGATCCGGTCCGCGCCCTGACTTGCCAGGCGAACACCTCGCGGCGTTGCTCAATCGCAGAATACCTTCAGTATTCAGCTCTTTCGCGCCTTGCCAGCTGCCCGCCTTTCTTCGTCATCATCGCGTACGTTTCACGGATCGTCGGTATGACTCGCGCGACAGGCACCGCCTGAACCACCCGGCTCGCGCCCGCCTGGCCGCGAGTCACCCGGTCGGGCCGGCATCGTCGAGGTCAAGCTCGCCGCGAAAGAACGCCGAGAGGAGGTCGAACACCGCGCGCACCCGGCGGCTCGTCCGCACCGCGCGGTGGGTCGTGAGCCACATCGGCACCGGGATCGGCGCGAGGTCGGTGAACGCGCGCTCGACCCGCGGATCCGCGTCGCCGATCCGATCCATCATCACCGCGACGCCGAGCCCGCGGCAGGCCATCTCCCACTGAAACACGTGGTTCTCGGACGCGAGCACGACCTGCTCCGCCCGCAGCGTCAGCCCGAACCCGGACATCGCCTCGACGAACGACGGGTCCCGGTTGAACCCGATGAAGTCGACGTGCGACAGGTCGTCCGCCGCCGACGGCCGACCGATGCGGTCGAGGTACTCGGGCGTCGCGTAGAACCCGCCGTGCTCCTCGGGCAGCCGCGTGGCGACCAGCTCTTCGTCCTCGGGGCGGAAGTTGCGGATCGCGATGTCCGCTTCGCGTTGCCGCAGGTCCGTCGTTCGGCTCGACGCGACCACGTCGAGCACGAGCCCCGGGTGCCGACGACGCACCTCGGCGAAGAGCGGCGCGAGCAGGTAGACGCAGATCGAGTCGCTCGCCGTTACCGTGACCGTGCCCTCGAGCGACTCGGACCGCCCGGACGCCACGAGGGACAGCTGCCTCGCCGCGTCCGCCATGGTGCGCACGTGCTCGACGAGCGCGAGCCCGGACGGGGTCAGCTCGATGCCGCGCCCGACCCGCTCGATCAGGGTGACGTGCAGCTCGTCCTCGAGGGCCGCGATCTGGCGCCCGATCGTCGGCTGCGTCGTCCCCAGCGCAGTCGCCGCGGCGGAGTACGAGCCGGCCTCGGCCACCGCGAGCAACGCCCGGGCCCGGTTCCAGTCGAAGGTGAGAAGGGTCCAATCCATACGTGAACGCATGATACACCAACACCATTCGCTGATTTCAAGAACGAAAGCGCATGCGACAGTGCATCTCGTTGGCCGCGACCCCTGCGGCGCACCCCCACTCCCCACCCCATGGAGCCTGTCATGCGTGCTGTCCTCACCCCCCGCTACGGTTCGTCGGACGTCCTCACCTTCGCCGAGGTTTCGGCCCCCACCCCCGCCGCCGGCGAGATCCTCGTCGACGTGCACGCCGCCGCCGTGACCCGCGGCGATGACCGGCTGCGCGGCGCCGAGTTCCCTGGCTTCACCGCGGTCATCGGCCGCTCGATCTTCGGGTTCACCCGCCCCCGCCAGCCCCTGCAGGGCACGATGTTCGCCGGTCGAGTCGCCGCCATCGGCGAGGGCGTCACCCGGTTCGCTGTCGGCGACGACGTGTTCGGCGAGGTGGCGAACGGCGCCTACGCCGAACAGCTCGTGGTTCGCGAAGACGCCGGCGTCGCCCACGTCCCCGACGGGTTCGACTTCACCGACGTCGCCCCGCTCGGCTACGGCGCGGTCACCTCGCTCGTCTTTCTGCGCGACATCGGCGCGGTGCAGCCGGGTGAGCACGTGGTCGTCGTCGGCGCCGGTGGCGGCGTCGGTCGGTACGCGGTGCAGGTCGCGTCCCACCTCGGCGCCCGGGTCACCGCTGTCGCCAGCGCGCGGCACGACGCGCTGCTGCGCGACCTCGGTGTCGAGACCATCGTGCGCCCCGGCGAGGCGCTGCCCGCCACGGCGGACGTCGTGTTCGACACGTCGGGCACCTCGCACGTCGGTGACTGGCGCGACCAGATGGCCGCCACGGGCCGCTTTCTGACCACCGACCTGACCGTGCGCCTCATCGTCGACCTCCTCCTGGCGAACTTCCGGTCCGGGCCGCGCACGCGCTTCGGTGTCGGCGAGGTGACGGCAGACAATCTCGCGACCGTCGCCGAGCTGCTCGAGTCGGGCGCGCTGCGGCCGGTCATCGGGCATCGGTTCGCCTTCGAAGACGCTGCCGCGGCCCACCGCTGCGTGCACGAAGAGCGCCCCAACGGCGACGTGGTCATCGAGGTCCGCGCATCGCGCGAGGCGACGGTGACCGCAATGCGCCGCACCCCCGACGCTGCCCCCCGGACCGGCGGCGCGTTCGGGCCCACCGTCGCGCGCGCCGCGGCCTGATCCGACCCCCGCCTCGGGCGCCGGCAGACCGCTGGCGCCCGACGCGCGATCGGCGTAGACCCGAGGGGCCTGCAGCTGTTGGGAGTCTGCCGTGAACTCGACCCTCCGCGTCGTCGCCATCGCCTCGATCGCCGTCGTCACCGCTTGTGGTGATGACGGCGGTTCGGGTTCTGCTACCCCGGACACCGGCGTCGACGACGCCGCGACCGACACCGCCGAAGACACGGCGGGCGAAGACACCGCAGACGGCGGCGAGGACGCCACCGAAGACACGACGGACGAAGACGCCGCAGACGCCGACGCCGCAGACGCGGCCGACGCCGAAGATGCCGCGCCGTGGCTGACCGACGACGTGTGCACCCCCGAGCCGCTGCCCGGCGCGCTGCTGCAGTCCGGTGCGACCGACGGCGACGTGCGCGTCGCCCCGGGCGGACGCGGGCTCGCCACGCCCGGCACCACCCTCGAGGTCGACGGATACCCGTCCAGCGCCGTGTTCTCGGCCGACGGCAGCCTGGTCTACGTCGCGTCGCTCGGGCGGCAGGAGCGCATCCTCTTCGTCATCGACGTCGCCACCGGCGACATCGTGCAGGAGCTCGAACTCGACGATCTCTTCGTCGGGCTCGAGCGCGACGACGCGAACGGCTGGCTCTACGCCACCGGCGGCGCCGGCAACTGGATCGAGCGCTTCGAGATCGCCGAGGACGGCACCCTCACGGCCCTCGGTCGCCAGGACATCGGCGTGTTCGCCGGCGAGATCGAGCTCAGCGCAGACGGCTCCCGCCTCTACGTCGGTTCGTTCCGGCGCGCCCGCCTCTTCGAGATCGACACGGCCCTCTGGGGCACCGAGGACGCCGTCCTCAACTCGTTCCGCGCCGGCGGCAACATCTGGGACGTCGCCCTCGTCGAGTCCACCGGCGAAGTGTGGACGACGACCCTCGAGGGCGACGTCGTCACGATCCACGACCTCGACGGCGATCCGGACGAACCGACGAACCTCGAGCTCGGTTCGCGCCCGGCCGGCATGACGCTGTCCGACGACGAGTCGACGATGTGGATCGTCCTCAACGGCGACGACGCCGTCATCGAGGTCGATGTCGCGACCCGCGAGATCGTCGCGACCTCGACGGTCACCGTCGGCGACCTGCTCGACGACGACGGCGAAGAGCTCGGGCGCACCAACGCCCAGGGCATCGCCCTGTCGAGCGACGGCGCGACGCTCTACGTGTCCCGCGGCAACGACAACGCCATCACCGTACTCTCGACGGATCCCCTCGCCGTGACCGGGGCCATCCCGACCGCGTGGTGGCCCGGCGACGTGGCCCTCGCCCCCGACGACGGCACCCTGGTGATCCCCGAGCGAAAGGGCTTCGGCGCCGGCCCCAACCCCGGCCAGAGCACGTCCGGCGCCCTGAGCGGCTCCATCGGCATCGTGCCCCTCAGCGACCTCGACCTCGAAGCCACCACCGCCGACCACGTCGCGTGGCTGCAGCGCGCGCAGGCGGTGTTCCCCTTCGACTGCGACGGGTTCTTCCCGATCCCGCGGGAGCTCGGCGACCCGACGCCGATCGAGCACGTGATCCTGATCGTCAAAGAGAACAAGACCTTCGACTGCGTGTTCGGCGACCTCGTCGACATGGACGTCGACGTCGACCCGAGCCTCGTCCGCTGGGGCGAGGAGTACACCCCCAACCAGCACGAGGTCGCCCGGACGTTCACGATCTCGGACAACTTCTATACCGAGGTCGACAACTCGGACATGGGCCACGTCACCCTCACCGCCGGCGTCATGACCGAGTGGATGGAGCGGATGTGGGTCGAGTCCAAGCGGTCCACGAGCGTGCAGGGCTACCAGGTCGCCGACCCGACGATCCCTTCGAACGGCAACTTCTACACCCACCTGCTCGACAACGGCGTCGACATCCAGGTGTACGGCGAGATTGTCGGCATGCTCGTCGAAGACGCCGAGGGGCGTGAGGTCATCCAGTTCAGCGACCCGCTCTACCCCGGCGGCCCGTTCTACTCGTATGCGGCCCGAGACGCCGACCGCGCCCGGTACATCGTCGACCAGGCGAACGAGAACGGGCTCGCGACCTTCACGTTCGCGCTCTTCCCCAACGACCACACCGGCGGCGTGACCCCCGGCAACCCGACCCCCGAGGCGCAGGTCGCCGACAACGACCTCGCGGTGGGCCTGCTCATCGAGGGCATCTCGAACTCCGAGTACTGGGACAACACCGTCATCATCGTTCTGCAGGACGACCCGCAGGGCTGCTCGGACCACGTCGACGCGCACCGGTCCTTCCTGCTCGTCGCGAGCCCGTGGGCGCGCCGCGGCTACGTCAGCCACGTGAACGCCTCGTTCCAGTCCGTCTTCGCCACGATCACGCGGATCCTCGGCGTGCCGCCGATGGGCCGCCACGACGCGGCGGCGTCGCCCCTGTGGGACATGTTCACCGGCGTGCCGGACTTCACCCCGTTCGAGGCCGTGCCGCGGCAGATCCCCGAGTCGAAGATCCTCGACATGAACACCCCGGGCATCGACGCGTCGCTGCGAATGGACTTCCGCGGGCCGGACCGCAACGAGAACCTGGGCGTCGTGCTCGACAACTACCGCCTGTGGCAGATGGGCGAGCTCACCGCCGAAGAAGCCGAGGCCCGCATCGCCGCGGGGCTCATGTCGGTCCCCGCGGGCGTCGAGGACCCCGACGAGTGGCAGGCCGAGCACCTCGAAGAGCGCGAAGAAGAAGCCGAAGAAGAGCTCAGTGCCCACGACATCGCGTGGTCCGAGTACACCCACTGGCTGCGCGAGCGCGGCGAGCCGGTGCCGATGCGCTACGGCGCGCCGCTGCCCGAGGCCCGCATCCGCGCCGTGCTCGACGGCGACATCGCGCCGTGGGACCTGCGTCGCTTCGGCCCCTGACCCGGCCGCCGCGCCCCCGCGGCGACGGCCCGCGCCGCGCCCATCGCACGACGCACTGTCACCGAACGCTCGCCCCAGGTACGCTGCGCGCCACACACCCGGATGCAGAGCGCGCACGATGAAGCCACGAGGCACGGTCGTACTGGTCGATGATGACGATGCCACTCGCGATGCGGTGGGACTCCTGCTCGAAACCGAAGGGTACGAGGTCGTCTCGTGGGGGTCGTCCCGGGCCTTCGTGGCCGCGCCGCTGCCCGGCCCCCCGGCCTGCGTCATCCTCGACCTGAACATGCCCGACCTCGACGGGCTGCAGGTGCAGGAACACATCACCGACCGCAGCGGGCTGCCGATCCTCTTTCTGTCCGGCGCGGCGACGGTCGCGACGTCCGTTCGCGCGATGAAGGCCGGCGCCGCCGAGTTTCTCGAGAAGCCGGTGAACGCCGACGAGCTGCTCGACGCCGTGGCCGCGGCGCTCGAAGCGAGCACCGGACTGCAGGCCCAGCACGAGGACGTCACCGACGCCCGCACCCGATTCGAGTCGCTCACCGACCGGCAGCGCGAGGTGCTGATCCTCGCGTCGAAGGGGCTGACGAACGGCGAGATCGCGACGGCGCTCGACATCACCGAGCGGACGGTGAAATTCCACCGGCAGCTCGCGATGCGGGGCATGGATCTCGACTCGATCGCCGAGTTCGCCCGGCTCGCCGAGCGCGCAGGGATCTGCTGACGCAGGGGTGACCACCCCGTGCGGCGACCCATCCCCTGTCAGACGGGACAGGTGCGGCGCGCGCCCGAGCGGTGCAGGGTGTGCATCCTGACGCGGGGCGTCACGGCACCCCACGGGTGTACCGAACGCGCGACCCCCTGCCCGCTGCTGCACCCCTCGGGGTGCGATGGATTCGTATGTCTCTGCCCCACCCACACCCCGCCCCCTGGGTCGCCGTCGTCGACGACGATGGCGAGATGCGCGCTGCGATCCTCGCGCTCGTGCAGGCGGCCGGATTCGAAGGGTGCGGGTTCGCCACCGGTCCGGACCTGCTCGACCGCGTCGCCAGCGACGTCCCCGCCTGCGTCGTCCTCGACATGGACATGCCCGGCATGGACGGCCTGACCGTGCAGGCGCGCCTTGCGGTGCACCCCGACCTGCCGGTCATCTTCGTGTCCGGCGCGGCGACCCCGGCGATGCAGGCCCGCGCTCTCGCCGCTGGCGCACGCACCTTTCTGCACAAGCCGGTGTGTGGCGACGAGCTGCTCGACGCCGTCGAGGCCGCGCTCGGCGCCTGATACCGACAATCAGTGACCCGGTCAGCCCACGTCGCCCTGCGGGATCGAGAGCCGCACGATGGGCCGACCGCTCTCGTCAGACACCCGCTCGAGCTGCCCGTCGTGGGCGTCGGCGACGTGCTGGGCGAGGCCAAGGCCGACCGCGAGCCGCCGGCGGCGGGACCCACCGAGGGTGACCGGCAGGTCGTCGAGGTCGATGTCGATCGGCACCGGGTCGTACACGTCGAGGTGCACCGCGTCGGCGACGCGCACCATCGAGAGTTCGATGACCCGATCGGCGGTGCGCCCGAGGCGCGAGACGCGGTGGTAGGCGTTGCTGAGCAGGTTGAAGACCGCCTGCTGCAGCAGGGTCTCGTCGCCCCGCAGGCGCGCCTCGCCATCCGCGGGCGGATGCACCACGACCTGCACGCTCGCGCGGCGAAACTGCTCGGCGAGCAGCTCGAGCACCCGGTCGACGACCGCCGGCAGGTCGACCTCGGACGACGCGACGGACGCCGGTGAGAAGAGCGCCCGAATCCGCTTGATTGTCTCGGACGCCCGACGGTTCGTCGCAGCGATCTCGGCCACCTCGGCGTTCAACCCGGCGGCGTCGACCGCGCCGTCGTCGACGGACCGTAGCGCGGCTTCGAGCCGGTCGATCATCTGCGCGAGGGGCCCGTCGAGCTCGTGCGCGATCGTCGCCGACAGCTCGCCGAGCGCGGCGGTGCGCCCGACGCGTTCGAGCTCGACCCGGCGCAGGTCCAGCTCGATCTCGAGCTCTTCGGACGACCGGCGGATGCGGTCCTCGGTTTCGATCTGCTCGATCAGCTTCGCGTGCGAGGCCTGCAGCTCGGCTGCGCGTTCTTCGACGAGGCGCTCGAGCCGCTCGTGGCTGTCGTGCACGACCCGACGCGCCCCGCGCAGGGCCACCATCGCAACGCCCCACATCGCGAGCGTCGACGCGATCGCGATCGCCGGATACCCCCGCCGCGCGAAAACGTCGAACGTCGCCGCTGGATCCGCGAGCACAGGCGCGTAGGGCAGGTGACCCGTCGCCTCGAGCACCGACAGGATCACGAGCCCGACGAGGTGCAACGACGCGAACGCCACCACCCGACGCCACGGCAGCGACCAGATCATCACACAGAGCAGGAACATCGGCCCCACGACGAACGTCGTGGTGACGGTGCCCGCGATGTACACCGCGTAGAGCCACGGCGCCGTGCCGAGGATGGCCGCGCCCATCAGCGTCGGCTCGAACCCACGGTTCTGCCAGCCGGGTCGCGCGCCGAACCCGCGCTGCAATGCGGCCACCACGCCTGCAATCACCCCCACCGAGGCGTTGGCGACGGCAAGTCGACGCACCATCGCCGGGTCCCACGGGCCGGGATCGGGATACACGTCGATGCCGAAGAAGAGCAGCGCCGCGCTCACCACCATGGCGATCGCCATCGCGAGCAGAAAGCGGCCCGTCAGCTCCTGCATCGGCACGCGCGCGAGGGTGGTGTCCGTCGTCGCGGGGTGTGCGCCGGTCATGCCGCCCCCCCGGTCTGCGACGCCAGCGGCATCTCGAGGATGAACGTCGCACCACCGCCGGGCGTGGGCTCGTGCCAGATCCGACCGTCGTGGGCCTCCACGATGGAGCTCGACAGCGCCAGCCCGAGGCCGAGCCCGGTGGATCGGGTCGTGACGAAGCCTTCGAAGACGTCGACGCCCGGCGGCAGCCCGGGGCCGTTGTCGGACACCTCGACCCGGGCCACACTGTCGCGGGGCAGGCTGCGCACGCGCACAGCGACGCTCGGCTTCGCCGAGCTCGCACGCTCCAGCGCCTGCACCGCGTTGTGCACGAGGTTGTAGATCACCTGCGTGAGCTGGGCGGCGTCACCAAGCACGTCGACCGCGAACACTCCGGGGTGCGCGACGACCTCGACGCCCGCACGGTCGCCCTGACGGCGAGCCAGCGAGGTGGCCTCGAGCACGACGTCGGTCAGGTCGATGGGATCGCGGGTCCGCTGCTCGCCGTGCAGGCGTCGCAGCCCGTCGATGATGCCCCGCGCGCGGTGGGCCGAATCGAGCGCCGCCTGCAGTGACTCGCGGGCGACGTCGGCCGTCGCGCCATCGCGACGCAGCAGGCGAGACGCGATCGCGCCGCGCAGCTCGATGGCGCCGAGGGGCTGGTTCAACTCGTGGGCAATCCACGCCGCGAGCTCACCGAGCGCCCGCTCACGCTCGAACGACCGCAGCCGCGCACGCTGCCGCTCTGCTTCTGCGCGACGCTCGGCGAGGCGCTCCTCGGCCTCTCGGCTCGCGCGGGCGCGCTCGGCGAGCTCCGCGTGCGAGGCCGCCAGCGCCTGCGTGCGCTCGGCGACGACGCGATCGAGGTCCGACTCCCGTCGATCGAGCACCCGCCGAAACACGGCGAGAAAGGTCAGCACCACGCCGTACATCATCGCCGTTGTGACGAGGATGACCGCCCGAACGCGCCAGTCGGCCTGGGCGTCCTGCACGAGCACGCCGGTCCGATAGATCGGCGCATACGGCAGCAACCCGGACGCGCAGGCCGCTGCGGCGACCCCGAACGACGTCGCCTGCACCGCAGCGACGCGCGTGAAGCCCTGCGAGGGCAGCGCCCAGGCCGCCAGCGAGAGCGGCACGAGGTACATGCTGAACATCGCGGTCGAGAAACACCCGGAGAGGTACACGTGGGTGCCGACCACCGCCGTCGCCGCCCACGCGGCCGCCTCGATCCGACGCACGAAGCGCTGCCGGGCGACCTCGGGCGCGAGCCCCTGCGGACGGGTCGCCCACAGCAGGCCGCCGCAGAGCGCGATGCCCACGAAGTTCATCGCCGTCGCGTAGATCATCGCGTCGGTCGCGAAGAGCGGCTCGAGCCCGACGACGACGACGCCGATCGTCGACAGCACCAGCCACGCCGTGAACGCGAGGATCACGAGCCGCGGGGCACGGGCGATCCGTGCGCGCAGCGCGTCGTACGCGTCGGCGTTGTGGGTGGGTGTCGCGATCATCGTGGGCACCTCGAGGGGCCCCTGTCGATGCCCCGGATCCGCACGCAGAACAAGCGTTGTCGCGCACGTTCACCGGCGGGGCGGCCGCGATCCTGCGCAAGTTCACCCTCGGTGCGCACCTGCGCCCCCTGCGATGCATCTGGTGTGTTGAGCCTCCCCACCGATCCGGACCCGTCATGCACCGCCCCGCGCTCCGTGCTCTCGCCACGCTCCTCTTCGCCACCCTTGCCGTCGGCTGCGGCGACGACGCCGACCCGACCGGCCCCGATCGGACCGACGCCGGCGACGCGGCAATGACCGACACGAGCGCGGCCGACACGGGCGCGACGGACGCCGGCGCCACGGACACCGCCGACCCGCTGGATGTCGACGCGGGCACCACCGACGCCGCGCCAGACGACACCGGTGCGACGGACACGGGCGCGATGGATGCGGCGCCGATGGACGCGGCGAACGACGCCGACGACGCCTCGCCCGACGTGACCGAGGATGCCACCCCGGACGCGACCGAAGACGCGGCGCCGGACGTGGGCCCCCCCACGACCGCGACCCTCGTCGGCGCGATCAGCCGGAGTACGGACCCCAGCCGCGGCGCCGACGCCGTGGGCGACGTCTACATCGCGCTCTTCGACAACGAGCCGATCCTCGACCGCGACCAGATGCCCGTGGCGTTCCTGATCGTCGAAGCTGTCGACCTCTCGGACCCGATCACGACGGTGCCCTACCGCCTCGAGGGCATCGCGCCCCGCGCCGAGGCCTACTGGATCTCGGCGTTCCTCGACGACAACGGCAACGCGAGCACCGACGATGCGGGCCCCGACCGCGGCGACCTCGTCATGCTCGAGCGCTTCGTGCCGCCGGAGTCCCGCCGCGTTACCATCGCCGAACCCGGTGAGCAGACGCAGGTCATCGACCTGAACAACGTCCTGCCGTTCTGAGCCTTCCCCGCGTGGCGCGCCGTGCCCGGGCCTGATCCCGCGACGGCCCGCGTCGCTCTCGATCCCCCGCGCCCCGCCGACCGCATGCCCCGATCCGCGTCCGAGCTCACCGCCGCGATCCACGATCGCCTCGACCGGTTCAGCCCCGGCCAGACCGAGTTTCACCAGGCGGTGCACGAGGTCGTCGCGTCCGTCGCCGACCTGGTCGCCGACCGCGCGGACTGGCAGGACGCCCGCATCCTCGAGCGCCTCACCGAGCCGGACCGGGTGATCAGCTTTCGTGTCGCGTGGCACGACGACGAGGGCGCCGTGCACGTCGACCGCGGCTGGCGCGTGCAGTTCAACCAGGCGCTCGGCCCGTACAAGGGCGGACTGCGGTTTCACCCGACGGTGAACGAGAGCGTCCTGAAGTTTCTGGGCTTCGAGCAGATCTTCAAGAACGCGCTGACCGGGCTGCCCATGGGCGGCGGCAAGGGCGGCTCGACCTTCGATCCGCGCGGACGTTCGGACGCCGAGGTCCTGCGCTTCTGCCAGGCGTTCATGACCGAGCTCGCCCGCCACATCGGCCCCGACACCGACGTCCCCGCCGGTGACATCGGCGTCGGCGGACGCGAGATCGGCTACCTCTTCGGGCAGTACAAGCGCATCCGCGCGATGCACCACGGGGTGCTCACCGGCAAGGGCGTCGGCTGGGGGGGCAGCGAGGTCCGCACCGAGGCGACAGGATACGGGCTGGTGTACTTCGTCGAGCAAATGCTCGAGCGACAGAAGGCCGACCTCGACGGGCTGGCGTGCGTCGTGTCCGGCTCCGGCAACGTCGCCCGGTACGCGATGCGCAAGCTCATCGACCGGGGCGCGCGCGTCGTCGCGTTCTCGGACTCGTCCGGGTTCGTGCACGACCCCGACGGTCTCGACGCCGACCGCTGGGAGTGGCTGCGCGCCCTCAAGGAGGACCGTCGTGGGCGCGTGCACGAGTACGCCGACCACTTCGGCTGCGACTACCACGAGGGCAAGCGCCCGTGGGGCGTGGCCTGCGACATCGCCCTGCCCTGCGCGACCCAGAACGAGCTCGACGCCGACGACGCCCGCGCGCTGCTCGACAACGGCGTCCGCGTGATCGCCGAGGGCGCGAACATGCCGACGACCGCAGACGCGGTGCACGTGCTGCAGGACGCGAAGCTGCTCTACGCCCCCGGCAAGGCCTCGAACGCCGGCGGCGTGGGCGTGTCGGGCCTGGAAATGTCACAGAACGCGCAGCGCATCCCGTGGGACGCCGGAGCGGTCGATGACGAGCTCCAGCAGATCATGGGCACCGTGTACGAGACCTGCCTCGAGCACGGCGAAGGCGCCGGTGGTGCCGTCGACTTCGTGCGCGGCGCCAACCGGGGAGGGTTCGTCCGCGTCGCCCGCGCGATGCTCGCCCAGGGCGTGTCCTGACCCCGGTCTGACGGCGGCGTCCCCGGTCCGGTCCGCGCGAAATCCTCACGAACGGCACGCGCCGAGCAGACGAACTGCTCGGCGCGTGATGGTTCGGGGACCGCGGACCGCCTACGGGCAGAACTCGTCGCGACCGGCGCAGATGCCCGGCTCGCAGCACCGCTCGTCCCAGGCGCAGCCCGGGTCGAAGCTCTCGCAGATCCCGCTCGTGCAGGTGCCGATCGAGCACTCGAAGAAATCCGTGCACCACGTCCCGTCCGTGTCGCGGCTGCAGGACCCCGACTCGGTGGACGACGACGACCCGCACGCACCCGCGTCGCAGGTGTACGTGGTCACCGACCGGGACCGAGACCCGGTCTCGTCACAGGTCGTGGTGTACCCGCTGCAGCTCGACCACGCGCCATACGACGTCGAGCCGCACGAGGTCCCATTCGTGTTGCGCGAACACGACCGCGACTCGGTCGTCGTCGAGCTCCGGCAGGTGCCGGTGCCGCAATCGTACGTCGTGACCGTCCGCGTCTGCGTGCCCGTGTTGTCACAGGTGCTGGTGTATCCGCCACACGCCGACCAGGCGCCGTACGTCGTCGAGCCGCAGGACGTGCCGTCCGTGTCGCGGCTGCACGACCCGGTCTGTGTCGACGTCGACGTCGTGCACGATCCGGTCGTGCAGGCGTAGCTCGTCACCGTGCGCGACCGCGTGCCGGTCTCGTCGCAGGTGTTCGAGTACCCGCCGCACGACGACCACGGGCCGAGCGAGTCGCTGCCGCAGGACGTGCCGTCCGTGTCGCGGCTGCACGACCCGGACTCCGTCGTCGTCGAGCTCTGGCAGGTGCCCGCGCCGCAGGTGTACGACGTGCGCGACCGCGTCCGGGATCCGCTCTCGTCACACGTGCCCGAGTAGCCACCGCACGACGACCACGCGCCGACCGAGTCGCTGCCGCAGCTCGTGCCATTCGTGTTGCGCGAGCACGACCGGGACTCGGTGGTCGTCGACGTCGAGCACGACGCTCCCGCGCAGGTGTAGTCGGTGCGCACCCGGGTCTGCGTGCCCGTGTTGTCGCAGGTGTCCGAGTAGCCGCCGCACGCCGACCATGCGGTGTAGGTCGAGCTGCCACAGCCGGTGCCGTCGGTGTCGCGGGTGCAAGCGCGGGTCTGCGGGGCGGTCGACCCGCCGCAGGTGCCGCTGCCGCAGGTGTACGTCGTCACGTTGCGCGACTGGGTACCGGACTCGTCACAGGTGCCCGAGAAACTGCCACACGCCGACCAGGCCGTCGCCGACGTGTCGTCGCAGGTCGTGCCGTCGGTGTCGCGGGTGCAGGCGCCGGACTCCGTCGACGTCGACGAGCCGCACGAACCCGCGTCGCAGGTGTACACGGTGCGGGTCCGCGACCGCGTCCCCGACTCGTCGCACGTGTCGGCGAACCCGCCGCACGACGACCACGCGCTCAGGTCGTCGGACCCACACGACGCGCCGTCGGTCGAACGGTTGCACGGCCGGGTCTCGGTCGCAGTGACCGGGGTGCAGCCGTCGCCGGCGCAGGTGTACTCGGTGCGCGTCCGGCTCTGCGTGCCCGTCGTGTCGCAGACGCTGTCGTAGCCGCCGCAGCTGCCCCACGCCGTCCACGTGGTCTCGCCACACGTCTCGCCGTCGGTGCCCCGCGAACAGGCCCGCTCTTCGAGGGTCTCGACGGTCTCGCACGTGCCCTCGCCGCAGACGAGCTCGGTGCGCACGCGCGTCTGGATGCCGCCGCTGTCGCACACGCCCTCGAAGCCGCCACAGGCGCTCCAGGCCGTGTATTCCGGCGGTCCGCCGCAGCTGTCGCCGTCCGTGTCGCGGCTGCACGCCTCGGACTCGCTGGAGTCGGCGCCGCCGCAGGTGCCCGCGCCGCAGGTGTACCGCGTCACGGTGCGCGAGCGTGTGCCGTCCTCACCGCAGGCGCCGCCGAAGCCGCCGCAGCCCGACCACGCCCCGAAGTCCGGGTCGTCGCAGATCAGGCCGGCGGTGTCGCGGACGCACGACGCCTCGTCGACCTGCGTCTCGACGGTCGGTTCGCAGACCTCGGCGACGCAGGCGTACGTGGTGACCTCGCGGGTCCGCTCGCCGGCCACGTCGCACAGGTCGTCGTAGGCGCAGACGCCCCAGTCGCCGACCGCGTCGGCCGCGCAGCTGTCGCCTTCGGTCTCGCGGGCGCAGGCCTCGGTCTCGACGGTCTCGGTCGGCACGCAGTCCGAGTCCGAGCAGGCGTACGTCGTGCGGGTCCGGGTGCGGGTGCCCGTCGTGTCGCACGGCGACGCGTAGCCGCCGCACGCCGACCAGGCGGTGACGGTCTCGTCGGGGCAGTCCGCGTCGGTGATGCAGGCGCCGCAGCTGTCGATCGCCTCGTCGCACAGCGCGCCCTCGGCGCACGGCGATCCCGTGTGGCCGCAGACGCCGTCTGCGCAGGTGTCGACGCCGTTGCAGAAGAGCCCGTCGTCGCAGGCCACCGCGTTGTTCGTGATCTCGCACGTCCCTTCGACGCAGCGCTCGTCGGTGCAGACGTTGCCGTCGTCGCAGTCCTCGGCAGTGAAGCAGTCCGGGATCGGCGTGTCGTCGCACGCGTTCGGGATGCCGTCGCGGTCGTCGTCGACGCTGTCGTCGAAGCCTTCGCACAGGTCGTCCGGGTCGCAGACGCCGTCGTCGTCCGAGTCCGTGAGGTCCTGCTCGCAGGTGAGCGCGTCGGTGCCGTCGCAGGCCCACGCGCCGTCACAGGGCCCGCAGACATCGCCGACCGCCGCCTCGAGGGTCGTGCAGCCGCCGCAGGCGTTCGTCGCGTCGTCGCCGAGGTCCCCGTCGCAGGTCACGGCGGAGCCATCGTCCGAGCACGTCCACACGCCGCTGCTGCACGTGCCGCAGGCCGCCTCGGGGTCGCCGTCGAGGATCCCGCAGCCACCGCACGCGTTGAGCGCGTCGTCCTCGCCGCCGACGCAGACGACGTCCCAGCCCCCCTCTTCGCAGGTCCAGGTGCCGCCGCCGCAGTCGCCGCAGG
>Ga0070729_10001497_pt1 | contig 35332 bp, 19 predicted proteins | sample tdDd472_FD_66725 | JGI IMG/M metagenome (GOLD analysis project Ga0070729, IMG submission 66725) | Marine sediment microbial communities from the Atlantic coast under amendment with organic carbon and nitrate - tdDd47.2 | ecosystem: Environmental > Aquatic > Marine > Coastal > Sediment | place...
CACGTTCTCGGAGTAGTCGAAGCGATCGTCGTCATCCTCGTAGATGCCGCCGATCTGAAGGCTGTCGAATCCGCCCTCGTAGCCATCGCCGATGACGAGCTTGGAGACGGAGTCGCCCAGATCCGGGGCCATCGCGTTGTTCTTGCCGGTGCGCACGCCGCGCAACGAACCCTCCACCTGGATGGTGAACTCGTTGCGGTCGTAGGCGATCCGGATGTCCTGCCAGCGTTCCGGCAGGATTGCGCCGCGCCACTCGACCACCTCTTCGGGGCCGCGCTCGCCGGTCTTCACCGTGTACTTGCCGGCCCCCTTGCCCTCTTCGTCCTGCGCGAGGCGAATCGTGGCTTCGATGTCATAGCGCCCTGCGGGACCGTGAATCACGGCGATGTCGATCGCGCTGCCCTTCTTGAACAGCCGCATGGACTGCTTGGACGTGGTGGCGGGAACCAGCAGCCGGCACTCGATGGAGAAACCATCGACGAACTGCAACCAAGGGCGGTCTGCCACATTCACGCGGCCGCCACTCTGGAAGACGATGTGCTTGCCGGCCAGGCTCGGCACGGGCGCGTTGGTCGCCACGTCCACCGCTCCGGCACGCGTCAGCAGGTCGACTTCGCTGGCGTCCTCGAAATTCTCGCAATGCCAGGTGAGGACGGGCCGCTGGCGAAACACCCGCAGCACACCGCCACCGAGCGCACCGCCCGCCTCCGAGTCGACCGTGACGTATGCGGTGGCACTGCCGTACGCGCTGGCGCGCGCCGCGGCCAGAAGGTTGGCCATCGCGTTCGTGGTCTGCGTCAGCGTGTTGCCACTTCCGGCGCGCTGGATCATGCCCACGCCCAGTCCCATGAGGACGGCGAACAGGCTCAGGACCACCAGGATCTCGACCAGCGTGAAAGCGCGCAACCGTCGCATACCTATTCTCCTGCGACGGGACTGAAGTTGTGGACGTCATCCCACAGGTCCGGGTCGCCTTCGATTTCCTGCTTGCCGTTCTCACCCAGCGAGATGATCTGAAACTTGTTCGGGTTGTAGAACGTCCCGTTGGGCTTCTTCAGCGCGCTGACTTCCACGGTCTCGCCGCGCGCGTTCGTCACCTGGAAGACCTTGTCGTAGTCCCCGTTGTAGATGTAAATGAGCGGGTTCCCCCACGCATCGAGCAACTCGATGGCAGCGCTGTCCTCGCTCCCGGCGGGCTGCTCGGTGAACTCGTCCTCGTCAACGTTGTCGGTCGCCGGATCGATGGAGCCCAGTTCGTCGTCCTGAAGACGCTTGGAAAAGTCCGGATGGCGAAGCTGGACGATCAGCACCTCAACCGACTGGTTGATGTCGTTGCCGTCCTGCGTGGTGACGTTCTTCCACAGCTTGTTCTTGCCGCCGGCCTTCTGCAGCCCGCTGATGGTCGAGGCGGGATACCGCCCCATCTCCTGCCGGTACATCTCGATCTTCATCGGGAGAGTGGTCTTCACCAACTGCTGCGTCGAAGTCTCCAGCTGACTGGAGCGCGCCTTGTTGATCAGAACTCCGACGAGTCCGGCCAGCACCCCAATAATGGAGATGACGACGAGGACCTCGATAAGCGTAAATCCGGCCTTGTTCGCTTGGTCGCGTTTCACGATCGCCTCACTTGCCCTTAACGAGCTTCACCTTGGTCAGATAGATGTCTCGGTAGTCGGTACCGTCGCTGCCTTCGACCCAGAAATAGAACTGAATCGCGCCGCCGCCGCCACCCCCACGTGTAAGGATGCGCGTCGTCTCGCCATTCTCCAACAGTTCTTCGTTGTCCGCGAACTGGCTCTCCAGAATGTCCACCCACTCGCCGTCGCCGACGCGCAGGGAGGTGCGGAAGGTACCCTGTTTCCGGGATTTCACGCTAATGCGCACGGCAAACGGCCCCGGCGCCCACGGCACCTTCGGCAGTTCGATCCAATTGAGTGCGCGGTTGGCCTTGAGGCGCTCGACGTTGCGTGCGCCCTCGACCCGGACCTCGACGGTGCCCTGCGTAGACCGGCGGAACTGCACGCCGGCAGCGCCGCCCTGCCGCGCGCGCCGCTTCACGACCGCGCCCACGCCGACGCTGACGCGCGAGGCCGCCTCCGGGATCTCACCCTCATAGGTGATCTCGTAGAAGTTCGTGCCCTTCACGCTGTTGTCGCTGAACATGACGGAGTTCGCACCGAGCGGATCGGGATCCTCGCCTCCCCAGGCGATGCTCCCGCTGAAGTGCAGTCCCTTCTCGCGGCGCGGATTGATGATCATGGGATTCCGCGCGTTGCGTTTCCAGGTGCGCGGCAGCGAGGTGAAGGTCCACTCGACGATGCGCTTGCCCTGGTTCTCCGTGATCAACGCCAGGCTCTCTTTGCAGTAGACATAGACGGAGTTGGCTTCGAGCGCCTTCTGCTGGTCGGAGACATCGTCCCGACGCGCGATCATCTGCGTCAGGTCCCCCACCACGTTGTTGAACCTGCCCTTGATCTTCGCTTCGGCGATGTTCAGGTCGGCGTATGCAATCGCGGCGCGCCCGGCGGCGGCCCAGTGCGGCAGATTCGGATCGCCCTCGGGCGCCTTGAGGCCGGCGGTGACCGCGAACATCTTGTCCGCCTTGGTCAGTTGCGTGCCCTGCATCATGAGGAAGCGACCCAGGACATATGCCAAAAGCGGCTCGTTGGGGTTCAACGCCTGGGCCTTGGTCAGATGCGCGTCGGCCGCCTTGGCCTTCTCCGCGTCGTCCAGCTCATCGCGTTCGATCATGCGTCCCAGGACCATTCCAAGGCGCGCAATCGCGATGCGATAGCGATGGTCGTTGTCGATCACGGATCGGTACTTGTCGGCGGCCGCGGCAAGATCGCCGTTGCGCTCCTTGGCATAGCCCACGAAGTAGCGAACCAGGAGGTCGCGCGGGTTGTTTTCCTCAAGCCCGTTGTCGCCGGTCAGGAGTCCCGTCGCCGTTTCCATCGCCGTTTGGACGATGGCATCCTGCTCCGCGGCGAGGGTTTCCAGTTCGATCTTGTTCTTGCGCTTGAGGTTGTCCTGCCGGAATGCGGCAGCCTTGAGAGCAGCCGCGTCGGCGGCGGCGAACTGGCCGTAGGCGCGTCCCAGACCGGGAACCACGGTGTTCTCGAAGTCGAGCGCTTCCGCGCGGGCGAAACACTTCTCGGCATCCGCGAGTCGCCCGGCGGCGACCAGCGCGAGGCCCAGATCGCTATAGGCGGACGAGCGGTTCGGCGATGCCTGGACCGCCGCGGTGAAGTGTTCAATCGCCTTGTCGAGATTGTTCTGAACGTAGGCAATGCCACCGAGGATGAGGTTGCCCTCCGCGGCGTGCTCGCCAATCGTGTAGGCCGAGGCCTTGGTCGTGGCGGTGGCGTAGTCGCCCTGCGCCAGTGCCGTCCGGGCCAGCAGAAGGTTGACGGCGGGGCCCGCACCGGCGCGTCCGTCCTCGATCAGCTTGCGAGCATCGGCGAATCGATCCAGGCGGATCAAGACCTCCACGCGCTTGAGCTGGGCGGTCGTACTTTGCGGCGCCTTCTCGAACCACTGTTCGGCCTGCTCCAGCAGACCGAACGTGCGGCTTGCCATGAGCGTACCGACGATCTCGAGCACTTCGGCCTCGCCGGGGAAGCGGGACAGGTGCTCAAACGCGAGCTCCAGCACGCGCTCGTACTCGAACAGGCGGTTGGCCGCGTCGAGCTCCTTGAGCAGGATCTTCTTCAGGCCCTGCTGGTTCGCCGGGTTCTCCTGTTGACGCGCTTCGCGGAAGGCGATCATGGCCCAACGAAGACGCGGGTCGAGTCCGCCCGCTGCCACTCCGGCAGCCAACATGCGATCGCCATAGGTCTCGCGCGGCGCAACGCCCTTTTCGGGCAGCCGCAAGTAACCCTTCAATCCGTCCCAGAAGGGCTTCTCCGTGCCTGCGTTGGCGACACTGAGCGTATTGATTTCGCCCGGGAACGGGTAACTGACCGTTGCCTTGCCGCCGAGCTTCAACGAAACCTCGATTTCGTTGACACCCAGCTTTTCGGCGGCGACCGGGTCGACCTCGGTCAATGCCAGCAGATAGTAGAAGTCGTTGGCGCCCAGCGGACCTGGCATCGGAAGATCGCCCGGATCCTTGATCCACTGACGTCCCTTGCGGATGCGGACGACCTTGCCGACCTGCGGATTGTTGAGGGCGGTGAAGCCGTCCTCGCGCGGGTCGCCTTCGACCGCAACGTTCTCGCCGCCGTCCGCATTCGAACCGTCCGCCTCGATGGCGGGCAGCTCGATGGTCGCCTCCCCGTCAATCGGCGCGACGGTCGGCTGCCGCAGACGCCCGAACAGCGAACGACGCACGGAGCGCGTGGTCGGAATCCGGATGTTCGGAAGTTCGCGCGCCTCCACGGCGGGCAGCATGGGCCGCGGGTTTTCGCGCTCGTTCGTCACGCGCGTGAACGCGCCGTACGGAGCCGGCATCCGAAGTTCCCGCGTGGGCAACGGCGCCGCGCGCGTTTCGATCACCTCGACCTTCAGGTCTCGAATTTTCGAGTCCGTCAGGAACTTGGGATCCTCACGCAGGACGAAGTACCAAAGCGCAATCAGGGCGACAACGCCCGCGAAGAGCAGTCGTTCCCGGTTCACTGTTCGTTCTCCTCGTTCGACGGTGCAAACGGGACTTTGATGTTGGTGGCTACCGCCATCAGGCGCAGCTCCAACCGGATGAGTCCGCGCGGGCCCTTGGACGCTTTCATGGCGCGAACCGGGACGCGCGGCGAGCCGGTCTCGAGACGATTGACGATCTCGATGATCGAGGCTTCGTCACCGAGCAACTCGACGCGCACCTCGTATTCGCGCAGGAACTGAGGATTCGCGCTGGTGCCGAGCGGCGCCGGCGTCGTGTCCTGGGTATCGATGCGGACTTCCTCGATGGCCGCGACACGCAACGTGTCCATGCGTCCATCCTTGGTGCGGACCTCCATGCCGAGGGCGTCGGACACCACCCGAGTCACGAGCTCGAGCTGCAAGAGGTACTTGAGCAGGTCGCCGGCCTCGATGGAAACCAGGCTCTGGAATCCCAGTCCGTCCTCGGGCAGCAATACGTTCCGCTCGCCCGCTTCATCGATGAGTTCGTCACGGGCGCGCAGGCGCAGGGCGCCGAAGGTTCCGTTGAGGTTGACATCGAACGATTCGAGGATGCGTGTCGCCAGCTGCTCCGGGGTCTCGCCCGTCGCGCCGCGCAGCTTGAGCAGGCGCCGGAAGATGCGCGTCATCAGCTCCTGGCGCAGCGCCTTTTCGTCACCGGCGTCGAAACCGATCTCGTCGGCCAGTGCTTTGACGTTTCCTTGGAGGTCTTCCGCGGCACGGTCCAACTTGGCGACCGTCGCGCGATTGACCACCTTGCGGGAGCTGATCTGTCCCGCCAGCTTGCGGTTCTCGGACTGTGCAGCCTCGAGTTCCTCGCCAAACGTGATCCCGCGCGCGATCAGCGCAACGAGGAACACGCCGAATCCGGCGAGCACCTTGAGGACGAAGTCCTTGTGTTGAGCCCAGAAGTCCACCGTCAGCTCTCCTCGCCCTTCGTGGGCTCTACCTTCAGACGGAAGATCATGCGGAAGCGGGTTCCGCGCAGCGACTCGGCGACGAACTCGACCTGCCAACCATCGATGTCGATCTTTGCGAGGGCGGCCTTGATGGCGCTCTGGTAGGTGTTCACGGCATCGCCAAGGCGACCCTGGATTTGATCGCGCTGCACTTCCGCGGTGACGACCATTTCCGGCCACACCTGCTGCTGATGCGCGGCGACCTTCGCCTTGTCGTCGTCCCCCGCGGCCTTCGTGGGATGGCCCGCGAGGTCGACGGCGACCTTCGCGGTGCGCACCTCGATCTCCTGCAGGAACATGCCCTCGGGCTCATTCGATCCGAGCGCCAAGATCACTTCGCGCATCAGGGAACCGCCCAGACGCCGGACGCGCAGGACGACTTCCTTGTGCCGGGCGTCCGACTCCGCGTCGATCGCGGTGCGTTGTGCCTTGATGCTCCGGGACACCTTGCCGTTGACCTGTTCGAGGTCCAGGTTTGCCGACTGGACCGCCGCGATCTGCGCGGAGCGATCCTGGAACAGCAGCACGATGAGGATCAGCGCGGCCACCGCGGCCGCCAACGACCAGATCGTGCGCTGGCCGAACCGGCGCTTGGTCTTCTCCTTCTCCGTGAGCACCTCGAGACGGAACGCAGTCGGCTGCAGCAGGGTCTCGGCGAGCCCCACCGCGGTCGCGAAATCGAGGGGTGCATCGCCCAGTTCGTCCGCGTCCTCCGCGGGCAGCGCCGAGAGATCGAGTTCGTCGACCGGGTTGAACAGCTCGACCGGGACGCTCATGTTGGCGCCGAAGTAGTCGCGCAGACCCTTCATCTGTGCGGTGCCACCGCACAGCAGCACGCGGTCGACGTTCAGGTCCGAAATGCGCGTCTGCGCGCGACAGATCATGACCGTCGACTGGATCATCGAAACCAGCTGGCCCGCCGGTCCCTGCATCGCGTTGGCGAGCTTCTCCCCGGTGGCGTCCGCGTACTGCGCCTTGCCCTTCGGTGTCAGGTCGCCCTTGGTGACCTTGTTTTTTTCCGCCTTCGGTTCGCGAAGACCGAACGTGCCCATGATCGACTCGGTGAACATCTGACCGCCGCCCGCCATGTTGCGGGCGAAGAGCAACTCGCCATCGCGTTGGAGCGCCATGTCGATGTTGTCCCGGCCGATGTTGACCAGGTAGGTGGTCTCTCCGTCCGAGTAGGAGCCGTGCGCCAGGAACGCGTTGAACAGCGCCACCGAGTTGGGGCAACCGCCGTCCGCCTTGATGCCGGAGCCGCGCACCGCATCGAGCCGCGGGCGCAGCCAGGTGTCGCGCGCCAGGGCGACGAGGACGGTCTCCTCATCGCTCTCGACCGGCAACGCCAACCGGCGGAAGTCCGCGGCGACCTCGCCGCCGCTCTGGCCGCTGACCTCGTTGATTTCGAACTGCATCAGCAGCTTGAGTCGCCAGTCCGGGACGGGCGGCACGTGGGTGTAACGGACGATCAGGTCTCGGCCGGTGATGCCGAGCAGACCTGGGCCGCCACGAATGCCGGCGCGCTGGAGCGCGCCCTGCATGCGTACGACGTCCTCGTCGCCGGAGAGCGTCGCACGAAAGAGACGCACCGCGCGCGTGCTCGCGCCCTTCCGTTGCAACCACGCAATTTTGATCGCGTGGTTGCCGATGTCGATGCCGATCGCTTGGCTCGCCATGGCCTAGTCTCCGATCCCGACCCCGCGCAGAACCTTGAGGATCTGCGGGTGGTCCTTCTCGATCTGATCGAGGGTCTGCTTCGCCTTCTCGGCCTGCGGCGAAGCGGGTAGGTTTTGCACGATGTAGCTGAGAAGCACGGTTGCCGCGTAGGTTTCCTCGCTGGCAAGGTTGACTTCCGCGAGGTCGAAGATGGGCGCCGCGAGTTTCGCTTCCTGCGCACTGCGCGCTGTCATGCGCCGCTCGGCCTCCCCCGTCGCGAGTTCGGCGTACGTCGTCCCTGCGGGACCTGCCCCGCTCTTGACCTGATGACGGGTCTTGAGCGCGGACAACGCCGCCTGCACCCGATCCAGGCTCTCCATGTCCTTGAACTCGTCGAAGTCGGCGAGCTGGACACGAGCCTCGCGCACCAGTCGCGCCCGATCGCCGGTGACTTCGCCCATCCGCTCGGCCAAGCGTGCCTTGCTGGTCGCGCTCGCGAACGGGAACTCCGCCAACGCGGACTGACCCGCCTCGAGGAATTCACCCCAACGCTTCGAGGTGTAGAGCTGAAGGGCCCGGGCGAACGCGTTGCGAGCCAACGCCGCTTCGCCCTGCAGGCTGGTCCGGATGTGGAAGGTAAACCCATTCTCGCCCGGTGCGCCGAGGATCGCCCAACGGTTGCCTTGCGCATCCACGGTGGCGCGGGTCGCGAAGCGGCCGTTCGAGTCGTCTGTCGTAACCGAGAACGCGCGGGCACGATCGCCGGCCAGAATCTTGCGGACCCCGTCCAGGCGCAGCTCCCCCTTGTCGGGGAACGACCCATGGAAGTCGGGTGTCTTGTCCGGCGTAAAGACGCGCCAACCGCCCTGGGTCAGGAATCCGTTGACCTCCGTGAACTCGATGCCGACCAACGCGGCGTCGCCGCCGTTGCCAATCGTCACCGAGATCCGCTCCTCGCCGTCCTTCTTGTGGGACGAGGTCAGGCTGGATGCCGGAAGAGCACCCCCGCCGGCATCAAACGCGACCAGCCTTCCCTGGACCAGAGTGGGCGCACCGGAGTGATAGAGCTCGATCTGACTGTCGTCGACCGAGACGCCGGTGAACCGTCCCTGCACGACCTCTTCGATGCGGGCCGGTCCAGCGGGCACCACCACCAGTTCGTCGATGCGCGCGGTTGCTCCCGGGGCCAATCGAACGCCGATCTCGACCGAGTAGGCCCAAGGCGGTGCGCTGAACTCAAGCTCCTGCGTTGCCATGCCGCCGCCGAGCGGCTCGGACACGGCCCACTGCTGGAGGCCCGAGCCCTTGAACCGAAGACCTATGCGACCGTCGCCGCCACTGGCACCCGCTTTCGCGGTCAGCCGGAATCGTCGACTGCGAGCGTCGATCTCCTCGACGTAGAGCGCGTCGCCGCCGTCTTCGCCTGTCGCGCGGAGCGCCAAAACGCCACCGTCTCCCGACTTCGACCAGGAAACGTCGACCGAACCGGGCTCGCTCGCTTCCCAATCCTGGGCACTGCTCGCACGGGCGAACCCATACGGGGCGTGGAGGTTGTTTTCGGGGGCTCCGCTGCCCGCCTTCGGTCCTTCCCGCTTCTGGGTGGACAGCCATGCGAGCGCGCCCACGATGCCCAGGAAGAGGATGGAATAGATGATGCTGGCGGGGTTGCGCTTGCGCACCGACGCGAGGTCGATGTCGCGCATCATGCCCCACTCGGCCTCGTCGTCATCGACGCCCGCCAACTCCAGATCGATCTCCGACATGGCGGGATCCTGGAAGACGAACCGGGTGTTGCCGATGCGGATGCGGGCACCGTGGACGAGTTGCGCCTCGGTCACCATCTCGTTGTTGACCAGCGTTCCATTGGTCGAACCGAGATCGCGGATTGTGTAGCCGTTCAGGTCCCGGACAACCTCGCAGTGGTACGAGGAGGCCACGGTGTCCTTGATCGGAACCGTGTTCGATTCCTTGCGGCCGATCGTCGTGCGCTGGGCGGTCAGCTCGATCTTCTGTCCCTTGCGCGCGCCCTTCGAGTAGACGATGGAGCACGCGCCGGGATCGCCGGCACCCGCAGCGGGCACGGCGTCGGGATCGTGGTAGACGATCTCGGTGGCGCCGATCTTGATGATGTCGCCGTGTCCGAGCAACTTGGTCTTGACCTGCACGTCGTTGAGCAACGTGCCGTTCGTCGAGCCCAGATCGGAAACCTCGAACCCATCCCCTTTGCGGACGACGGAGGCGTGACGACGCGACGCCTGCCCATCCGTGATCGGCATGTCGCACTCGGGTGAGCGTCCGATGGTGACCGACTCCCGGTCATCTATCGAGAGCTCGGTCTCCGCACCGTCAGGGATGCGCAGAATCAGCTTTGCCATCGGTATTTCCTGCTCATGCGCCAGTTGTTTCGTGTTTCGGTCGTGGAGTCGCTGCCGTCGGGACTCCGGTCCCGAACAGATGTCATCAAGGGCCCGCAACGCGCCCGCGCCCCGGCCACGAGGGACCTTTGAGGAGCACCACTCGTCTCCTGCTCCCGTGATCGAGGACGCGGATTATAGGCCACAGGATTCCGCCGACGCAACCGCTATTCCACGCCCGCAAAATGGCTAAACATCTGCCATTTCGGACGTTGGAGCGGCAGTTCGGCGTAAAGCTCCCTTGCCCCAGCGGCAACTAAGTTACCGGCAAACATTGACTGGGGCACCGTGCAATAGTCGCGCTGATTCGCCGTCGTGGCTCGCGCGCGCGGCGCGGCCTCGATCAGTCCTCGTACTGGATTCCGTAGCGTTCGATCTTCTTACGCAGACCGAGCCGGCTCAGCGACAGCAGCGCCGCCGCACGCGTCTTGTTGCCGGCAACTCGTTTGAGCGTATCCGTGATCACACGCCGCTCCAGCGACTCGACCAACTCCTTCAGCCCCCCCTCGGGGAGTTGCGTCGGCGGAACCGCCTCGGGATCCCCCGAATACACGGCCAGCGACAGCAGGTCCGGCGTGATCACGCCGCGATGCAGAGCCATCAGCCGTTCGATCTCATTCCGCAGTTCGCGCACGTTTCCGGGCCACGGATAGGCTTGCAGGCGATCGATCACCTCGGCATCCACCTCGGGGCGGTCGACTTCCTGCTCGGCGCAAAAACTGTCGAGGAAGTGTTCAAACAGTGAGGGAACGTCGTCGAGGCGCTCGCGCAACGGCGGCAGCGTGATCTCGACCCCCGCGATGCGATAGAAGAGATCCTCGCGAAATCCGCTGGTCCGGGTCAAGGCGCGCAGGTCGGCGTTCGACGCGGCTACCGTGCGGACCTTGACCTGAATCGTCTCCGTGCCGCCCAAACGCCGCAGTTCGCCGGTTTCGAGCACGCGCAGAAGCTTCGCCTGCAGGTCGAGAGGCGTCGCGCCGATTTCGTCGAGGAAGAGCGTCCCGCCGTTGGCCTCCTCGAAGAGCCCGGGAACGGTCTGGTCAGCCCCTGTGAAGGCGCCGGCCTCGCGCCCGAAAAACTCCGCTTCGATCAGATCGGCGGGGATCGCCGCGCAGTTCACCGCGACCAGCCGACCGTCCCGTTGCCGCCCGTTGTAGTGAACCGCGCGCGCCATCAGCTCCTTGCCGGTGCCGCTCTCGCCGGTCACCAGGACCGGCAGTTCGGACTCCACCACACGGTCGAGCAGCGAGAGGACGCCGCGCATGGCGGGACTCTGCCCCACGATCGCGGAGTAGTCGTAACGGATTCCGAGCTCGTGACGACTCACATCGAGATCGGCGCGCACCCCCGCCAGCTCCCGCGTCTGTCGCTGGAGGATCTTCTTCAACCGCGCATTGAGGCGTCCGATCCGCTCGCGCGAGCGGCGGAGTTGTTCCTCGCGCTTTTGGAGCGCCTCGAGGCTGCGCGTCTTGGCGAGCGCCAGCGCGACGAAATCGCAGAACGATGTCACCAAGGTGACGTCCGTCGCGTCGAATTGCGCGGTGATGTCGCCGTTCTCGAGGTAAAGCGCCCCGATCGGACCGTCCTGGACCTTCAGCGGGACACACAGGACGCTGCGCAAACGGAGGTACGCCACCGAACGGCCGCCGGCGAAGCGCGCGTCGCCGCCCGCGTCCTCCGTCAGGACGGCGCGTCCCGAGTCGACGGCTTCGCTGGCAATCGAGTGGCTGATGCGCTCCTGCGGCGACTCGATGTCCCGCCCGGACGAATCCCGGGCCGCCTTGAAATCGAGGCCGTGGAGCGTAACGAGGAACAGATAGCCTTGCTCGGAGCCCGTCAGCTCGATGGCGCTGTCGAGAATCAGGCGCAGGAGCGTGTCCTCGTCGTTTGCGGACGCAACCGCCTTGGTCAGGTTGACGAGGCGCCGCAGGCCCCGGTTTTCCTCGGTCAACTCGCGAACCGCCGCCGAGCTATCCGCGTTTTTGCGCCGCTTCGGCGTTTCGAGATCGGCATCCCACTCCACTTGCAGCGAGGTGGTGCCGATCGTGATCGTGTCGCCCGCCGCGAGAACCTGCTCCCCGGCGCGCTCGCCGTTGACGTACGAGCCGTTCGAGCTCTCCATATCCTCGAGCACGAACCCGTCGGCACTCCGCACGATTCGACAGTGCCGGCGCGACAGCTTCGTGTCGTCGAGCGGGATGTCGTTGTCCATATCCCGGCCGATGGTGATCGGCAGAGCCGCGAAGCTGCGTTCCTGCCCGTCGACGAATACCCGAATCATGGTGTGGCCCAAGCTCCACGGATGCCCGCCATCCGGTTCCTCAACGTTTCGAATGCGCCCGGGGTTCCCGCGCGGCCCGATTACTTTTCCTCGGCAAGATCGCGCAGGGCTTCCCGCGCCGCGGCGACGCCGGGATCGTCGAGACGGTCCTGCTCCTGCATGACCTTAAGGTAACGCTCAAACCACGCGCGTGCAGCGACGGGGCTTTTCTTAACCAGGCAAATTTTCCCGAGCACGAATGCCGCGCGCGGGAACTCGCTGCTTTCCTTCGAGTTCGCGACCTTCTCCAGCACCTCCTGCGCAATGTCGAACTTCTTCGCGCGGGCGAGGGTCAGGCCGTACATGTATTCCAGCTCCACCGCCTCCGGGAAGAGCAGGTGCGCCTCGCGAAAACCGGGTATCGCCTCGTCGTAGCGTCCGGCGTCGAAGTGCTTGACCGCTTCGCCGTAGACCTTTTCCGCGCGCTTGCGATCCAGCTCGATGAGCTCGGGAGCAAGCTGGCGAAGGCGGACGCGGACGGCGGCGTTCTCGGGGTCGTCGGGCGCCAACTCGACCGCGCGGCGCAGCGCCTCGATGGCCATCTGCTTGGCGCGCGCCTTCCTGGCCGGATCGGTCTGCCGGATCCACGAGATCATGTAGTTCCCTCCCAGACGCCGCTGGTAAAGCGATCGCAAGGAGGGCAGTTCCGGATCGTCGGGTGCCAGCCGGCCCAACTCCTCAAGCGCCGCGAAGGCCTGTTGGTAGGCATCCTGCATCGACATCCCGGCGGACCGGGCGAAGTCCGCGTGCAGGTTGAGGCGCACCCGGTCCTTGTGCAGTTCCGCAATGTCGGATGCATCCTTCGCGACCTGCAGCAGCATCTCGTGCGCCGCGCGTAACTCCCCGATCTTGACCGCGTCGCGCCCCGCCTTCAGACAGATGCGAGCCCACTCCTGCCGCGGCTCGCGTGCGCGCGGATTGACCGCCATGGCCCGCCGATACGCGAGAATCGCCTGGCTGAAGGACGTGCGACGGCTGGCATTCCCCGCCTCGGGACGGTCGTATAGCAGGTGGTACATGTTGCCCACCTCGAACAGCGCGTCGAAGTAGTTCGGGTCGAGCTGGAGCGCCTGGCCAAGAATGCGAATGCCGGCGTGCAGGTTGTCTGTCGTCCCGCCCTTCACGTAGACCAAGCGGTGCAGCACCGCCTCGCGCAGGTAGACCTCCTTCAGATTCGGGGCCAGGGCGCGCACCTGCTGATAGTCGGCTTTGGCGCCCACCTCGTCGTCGAGCGAGAACCATGCTTCGCCACGCAACAGGCGCGCATAGACGAAGTCAGGATGCTCGGAGACGAGCTCCGACAACAGGGCGATCGCGGCCTTGATCGAACCGACACCCTGCTCGCGGCGCGTGCTGCTGCGGATCGCATCGGCGGTCCGAATCCAACCCACGCCGTTGCGCAGGGAAGCCTGTGCGAGTCGGTAGCGGGCCCAGCGGTCCCCCGGACGCTTCGCGAGGACCTCCGCCAGATCGGCCTCGGCTCCCTCGAAGTCGTTGGTTACGAAGACACGCAGCAAGGCGCGCATGCGCAATCCGAGAACCAGGTCCTTCTCGGACAACTCGCCCGCGAACAGGGCATCGGAGGCGCGCCGTCCGACCGCGGGGTCACCTGCGACCGCGGCGATCGCCAACAAGCGGATGTCCACGTTGTCGGACTCCGCCAGCAACTCGATCTCACCGCGGAGCGGCGCCATGCCCGCTTCGATCTGGCGCGGACGCACCTTCAGGGCAGCGTCGAAGGCGCGCAATGCGCCGCGGGTGTCTTCGGCGACGACCAGCGCGTACGACTTGAGCGCGTACGCCCGAGCCGCCGCATCGCGCCACGCCGTCCGCTCGTCGAGGACACCCGACGCGGACAGGAAACAACTCGCTGCTTCGTCATAGCGGCCGGCGCTGAGATAGACCTCACCCAGCTCGTAGAGCATTTTGGACTTCGACAGCCCGGCGTTGCGCGCATCATCCGCCGCCTGCACGGCGTCCTTCACATCGCCGCGTCGAAACAGAACCAACGCACGGCGGGCGTCGACCCATGCGGCAAGCTCCTTGCGACGCGGGCTGCGACTGTCGATGCGTTGCAGCTCCTCTTTCGCCTTGCGCCAGTCGGGGGTCTCGCCCGACAGCCAGTACTCGACCCAACCACTGGCAACCGCGGGGCTCGCGGGTTCGCGGCGCGCCGCAGCTTCCAACGCATCCCGTTCCGCGGTTCGATTCCTCGTGCGCGCCTCCAGCATCGCAAGCTCCAACCACGGATCGGCGGAGTCGCGGTTCATCTCCGCGGCCTTGCGCAGCTGCTCCCGCGCGTTCTTCGGGTCCTTCGCCCGGCTGAAGCACCGGCCCGCCTCGAAGTGGCTGTCGAACGAAGGAACGAGTTCCGCCGCGAACGCAAAATCCTGCGCGGCGATGTCGAACGAGCCCATCGTCATGCGCAGCACGCCGCGCTGGTAGAGCGCCTGCGCGCGGAATTGCCGCGACTCCGGGCGCTCGGTGTCGGTCACCAGCTCGAGGGCCTGATCCACGCGCCGCAAGGCCTCGCCCTTTTCGGAAAGACGCAGCAGCGGGAGCGCCATGGCAAGGGCGCCCTTCGCCCGAATCTCGTCGCGATGGGCCTTCCCCACTCCTGCACGCAGATCGTCGACGCCAGCACGCAGGAGTTCACCGTCCAGCGGCACCGCGAGCTGGGCGCGGGTCGTGCGATCAATGCCCCGGTTCAGGTAGGCGATGGCCGCCTCGGGCTGCGACTCGATCGTGCGCGTCCAGAGCACTTCGTCCGACTGGAACCGAATCGCGCCGTGCAGAGAGAGGCCCAGGTAGGCCATCGCCAGGACGGTCGCCCCCACTGCCAGCGTGGGGCCGCGACTCGCCAACCACCCGAAGGCGAACGTGAGCCCGAACAGGGAAAGGTACAGATAGCGATCCGCGGCCAAAACGTCGGTAGCCGGGAAGATGTTGTTGAACGGCGCCAGCGCGATCAGGAACGCCGCGATGCCGAACGCGGCGTACGGCGCGCGCTTGCGAAACACGAACACCGCGACGCCGGCGGCGGCGAGAATCGCGGCGCCGATGGCCGCTTGTGTCGCGGTCGCGGTGCGCACGCCGGGGTACTCAATGCTCAATTCGTACGGCACCAGCGCCCGCAGGATCGAGCCGCCCCATCCCGTCGTCCACCACATGCTTCGTTGTCCCAGGTCAGCCACATCGCGGATGACCCCTCGGTCGACGGCCACCAGCAGGTGCACGGCGACCGGCAGGAGCGCGGCCAACCAGAACGGCCAGGTCGCCACGGCCGCGGTCTTGCGGCGCCCCGCGTAGCGCGGGAGCAGCCAGGCGGCCGCGAGCAACAGCGCAGGCAGCACGACCGCGGACGCCTTCGAGAAACAGGCGACGAGGAAGCAGGCGACACCGCCGATCATCGCTAGGCGACTGCCCTCCTCGGCGCGCAAGGCAAGGAGCCACGCGACGAAGAGGAAAAAGGCGCTCATCAGCTCCTTGCGCCCGGCGATCCACGCCACCGACTCCACGTGCATCGGGTGCAACACGAACAGCACCGCTCCGAACAGCGCCGCGACGCGGTTGTCCAGCAGGCGTAAGAGCAGCACGAACAGCGCGAAGCCGGCGGCTGCATGCCACAGCACGTTGACGAAGTGCAACCACGTCGTGTTGACGCCGCCTGCCAGCGCGATGTCCGTCCAGTAGGACAGTCCGTAGAACGGGAGATAGGCGTAGTAGTAGGTACCCGTGAAGAAATCCACGGGGGACATCGACGCGGCCCCGTCGCGCCCCTGGATCAGGTTGACGTCGTCGTAACCGAGCAGGTCGCCCTGCATGGCCGGCAACGTCATGATGAAACTCAGCGCGAGCAGCAGGGCAAGCGTGCCGAGACGGAACGGGCGCGGGGCGGGGTTGGAGCTAGTCATGCAGGAAGGTCTCGCACCAAACAGCGAAAAGCAGGGCCGAGTAGAGCCCCCGATCGTAACGAGCGTGTCCCGTGAGTGCGGCTTCGGCCGCGCGGGTGTCGATCCAACCGCGACGGCGCGTTCGCGGATCGAGCAGAATTTCCCGGGCCGGTTCGCGCCAGGGGCCGGCGAACCATTCCCCGAGCGGGAGCGGGAAGCCCATCTTGTCGCGCCGATCGCGGACAGCCTCCGGCAGAAACCGCGCCGCGGCCGCGCGCAGCATCACCTTGGCATGGCCGGCCGCATCGACGCGAGCGTCCTCCGACAGCCGGGTCGCGACCTTCAGCAGGCGCCGGTCCAGCAGCGGAACGCGACTTTCCAGCGAGTGCGCCATCGTGACGCGATCCTCGACCTGCAGCAGGCCAGGCAAGACGATCTGCATTTCCACACGTGCCGCAGCGGCGAGCGGGCCGAGCCCGCCTTCATCGAACGCCTCGACGAACGCGTCGCGCGGCGCAGCGTGTTCCGCGAGGAAATCGGCCTCGAACAGTGCACCGTCGCGACGCTGGAGCAACTCGTAGGCGCGCACACCTGTCGGCTCGTCCCGCGCTCGCGCGAAGAGCGGCGCGTAGTTCTCCCAGCCGGCCGGAGGATCGCGGTGAACGAGCGCGACACTTCGAGCGTATCCGCCGAAAAGCTCGTCGCCCCCGCACCCCGAGAGCATGACCCGCACATCCTGCGCGGCGCGCTCCGCCACGACGTACTGCGCGAGGGACCCCGGTCCGGCCACCGGTTCCTCCAGCGCCCGAACCACGTCCGGAAGCACGCGCCAGCACGCCTCCGCCGTGACCGGCACTTCCACGAGCGGGATGCCGATCTCCTTCGCCGCCGCGCGAGCGAACGCGGACTCGTCGCAGCCTTCGTGCGCAACGTGCCCGTGGTAGCCGACTCGATCGCCGACGGACAACGCGGCAACGAGAGTCGAGTCGATCCCGCCCGAGAGAGCGACGCCGTACCGACCCTCCGAAGGCGACGCATCTCGCATCGCTCGCTCGAGCACTTTCGCGAGGCGATCTTCGTTCAGAGCCGGATTGGGCGTACCGAAAACGAATCCCGGTGCCTGGTAGCGCTGCACGCGTTCGTCCGGCAGCTCCACGATGCCGCCCGCGGGAACGCGACGCACCCCCTCAAAGAACGTCTCCTCACCGTAGGCGACATGGAAGGTCAACCATCGCGCGACGGCATTGGGATTGAGCGCACGCCCGTCGTCGAGCAGCGGAGTGATCGTGCTGCAGAACGCGTTGCCGCGGTAGTAGAGCGGCTTCACCCCCGCCGGATCCCGCGCGAGCGATAGCGTACGGCCGTCGTGCCATGCCAACGCGTACATGCCGTTCAGGCGGTCGACCGCCCGCAGGCCATACACCGTCAGCAGCCACGCGACGATCTCGGTGTCGGAGTCCCCGGAGACTTCGATATCGTGCTGCGCGAGGTCCTTGACGAGTTCGTCGGAGTTGTAGATTTCACCGTTGAAGACCAGCGTGCCGCGTGGCGTGCGCAGAGGTTGGTCCCCTCGCGCGCCCCCCCGAATCTCCAATCGAGCACAGCCGAGGTGCACGTCGTCGATCGATGCGACGGATTGCCGGTCGGGACCGCGATGGCCCATCGACGCGATCATGCGTTCGACCCGTTGGCGTTCCCCGCCCCACACACCCGCGATGCCGCACATGATCAGTCGGCCTGGATCGGATCGGGTGCACGCCCACCGGAAGTCCGCGTCGTGGCGTAGTAGCCCAGCGACCACGGGTCGAGAGTGATCCGCACGTCGCGCACGATGCCCTCGAACACGCGACGAAGCTTGGCACGATCGAACATGCGCAGATGGCCGGGTGCGAGACCATCGTGCAGCGGACCGAGACGGAAGCCGCAGCGGCGCGCCCACTTCTTCAGGGGTACGACTGCGCCGTCCCAAGGGACGTAGGCGATGATTTGACCGCCGGGGCGCAAGACGCGACAGCACTCTTCAAGCGTTTTCCGGGGATCGACGACATGCTCGAGGATCGCGCTCAGCACGACGCAATCGCAGCTGTCGGCGCGCAGGGGAATCGATCCGGCGTCGGCGGCCAGCCGATCCCCGGACGCGCGGCGAAGCATGCCCGGGTCGACATCGAGGAGCACGACGCGCTCGCCTTTGGATCGCCATAGCTGGGCCAGCGATCCATCCTCGGCGCCCAGATCGAGAGCCACTTCGAACGGCTCGACCAGCTCCGCAATGCGACGCCGACGACGCGCCTCGATGCCGCGCACGAAACGAGATCCGTGCTGCTCCAGGTTCTCCATCGCGTAGCGACGGTTCAGCGCACGGTTCCATGCCGCCACCGCGCCGGGCCGGTCCAGGTCGAAGCACTCCTCCGTGCCGGGGATCGAAACGACTCTCACGATACGCGGGGATCGTCGTTCGAAGGGGTCACGGAGAGGTCACGCAAGAGCCGGAGGTGCGACCGGATCGTACGCATCACGCGCATCTTGCTGCTTCCCTCGGTGCGCACGCGGAGGACCGCCGGAATCTCGACAACTCGCATGCCGGCCTGCAAGGCGCGCGCAACGAGGTACGCGGCCGCAGTGAAATCGTTGGGCAAGGGCAGGAGCGTTTGCGCTTGCGGAAGCCGATAGGCGCGGACCGCGCAGGTATAGGTGAACAGCTTGTGGCCCAAGCGGCGGCGGTAGAGCCACGAGGCGACGCGACTGAGCCCCAGCCGATAGGCGGGAACGCCATCCACACGGCCTTCGGGGTGATAAGGGCTCAGCGTCGCCACCTCCGCATCGGCCAGGGCGGCGACCAGCGGCGCCAGAAGCTCCACGTCGTAGGGCTCATCGGGATCGAAGACGACGACCGCTTCGCCCGTGGCCGCAGCGATCCCTGTCTCCATCGCTGCGCCGACGCCCCGGTTCTCGGAGTGCGTCAGGACTTCGACGTCCTGCAGCGCCGCGAGTCCGGCTGCCGTCCCGTCGCTCGATCCGTCATCGACGCACAGCACGCGCACGTCGTGTTCCGACAGCGCGCGCCGGATCCTATCGAGCGTCGCGGGCAGCCCGGGAAGCAGGGCCTCTTCGTTGAAGAAAGGGAGAACGATCGTCAGCTTCATACCGCCTCCTGCCAACCGTCTACCGTCTACCCTTCGTCGAACTCCACCCCGAACTCGCGCTCGAGGATCCCGCGAATCTCGTCGAGCGAGGACACCTCGAAGTCCGGCGCATGGGCCCCCACCGCCTGCGCGTGCTTCCCGGTGCCGCGCCGCAGAACGGTCACGAGACCCGCCTCGTGCGCGGCGTCGATGTCCTTGACCGGGTTGTCGCCGATGTACAGGACTTCGCGGGGCTGGCGGCCGAGACGCTTGCAGGCGATGCCGAAAATGCGCTGATGCGGCTTGGCCACACCGAGGTCTTCGCTAATGAAAATCGCACCCGGGCTGAACGCGTGCTGCAGGTCGAGCCGGATGAGCTTTTCGGCCTGCTTGATCGTGAGGCCGTTGGTCAGGATGCCCCGCTGCAGGTTCGTTTTCCGGAGCTCGTCGATGCAACGGACCGCGTCGGGAAAGGGCCGCAGCTCGGCCTTGGTGTCGTGATACGCGCGCACGCCGGCGGCGACCACCAGCGCGCGATGCACGCCGTCCCGCAGGTTGTCGCCGAGACGCACCACGAGCTGATCGAAGTGGTTGCCGTAGTTGCTGGTGAACTCCGCGACGACATCCAGCAGCTCCTCCATCGCGAGGTCGAACTCGACCTCCAGCCCCGCATCCACCATGGCGCGCACGGCGCTTTGACGCGCCATTTCCGCGAACTCGCTCGACGGGAAGAGCGTGTCGTCCACGTCGAACAGGACTGCCTTGAGGTTTCGACTCATGCGTGTGAAGGGGAAATGAAAACGGGCTCCGGCGATCGCCGGAGCCCGTAGCTTATCGGATGCCGAATCTTATCGACTCTTGGGGGACCTAGTTGCCGCGCATGCTGTCCGCTTGCTCGGAGAGGTCCGTGATCGTCGCGGTGATGATGATCATCAGGTGCTCGATCTGCTCGCTCTTACCCTGGCGCTTGAACAGGAAGCCGAGGATCGGGATGTCCCCGAGGATCGGCGTCTGCGCCTTCTGGTCGTTGATGTCGATGTCCTTCAGGCCACCCAGGAGAATCGAACCGCCGTCGGGCATCCGGACCGTCGACTCGACGACGCGGAGCTTGATTTCCGGCAGCTGGATGGTGACGGGGTTCTGCGCGGAGAAGATACCGCCGACCGCCGCGCCCAGCAGGGTCTGGAAGGTCTGAATCGGCTTCTGCAACTGCGCCACGGTCGGACGCAACTCCATCGTGATGTACTGGCGGTCGTTGGAGACCGTCGGGCGCACGTCGAGCGTGAGACCGTCCTGCACAACACCGATGACCGGGTCCGCGATGAACGAGGTCTGCGCGACCTCGACGTCGAAGTCCTGGACGAAGCTGATCTGGTTGACGACGGTCAGGTTCGCACGCTGCGTGTTGTAGACCGTCAGGCTCGGCGCGGTGAGTTCGCGCAGGCTGGCCGACTTCTCCGTCGCGCGGACGATCATCGAGAACGCGAAGTCGTCGATGAAGGTCATCTGGAACGTGCCGCCACCGAGCGCGGTCAGGAGCTGACCGAGCGGGTTGGTGAAGATGTTCTCCGTACGGCCACGGAAGTCGCCGTCGGCACCGTCGTTGAAGAACAGACCGGAGGAGGGCGCCAACGCCGCACCACCCGAGTTCACGCCAGGACCGCCGTTATCGAGCGCCGCCGAAGCGTTGTCATCGAGACCGGAGGTGACGTCATCCAGCACCGCCAAGGGGCCGCCGTTCGTACCGCCAAGGCCGCGGAAGTCGACGCCCACGTCGCGCAGGAACGCGTCGGTGACGTTGAGGAAGCGCGACTCGACCGTGATGACGATGCCCGCGAAGGCGCGGAGGTCGTCGAGGAACTGCGCCACCTGCGACTGGATCGCGGGCGCCTGGTAGATGACAAGGTTCTTGCCCTGGGGCGTGATGGTCGCCTCGTCCCACGCCTCGGGCTTGACCGAAGTGCGCACCAGCTCGGCGAGCTCTTCAATCGTGCCGTACGGCTGCGGGGCCTCTTCCGCCTGGCCGCCGAACAGCGGCGACTCGTCATCCTCGCTGACACCGACGAGGGTGATCTGCGGGGGGATGAAGTCGGTCAGGGGCAGGGTGAGGTCGGCCACCGGGTGAATCTGGAGAACCATGTTCTTCTTCTGGTTCTCCTTCTTGATGAAGCGGACGATGTTGCCGACCACTTCGTAAACCACTTCGCCTTCGCCCGACGCCTGCATCATGACGAGCTTGAGCCCGTCCTCGACGGTGACGCTGCGGACGTTGAGTGTGATTTCCGCCGCCTCGAGATCCTCGCGGGCACGGGCGTCGATCACGAAGTTGACACCGCTGGCGGCGACCAGATAGTCGACGACCTGCGGGAACGCGGTGGCATCGAACTTGAGGTCGATGTTGCGGTTCTTGAGCGTGTTGAGGACGTCCTGCTCCTCCTGGCTGCGCTCGAGCTCACCGCCGCCAATCGAGCGGACGGCGCGGATGCGGGTGATCTCGTCCCAGAAGGACTGCGAGGGCCACTGGAGGATCTTCGACTGCGGCGTCTTGGTGCGCTCGATGTCGACCTGCCAGTCACGATACTTCTGCTTGGTGTCCTCAAGCAGGCGCTTGGACATGTACTCGTGCTTCGCCTTGCGCGACTTGGCAACGATGTCGCGGGCCAGACGGTTGTCCGGCTCCTCGGCGAGCACCTGGTTGGCGTACTCGATCGCCTCATCGAAGCGCTCGTTGTTGAACTGATCGATGGCCGCACTCAGGAGACGGGCGCGACGGTCGCGGGACTCGAGCAGCGACTGCTCCTCCTGCTTGGCGAGCTCGGCGAGGGCCTCGCGGGTGGACTGCGCCTCCTGCTCCTGCTCTGCCTGCGCCTGCATGCGCTCGAGCTCGGCCAGGCCGGTGCGCGCCTCGTCACCCAACTTCGAGAGCTCGTCATCGCCACCCATCGGCGCGAAGCGCGAGGTGGTCACGATGAACGCGGCGTTCTCGTAGTTGCGGCGAGCGCCTTGCCAGTTCTGCCCATCCATGTCGCGCTTCGCCTCGGCGAGGCTGCGACGGACGGACACCTTCTGCTCCTCGAGCTGGACGCGATAGCGTTCCACCTCTTCGGAAGCGATGGTGCCGACTTCGCCGCCTCGCAGACCGAGGTCGCGGCGAACGTCTTCGCGCAGTCGTTCGGCTTCGTCGGTGCTCTTGTAATTGAGAGCATCATCGACGGCGTCGAGCGCCTGGCGCAGCTGGCCGGCGCGGCGCAGCTGGACGGCCTGGTCGTATCGGCGCGCGTACATGGAAGCCGCGAACTGCTGCTGCAGCTCCTTTTCGCGGGCTGCCTGCTCGCCGAGATCGACGGCCGTGTCATCGACCATTTCCGTGCCACCATTCTCGGTGCCGGTGTCGCCATCGCCCTTCTTCTTCGCGCTCTTACCGCAAGCGGGAACAAGGAAAAGGCCGATCAACGCCCAAGTGGCGAAGAGGCGACGGTTTCGGAACAGTTCTTTCATGGGTGCCCTTTAGCGCTTGTTTGCAAGCTCCCATAGAGCCCCGATTTCCCGGGACTCCGGACTCATTTGCCGTGGATTGCCCTGATTTACTTCCCAACCGCGTCAGCGGTTGGATCTTCGATACTGCCTTGCCGTCGGATGCCCACCCGGCGGCAAGACGCGGAAGCCTACCGAATCGGGGGAATCCGTTCAATAGGCGGAGATTAGGATCGTCCAGACGCTGTCATCGCGGGGTCACGAGCGAGCTTTTTTACACCCGACGCGACAGACGAAACGGCCTCAGCGGCCAAGTTTCTCGCGCAACGCTGCGATGCTCTTTTTCAGCCTAGGATCGCCCGGATGGGCCTTTTCGGCTGCTTCGAGGATCTCAAGGGCGCGCGCGAAATCACCAGCTGCCTGCGCAGCGGCCGCTTGGGCGACCGTGATCAATCGATGCAGGGAGCGCGATCGATATCCGCGCCTGCGCGCTTCTTCGAGCGCCCCCACCGCCTCATCCGGGCGGTTCAGGACGAATAGGAGCGCCCGGCCCCGCGCGAGGCTCGGAGCGGGATCATCCGGGTACTGCCGTTCCAGCTCCTCGATGCGGCCGATGAGATGTTGCACCACCGGCCCCTGTCGGGCGTCGATCCCGGCCCGCATCCGGCTGATCAGCCCGTCGGCCGGCAAGGCGGTCTCAGGCACGACGAGCTTGGAATTCTCGGCGCGCGACAGGAACTGCCCCACGGCGGTCCGCACGGTGCCGTACGGCGTCGCACCGTAGTATCCGCCGTAATAGCCGCTGTATTCGCCCTGGTAGTAGGGGCTCGGGCCTCCCGTGCCTTGGGCGGGCGGACGCGCCGCGCCGGACTTGCGCTGCTGATAGGCGAGGAGCGCACGATCCAGCCGCTCGTACGCCGGGTGCGCGGAAGCGTCGGGAATAGGCTGCCGCTCGCGCGGATCCACCTCGCGGTCGAACAGCTGATGGCTCGCCCCCGCGTCGACCAGCGAGTAGCGCTCGTCCACGGCGACGCTCTGTTGCGCCCAGTTGTGGACGCGGTTGCCGTACAGACTCTCCCCGATCACGATCCGGTTCTCCGGAACGCGCAGGAGCGACTCGCCATCGCCCGGACGAGGCTCGAGACGACAGAGCGCCCGCAGGGTCGGGGCGACGTCCATCAGCGTGGACGGGGAGTCCTGGGTCCCCACCGGCACGCCCGGCCCTGCAAGGACGAGCGGGATGTCCATCGTGGATCCGTAGGTCAGGAATCCGTGGGACTTCTCCCCATGCTCGCCCAGCCCCTCGCCGTGGTCGGCGGTCACCACCGTCACCGTGCTGGCGGCGTCGAACATTCGCAGGATTTCCGAAAGGTAGCGGTCCGCGCGGCGCACCTCCCCCCAATAGAGCTCCTCGGGCGAGTCTCCAGCCTTGGTGGCGGTCGGACGCACCGGATCGCCCGCATAGGGTCGATACGGCTCGTGCGGCTCCCACAGGTGGATCCAGACGAAGCGCGGCTTGTCGCCGGGGTGATCCTTGAGCCACTGCCTGACGCGCGCCACCTGCTCGCTGCCGTCGAGGGTCGCAAAACGCGGCTTGCCCGGCTCGGGGGCGGGCGGAGCGGCGTAGTGGTCGAAGCCGGCGTCGAGACCGAAACGCTTGTCGAGCACGGCGCTCGCGACAAACGCTGCGGTGTCGTATCCGGCGGCGCGGAACTCCTCGGCCAGCGTCGAGTACTTCCGTTGCGCACTCGCGGGGAGCGGGGCCGCCGTGTTGTCGCGCATCCCGTGGACGGGCGGACCGACCCCGGTCAGCAACGAGGCGTGAGCGGGCAGCGTCAACGGCACGACCGTGCGCGCGCGGTTGCAGTCGAGCCCGCGCTCGGCGAGCGCATAAAGCGACGGCATGTCCGAGCGCGACGCGCCGGCGCGCAGCGTGTCGATCGTGACGATCACGACGTCGGGCCGATCACCCCCCGCGCCCCCCCAGAATCCCCACACGAGGGCTACCGCCACCAGCGCGATGACGAACAGGGCAAAGAAAAGCGGACGACCCTTTCGGGCCGCCCGCTCATTGTCGATTCGAGTCAATTCGATTCTCGTGCGCTCCAGGACTCATGGCGCCAACGCCGTCAGGCGTTGGGCCAGAGCCACGGCACCGTCTCAACCGCGTAAGCGGTTGAACCATAAACTCAGTAGCGCTTCTTCGGGTACGGGAGAATCGGTGCGTCGAGCGTCTTCTTCTTCGGGATTTCGGTTCCGAAGAAATCGACCTTCTCGAGGCCCGCCTCCGCGAACTTGTTGAGAACAGCCACGATGAACTTGTGCGGGATCTTGTGGTTGGCCTTGATCTCGCCACGGACCTCGGCCTCCGGCAACTTGGCCGCCTCGTTTTTGAGGCGACGGATGTAGCCGGACACGGCCGCGATGTCCTCGGTGGTCTGCCCGTCGGCCAACTTGTACATCACCTTCGTCGGCATCAGGACCTTCTCCTGAACACCGTTCGGGTCGCCCCAGATCCGCTCCTTCTCCTCGCGACCCACGATGTGGATCTTGATGAAGAAGAGCTCGGGCGGCTTCTCCGGCGTCGGGTTCAGGCCCTTCTCGGTCGGGAGGAACGCCTGCAGCTTGCCGTCAAGCGTCTTGAACGGCAGGCACATGAAGAAAATGATGATGAGGAACGCCACGTCGATCATCGGCGTGAGGTCCGTTTCCATCTGCTCATTTTCGAAGCGTTCGCGAATTGCGTCGGCGGCCATTTCTACTGCCCCCCCTTCGCTTTAAAGGCTTCCTGGCTGATGCCGCCAAGGGATTCCTGTTCGCCACTGACCCACCCGGACGAATCCGAGATGCCCTTGACGAACTTCGAGCTGGCGAATTCGAGCTTGTAGAACTGCTCCTGCGCCATCACGGTCATCAGCCACTGCACGTGCTGCCAAGGGGTGTCCTTGTCGGCTCGCAGCAGGACGTAGAGCTTGGTCGCCTTGGCGCCGTTCGGGAAGACCTTGAAGGCCTCCTTGCCCTTGCGCTGCTGCTTGCGCTGATAGAGGTTCTTCTGTGCGGCCAGGATCGTGCGCAGTTCGCCCAGCGTGCGACGTTGGCTGCGCCAGATGATCTGACCGAACTTGTCGACGTTGAGGATGATGCGATCGTCCTCAAGCTCCTGCGGCTTGTCTTCCTGGGCCATGTACGCGATCGGCAGCGTCAGATCCACCAGGTCTTTTTGCGTCAGGTCGGTGATGACCATGAAAAAGACGAGCAGATTGAACACGATGTCGATCATCGGGGTCATATCGAGTTCGCCCGATTCGGTTGCGTCCGGCTTCTTCTTTTTTCTTGCCATGTCTGTCTCCCAGTCTCCAGGCAGCCCAGCGATCAGATCATCTGGGTCAGCTCAACTGCTTCTGGAACAACTACTACGGAAATAGCTGCGCGAGGTTCGCGCGGGACTCGAGCGAGCTACTTGCCGCGGAAACGGTCCACGAGATCGTCGGCGATCGCACTGATTTCCAGGCTCACACGGATGACCTTGTTACGGAAGATGAAGTACGCGATCATCGTCGGAATCGCGACCAGCAGACCGAGGAAGGTCGTCACGAGCGCCTTCGAGATACCGGCCGCAAGGTCGGACGGCGTTACCGCCGCGCCCATCTTGGCGATCGTCTGGAACGCCTCGATCATGCCCGACACGGTGCCGAACAGACCCATCATCGGGCTGATGTTACCGATGAGGCTCAGGTAGCCGATCTTCTGCTGCAGCTTCACGGACTCCTCGGCGGAAGCCTCGTCCATCGCGGCCTTCATCGTCTCGAAGCCGGCGTTGATGCGCGGGAGACCCGCGGCGAGGATGTTGGTCAGGTAGTTGGGCTCGGCTTCGCAAAGCTCAAGCGCCTCCTGGTACTCCTCGTTGTCGAACATGCCCTCGATCTCGTCGATGAGCTGCGGGGGCACGATCTTGTCGCGCTTGATGTTCACAACATGCTCGATGATGAGCGCGAGGCTGATAAACGACATGAACAGGATCACGAAGCCGATCGTGCCGCCAGCGAGGATGTACGCCTCAACCCAGCTCTGATCCGGAACTTCCGCATCCTGCGCGAACACGGGGCTCGCCATCATGCCGAAAAGGAGAATCGCCACCGCCCACATCGGAGCCATCTTCATGGCTTTCATTTGCCTACCCGATCCTTTCGTGCGCCACGCCCCTTCAGGCGACATGGCATCCAGACCTACATTGACTCGATTTCACTGATTCGATTACACACAGTCGGCCGCCTTCGGAGCCCCGCGGCGCGGGTTCCCGAGGGCAAGCCGGAGAGTTTACTCGCTCGTGGCCTTTTTCGCCCAGCTAGAAGTGGGGTAACGCTGCTTGAGGTCGTTCTTCCAGCGCGCCGCTTCTTCCCGCAGGAACGCGCCCGAACCGCCGGACTTGTCGATCTGGTCTCCGTACTGCGGAGCAGCCTTGGCCAGATAAAACAGGGCACGGGCCACGTGGTCGGGGTACTCGTACCCTTCCAGCACCACGGACAGCAGAGCCTCGTAGGCCTTTTGGCCATTGCCGCCCTGCTCGACGAGGCAGCTTCCCACGCCGGTGCGAGCTCCGAACTGGAGTGCCGGGTCCTTCTTGCCCTCGACGGAATCCTGCAGGCTCATGTAGCGATCCAGCGCCACCTTGATGCCGTATTTTCCGGACAGCGCGCTATCGAAGAGCAGGTCGGCTCCGCGCAGAAGCGCCCGATTCGCGGACTTGGTGAGCATTTCGCGCCCGAATCCGTCCGGCTGCCGGTTGGCGTAGCTGCGCAGTTTCGTGCCGGCCTCGCGGTAGATCTCTTCCGCCTTCTGCGCATCCTTGCCGGCGGCCTCGATCTGCGCCTTCTCCATCACCGCGTCACGGATGAGCACGGGAGATCCGTTGGCACGCGTCGCGTCCTCGATCACTTTTCCGTAGGCGGCTCCAGCCTTGGCCGGATCCTTCAGGGCGGCGTGCACGCGAGCCTCAAGGAGGTCCACGTAGGGGGAGAGGCGGTTCTTGCCCCACCCGAACGCGCGAGCGCTCAGCGACCCGCCCTTGTAGTCCGGTACCTGCATGTCGATCTTGGCGCGCGACTTCGCGGCGGTCCGCTTGCGGAACTGCGCGATGGCGTCGAGCGCTTCGTTGAGCTTTGCCTCGTTGCCGCCCTGACCAAGCTTCAAGCGTGCCTCGATCAGGTAGTACTGGCCGTACATGTTCTGCCAGGGATGGACGCGCTCCGTCTCCTCCTGCCCCTTCGTGCCGTCCTCGATGGAGTAGGCGATCTTCGCGAAGGTTTCCTCCGCGCCGGCCGCGGTGCCTTGGTTGGCGATGCGTCCGGCCGCCATCATGCGCATGCCACGCGCCAAGCCCTTGGACCACTGGTTGACCGCGTCGCCGTCGCCGCGGCGCAGCTCGACGATCTGTCGCGCGTCGATGCGGAGCGACTTGCGACGCCCCCCCACGCGGATGTAGCCGACGAACTTGTCGCCGTCGGACTTGGTCACCGTATCGAGCGCTACCGTCTTGAGCGTCCCGTCCTTTTCGGCGTAGGTCAGATTGTCCGCCGCCATCGTGGTCGGAACAACAAGAGTCCCGGCGAGCACGGCCATCAGGCCCGTGCGGAAGATCGATTGCATTCGGTTCATGTCCGTTCCCTCAATCCGTCCGTTCCATTAGCGCAACGCGCCGAGGCGGTCGCTCAGGATCTTGATGGCCGCGACGCGCTCTTCGCCGTCCATGTTGGGGTACTGCGTAATCAGGCGCCGCCCGAACGCGTAACCGTATTCGACAGCGCGCTTCGACCACGCCTGGGCGCTCTGCGACTCGCCAATGGCGAGATACAGCTCCAGCTTGAGCTGCGCTCCGTCCCACCAGACGTTGACGAAGTCGTTGCTCTTGCCGCCTTCTTCCGCGACGGGAGTGGTCAGCTTGTGCAGGCGGTCGAGCAGGCGAACGCCAATCCAGCGCCCGTCGAGCCCCTTCGGGCTGGACTCACCGAACACCTCCGCGGCCGTCAAGAGCGGATCGGGCTTCGCCACGATCCAGCGCCACTGTTCCTTGCTCGGCCACTTCTTCCCGTTGGCAAGAATCGGCAGGAGCGTCTGCGCCTGCTTCGGGTCGCGGATCAGGACGCCGGTGAACAGCTCGCGCGTCTTATCCATCGTCTTGCGGAAGTCGGTGGGGTCCATGCGCTCCTTGTTCTGACGCGCATTCTTGAACGCCATCTCGGCCGCGAGGAGCTGCCAGCCGGCCTTCTGTCCGGGCTTGGTGGCGAGGTTGGCGGCAGCCTCATACGCCCCGCCGGCAGCCTCCCAGTCACGCGCATCGCGCAGCACGTCGCCCAGGAACCAGTAGTCCCCGGCGGTCCGCTTGTTGGGCGGAGTCTGCTCGATCCGCTCGCCCCACAAGATCGCGGCGCGCGTGGCCAGAGTTGCCCGCTGGCGTCCACTCAGTGCCTTGTATTGCTTGCGCAGGGCGCGGTAGACGTCGTAGTTGAGCGGCCGGATGTAGCCCGAGTTCTTCAGCGTCTGCTTGAGCTGGGCCAAGGCGGCTTCCGCTTCCTCGACCTTCCCCAATGCCAGCAGCGAATCGATCTTGATCGTGTACTCGTATCCCTTCTTGGGGAACACGCCCGGGAAGGTGCGGAAGAACTCGTCGATCTTGGCCGACGCCTCCGCCCACTTCTTGAGTGAGTGGTAAGAACTCGCCTCCATCAGCAGCGCCGTGCGCGCCGCGCCCCTGGCACGCGGGATGTCGGATTTCGCGCTCGCGAGCTTGTAGAGTGCGGCGCTGGCCTTGAGGCATTCGTTATGCCACTTCTCGGCGTTGGCCTTGTCCTTCTCGATGGCGAGACGGCGGTAGCAAACCGGAACGCGCAACTGGGCGCTCCAGTAGCTGGGCGAGTTCGGCGAAATCGCGAGGAAGCGCTTGGCCGCCTCCGCGTAGTTTTCCTTCGCGTACAGGTCGAGCGACTCGCTGAAAGCGGCGTCCGCGTTCTTCGGATGATCGGGGAACTCGTCGCGGAAGGTCTTGAGGACCTTCTCGTACTGCGACTTGTCCTCGCCGCGCTTGGTGGACTCCGCGACCGTCTTCCAGCTCTGCGCCGCCTGCCAGCACGCTTCGGAAGCGGTCTGGTAGAACGCCGAGTCGTTGCCCTCGCCGGACTTCAGGTACTTCTGGACGAGGTCCCAGGCGATCATGCCTGCGGCGATGTAGCGCTTGTCGCGACGGTAGGACTCCGCGATCCGGCGCCACGAGTCGTGGGCAACCTGCTCGATGTCTTCCGGGGTGACCGATGCAGCGATCGCCTTCTCGAAGAACGTGATGGCTTTGGCCGGGCTGCCTTCGCTCGCCAACGACGAGCCGATCTGCGCCAGGAGCGCGGGGGGCAGGCTGCCGGAGCCGCCCACGTTCGCGACCCAGTCGGTCAGCTTGTCGGTGGCGGTGCGCGTCACGGCGCCGAGGCCGTCCGCGCGCGCCTTGGTCAGCACCTCGCCGGCAATGCCCACGGCTTCCTCGAACTGACCCTGGGCCGCGTGCGCGTCGGCAACTTCGACGAGCATCAGCAAGGCGAAGCGGCTCTTCGAACCGAAACGCATCTTCTGACGCATGCGATTGCCCATGCGAATCGCGTCGCCGAAGCGGGCCGGGTCCTTCTTCTTCAAATCACCGTCGGCACGCGCCAGCGCGTTGGCGGTTTGGCAATAGCGGTAGAACGCCTCGCCCAGCACTTTCGTGGTGTCGGCGAAATTCGGATCTTCGTCGACATCCTGCGCGACGGTCTCGAAGTAGTTGAGGGCGATGTCCCCCGCGTCCGCGTCGCCGGTTCGTACGGCGCGCTCGTAGTTGAGGCGACCGAGGTAGAGCATCGCGTAGCCACCCGCGAGATCGCCCCAGTGGTCGTTCATGAACTTGTCGAGGATCTCCTCCGCGTCCGCCGCGCGTCCGTTGAAGCGCGCGCCCTTCGGATAGATCAACGCAAGACGATAGGCTGTCATCGCGTGGTTGAATTCGGCCTGCGTGATCCGGATCGCCTCGTCGCTATCCGGGTCGAGCTTGTCGCCCACCTTCTTGCGGATCGCCTGCGCGACAGCGCTGTAGTACTCCATCGCGCTCTGGAAGAGCTTCTCCGCCGTCTTCTTGTGCTCCGTTACGAGCTCGGCACGCTCTTTCGCCATGAACTCGGGCAGACGTCCGCCGACCAGAAACTCGGCTTCCTCGACCAGCGTCTCGGCCAGGAGGAACGCAGCCTTGCTTCCCGCGGGTTGCGTTTTGACGTAAGCCTCGATCTCGGGAAGCGCGTCGGTGAACAGCTTGAGTACCGCTTCGCGGCTCACCGGCGGCTTGTCGTTGTTCTCGAGCGCTCGGATGTAGCGGGCGACCGCGATCTGCGCCTGCTGCTTCGTGATCAAGGCCTGCCCATAGCGTCCCAGACGCTGCTTGTCGGGATCCCGACTCTTGATCATGTCGGTCAGCACCTTGTCGGCCATCTTGTCGAGGCCGCGGATGCCGAGTTGCTGGGCGAATTGGAGGTCGTCTTCGGCCGAACCGGCCGTAGCGACGCTGGTCGTGACCAGCAGCGCTGCAACGAGGAGAGAAAGGATCCAACGTGCGTTCATTACTCCACTCCCCTTAGGGACGTACCGGTTCGGTTCGCAGTGTTGCCGATCACGACGAAAGCCCCGGACGATGTGCAGAACAGGCGGCCAATGCAGGAATCTTCCCGCCATGCGCCGCCAACCCATGACGATGCCTAGCGCGGAAGAGGAGAGTTTACGGGGCCTACCGACAGAGTCAAACGGTCCCTCGTGTTGCCGCGATTCCGCTCGTCCTCGCATCGCAAAAGGATGCGGACGCCAGACGCTAAGAAGGATGGGATCGGGCGAGTGTGCCGCATCGACCGCGGTCGTGACCGTCGACTGCCGGACTTCCGACTGCCGGACTTCCGACTGCCGGACTTCCGACTGCCGGACTTCCGACTGCCGGGCTACCGGGTGCGGGCTCTTCGATACTCTCTGACGCTGCGCTGTGGTCATCGGATGCCCCAAGATCCACAGGCAGGAACGGTCGGCGCCTTTGCAGCCTACCCTCGATCGGCGGCGCATCAATCGGAATCTATCGAATCCACCCGCGCCAAACGGCACATCGCCCCATCCGCCGCGGCATAAAAAAGAACGGGGCAGGCCGTGGCCTGCCCCGTTCCGACATCGAAGACGATGAAATTGATTCGAGAAGAAGCGGCCCGGCGGCTTGCACCGTCGGGCCGTGATTGACTGCTAGCGAGCGAGTCCCGTCGTGGGCGCGTGCTCTTCGGGGATCACCACGTTGGCCTGAACCAGAATCATCAGGTTGCGGCGCTGGATGACCTTCGCCTTGCGGGTGAAGAAGAAGCTCAGGATCGGAATCTTGCTGAGGACCGGAATCCCGGACTCCGCGGCGTCGTCCTTGAAGAACTTCACGCCACCGAGCAGCAGGGAGCCGCCGTCGGGCATCGTGACCGTCGTCCGGACGCGGCTAATCGCGATCTCCGGCACCTGGATGGTGACCGGCGGACCGTTGGCGAGCGACGTCTGGAAGGTCGGGAACGGGCGAACCAGCTCCGCCACGGTGGGACGCATCTCCATCGTGATGAAACGACGGTCCGCACTGACGATCGGACGCACATCGAGAATGATGCCGTCGCGAATGGTCTGCACGATCGGGTCACCGATGGCCGCCGACTGCGCGATCTCGACGTCGAAGTCCTGGACGTACGAGTTCTGGGTCATGACGGACACGTTCGCACGCTGGGTGTCGTAGACCGACAGGCGAGGCGCGCTGACCTGCTCGATCCGCTCGTTCTTCTCGACCGCACGGAGGATGACCTCCAACTGCGTGTCGTCGAGGAAGACGTGCTGGAAGGAGAGACCACCCGAGTTGTCACCTCGGAAACCACCGCCCTGCGCCGACGCGATCGCGGTGCCGCGACGGTCGAACGTCAGGAGGAAGTCGAAGAGGTTCTCGACGCGAGTCTTGTACTCACCGTCGGCTCCATCGCTGAAGAACACACCGGGAATCTGGCTCGTACCGATCGAGCTGGGCTCCGGGCTGATCCCCGGAGGCGCACCGCTCGGGTTGGCGACCGATCCGGCGAACGAGTCGTCGAAGTTGGTAGCGGTACCGAGACCGGGGAGACCCACACCACCGGTCTGGTCGCCCAGGCCGCGGATGTCGACGCCCACGTCGCGCAGGAAGCGGTCCTCAGCCAGCATGAAGCGAACTTCAAGGCTGACCATGACGCCGGTGTTCTTGCGCAGGTCGGAAAGGAATCCGCCGATCATGCGGTGGACCGCGGGGCTCGTGTTGACCACGAGGACACCGGTCTTGACCTGGATGTCGGCGTTCTCGATCGTCTCCCAGCTTTCCGGGTCGATCGTCTGCTTGATGACTTCGATCAGGGAGTCGATCTCGAAGGGGCTGGTCGGCTCCGGCTCTTCATCGGACTCGGGCGGCTGGTAGTTCGACGGGACCAGGTTGATCTCCTGACCCGGGAAGTCCGTGATCTTCGCGACCAGATCCTTCACGTCGTAGAACTGCAGGACGGCCTTGTCCGCCGCCTCTTCCTTGTCGAGGATCATGACGACGCCGTTGCGGATGCGCCAGGCCATCTCGTAGGGCTCGGTAATGAGCTCGAGGACCTGCTTGATCGTGACGTTGTCAACCTTGAGGTTGATCTCCGTCTCGGCCTTCTCTTCCTTGACCTTCTGGCTCATCACGAAGTTGAGCCCGGAGACGCTGCGGATGTAGGCGATCGCGTTGGCGAGGGTGATTTCACCCGCCTGGAACTCGACGTTGCGCATGCGGCGCGTCTCGAGCACGTTCATGATCTGCTCTTCACGCGGATCCGGCGCACTCTCGATGGCACCGCTGCCGGCGCGACGCGGGCGACGCTTGCTGATCTCTGCCCAGTTCTTCGGGTAGTTGAGCAGCTCGGGGTGCGGCAGCGCGTCGTACTCGAGGCGCTCCATGATCGAGCGCCACTCGTCGTTGAACGTCTCGCGCAGCTCGAGGCGATCGGAGTTGTACTTGGTCTCGGCCGCGATGCGGATCAGCTTCTTGGCCTGCTTGTTGTTCGGATCGAGGTCGAGGACCTTCTGCGCGTTCGTCTGGGCCAGATCGAACTCGCCGCGCTCGAACGCATCGCTGGCCATCTTGAGCCAGAGGCGCATCTGACGCAGTTCCTCGTCGCGCTGCAGCTCTCGGCGCTGCTCCTCGCTGCGGAGGATCTCCGCTTCCCTCATCTGGACGTCGCGAGCGTCGGTGATCTTCTGCTGTTCGCTGGCGTTGCGGATCAGCTCGCGCACCGACTTCTGATCGACGGGGAAGTCCGCCTGGTACGGATACCAGTTAAGGATGTTCGCCACTTCCTCGTACTTGCGGATCGCCGTCGTGTAGTCGTTCTCGCTTTCCGCGACGCGGGCGCGGGCGAGGCGACGGTTGATCTCCGCGACCGTCTCCTGCCGGCGTGCTTCCACGCGAGCGGCTTCGGTCTCGATGATCTCCGTGGCGACCGGCGCGCGCTCACCCAGTTCGACGCTCAGCTTGTCGTACTGGTCGCGGGCAGCCTGATCGCGAGGATCGAGCAGCAAGATCTTGCGGTACAGGTCCCGCGCCTCGGCGACCTCGCCCGAGCGATACCTCGAGTCGGCGAACTCACGCAGGCGAGCGACCATCTCCTTCTGACCGGCGAGATCGGCGCTAGCCTTCTCCATCGCCTCGTCAGAGGTGTCGACCGTCTCGGGCTCCGGCGTCGGCTCCGGCATGGCCTCGGGCTCGTCGGCGGTCTCTTCCGCTCCGTCGCCCTCTTCCATGCCTTCGTCGGCGCTTTCGTCCATGCCCTCTTCCGGTGTGGATTCCTCCGAAGACGCACTGTCGTCTTCCGATGTCATCTCCGAGGACGGCTTTTCGTCCTCTTTCACCGACTTCTTCTTGGCGCAACCGCCGACGTAAAACGCCAGCAGCAACAACAAGCTCAGACTCAATGCTTTTCGCATGCGTCTTCCTCGATCCACCCCCGCCGATGCGGGGCGAAATGCCGAATTTTCACGCCCAGGCTTGCCCATTTGTTCCTGGCGCGTGCTGAATCTCCGGGCCATGCCTCGACCCAGAGCCGCTTTAGTTACCAAATGCGGGCCGAAGCCCGCAACACCTTTCCCCTTCCAGCGCCGATGCCGGGCGGGGTTTGGCTGGCGGAAGATCGCGCCGCAGTGTCATCCCCAAGTCATGCACGCCCGTTTTTACCTCCGGCGAGGCTCCGCGGGCGTCGGTGTGCCCCGCCTACGGGCAGCATGCGTGGCGCATACGTGGCGCATGCGTGGGTTGGGGCGCCCACGCATCAGCAATTTGGGGCGCCCACGCATCAGCAATTCGCGGCGCCCACGCAGCCGCGATCCGCGGTACGCGCGGCTCAGGAACCGGGGTTGCCCAAGATGCGCAGGACCGTTTTCAGGTCCTCCCACGCCTCCCGCTTCGCAGCGGGGTTGCGCAGCAGATAGGCGGGGTGGAAGGTCGGCAGAAGCTGCGCTCCCTGGAACGGCACCGGCCGGCCCCGTGCGCGGGAAATCCCGCCCTGATGGCCTGTGAGTGCCCGGAGCGCCGATCCGCCCAAGGCGCAGATGACCTTCGGCTGGATCAATTCGATCTGACGCAAGAGGAACGGCGTGCACTGCGCGACCTCGTCTTCCGCCGGGTTTCGGTTCTCCGGCGGGCGGCACTTGAGCACGTTGGCGATGTACACGTCGTCGCGCCGCAGCTTCATTCCGCGCTCGATCATGGCGGTCAACAGCTCGCCCGCCTTGCCCACGAACGGCCGCCCCTGCTGATCCTCGT
>Ga0070729_10001500_pt1 | contig 35286 bp, 22 predicted proteins | sample tdDd472_FD_66725 | JGI IMG/M metagenome (GOLD analysis project Ga0070729, IMG submission 66725) | Marine sediment microbial communities from the Atlantic coast under amendment with organic carbon and nitrate - tdDd47.2 | ecosystem: Environmental > Aquatic > Marine > Coastal > Sediment | place...
AAAACCTGATTGATACAATCATATTCATGGGTGAGCATGTCGCCACCAAGGCCAGTGCCATAATCCCACCACAATCTCCAGCGAAAAAAGCGTTCCAGACTAAAATCCACTTTTTTAGTGGAGCCAATGAATTGCTGCCAGTCAATATTATTTTTACAAGCATTTTCAGGAATAGGATAAATCCAGGCACCCTGAGGTGTATTTCTGTTTGTATTGCATTGAATGAGATTAATCTTTCCCAAAATTTCCTTTTTATTAACCAGGTCTTTGGCAAGGTTATATGAATCGAACTGACGATTCTGATGGCCCAATTGAAAAATGATATTACTTTTCCTAACGGCATTTCTGACTTCATAAACCTCATCTAAAGTCCGAGTCATACATTTCTCACAATAGACATGTTTGCCATGTCTGGCTGCCTCAACAGTCATAGGCACATGCCAATGGTCAGGTGTTGCAATAACAACAGCATCGATATCATTTGCAGCAATCAAATCTTTGTAGTTTTTATATCGTTTGACAGGATTAAGTCCTGTTTTCTCAAATTGTTTATTGGCATTTGCACAGGCAAAAACCGCAAGTTCCGCATAGGGATCAAAAATATCGCAAACGCCATTGATCTCAACATTCAACTTCTCTGAATTCATGAAAAAGTCATAGCGTTTATCTTTTTTATCCTTCAAAGAAGCATTTCTTATTTCAGCAACTCTTTTAGGATGTGCAAATCCTATGGAATTCAAGATCATTCTTCCTCTGAGACCATAACCAATAAATCCCAGACGGATTTTCTTGTTGGATTTTACATTTGATAAACTATGATTAAATCCATCGAAAGATAGGTCGATTATCTTTGAAAGATTTTGGGCTTTAGTTTTTTTGTATGCTTCTTTTTGTAAACTGCCAACTAAAAGTCCACCAGCAACAGGTAGTGTGGCCAGCCCTTTTAGTATATCCCGTCTTGAAATTTTATCAGCCATTCATTTTCTCCTTTTTACCTAAAAAGTGAATCACTAGCCGCTGCAACCCGATAATGTGACCTGTAGGAAACAGAAGCAATACAAGCAATGCAAAAAATTCCACACTGTTTTTATCAAAAATAAAATAATGACCTTCATTGGGTAATACGTAATCCATACCAATAAAAGATGGATGAGAAAGCCAAAAAAATAGAAGCATTAACATAGCACCGAGTTTTGCATATTTCGTCAACAAACCGGTAATCAATGATAATCCTATCAATAATAATGACCATTGAATGAGTGGATCAATAATTGACATCAATAATGGATTTGTAGCCATATCATGGAAAATTTGTGGGAACCAGCCTTTGGAATCCAACAGATAGAAGTAGGCAGACCAATTAGAATCAAATAGTTTAGCAATCCCTTCGTAGGCAAAATGCCATCCCACGATAATTCTCAGTAAAACAAGGGCTGTAATTTGTGAACCTGATAATTTTGTCTGATCTAGTTTCAAAACCTACAATTCCTTTATCATAATATTTCGCCATTGCACTTTGATACCGCCACCATCATGGATTTGTAATGCGATGGAACCAGTTGCTGCTCCAATTTTTTCATCAGAAATATTGACCATTTGAATACCATTAAGATAAGTTGTAACATTATCATCAATAGCGATAATCTTCATCTTATTCCATTCTCCCATTTTCAATATATTTTCTTTTTCATCGGGAATTTGGATTAACCAACCACGACGATAGGATTCATAGATTCCACCTGTGTCATGGTTTGGTGGTGCTACTTCTACCTGCCAACCAGCGATTTTTGTTCCTTCAATAGTAGAGCGAAAAAACACACCACTATTACCATTGGCTTCCTGCTTAAATTCCAATTCCAATTCGAAATTTTTGTAATGTTTTTCTGTTGCCAAATAGCCATATTTCTTATCCGGACCACTTTCACAGACTAAATTGCCTTTTTCAACATACCATTTTTCTGTGCCGTAAATTTTCCATCCTGTCAGGTCTTTACTATTGAAAATGCTTTTGAATCCACCGGAATTACAGCTAATTAGTAAAAAAGCCGCCACTAGAATAATTATATTTTTTTTCATTATGTTTTCCTATTGTAAGTAAGTTTAATTCTATACAAAAGGAGAAAACAGTAAAAACTGATACCCTTTTCTCCTAAATGAGTCTATGCTAATATCTATAGTTTTTTAATTTTTATGTTTCTATACCAAACTTCGTTACCATGATCCTGAAGTCCAATATTACCAGTTTTTGCTAATCCATAGTCCGGAGCATCCTGCCATTTACCAGAATTTTTCAATTTAGTCCAATCGTCCGACCAGGCTTCAAACTCAACAATTTTTTCGCCATTCAACCAATGCTCAACATGTCCACGATTGAATACAATTTTGGTTGTGTTCCATTCACCTTGTGGTGCCAGTTTCTTTTTGTCATTGGCTACATACATCGCATAATCTGCTCCAGCCTGTTGCCAATCTTCCAATTTACCTGGCCAGCCTTTGTCATCTATTACCTGGTATTCTGGCCCAGTCAAATACGGAGCATTGTATTTTTCATCCTCCACAACGTGATAAAAAACCCCACTATTTCCTGCTTTTGAAATTTTCCACTCCAGTTTCAGAATGAAATTGTCATATTTTTTATCAGAAACAATATCTCCACCAACATCACCTCCAAGACCTATACAATACAATGCTCCGTTTTCTGCAACCCATCCATCGCCTGTATTTTCTTCAAGATAACCGTGCCAACCATCAGTTGATTTACCATCAAAGAGTAATTCCCAACCTGACAATTTCTCTCTCAGACAAAGTTTATTTGTACTATGCATCGCACAACTTGACAACAATAAAAGTGATAAAGCAATTATTATATTTTTTTTCATTATAATCTCCGTTTATTTTATTTTTTTCATTTTTACAGGATCCCATTGAATGATCTTCTTGTCGAAATAACTGTCATTACAAGCCAATGCCGGTGCAGCAGCACGGAATCCAAACACAGCATCTTCGACAATTTCACTACCATTGCGAATTGCATCGAAGAAATACCCGAAATGGTCATAATGACAACCTTTGTAACCTTCCTGGGTTTTATAAATAATTTCTTCAGGCCCGAGAATTTTTTTACGGTCAGAGAAAACGCGTTTTAGTTCTGAAGGATCTACATTTGGATCAATTCCTGAAAGCACTTTATTTCTTTTCAGAACCACTTGATTTGGTTGAATTTCCATATAACCTTCACTACCGATCAAACGCATAACATAATAATACCCGCCTTTTGTGCCATCTACAAAATTGCATCTCAATGAAAGATTGAATCCCGGATGTTGTTTTGTTTCAGGATAATCAAAAGTTCCAATCAATACATCAGGTACTTCCCTGCCATCATTCCAATAGCGAATCCCACCTGTGGAATAAATCTGGTTCGGTCCGAAAGAATCAGTGACAAAATGAAGTCCTGAGATAATATGAACAAACAGATCACCGTTCATTCCAGTGCCATAATCTTTATATTTTCGCCAGTTAAAGAATCTTTCAGGATCAAATTCATAGCGTTTTTTATCTTTCAGGAAAGTTTCCCAATCGATCGTTTTTGGAGAAGCATCACTTGGAATAGCTCCATTCCAGGCACCATTGGTACTCCGTCTTGCCCAAACACCTTCGGCATAATTCAATTGACCGATCGCACCATCATTCAACAATTCTTTAGCTTTTTCATAACCTAATGATGAGAGCAACTGGCTACCAACACAATAGACTTTGCCGGATTTTTTCTGGGCTTTTATCACATCGTGGCCTTCATCGAGTGAATGAACCATTGGCTTTTCACAATATACGTGTTTGCCTTTATTAAGGGCTTCTACACTGATCTGCTTGTGCCAGTGATCATGTGTACCGATTATAACAATGTCCACATCTTTACGCTCTAGAATTTCACGATAATCCCTGGTTACAAATATATGATCGCCATATTCTTTTTTTACCTGATCCAATCTGCCTTGATAAAGATCAGCAGCAGCTACAACTTCTGTATTCGGATGAGATAATGCCGTACTAAGGTCACTGCGTCCCATTCCTCCTGCACCAATAAGTGCGATTTGTAATTTTTCATTGGATGATGATCCTGACGATCGTCCCATTAATTGGGCTGGCGTAGCATTGCCTTTTGCTCCTAGAATTGCCGGTACACTGGCTAGAACAGAACCAGCCAATCCCATATTCTTTAGAAAATTTCTCCTGGTTTTCAAATTTGACATAAAAATCCTCCCAATAAAATTATTAGAATTAATATTATTCTAAATTACGATAAGCCAGAGTAATGGGAGGTGTAACAAATGGTGTAATACTAAATAAAATCCTGGAATTTTTTAGTAAAATCCACATCATAGAGTGTTTTGTACTCTTTTTGAAAAGCATCAAAACATTTTTTTGCCAGGCTGTGGTTGCCCAATATTATTTGTGATTTAATTTGTAATGACAATGCTGTTTCATTCAAAGTATCAAATTTTCTGACAGAATTTGCCAGTTCATAAGTCAGATCCGGTTTTTTCAGAATATTATTATTATCATAGTAATGTTGAGCAAGGGAGTCCAATTTATTTGTAATATCCAGACGAATATTGTCCAACCATTCGGATTCCATTTCTGGTAAAAATTTACCTTTTGAGATAATAGAAATAATTTTCCTCAGTAATATTTCATTCCTGACAATAGATTCATTTTCTATTGACCGCATGAATTCGAGATAGTCAAAAGTAAAATAGTCCGGAGAACTGATCTGCCATTTCTTTTTGTTGTAGACAATATCAATAGCTTCAAAAAGACTTAAAAAATTTCTGATTTTACGAAAATAAGTACTTCTGTTATTTTTTGCATTTTCAGGTGTAAAACCGGGCCAGATAATGTCATTCAGTTGTTTTGTGGAGATACCATCACTTTTTATGGTTTTAATTAACAGAACAATCAATATTTGTTTCATTTTTGGTGACAATTGTCCTTGAAGCATTTCTCCACTTTTAGATTTTATTCGCAATCCACCGAAAAATTCTACGTCCCATATATTTTCTTTTTTTTGAGATTTATACAATTTGGAGATTGATGGCTTTATTTTTTTCTTTTTCAGATATAGTATTATTGGGATTAAAATTATTAATGAAAACATCCAAAGATAATTGTATTGCGAGTTTCTATCTTTAGAATTTTGATAAATCTTCAATATTTCACTATCATTCAAAATTCTGTTCCATAATTTTAGATCATCCATGTATCCTGAGTAATTTTCAAGCCATAAATTAGAGCCAATTATCAGTGATTTATCAGATTTGATGATTTGAGAAGCATCGGTAATACCCCTGAATTCTCCGTTAATATAAAATTTAACAAATTTATTCTCTTTCACAGTTATTGCTACATGTTGCCATTCCAATGAATCCAGAATTATAGTAGAAATAAAATGATCCTTAATGTCAGCTGTTGTAAATGTCAAACTATTCGTTCTTACTTTGAATGAAAAATCCAGACCTTTACCTACAAAAGCATGATTTTCGGAAATTTTATCAGGTTTTATCCAGACTGAAATACTCATTTCATTTTTGTGGCCAAATTTTATCTTATTACCGCAATCTATATAGCTACTTTCTCCATCAAATTCAGCGACTTCACCTCTAGTTTCGTCCTTAATAAAATGGACGTTATGAACAAGAAAATCATCTTTATTTTCAGTCAATTTATTGTCAACATTATTATTGAATTCGAAATAACTTACCAAATCATCTGTTTCTTCTTTTTGGTAAGCTTGAAAAATTTGTTCACGATCTAATGTAGCAATTGATGAATAGTAAATATCCGGTGAGAACCAAAAACCATCTTTTTGTGGGCTAATATGCAACCTGGTATTGTTTAATGGTATTGAAAATTTCCCTGAAGTTATCAGCTGTGGAAATTCTACCCATTCAACTTCATCTAAAACTTCGTCATTATATATAACGCAGGCTTTAATTCTAGTAATACTATTTATTGATTCACAAGTATTTAATAGTTGGTTATAAATTTCAATATTTTCAGTAAGAATGAAGTTTAGTACCCTTCCGCTCCTATTCCAAAAATTATATATTGGTAATTCAAATTCATTCAGTTCAATGATTGTGTCCTGAGTTGTAAGTCGAAGTTGTTTCTTCAATTCATTGTAGTTTATTGAAATAAAACCTGTCTTTTTCTCGTATGTATCTATATATAAAATCTGTTTTCCGTTTTGTAAAATTGTTTCAAGATTATCATTATAATTATCAATAATTTTATCATTTAAATTATTAACAATTAATAATGAGTCTACCCTATTTTTGTAGGTAAAATTACTATCCAATATTATCGGAACAATAACATTTTCTTCTTCTGATAAATAGGTTGCTATTCTTTCGATTTTTGTATCAATATCAACACTTGAATTGCAAATATATAAGGATTCCATAGAGTTTGTATCACTTAAACTATATATAGGAAAAATGAGGTCTTGTACATTCATGTTCTTGGAAAAATCACTATAAATTGTATTTATCAACAATAATGTTAAAATAACGATTCGTTTGATATTTTCCCCTTTTATAAACATACAAAAATATAATGGATCGGTTGTCTATTTAAAATAATTTTTAATATATAAAAAATATCTATTTAAGCATTACCAATTCATTGATCTTTTGAATTATAATTATAAGAGATATTCCCTAAAAAAAATTCGGAAAATTTACCTGATTAATAACATCTTTCGGGTTTGAATATTACTTCCAACACTCAGTTGATAAAAGTAAATTCCACTTGACAATTCTGAAGCATCGAAGTTTATAGTGTAATTGCCTACAACCTGATTTTTATTCACCAATTCTACAACTTTTTGACCACGAAGATTATAGATGTTTAATTTAACAAATCCAGGCTGACTCAATTGATAAGATATATTTGTGGTAGGATTGAATGGATTTGGATAGTTTTGCTCCAGTTTAAATTCAACTGCACCTTCTGCTTCACTAGATTCAATTCCAGTTTCATCTGTTGTAAAAATGAAGCGGTCATTCGATGAAAAAGGTTTCAATGTACAAAAATGATAAATGTCACCAGGAGCAGGTGGATTGGCGTCTTCTTCTCCATCAAGATACATAAACCAGGTCATGCGATCATTTCCTATTGAATCCGGTTCAACAAAATAGATTTGATCAAGTCTGGATGCAGTTTGATTATTGTCATGATCAAAGAAGATAACAGGAACCTCCCGCTGTTCAGTTGTATTATAAACTGTAAACTTCAATGGTTTTTGAGGAGCACCATAAGCATTTGAAGAATTTCCCACAATGGTGTCAGATATTTCAATTCGATAATCTGATGGTTGCGCATATCCTCGAATTACTTCAGCTCCGGTATGAACTTCTGCTATTGTGAAAGCAATATTAAGCTTTGTTGTGCCAATTTCCCATTCGGATTTTTGAGGATCAATTTCAGCTTGCTTGTAATTTTTGATCAACAATCTGATCCCGTCAAATATTGGACCTTCAGTTCTACCTGAGGTTTCTGTTGCATTGGAAATGACTCGCTGATTTTCTGTGAGATCATCGACATTATAGACCAAATAATTAAAAGATGTATCATCAAAGCTTAACTGATATTGATGACTAGTAAGTGAGGCATCATCCACAATTCGTGCTGAAACTATGCCGCCACCATATCCGGATGAATGATCAATATTGTCAATAAGACTACTCTGATTTTGCACTGAAAAATAACCACTGGTATCCTCTGCCCAATATTCTCCATCTGTACAACTAATTTTAATTTGATAATTATTAGAATTTGGAAGATGTAAAGTATTCCATATAAAATTTCCTGTATTCTCAATATTTGTTGCAATAGATTGCCAATTTTCACCATCAATTGTTAAATCTAAATTTACATCCATATCTTCATTTTCAACATCTATTGCTTGCCAGGATATTGTTACTTCACCCGTTACAACATCGTCTCTGGTAGGAGAAATTGAGTGCACTTCTGGGGTAGAATTTCCCGGATTATCGATTATAAATGGCTCAGCAGTTTGAACTTTACCAAAACCAGAATCGCCTAAGACAATTACTCTAAGCAGATTAAACAATCCATCCGGATATCCTGAAATATCCCAGAGATAAGAACTTTCGCTACCATTACTTGTCCATAATGATTGCCAGTTTTTTCCGAAATCACGACTTGTAAAAATTTCAGTTTGTCGTGTCAGATCATTTGCAATTTGGGCTGACCATTGAATATTCATTGAATTGCTAAAAGGTCCGGAATCAAGTGGATTTACTAAATCAATATTAAAACTCGGCAATCCAGCGCCACTATTCAAAACTCGCTCAAAAAGAATACGATGTCCTTCATCATTCATATGAACATTATCACTATTATATTCAGTTTTGATATATCCATCTTCAGTTGCTAATCCGTACCAGAAATCAATAGCATGATCACTAAACCGGGCAAATGTAGAGTCACGCATTGCCATCAGATTTTTCCGTCCTTCAATGCTCAAATTTCGAGGTTGAGTAGTCGTTATCCATACTGGGATATTTTCTCGTGCGAGATGTACACAAATTGTATCATAATTCCGTAGTTGTTCTTCTACTGTATATAATTGCGAAGCATCGTTACTGGGCAGATTAATGATTACAGCAGTTGGCTTTAGTTCAATTGCCTTTGTGACATTTCTCCCGGAATCCTGTCCCGGACGACCATTTGGAACAGTATAACTATCAGGCATCAAATGATAGGTAGAATACCCACCTTTTGCAAGATTGGTCACTTCCACATTTTCCCACTTGTCTTGCAAATAATCTCGAAATCTATTCACCCAAGCATTGTCAATATTGCTAGGGCCTGTTCCTTCAGCAGTTGATGATCCGAGAACTACAATTCTCATTGAATCTATTTTTGTACTTGCTAGTAGATTATTATTAACAAATAAAAAGAGCAAACATAGGTAAATGATTAAAAATTTAAATGATTTTGTGAAATATATTTTTCCATACATTAATAAATGCTCCATTATATTGATCATAACAATAATAAACCTAAGAAAAATAGATCAAGTTTTATAATAATAAAATATGAAATAGAAATTTGAAAATAAAAAAGGCCTTCAAAGAAGACCTAAACTATTATTTTTACAATTGTGCCCCAGACAGGATTCGAACCTGTGACCGTCGGCTTAAGAGGTAATAGATAATTCTTTTTTATTGAGGAGAGTTAACAACCAATGTGTGAACAAAAGGTGTGAACATCTTAATATTATCTGTTTAATTATTATCACTTTTCAAATTTACTATAATATTAATTTTAATAAAAGATCAACTTTGAAAGAAAATTAAAATATGTATATCAAACCGTGATTTCCTTTACACTTATTTCAGATATGTATACAAAAACATGATTTCGTATACATATTTATAAAACGTGTATACAAAAGTTGTATTTTGTATACATATTAATTTTTATCATTTTTCCTTTTGAGAGAGTAATCCTTTGAAAAGATCAAAATTAAGGGATTATTTATATAGTAATTACTTCTTCCAATTTTCCGTTTTTCTAATAAACCAATTTCAACAAGTTTGTTTAAATATCGACTAGCAGTTAACCTATTTACCTGTAAATCACTCATCAAAAACTCAATTTTTGTATAGGGATGATTGAAAAGATTATTCAATAAATCCTGATTGTAAATTTTGGGTAATTTCTCTCTTATGATCTGTTTATAACTGAACATTAATTCCCGAATATCATTGATCATATTGATTGTTTGTAGAGATGTTTTTTCAATAGCATCAAGTACATAAAGTATCCAATCTTCCCAACCTTCATTATCTCTAATACTTTGCAATAGTCTGTAATACAATGCCTTATTTTGATTTATATATCTACTTAAATACAAAATTGGAATTTTCAGTAAATTTTGTTTTATCAGATAAAGAATATTGATGATCCTGCCAGTTCTGCCATTACCATCATAAAATGGATGTATACTTTCAAACTGATAATGGACGACAGCCATTTTCACAAGATCGTTCCAATCACAAAGGGAATCATCATTAATAAACTTCTCAAGGTCTGACATTAAGGATTTGATCTCATTTGCATCTTGTGGTGGAGTATATACTGTTTCACCTTTATTGTTCTTTAATGCAGTTCCGGGTAATTTCCTGAATCCGGCATTGTTTTTTTCCAATTCAGATTGAATTTCAAGAATAATGTTGTTGGTTAGAATTCGGTTTTCCTTTACTAAGGCAAAACCTTTTTTCATTGCTGTAGAATAATTCTGAACTTCTTTTGTAGCAATAGATATATTTTTAGAAATATCAAGTTCTGCTTTAAAAATCTCATCATTAGTAGTGACAATATTTTCAACTTCGGAACTGTCTTTTGCTTCCTGTAAAACGAGAGTATTAATTAGAATTTGCTGATTAGGTATTGTTTCAGCAATACCTTTTAACTCAGCCAACGCTTTATGAGCATCCGGTAATTTCTTTAATACTTTTTTTGATTCTATATCTAATTTGATATTTATTTTATCCATTGTACTCTTTCTCGATAACCTTCAGAACTTATAACTATTAAAATATATTTCAAAATTGGATATACAGATTTCTTAACCAAAATACTTCTGTAAAACTTTCTCTCTAAGTAATTATTTCCTTAGCACTTACGTTATTTTTACGAAAGTTAAACAATGTAAGTCATTAAAAATAAAGGAGATAATTAAAATGGCAGAATCAAAGAATAATTCAGGTAGGCAATTTAAGTACTTTGAAGTATATGATGCTTTTGAAGTTCAAAGTGCATTTATCAAAAGTATCAGGCTCGGCAGAGTAGATGATGCAATCTATTGGCTGGAAGTAATGCTCATCGGTGGTGCAAAACCAATAAACATTGCAAAAAGATTAGTCATAGAATCACAAGAATCAGGTTTAGGACTCTCCCCTGCTATTTATGCTGTCAATGCATACAATATTCAAAAAATTAGTGGAAATGAAGCATCAGATTCACTTTTCCAATTGGTTGTCTATCTTTGTAATTGTAAGAAATGGTGGGAAGATGAAATCATGAGGGATTTTGTCAGAAAATGGCTCTCAATCCGACAGGATGTCGAAAAAGTCAGCAAACGAGAATTGCCAACACATCAAATCCCAAAGTATGCTTTAGATGTCTATACTAGAAGAAATATAATCAAATATAATATAGGTGAACCAATTGATGATAGGTTATCAAGAAATTGAAGATGCCAAAGCATGGCTCATCGAAAAAGCACTCCTCAAGTACAATTATAATAAATCACAAGCAGCAAAACATCTGGGGATTACTTATCAGGGATTATTGAAATTCTTGAAGCGTAATGAGATGGAGTAGTAAAAACTAAATTACTTAAATCCATAGCATAAAACCTCATATTTTTTTACAGGTTTATTCTCTCATTTAAAATACTTATTACAAAATTTTTAACGACTTCCATTTCATCACTTTTACTGATTGCAATAAATAATGTTAACGCAGCTAATGCTTCATTACTAATAATTGGTTTTTTATCGATATCCAGCAATAGATTGTTACAGTCTAAAAAATATAGAAAACATGCAGCAGCAATACGCTTATTACCGTCGACAAAAGAATGATTCTTCACTATTAAATATAAAAGATTGGCTGCTTTTTCCTGTATTGTTGGATATAATTCTTTACCATCAAATGTCTGTTTTACCTGATTTATTGAACTATGAAAACTATCATCCTTTGGTTTTGCAAACAAATCTGATTCAAAATGAGAATACATTTTCTTAATGAAATCCATATACTCCTCAAAATCAGGGTAGATTGTATCAATTTGTGTAATACCTTTATCCTGTAACATTTTATGATCATAATCATCAAGTAACTTAAGCCCTTTAGAAAATATTCTTAAAACATCAATATCTTTGGTTTTAATTTCTTCTTCAATTGCCCGATTTAATATTTGGATACCAGATTTCAGATATAATATTTCCTGTTGTTTCTGTTCAAGTCGTTTTTGATTGATCGAGTAACCTTGTATTAGGAAATCTTTTAATCTTTGTGTAGCCCATTGTCTGAATTGAGTACCTCTTTGTGATTTGACTCGATATCCAACTGATATGATTACATCAAGATTATAATGCTCAATATTTCTTTCTACCCTTCTATCACCTTCGGTTTGAACTATCGCAAATTTTGCGACAGTTGAACCTCTTACCAATTCTCCCTCTTTAAAAACATTCTGAATATGCTTACCGATTGTTTTTATGTCTCTGTCAAAAAGATAGGAAAGTTGATGACGATTAAGCCAAACAGTATCATCTTCAAATTTAACTTCAATTTGAGTTTTATTATCTGCACTCTTGTATATTTCAATATTAGTATTATTCATAATTATAATGTGTATCCTTAAATTGTTGTAAACTATTCATAAAAATATAGAATTACATATAGAAATCAAATGTGTATTTTTTTTGGTGATATCAAAATTTTAACGTTGATATAAAAGTGACATTTTCTATACATATCCAAATAAATAAAAAATTAATGATCTAAGTAATTATTTTCTTTGTACTTAAGTCAATTATTTGCATGTTTTAATTAATACTAAATACCTAAGAATAAAGGAGTTAATTAAAATGAGCGAATCAAAAAGCAGGACAAGTACGCCATTAAGATTTTTAGAAGTATATGATGCTTACGAAGTAAAAAGTGCATTTATCAAAAGTATAAGGCTTGGAAAAGTTGAGGATGCAATATATTGGTTGGAAGTGATGTTACAGGGTGATGCAAAACCAGTCAATATTGCTAAAAGATTGGTTATTAAATCACAGGAATCAGGATATAGAATTCGCCTAGAATTTATGCCCTATACACATTAATCAAATGTGTATATAAAAGTGACATTTTGTATTCATATCAAAGTTTTCCATAAAAATCTACCACCAATGCAATTATCTTCTTTGAATTTTTACCAATTACTCAGAAGTTATATACAACACATAAATAATTAAGAATAAAGGAATTAACCATTGAAAAATGACAATATCAACAAACCTATAATTTACACAATAGGACATTCAAACCATGATATAAACTATTTTTTAGAAATGTTAAACAAGTATGAGATAAATTGCATCATCGATATAAGGAGTGTTCCATCAAGTAGGTTCAATCCTCAATACAATCAAACAAATATAAATAGATTCTTAAATGAAAATGGAGTTGAGTATTTACATTTACCAAAAGAATTTGGTGCCTGGAAATCTACACCAGAACTTTTAGATAGCGACGGTATTTTAGATTTTGAAAAAGTTATAGAATCTAAATCATTTAAAAACGGACTTGAAATAATTAAGAACTGTATTTCAAAAGGACTTAGAATTTCATTGATGTGTTCCGAACATGATCCACTAAGTTGTCACAGGTTTTCTTTGGTTTCTATTGGGCTGGAGAATGTTGGTTTTAATATAATGCATATATTAAGAGACAAATCATTAATGTCTAACTATGATTTAAAAAATACCCTGTTAAAAAAATATAAAAGAAAATTGTCACAACCTAACTTGTTTGACAATAATATTACTATTGAGGATCAATTAAAAGAAGCACTCCGATTAAAAAATAAAGAGATTGGCTATTCCCCTAACTCACATAAATAGAAGATAAAATCCGCTTCAATTGACAATTCTCATTTTTCCTAAAAAATCAACATTTAAGCCAATGATATTTACTATATAAGTAACTATATTTTTTATAAATCAACAAAGGCTATGGGTTCCTATTGCCTTCAGACCTTGGCTAATAAATATTCCCGTTTATTTTTCCCAAACAGATTTTTAAGCCAAGATTTACAATAACTTAAAAGCAAGGGATTTTCAGTCCTCTTTGAAATAGAGAAGAAATAAAAATCGGTATCCATTGGGTATCCAAAATAATAATTCAACTTTAATTTTTATCTAGTTATTTTTTAGATCAACAAAACCACTTCTTTTCAATATTTGGAACATTACATCCACTCAAATAAATTTATCAACTTTTCAAAAAATAAAGACATATTTCGGTCCCATGATCATCTGGACTTACATCTTTTTCTTTGGAGTGAATTATTATTTCTCCGCCATATCTATCCATAAATTTCTTGACAATAGGCATTCCAAATCCAGTTCCTTTTTCTCCTTTTGTACCTAATCTATTCGTTGATTTATGAGCATCAAAAAGATCATTCAATAATTTTTGTGGAATACCAATTCCATTGTCACGAATTTTTAACAGTATTCTTCCTTCATCTTCACACGCATTAATTGAAATTTTCGAATCATCATGAGAAAATTTAATCGCATTTGATATTAAATTATTGACAACTGAATTGATAAATGATCTTTTTTCTGCCTGTATATTTAAAGAAGGATTAACATCTATTTCCAAGGAGATATTTTTTTTAGATAATTTTTCTGAAAGTAAAGAGTGGGATTTATTAATGCTATCCAATAAATTTATTTTATTAATCTCAATACCTTTTTCTTCTAATGATTCCATTTCTCTTACCATATTTATCAAATCAATACCATTTGTGATAGCATTCCCAAGTGCATCTTTTATAAAATCTGTAATTTTCAATCCTTTTCTTAAAAATTCTACACCCATTGACAATATTGAAAAATGATTTGAGAGATCATGAGTAATTATATGTAACATTTCTTTTAACTGAAAATTCTTCTTTATGATTTCTTTTCTCTGTTGTTTAATCATTATTTGAGTATTAACTCTAGCTATCAATTCAGGAGGATTAAAGGGTTTAGTTACATAATCAATAGCTCCTAAATTAAAAGCCTTAACAATATCCTCCGTTTCAGTTTTCCCTGTTAGAAAGATAATCGGAATATCCCTTGTTTTGTAATTACTCTTTAGAGTTAAACAAACTTCGTATCCATCCATTTCAGGCATCATAATATCAAGTAGGATTAAGTCTATTGATGATTTGCTGACTATATTTAGAGCAGTTACACCATTAAGTGCTACTTTTAGATTATATTTTTCACTTAATATATTCCGGGCAAGATCAATGTTTTCAGGTAAATCGTCAACAATAAGTACAGTACATTTTTCCATTTTTATTTTTCCTCTCGTTTTATTCGACTATATATTTTATCTAATGTTAATAGGGCCTTTTCAAAATCATATTCTGAAATGTAACTATTCAATATATTCAACTCTTGCTCATATTGATTTTCATGTAATATTTCACACAATTGATTAAAAGATTCATTGGATTCTGCACTAAATTCTTCAAGATTATTTCTTAATCGATCAATCCTGTTAAATGCAGATTCAATATCCATTTTACTTTTTGATTTTTGATTTTTTTGGTGAGATTTTAATCCTAGCTTAGAAATATCAGATACTATTTGATTAATTTTTGGATCAATCTTTGATAGTTCTTGTACAATAATAGGATCTTTGATTTTATTTTGTTTTACGGTTTTCTCAAAAGTCTGTAAATTATTAAATAGTTCTTTGGCACCAATACTTCCAGCCAGTCCTTTTGCAGTATGAATATATAATTCAAGTTCATTTCTCTCATTTTTATCTAATAACCTCATAACATCCTCTTTAAAGTGTTTATACTTCTCAGAGAATTTTGTTAAAATTTTATAAAATAAATTCTTATTACCATCCATCCTCTGTAATCCCTCTTCAATATTTACTCCATAGATGGGAGGTATAGTTTCGAGGGATTCTTTTGTGGAGATCATATGATTTGTTTCAAGAATATTTGTTTCAGATGATTTTATCTTCGGATTAATCCATTTTAATATTTTCATAAAAACATCTTCAATATTTATTGGTTTTGATAAATAATCGTTCATTCCGATTTCTATTACTTTTTCTTCCACTCCATACATAGCATCAGCAGTCATTGCAATTATTGGCAATTCTGTTTTACTGTATTTTTTCCTGATTTCTTTTGTTGCAGTAAATCCATCCATTATAGGCATTTGAAGATCCATCAATACTAAATCATAATATGATGAGTTTGTTTTGGAATTTAAAATTTCTACTGAGATCTTTCCATTCTCTGCAATATCAACAATTAATCCAGCATCTGTTAAAAGTTCTTGTGCTATTTGCTGATTTATTTCATTGTCTTCAACCAGTAATATCCTTGAATCCTTTATTATTTTTAGTTTGCTTTTTATGTCTTCATCATCCACAACATAATTTTTGGAAGTTCGTTCATTTTTGCCAAACATTTCCATTATACTATCAAAGAGAAGTGAGTCGGTGACCGGTTTAATTAAAAACTTCTCAATACCAATTTCTTTAGCCTTTTCTGCAATTTCATCTCTTCCAAATGCCGTCACCATTAGAATTAAAGGTAATTTATATTGTATTTTTTCTTTGATATTCTTTGATAATTCTAATCCATTCATTCCCGGCATTTTCCAATCCAGAACGATAAGATCAAAATGGTAATCTTGATTACTTTCAATAAATCTTAATGTCGATTCACCTGATGGAAAATCTTTTACTTCAAAAGAAAAGTTTCTCAATGATTCCACCAAAATTTTTCTAGCAGTGTCGCTATCATCACAAACCATGACTTTTAAACCATCTATGTCTGGGGAAGGAATAAATTCTATCGATTTTTGTTCTTCTTGAATACCCAGTTCTATCGAAAAATTAAAAGTAGTCCCGATACCATATTCTGATTCAAGCCATACTTTTCCACCCATCAATGTTGCCAATCTTTTGCAAATAACAAGGCCTAGACCTGTACCACCATAATTCCTTGTTGTTGATTGATCCGCTTGAGTGAATGACTGAAATAATAAGTCCTGTTGTTCCGGTGTTAATCCAATACCTGTATCTTTCACACCAAAAATCAACTTTATCTTATTTTTTGTACGGCTCTCAATATTTACAAATAATAATACATCTCCTTCATGTGTAAACTTAACAGCATTACTACAAAAATTGAGTAAAATTTGTCCAATTCTTAACGAGTCTCCCATTAACTGTTTTGGAATAGTTCTGTTAATTTGTATTGAAAATTCCAGACCTTTTTCTTGGGCCTTTTGTGAAATTAGATTAGAAATTGATGAACATAATTCATCAAGATCAAATTTTATATCTTCTATGAGAAGTTTTCCTGCCTCAATCTTAGAAAAATCAAGAATGTCATTTATAATGCCTAGCAGACTTTTTGCCGACAAGTCTACTTTATTAAGATAATCTAACTGCTTATAAGTAAGTTCTGTTTTCTTTACTAATTGCGTTAAACCTATGATTGCATTCATTGGTGTTCTTATTTCATGAGACATTGTTGCTAGAAATTGACTCTTTGCAATTGTTGCAGACTCAGCTTCTTCTTTGGCCAAAACTAACTTGTTTTTATAATTAAAATTGGTTACCATTTTCCATACAGAATCCATCATCAAACCCAACTGTCTGGAGTCCGTTTCATTATAATCAGTCTTTTTGTTTGCTACTCCAACTACTGCCACGATTTCATTCTCATTAATAATTGGAATACTGAGAAAACGTTCTAATAGTACATGTCCTTTTGGAGTTCCTTTAGCAAATTGTGTTTTGGAATTATAATTATTTTCCATTATTATTTTTCTTTGCCTTATTACTTCACCCCATAATCCAGTTTTTTCTAGTTGATATTTAGTACTAGGATTTATTACTGAACATTCTTTCATTACATCTTTAGACCATGTATTTAGTGTAAATTCTTTTTTCACCTCATCATAAAAATAGATATATCCTATTTTGCTTTGAGTTAATCCAATTCCTTCAGTTAACGCGAAATCCAAGAATTTTTGAATATCTGTTATTTCATAATCTGAAATTTTGATTAGTGCTTCCAAACGGTTTTTGGATAATAGAATTTCATTCTCGGCTTGTTTTCGATCAGTAATATCCATGACAACTGCTTGTACAACATCTTCGTTATGATAGTTGGCTTTACTAAGGCTTATTTCACAAGGAAAATTTTCGCCATTAAAACGTTTATGTAAAAACTCAAATTTGCAACTTCCTTCTAAATGAGCTTTTCGAATATAGTTAAGAGATAGTTCACTTGAATCTTCGCCACCAGACTGCAAGGCAGGCGAAGCCTCCCCAGGCGTTACACCTAAGAAAAGTTCTTTTGAAGAAGCTCCAAATATTTCAACTGCTTTAGTATTACAATCAATTACTTTTCCGGTTTTGGGATGTAGAACAAAAATCGCATCGGCTGATTGTTCAAATAGATTTCGGAAGTCTTGTTCTTTTTGAGTAATTTCAACTTCTTGACGTTTACGAGCTGTAATATCTTGCATAAAACCGATTTGTCGCCCGCCGCTGCCATCAGGGTTCCGATCAATTATTTTTGATGTTGACAATAACCAGATCACACCTTTTTCTGAATGCACATACCTGAATTCTATATAACTCATTTTATCGTCCATCTTTTCAATGGCATGGCTTAAACTCGACTTGCAATATTCTACATCTTCAGGAAATATTTTTGACAACCAAACCTGAATTATTTTATCACTGTCTGTCTCAGGATCTATATCAGATATTTCATACCACAAATCATTGGCAAAAATATTCATCGATTCTATATCCAACTCAAACAATCCCATATTACCACCTTTTACAGCTTGTGAAAGGCGTTCTTCACTTATTCGAATTTCTTCTTCCTGTTGTTTCCGTTCTGTTATATCATCATAAAGAACAGCAAATTTCCCATAATAATTAGAAAAGGCATTTGCAATATAGTGTTTATTGAGAGGTTTAGAATGACGCTCAAGTGAAATTGGCACACCTGTTAAAGCTACTTTTCCAAAGGTTTGAATAATTTCATCATCCACATCCGGCACAATTTCCCTTATGGTTTTGCCTTCGGCATTCTCAAATTGAGGATTCTGTTTCTTGAAAGCCGGATTAATATTTATAATACGAAAATCAATAGGATCACCTTGTTTATTACAAATTATTTCACATTCCTGAAAACCATTGGTCATATTTTCAAAAAGAGATTTCAATTGTTCTCTTGATGTCAAAATTTCTTGTTCTTGCAATCTCTGTTCTGTGATATCTTGTGCTACACCTGTTATTTCAAGAGGCTTACCATCCTTATCTCTTTTTGTAACTTCCCCTACATTTTTAATCCAAATTTGTTGTCCATTCTCAGGACGAATAAATGCGTGAGTTTTGTGATATCTGGCATCATTCTCATCTACACCAATAAACTCTTTAAATGACTCAACAGTATCATTCGCCATTTCAGGGCTGAATTTTTCCATTCCATTAAACCAATCATTAACTAAGTGGTATTTATTAGTTTCATTTTTTGCTAAACCATAAATTGAAACTAACTTATCAGATACAGTAAAATATTCAGGATCATCCAAACGATATATCCAATAGGATGTGTTTGTCATTTCAAGCGATATATTAGATAAGAAATTGACTCTTTTAAGTTCCTCTTCCTGAAGTTTACGTTGGTTGATATCTTGATTTATTCCCATCATAATTTCCGGGTTTCCATCATTATCCTTTTGGATAACTTTGCCACTGCCCATCATCCAGAAATAATCTTCTTTTTTAGATCGACGATAACGAAATTCGGAATAATAGGAATCTGTTTTTCCCTCCAAATGATCTGCTAATGCCTTCATTGCACACTCAAAATCATCAGGATGGGTATTTTCCTTCCAGGCTTTTATAACATCATCTTGTTGCGGATTAAAACCCAATAACTTAGTATAAAATTCAGAACCAATGGTTTCATCTTCTTTTACTTTGTATTCCCAGGTTGCCAATCCTGCACTCTCTGTTGATATTTTTAGGCGTTGTTCATTTTTTAAAATCAAATCTTCTTGCTGTTTCTTCAATGTAACATCATCAAACAAAGTGGCAAAATGACCTTTCCTATTTGAAAATGCACTTACCATAAAGTATTTGTCCTGAGGAAGGGAATAGTCTTCAAATATGACTGATTTGCCTGTCATTGCAACCTTAGCATATCTTTCTACCCATTCATTTTGAATATTAGGTTCCAGTTCTTTGATTGTTTTTCCGATTAGATCTTCGGTAAATCCGGTTAGTTTTGTAAATGATGGATTTATTTTGGTAAATCTAAAATCATATGGTTTGCCATTTTTATCGAAGATAAATTCATGTTCAGCAAATCCGCTCGGCATATTTTCAAATAGAGACTCTAATTGCTTACGGGATTCATTTATTTCAATTTCCTGCTTTTTACTTTCAGTAATATCCTGTAAAATGCCAGTTACTTCCAAAGGAATGCCGTTCTCATCTCTTTTAGTGATTTCGCCAATATTCTTCGTCCACATCATTTTATTATTTTCAGGACGTATATATGGATATGTAACTTTATATTGGCTATCCTTTTCATTGAGTTCTATAAATTTTTTAAATGATTCTACTGTTTCGTCTGCGGCTTTCTCATCCACAAGAGCCATACCCTTATACCATACATTCATTAAATGGTATTTGTTGGTTTTGTTTTTCTTTAATCCCAATATTTCAACTAACTCATCAGATAAATAAAAGTAGTCTGGATCATTCAAACTATATATCCAATAAGATGTATTGGTCATGTCAAGCGAGATATTTGCTAATAGGTTGGCTTGATTAAGTTGTTCATCCATTTGTTTTCGTATTGTTATATCTTCAATTAATGTTGCAAAAAATCCAATATCATTTGAGAAAGCATGGACTTCAAGGTGTTTATTTAAAGATTTTGAATATCTAACAAGAGTTTGAGATTTGCCTGTGGATGCAACTTTTGCGTATTCTTCTAGCCATTCCTGTTGGATATTTGGATTTATTTCCTTTATAGTTTTTCCAGTAACATCTTCACCATGTGTTATCAAGTCACAAAATGCTTCATTGACCTGTAGAAAGCGAAAATCAATTGGAGTCCCAGTATCATCATAAATCATTTTATGTTGTGCAAATCCACTAGGCATATTATCAAAAAGGGATTCTAATTGTTTGCGGGATTCGATAATTTCGTTTTCCTGGATCTTAAGTTCAGAAATATCCCATACCAAACCATTTGAATTAATTGGTGTACCATCATCGGCATATTTGAATTTGCCAATGGACATAATATGTCTGTACTCGCCATTTCGTTTTTTAATCCTGAATACAGCTTGGTAGTTTTCATCTTTTCGAGCAATGGTATCCTGCATTATTTCGCCAACTGTTTTTACATCATCGGAATGCAGGGTAGAGAACCACTGTTCCATTGAACCATCCATTTCTACACCATCAAGCTCGTAAAGTGCTATGGTATTCCGGTCGGTTTCCATGGTATTTTTAACAAAGTCGTACTTCCAAGTACCCATTTGGGCTGCACTTAATGCCAAGTCTAAGTTTTGTTTGGCTTCTTGTATTTCTATTTCCTGAAGTTTCTGCTCCGTAATATCTTGCACTACACCAACTGCTGCTGTAGCATTTCCTTTACTATCTCTTTCAGTGATATCGCCAACAACTCTGGCCCAAATTTGTTTACCATCCTCGCGACGGATATATTTATATTCGGTATTAAAACGGTCACTTTTACCTTCAATAAATGCCTGAAAATCCTGGGTAACCTTGTCTGCTGTATTTTGATCGGCAGCTGCCATTCCATTATACCAGTCTTCAATAAAGTTATATCTATTGTTTTCTCTTTTTGGTAAGCCTAAAATTAAAGCAAGCTTCTCTTGTATTATAAAATTATCAGGATCGCTAAGAGAATATGTCCAATAGGCGGAATTTGTAAGATCTAAGCCCTGAGTCAATAAGGTGTTCGTTTTTTTGATTTCTTCCCTTGCTCTATATTCTTCGGTAACATCTCTGAAGTTGAGAACTACACCAATAATTTTATTGTTGTCATCCTTTATAGGGGCAGCTGCATCAGCAATATGTAATTCGCTACCATCTTTATTAATAAGTACTGTGTGGTTTGCTAATTCCTGTGTTTCTCCGGTTTCAAAAACAGCATCAACAGGGCTAGTTTGTGGTTTACGGTTTATTGCATTTACTATTTTAAATATTTCCCCAATTTTTTTGTTTTTAGCTTCGTTAAAACTCCACCCCGTTAATTTTTCGGCAATAGGATTCATTTGTTCAACTTCGCCTTTTTCGTTGGTAGCAATTACAGCATCGCCAATGGAATTAAAGATTACTTTTAGTTTTTCGCTTACAGATTGCAGCTCCTTCTCTTGTCGTTTACGTTCGGTTATATCAATCACAAACGCAGAATAGTACTCAGCGATTCCTTCGTCATCACATTGGATATGGACTACCAGCTCTATAGGAACTATCACCCCATCCTTTCTAATGTATTCCTTCTCATATTGAACAGGTCGCTTTGTTCTATGAAGTTCTTGCAATTTTGCATTTTCTGACTCTTCCCATTCGGGTGGAGTCAGTACTTTATTCCATTTGATTGCTTTCAATTCCTCTTCACAATATCCGGTAATTCTCTGATAAGAAGCATTACTTACACCAAGGCTTCCATCAGGATATCCAATAGCAATTCCCACCGAAGCATTGCGAACAATGTTAGCCCAGAACTGTTCCCGTTCAAAACTCGCTGTTAGTGTTTCTTCTGCCTGTTTTTGTACTGTAATATCTTGAATTACACCATTCATAAATAATGGAGTTCCATCCTTATCCCTAACAAAATCACCAAGTACTTTTGCCCACATTATTTCTCCATTGTCAGGGCGTTTCATGGTAAATACAGTATCGTATCTTACATCCGGGTTTTCAACACATTCACTGAATAATTTGAAGGTTTTTTCGGCAATCTGACTATCAGCCTCAAGCATGGATTGATACCAAACATCCGTTAAGTGGTATCTATTTTTCTCGTTTTTTGCGTATCCAAATATTTCAACCACCTTATCATTAACAACAAAGTACTCAGGATCTGAAAAATCAATGGAGTAAGTACCTGAATCGGTCAATTCAAGAGCTTGGTTAGACAAGGTGTTTTTCTTGTTTAATTCTTCAGTACGCTCAACTACCAACTCTTCAAGATGGTTGCGGTGTGCTTTAAGTTCTTCATTAAGTAATTTGCTTTCGGTAATGTCCTGACAAATACCCCTGATAATAGTTGGTTTTCCATCGCTATCCATAGTGGCACGTCCAATTGAACGTACTACTATTTCAACTCCGAGTTCAGGTATTACACGGTGTTCTAAATCCCACCCAGTACCATTTTCAACGGTCTCATTTATTTTACTTACTAAAGAATCTCTATCGTCGGGGTGAACCGCATTTGCAAAGGATTGGAATAATTCGTCGTCGGGTTTTACTCCGAACATTCGCCTTAACTCATCGGAGCCTGTTACATCCATAGTTGCAGGATTCATTTTCCAACTTCCAAGTAATGCTATCGACTGAGCTTCTAATAGATTGTATTCGTTTTCTTTCAGTGTTTCTTCTATCTGTTTTTGCTCTGTTATGTCCTGAAATGTTCCAATGATTTTGACTACTTTATCATTTTCAAATACAGGTTTACCGGTTGAACGTACCCATAAATGGTTTCCTTTGTCTGTAATAAATCGTGTATCTACAACATATCCCTCTCCTTTTTCAATTGCATTTTGAACAAGTTTATTTACAATTGGCTGATCATCGGGATGATAAAAACTAATACCGACATTATAGGGAGGTTTGTAATCGGATTGGAAGGGAAGTTCATAAATGTTAAAAACCTCTTTTGTCCAGGTTATTTCATCTGACTTAAATTCCCATTCCCAACCTCCTACTTTTGCCATATGTCCGGTATCATTGAGAAGTATTTCATTTCGTTTGAGTTTGTTCTCCACCAGTTTTTGCTCGGTAATATCCTGACAAACACCCCTGATAATAGTGGGCTTTCCGTTGCTACTCAAAGTAGCATGCCCAATTGAGCGTACTACTATTTCGACTCCGGGTTCTGGTATTACACGGTGTTCCAGATTCCAACTATCACCTGTTTCAATAGTTTTATTTATTGCATTTACAACAAATTTTCTATCATCGGGATGAATAGCATTAACAAAGGACTCAAATAATTCATTTTCGGATTTGACTCCAAACATTCGTCTTAACTCTTCTGATCCGGAAATATGCAGTGTCGAAGGATTCAATTTCCAGCTACCTATATGGGCAATTGTTTGTGCCTCAACAAGATTATTTTCATTTTCTTTCAGTGTTTCTTCAACCTGTTTTTGCTTGGTAATATCCTGAATCATACCTATTGCATGTATTGCATTCCCGGATGGATCACAAAATATCTCGCTTCTTGAAATCACATATTTTATATTTCCATATCTTAGTTTAAACCGATGTTCTTGAAAAAAGGGTATTCCTGTTTCTATTGATTTTGAAAACCTGGATATTACCATGCTTCTATCATCTGGATGAATACATTCAACATAATCCTCATATGTCAACTCAATCTCTCTCGGTTCATATCCCAATAACCTATAAATCTGATCTGACCAGATTGGTTTATTGTTTGGTATATTGTACTCCCAACTTGCAGTTCCTCCGATTCTTTCTGCTTCAGATAGTATCAATTGATTTTTTTTAAGCCTTTCTTCAATTAATTTTTGGTCAGTAATATCCTGTAATGTACCTACAACTTTTACTATCTTGCCATTTTCTTTTATGGCTTTACCAAGTGTACGAACCCATATCTGCTTGTTCTTTGCCGTAATAAAACGAACCTCTATATCATAGGACTTCCCGTCTTCTGAAACCTTTTGAAAGGCATTTTCAATTACATGACGATCATCTTCATAATAAAAATTAATTGAATCTTGTATTGACGGATATTGTCCAATAGGAAGTTCATATATTTGAAATGTTTCATTAGTCCAAATCATCTCTGAAGTTTCAAGAGTTAATTGCCAGCCTCCAATTTTACCCATATGTCCGGTTTCAGACAGAAGTAGTTCGTTTCTTTTATTCTTTTCTTCTATCTTCTTTCTCGATGTTATATTTTCTACAACTACGAGAATACGATTAATTGAACCATTTTCAGAAAAAAGGGGAACCGTTTTATAGAGTTGGTTTTGATTACTCATGAAAAGTTCAAAGGATTGTTCTTCCCCCTGCAAAGTCTTTGAATAATATTCTCTAACAATACTTGATTTATCACCAAACAAATCTTCAATACTACAACCAATAAATTGTTTAGGATCAAGATTTTGATTGACAAATTCTTGTCCTGATGTAAATCCTATAGTGAAATCATCATTAATGATAGAGATATAAGAATTTGGATAATTTTCAGCTATGCTACGCATTAACTTTTCATTCTCATGAATTAATCCATCAGCATTTTTCCTGTCAGTTATATCACGTATTATTGCAGTATAATATTTTTCTTTATTGTAAATCCATGTAGACATTGATAATTCAATAGGAAAATTTTCACCATTTTTCCTTACGGCATTTGTTTCTATGGTTTTTCCTAAAATATCTTCTTTACCTTCTTTAAACAACTTTACTAAACTTATTTTACTTGCAACCTTATATTTTTCAGGTACAATCCGAAGAAACTTATGGTTAACAATCTGGCCTGCAGAATATCCAAACATTTTTTCAGCAGCTAAATTCCAGGTAATTATTTTTCCATTTTTATTGATAGTAACTATACCATCAGACGCAGTTTCTGTAATAGACCTGTTGCGTTCCTCACTTTTTCGAAGTTCACCTTCTATTTGTTTTCGTTCAGTAATATCAATAAATGTAGCTGCAAATTTACCTTTTTCTGGGCAAAAACAATTTACAGCATACCAGCGTTTTAAATTTTTTGAATAATTTTCAAAAGTAATTCCTTCACCTGTCAATGCAACTTGCCCATATCTCCCAATCCAATCAGCCGGATCATTCTCAATCCCTGGCAAGATCTCACTCACTCTTTTTCCAATTACTTCACTTCCTTTTAATCCGGTAATAGATTCAAAGGTTGGATTGATCTCTAAAAATGTATAATCAATTGGTTTTCCATCATTATTTAATATTATTTCATTGAGGCAAAATCCCTCATTTATATTTTGAAATAGAGAATAATATTTGTCCTCACTCTTTTTTAGGTTCAAATTTTTATTATCTAATTGTAATATTCGATCCTGAACCTGATTCTCTAAATCTTCATTTAATTTTCGAATTTCTTCTTGAGTTGCTTCCAATTGTTCTTCATATCTTTTAATTCTAATAGCAACTTTAATTTTTGCCAATAATTCAATATTATCTATAGGTCTGGAAATAAAATCAGTTGCTCCTGCTTCAAGCCCTTGTACTCTTAATGATGGTGTCGATTGGTGTGTAGTAATAAGAATTATTGGAAATTTCATATTTTGATTATGAAGCAAATTCCGGCACATTTCTATACCATCTATTTCTGGTATTTGTACATCAATAAAAGCAACATCAACCTTCTGACTTTTTGCTATTTTTAATCCATCTTTTACATTTGAAGCAGTTAGAACATCACAATCAGGTAAAAGTCCTTTGATTACACTTTGCATTACAAATATGTTGCTGGAGTTATCATCTACTACTAATATTATTGATTTATTTTCCATTTTTATTCCCTGAATATTTTTTCATTCAAAACTGATTCTAATTTTTATAACAAGATATTTCTACGAACCAAGGTGATTCTCAATAAATTGATTTAAATTCTGGTGTGATAATAATCCATAGGTAATTCCAACAAGCTTATCATTTTTAACATAAAAAAAAGTAGGACTTATTATACCAACAGATTTTTTATGCTCAATTGTACATTCACTTTCAAGTTCTTTAAAAAAATGTAATCTGTTTTCAAATCTCACAGAGAGCTCTTCTACAATAGGCTCCATTATTTGAGAAATACCCGAATTTTTTTTTAATACAACCAGGAGATATGTGCTGATTGATGGTTCTTTTTGTTTGAGATGAATTAGCATATGTATCTTTCCTATATAGATCTAAATAGGATAAGCCAATAAATATGCCAGCAAGATTAATAATTGCAGATGTTATTTTAATAAATGTTTGATGTTTTGTTAGAATTGATTCTTAACTGATTGTAAGGAATATGTCCTGCTACAACTGTTTCCATAAATTTTTTAAGAAATAAATATAAATAAGATAAATACTGATGGGAGGGTTTGAAAATCAACTTCATTCATCCAATATTTCGTATAATCTACTAAATATCGTAGGTGTAATAATGAATTATCAATATCTGGATAGATCTAATTTTTTCATTTTTGATTCTAATGTGGTTGGTTTGATTTTTAATATTTTTGCTGCTCCATTGTCACCACGGATTCGCCATTTAGTTTTTTCCAGTATTTGAATGATATATTCTCTTTCAATTTCTTCTAAAGATTTTGAAATTTTGGATTTTGTTTGCTTTTCCTTGTTTTTAAGACTGTCCTCAATTTTCAGAATATTATCGGTACTAGTTATGACAGCTCTTTCAATAATATTTTGCATTTCACGTATATTTCCAGGCCAATCATAATCCTTAAGTTTTTTCATTTCTCTCTTCGGAATAATAGTAATTTTCTTATTATTTTTCTTATTAAACCTATGTAAGAAATATTCAACTAATAATTGAATATCTTCTATTCTCTCTCTAAGGGGTGGAAGAGTAATTGGAAATACATTTACCCTATAATATAAATCTTCCCTAAAATGGCCAAGTTCAGTTTCTTGCAATAAATTTCTATTTGTTGCTGTTACTATTCGGACATTTACTTTTATGGTTTTAAGTCCCCCGATCCTTTCAAATTCACCATCTTGTAACACTCTCAACAATTTGGATTGAAGTTCTAACGGTAGTTCTCCAATTTCATCTAAAAAGAGTGTACCTTTATCAGCAATTTCAAACTTTCCAAATTTTTGCTTTATGGCCCCTGTAAATGCTCCTTTCTCATATCCAAATAATTCACTTTCTAATAAGTTCGTAGGAATCGACGCACAATTGACCTTTATCAGAGGTTTTTCACTTCTTTCACTAGTTTTATGAATAGCTCTTGCAACCAGCTCCTTTCCAGTACCTGTCTCTCCCTGAATAAGGATTGAAGCACTAGTTCTTGCAACTTGACTTATTTTTTTAAATATTTTTTGGATATTTTTACTTTGACTGATTATTTCTTCGAATTGATAATTTGAATTTATTTCTTCTTTTAAATAAAGATTTTCCAGATAAAGTTCTTCATTCAATTTCCGTTCACCAATATTTCGTAAACTTCCTATTTGGAGTAATGGTGAATCATTATCATCATATAAAATTTTTCCAACCGATTCTACCCAATAGTTACTACCATCTTTCCCAATCCATTGAAATTCAGTCGGTCGACTCGTCTTATTTTTTGTTCCTGAAGCAAATTGACTTATCACATGCTCTCTATTTTCCGGATTAACAAAATTTAAATAATGCTTTGAAACGACCTCCTCAGGTGTATAACCGAGTTGCTTTATTTGTGGTCCTATATACGTTACAATTCCCTCTGGTGTTACACTATAAGGAATATCAAAAGTATTCTCTAAAAATATTTTATATTGCTTTTCATTTTCCTCTAATTTGCAAATATTTTCTATCATTAAAGATTCAGTTTTTTTTGTATCAGAAATATCTATTACAAAACCAATAATATAGTCAATTGTTGTATAAGAAAATCTCTTACCTGTGATGAATACATGTTTTTCATTTTCATCTTTAAGGATTATGATTGATTCAATTTTTGCACTTCCAGTTTGGAAGCAAGATTGATTAACTTTTTTAACAATTTCTTTGTCTTCTTCTCGAAAAAAATCAAGGTAGTGGCATGCCAATATTTCTTCATATGAGATATTGAATAATTTTTCTAAATTTTTATTCCCAAAAATCATTTTCCCATCTGAATTTTGAATGTATAATGGTAAAGGCAAACTATTGAGAACAGTTTTTAACATTTCATTTTCTTCTAATACATTTTCAAATCTAAAACTGTTTTTCATTCATATCTCCCATAAATTCAATTTGTACTCTATTATTATCCACTCTTTAAATTACAAATTTAAAACTCTTTTAAAAATGCCATAATATTTAGTATGATTTTTGTAAAGTACCCTCATGTTTTGTAAAAGTAATAAAGACTGGAAAATTATGAAAAAGATATTGAATGAGAATACTATATTTTTAATTGTTGATGATAATAAGATATTATTACGTGCTTTGAATAACGCACTAGAGTTAATTGGTTATAAAAATATTGTTTCTGCCTATGATGGCTCAGAAGCTGTAAAAATTCTTGAATCAGAAAAAATTGATTTTATCATATCTGATTTTAAAATGCCTAAACTAACAGGTATAGAGTTACTAAGACATGTTAGGTCAATAAATAGAATTAATTTATTACCCTTTTTACTTGTTACTGCTGATGCTAGACAGGAATGTGTATATGAAGCTATTGAGGAAGGTGTTAATGACTTCCTTCTAAAACCCTATGATATTGATACTTTAAAAGAAAAAATTAATGATATCCTGTTAAATCCTATCCAAAAAAAATGGCAAAACAAATTAACTTCATCTTCAAAGCAATCATCCTTAAATAAAAAAGACAATAAGGAACAATCAGAACAAGGTACAATATTAGTTGTTGATGATACTCCAACCAATATTGATATAATTGTCAGTATTCTTAAAAATTTTTATGAGATCAAAGTTGCTACCAACGGTGAAATGGCGTTGAAAATTGTTGAACAAATTCCAATTGATTTAATATTGCTCGATATTATGATGCCTAATATGGATGGATATGAGGTTATTAAAAAATTAAAGAGCAAAACTAATACAGAAAATATTCCTGTAATTTTCCTTTCTTCGAAAACTGAAACAATAGATATTACAAAAGGATTTAAAGCAGGAGCTGTTGATTATGTTTCAAAACCAGCAAATCCGGCAATTTTAAAAGCAAGGGTAGATTCACATTTATCACTAAAAAAATCTAGAGATAGAGTAAAAAACCAGATGGAATTAATAGTTGACAATGTTCAACTACAAAAAGAAATTTTTAATATTTCACAAAACGATATAAAACAACCTCTTTCTGCAATAATTAATGAATGCGAATCGGTAATCTTACATAAAAATGACCTTCCGGTTATTTTAAATCAAATCAAAACAATTGAAAATTCAGCCTTTAAAATATTAGATATGTTAATCAATAATGTAGATTTATATAAAATAGAGAAGAACAATTACACCCCTAATTTGCTTCCAGTAAATATAAATGAAATAACAAAAAGGATTATTGAAGATATTAATCCTTTATGCATGCAAAAAGAAATATTCATTACTTCTAACCATGAGAAAGTACATACAATTAAAACAGACAAATTGCTTTATTACTCAATATTAAAAAACTTAATGATCAAAATAATTAAATCTGTAAAAACAAAAACAAAAATTCATATTGATTTTCTATTAAAGGAAGATTTAATTATTTTAATAAAGTTAAATCAAATCCTATCAGAAGATCTTCAATTTTTATTTTCAACAAATAATAAAGTACTAAATAAAAAAAATGATAATGAATTATATATCGCTAGAATAATGCTCTCTGTACTAAAAGGAGATTTAAAATTGGAAAGTGATCAAAAAGAGAATACTACTGTCATTTTAATTTTTCCTATATATTAAATCATATTACTTGGAAACGCACTAATTAAGAACGCATTCAAGTTGTTATCAATAATTCCAACAAAATACTACTTCTCGCTTATCTAACTCATGCAAATTGAAATTAATTTTTCCATAATTGTTATAACAAAATCAGGGAAGTCCAGGCTGAGTTTTTTATTGGAATTTTACCATTTTGTACAAATTAAAGGCAAGGAACTTTGTGTTCTCTGCTTTTATATTGATAAATAATTATATGTATCCACTAGGTATCCAAAATTATTTTTTTATTTAAGAGGAAAAGATAAATGCATAAAATAGCAGATTAAAAATGAAATGTACATATTTTCGTATTCTCATAAAATTATTAATATATCAAATAATTTCCTTCCAGTAGGTACTCTTGTTCTGATGTTATAAATTTCGTTAATAACCCTATAATAAAGGGGTATTTCTGAAAGGAGTTAAATTTAAACCATCATTCCAATAAACAAGTAGTAAGCACTTTGAAGAAATATCATTCAAAACATATTGTTTTATTTGATTAGTATTCATCTAGGAATTAAGGTAACCTTTTTCTTTGAATTTATCTATAATACTCCGAAGTTACACACATATAAATAATTGATAATAAAGGAGTTAATAATAAAATGAACAATTCAAAAAGCAAAATTGGTACGTCCACAAAATTTTTGGAATTATATGATTCTCTTGAGGTAGAAAGTACATACATCAAAAGCATCAGGCTTGGAAAAGTTGAGGAAGCAATTTACTGGCTTGAGGTCATGTTACAAAGTGATTCAACACCAGTAAATATTGCTAAAATGTTATTAATTGAATCTCAGGAATCCGGACTAGGCATCTCTCCTGCTGTATATGCTGAAACAATATTCAATATCCAAACCTACACAAATGGAAATGTTCTTGAAGCATTATTTCAGCTTACAGTATATCTCTGCACTTGCAAGAAATGGTGGGAAGATGAAATAATGAGAGAATATTTCAGAACCTGGATTTCAATAAAGAAAGATGTTGAAAAAGTAGGAAAACGAATCCATCCGCCTAAACAAATTCCTAAATATGCTCTTGATAACCACACTCGTAAAGGAAAACTGAGAGCCAGCATGGGAGAATCAATTGATGATCGATTTTCAGGAACTGAAGAAGGTATGCTCTACATGAGCAAACTTTATGAAAAGTATGGAAGGTTGCATGAAGATGATCATTTATCAGATAAAGAAAAATCAGAAATCAAATCCTTTGTGAGAAGATAGGAGCAAAAAATGAATACTATTAAACTGCATATACTTATAGCAATATCAATAATAATGTCAAATTTTATTTTCAAGTGTGAAGAATCTGAAACCATAAGCATGGAATCTATGACAATGAAAAATGTACAAATCATCAATAATTGGATCGATGATATACAGAAACCTACAGAATCATCAATTATACAAAATTGATAGAGTTGAACATCAAGAAAAACGAAATAGTTGATAGTATTGAATCAAAAGAATCTATCTTACTAAATAAGTAAGTTGAATGGAATGAGTAAATTTTCAGGAAAACGTAAAAATGTTAGTCACGACAAGAGATGTACATAAAACATGTACATCTCAAAGCCAGCATCAAAATAAAAATCATCATTTAGATAAGGAAAAGACTTATTATGTTTTTAATCAAAGAAAGCCAACTAAATCAAAATTTACTAATTTCCTACTCCAAACAAATTTTTGATTATTTAGATGTTTCTGAGTTGACTAGAAAAGACTATAAATTCAGGATACATCTATTTCTAAAATTTATTCAAAATAAAGAGATCAATATTAATTCTTTTTTACAATTTAAGCGTGAGATGAATAAGAGAATTGAATATTCGGTATCAACAAAAAACAAATACCTTGCTACGGCAAGAATTTTCCTAAAGGAATTACATCGAATAGGAATTATTCCTGTTGATATTACTTTTAACGTAAAAAGTTTTAAGCAGATCAAAAAACATAAGTTAGCTGGATTAAATGATAGTGAAGTAAAAACAATTTTAAAGTATGCTGATAATCTTATTCAAAATCCCATAAATATTCGCTTAAAAGCAATTTTACATCTTCTTACATATCAAGGATTACGACAAATTGAGATTTCAAGACTAAACATTAATGATATTGATTTCATTCAAAAAACAGCCCTTGTTCAAGGCAAAGGACAAGATGACAAAGAATCTATTCCCCTACACCCTGAAACAGTAATAGTTCTTGAAGAATATAAGCAAGCATGGAAAATCAGTGATGGAGCATTATTTATTAGTACCAGTAACAGAAGTAAAAACCAGAGGCTCTCTCCCCGATCAATTCGAATGATTATTTTTGATGTTTTCAAAAAACTTGGTATTCAGAAAACAGTTCATGGATTTCGGCACTATTTTACAACCAAGTTGATAGATGCTTACAACGGAAATTTACTTGAAGTTGCAAAATTCACAAGACATCGAAACTTAGAAATGCTTCAGGTCTATTATGATAAAATCAATTTTGACAAGAACTTACCTACTTTTTATAATGCTTTCTCTATCTAGCAAAACGAGTCAGTATCATTAGCATTAAATAATATTTCATTTTCAACCTTCCTATCTTATATTACGACTCTACTGAATGATGGAGTTTTTACAACAGTGGACTTACTAATGAAGTTAGGACTATTCTCAATAGAAATGATTAATACGGTTTCTATTTCCTATAATTCTAATTACAGGAAATAAAAAAACAGCACTTTCGAGTAAAGGATTTTAATGAATAAGTATATAGACTTTTGGAAAAACTACGAATTTTACCAATATGAATCATATGTCTCTATTCTCCCGACTCTAAGGGAAAGAATTGATTTTTTGAATGAATTAATATATTCAATCGATACAACTGAAATTAGAGATATTTACCAAAATACAGATATTGATGTTAATGAAATATATTTCAATATTAAACAATTAGAGAAAAAACTTCATAAAGCACAAGAAACAAATAATTTGTTTAATGAAAAAAGTGAATTTGAAAATAAAATAAATGACTATAAAAGTTTTTCAACTAAGATACAAAAACTACGTTTTTACACATATTCAATAAAAAATAAAACACTAACAGTCAAGGGTTTATACAAATTACAGAAAGATAAAAAGAAACTGATCTTAAATGAGAATGACATATTTATAAAAAGAAAAGACCAAATAATAGTCAAAAACACACATGTTCTTAAACAAGCACAACAATTATTATTAGATATAGAGAAATATTTCATAAATGAATTATTTGAATTCAATTTATATAAACCATTCATCAATCTTTCTACTTCAGAAATCCTTGACAAGTTAAGCCAAATATATGTTTATGAAGTCAATCACAAAAAACTTACAAACGATTTTCATATTAATATTGATAACTTCTGGACTGATAATAATAAAAAATTGATTCAAAATTTTATTGAATTGAAATTATTCAATGATTATTTAATACAATGGTTTAATAGATATGAACCAAAATGTAAAAATTTAAAATATAGGAATCTAATTATTGATATTAAAAATAGGCAAATTACTTTTAATGGGAAAAAATATTTAAAATTAACTCAAATACAAATGGTAATTATTACTTTTTTAAACTCTAGTGAAGAATCTATCAATTATGAAAATATAAACAATGAAATCAAAAGATATAATCAATACCAAATTAAAAACAATCCTAACTACAGAGAAATTAAAACTACTGAAAGCGATAGACCTAAACAACCAAAACGATATTTTCGTGATTCTAAAAACAATAAAGATTTATCTAAGTTGTTAATACATCCGTTGGGAAATGGATTATATAAATTAACAGAATACGACAGTAATAAAGAATTGTTTTTTAAAGATTAAACTATAAAAGAATAGCAAAAACCTCCATAAAAACCTCCATAAATATCTCCAATCATTCATTTTTGGAGAGTTTTTTTCAATTAAAAATCCTCAAAAAATCAAATCCCGACCTACTTAACTCCAATTGGATTTAGGATATTATTTCAATTATTGATTATTAATCCTAAATCAAAGGAGAAAAAATGAAAACAGTTAATTTCGGAGAAGAACAAAAACCAGTAATAAACAGCCAACTAGTCATCACCCCTGATGGCATCAAATTCAAAAATTGCTCATATCATCAAAAGCGACAGATTAATGCTCTATTCATTACTGATCAAGCAGCAATGGTTCAACATTACATCAGATGCATCTTGGAAGGTGATTCCACTTTAACTAATAAGCATGTAAATCATAACAATTTTTGTAATCAGGAGGTAAAATGATCGATACTATTAAATTCACAGTATTTGAAGAAAATATTCTTGAAAAAATGAATTCTAGAGAGTTCTTATTCTTGAATAGAAACTTAAAAAATGACCGGATCAGTCTCTTTGGTTGGGATAAAAATTTTAAGATCACTGTATATGATCATAAAATTACATTTGAAGGTAGCATCCCAAAATATTTGTTTGGCAATAATATTCAAGAAATCAATTTTGTTGATTTG
>Ga0070729_10001501_pt1 | contig 35284 bp, 27 predicted proteins | sample tdDd472_FD_66725 | JGI IMG/M metagenome (GOLD analysis project Ga0070729, IMG submission 66725) | Marine sediment microbial communities from the Atlantic coast under amendment with organic carbon and nitrate - tdDd47.2 | ecosystem: Environmental > Aquatic > Marine > Coastal > Sediment | place...
AACGTGGGTAAAACCACCGGCACCCTGTCTCACTTCCTTATTGAACCCTTTGTGCCCCATCCCGAAGAGGATGAGCACTATCTGGCCATCAGCGCCCGCCGCGATGACGATGTCATCTATTTCTCGCCCAAAGGCGGTATCTTTGTGGAAGAAAACTGGGATCAGGTAATCCAGATTCCGGTGCCCATCATGGAAAGCATTGATGATATCAACGTGCTGGAGCAGGTTGCCTTTATGGGTGACAAGGCGGAAAACATCGCCAACTTCATCACCGCTGTATATAAATTCTATGCCGATGGCGGATTTTCCTATCTGGAAATCAACCCCTTTGTCTGCGACAGCGAAGGCAAGATCATTCCTTTGGACATGGTTGCCAAGGTGGATGACACCGCTGCCTTTGATTGCCGCAATATGTGGGGCGGCCTGGAGTTCCCCAAGGCCTTTGGCGCACACAACACCCCGGAAGAAGAGTACATTGAGCAGCTTGACAGCCAGACCGGCGCGTCTTTGAAGCTGACAGTGCTTAATCCAAGCGCCCGTATCTGGACCATGGTGGCCGGTGGCGGCGCATCGGTTATCTATGCCGATACCGTCTTTGATCTGGGCCACGGCAACGAACTGGGCAACTATGGCGAATACAGCGGCAATCCCTCCAAAGAGATGACCTATCTGTACGCCAAGACCCTGTTTGATCTCATGACCCGTGAAAAGCATCCGGACGGCAAGATTTTGCTGGTGGGCGGCGGTATCGCCAACTTCACCGATGTTGCCAAAACCTTCACCGGCCTGATTCAGGCGCTCAATGAGTTCAAGGAAAAGCTCATTGAACACAAGGTGAAAATCTACGTGCGTCGCGGTGGACCCAACTACAAGGAAGGTCTGGACAAAATGCGTGCCCTGGGCGAGACCCTGGGAGTGCCCATTGAAGTCTATGGCCCCGAAACCCACATGACCAAGATCGTCTCCCTGGCCCTGGGCCGGTAAGTCTGGCCGAAAGGAAGGAGAAATATCATGAATAACGCTGAACTTTTCAGTAAAGACACCCAGTCCTTTGTATACGGTTACCAGCAGAAGGCCATCCAGCGGATGCTGGATTTCGATTTTGCCTGTGGCCGCGAGACCCCCTCGGTGGCGGCGATTATCAACGAGAGCCGCGCCGGAATGCACAAGGTCTTTTTTGGCACAAAGGAAATCCTGCTGCCCATGTACCGCTCGTTGCAGGAAGCTGCTGCAAAGTTTCCCCAGGTTGATACCATGGTGAACTTTGCCTCCCAGCGCTCTGCTTTCCAGAGCACCATGGAAGCCATTGAGCACATTCCCTCCATCCGCACCATCGCAGTGATCGCCGAAGGCGTTCCCGAGCGCAAGGCCCGGATTTTGGCCGCCACCGCCAAAAAATACGACAAATGGATCATCGGTCCCGCCACGGTTGGCGGTATCAAAGCCGGTGCTTTCAAGATCGGCAACACCGCTGGCACCATTGACAACATTGTGGAATCCAAACTGCATCGTCCGGGCTCTGTGGGCTTTGTGTCCAAGTCCGGCGGTCTGTCCAACGAATGTTACAACATCATCGCCCGCAACACCGATGGTTTGTACGAAGGTATTGCCATTGGTGGCGACGCCTATCCCGGCAGCACCCTGCTGGATCACATCCTGCGCTACGAGCAGATTCCCGAAGTGAAAATGATCGTGGCCCTGGGCGAAATCGGCGGCACCTCTGAATGGGATATCGTCAAGGCCATCAAGGAAGGCCGCATCACCAAGCCCATGGTTATGTGGGTCACAGGCACCTGCGCCAAAATGTTCAAGGCCGGTGTGCAGTTCGGTCATGCCGGTGCAAAAGCCGACTGCGCCGAAGAAACCGCCGACGCCAAGAACAAGGCCCTGCGGGAAGCTGGTGTCACAGTACCGGAATCCTTTGATGATTTCGATGCCGCCATCGCCGGTGTGTACACCAAAATGGTGGAAGAGGGAACCATTGTTCCGGCCCCGGAAGTGCCTGCCCCCAAATTCCCCATGGATTATGCCCAGGCCATGAAGGAAGGCGCCATCCGCAAACCCTCGGAAATCATTTGCACCATTTCCAATGAAAAGGGTGAAGAGCTGCTGTACAACAATGTGCCCATCTCCAAGGTCATTGGCGAGAACTACGGCATTGGCGGCGTTATCGGCCTGCTGTGGTTCAAACGTGAACTGCCGGACTTTGCCGCGAAATTCCTGGATATCGTGCTGATGCTTACTGCGGACCATGGTCCTGCGGTCAGCGGCGCCCACAACGCCATTGTGGCGGCCCGGGCAGGCAAAGATCCGATTTCCGCCCTTGTTAGTGGCCTGCTTACCATCGGCCCCCGTTTTGGCGGAGCCATCGACGGTGCTGCCCAGAATTTCAAACGGGCTCTTACCGCCGGTCAGAGCCCCGAGGAATTCATCACCGACATGAAGGCCAAAGGCATCAACATTCCGGGCATCGGGCACCGCGTTAAAAGCGTGACCAACCCGGATATGCGGGTGACCCAGCTCAAGCAGTATGTCAAGGAATCTTTCCCCCAGACCAAGCTGCTGGACTATGCCCTGGAAGTCGAAGCCATCACCACCCAGAAAAAGGGCACCCTGATTCTGAACGTGGACGGCTGTATCGGCATCACCTTTGTCGATCTGCTGTGGAGCATGGGCGAGCAGGGACTGTTCACCCCGGAAGAAATCGACGACATTATCGATCTGGGCAGCCTCAACGCCCTGTTCGTCATTGGTCGATCCATCGGTATCTTTGGCCATATCTTTGACCAGAAGCGACTGAAACAGCCCCTGTACCGCACCAGCTACGATGACATCGCCTATCTCAGCGACATCGACTGATATCGTTGAATCTATTTGTAGTACCGGCAAAACGGCCACCATATTGGTGGCCGTTTTGCATATCTCATTTCGATACAAATCGGCTTATAAAAGAAATATTTCCTTTTCCAATCGGGGTGACCTGGTGCCATTTCCGGCTGGTGCGTAAAAGTTTTAGTGCTTATAACTGTCTGTATTTACACGTGTTGGGCGCTGTTTAGTTGCGGGTATTGATGGCAGGCCAGCGCAGGCAGGATGCCAGCTTAACAGGAATAAACTTTGACATTTGTCCGTGTGTACCCAATAATGATTATGGGCTTGGCGCAATCCTTTTGAATCCCATCCCCCCCCAAGTGGCATACCTGCGCCAAGCCCGTCTTTTTTCTTTCACACATGCACAGGGCGATATCTCAGGCCATGAACGGTTGCATTTATCCGCTGCCCTGTTACACTGCAAAAGCAAAGAAGAATACAACCGCAGTACCACCCCACAGGGAACACTGCCAAAGCAAAGGAGAGCCCCATGACCGCTGCCGCCACGTCGGTGAGAACCACAGAACTGCTGCGTTTTCTTGATACCGGTATTACCGCTGTGCATGCAACAAACGATGTGGCCGCCCGCCTTGAGGCCGCCGGATTCACCCGTTTTGATGAAGCGGATCAGTGGGAGCTTGCGCCGGGTACCTGTGGTTATGTAGTCCGGGGCGGCACCTCCGTTATTGCCTTCCGCGTGGGCAGCACTCCTGCCGCGGAAGCGGGATTCCGTATTGTGGGCGCTCACACCGACGTGCCGGGCCTGCGATTGAAACCCAACAGCCCCCAGGTATCCAGTGGCTACCGCAGTCTGGGCGTGGAAATTTACGGCGGCCCGATATTGTCTTCCTGGGCTGACCGCGACCTGACCCTGGCTGGTCGGGTGTACCTGAAAAACGGCAACGATATCCCTGCTATGAAGCTGGTGGACTTTCATAAACCGGTCTGCCGCATTCCCCAGGTAGCCATCCATCTGAACCGGGAAGTCAACTCCAAGGGTCTGATGCTGGACAAGCAAAAACACATGCCTCCGGTGGTTGGTCTGGATAATGGTGAAGCCTTTACCCGGGAAACCCTTACCGCACGGGTTGCCGCGCTTTTGGATGAGAAACCCGAAAACATTGTGGATTACAACCTCGAAGTGGTGGACACCCAGCACGCCGCCATTGGCGGTCTTGATGACGAGCTGTATTTCAGCGGCCGCATCGACAATCTGGGCGGCAGCTTTACCTGTCTGGCGGCACTGCTGGAAGCCTCACACACACCGGCCCACACCCAGGTAATGGCCCTGTTCGACAACGAGGAAATCGGCTCCAGCACCTATAATGGTGCCCAGTCCAACTTCCTTGATGTGGTGCTGGAACGTCTGGCGGGAAGCCGGGAAGCATTCCTGCGTTCCCTTGCCAACACCCTTTTGGCCAGCAACGATGGCGCCCATGCGGTGCATCCCAACTATGCGGAACTTCACGAGCCCAACCACAAGCCGGTGCTTAATGGTGGTCCGGTACTGAAGATCAACGCCAACGAGCGCTATGTCACCGGCAGCCGGGGCGCAGCGTATCTGGTGGATCTTTGCCAGCGTGCCGAAGTGCCGCTGCAAAAAATCGTGGTGCGTACTGATATGCCCTGTGGTTCAACCATTGGTCCTATCGTGTCCACCCGTTTGGGCATTGAGGGTTTTGACCTTGGTTTGCCCATGCTTTCCATGCACTCCATCCGGGAGACCGGTGGTGTGAAGGACGCCGATTTTATGGTCAAGGCTTTGGCTGCCCATCTGGGATAAACAGGCCTGAAAAATCCATATGGCGGGGTCATTGCTCTCAAAGCGATGCAGTTGTGGTTTATTGTAATGTAACAGTTGCAAAAATCTCGTATATCCCTAATATGTTTCCAAATCCAACAGAAGGGCAGGCAGAGATGACCAAGAGATGTTTCGTCAGAGGAAGTGGCCATCGGATCAACCGGTTCTCCATGGGTTCATGGTGCATGACAGCGCTGTGGCTCATGCTTGCGGCCTGCGGCGGAGGAGGGGTTTCCGGCGGCACCGACGGAGATGTTGATGCCCCGTTATGTCAAAACGACAGCGACTGTACGCCGGGCACCCATTGTGACATTGAAAGTGGCGCGTGCCTGCCGGATACCGACGGCGACAGCGATCCCGTTGAAGTTGAGCAGGAGGAAGAAGCCAAAATTACCGGCTCCATGGCCTGCCCCCAGGCAGTGGACTTTGGAGCGGTCCCCATTGGCCGCCAGATGGAGCGGGAAGTCATTCTTTCCAACAGCGGCCTGGGCACCCTCACCATCGTTGAGGTGGACCTGGATCGTGAAACCAGCGGCGAGTTTGTGATTGTGGACGGCCCCGGCGAAAACGAGGAAGTGGCCCCGGGCATGTCGGTGACCATTCTGCTGCGCTACACCCCGGTGGACGAGGGAGACGACAGCGGTCTTTTGGTGGTCTATACCGACGACCCCGAAACCCCGGTGTGCCACATCGAACTCACCAGCCAGTACAAGGGTTCTGCCCGGCTGGAGGCAGACCCGGAATCCCTGGACTTCGGTCTTGCCCAGATGGGCACCGTGGCGAATGAACAGTGCATCACCCTGACCAATATTGTGGACGCCGAAGGCAACCGGGTTGTGGCCATTGATTCCATATATATCGCCAGCCGCACCAACACCGTGTTCGAGCTGGTGGACCCGCCGGAAGGCCGCATTCTGGTAAGCCCGGCCCTGCCGGTGCAGCAATGCGTAGTGTTCCATCCCCCTTCTGTGGGCGAATACGAAGACGCAGTGCTTATCGAAGCCGATGACCGCAGCGAACCCCTGCGGGTGCCTTTGACAGGCATGGGTGGCAGCGGCACGGTGTCGGTGTCTCCCGAGACTCTGGACTTTGGTGCAGTGCCCCTGAACAACGGCAAGGATCTTATCCTGCGCATTACCAACAGTGGCGATTACCCTCTGACCATCACCGCCCTTGATACCGGAGCGCCGGAACCCTTTACCGTGGCCTCCACCTTGCCCTCGGTGGTGCAGGGCGAGCCCTGGATTGTGGGGACCGGCGACACCCTGAGCGTTACCATGCGCTTTACACCGGTGGATTCCGGCGAGGCCCTGGGCAGTTTGCGCATCGACAGCGACGATCCTCTGCATCCCATGGTGCAGGTGCGTTTGCAGGGCAGCGGCCAGAAACCGGCTTTGGATATCGTGCCGCCCCAGCTGGATTTCCCCAATGTGCAGGTGAACAACTCCACGGGTCTGGATATCAGTTTTCAGCGGGGCGCGGGTTTTGAGGCCAATTTAGCCCTGCACGCCATCAGCTGGGAAGATATTACCCTCAATGACGAGCCTTGGGACGGCGATAACCCCTTCTCCCTGGAAGATACATCGTTGCTTCCCCTGTCTTTGGATGATGGCGAAGCCCACAGCCTGCGGGTGATTTTCCACGCCGTGGCCGAAGGCCGCTTTAGCGCCCGGGCAGTGGTCACCACCATCCCCGGCGTGTTTCCTGTGCCGGTTATCAGCATGAGCGGCAGCGGTATCGCCACCCACTTTGAGTCAGACCCCGAAGAAGGCACGGTGCTGGATTTCGGCGATGTGCGCATCGGCGAAGCCCTGCAGCAGGATCTTGCCATCACCAACGGCGGCGATATGACCCTGGATATTAACGGCATCAGCCTTGCCGCCGACGGCTACGATGGTTTCGGTGTTATCTCCCCGGAAGATACCTCCATGCAGGTGTTGGGCGGCGCGTCCCGGGTAATTTCTTTGCAGGCGGACCTGACGGAAGAAACCCAAAGCGGTGAGAAAACCGGCGTGCTGTTCTTCTCCACCAACGATCTGGATCATGTGGAAGTGATTTTTAATCTGCAGTGCCGGGCCATTGATCCCTCCATGGATATCACCCCTGAGCATATGCCCAATTTCACCATGGAAAACCAGTCTTTGGGCAGCACCGGCAACTGGCAGATATTTACCATCACCAACCAGGGCAGCCTGGGTGATCTGGTGATTGACAGCATCGGTTTTTCCGGCGATACCGACGCCGGATTTGAGCTGGGCGGCCTAGAGGATGTCACCTTCCCGGTGCTGCTGGCTCCGGCGGCCCAAGACGGCGCAAGTCTCAGCTTCCGGGTGCGCTATGCAAGCCACGATCTTGGTTCCTTCTGGGGTTATGTGGATATCAACAGCAACGATCTGGGCAGCGAACGCTACACCGTGAGTATGCTGGCCCGGGTCAACGAATGTCCCGAAGGCCAGAGCCTTTGCGATGCCGCCTGCGTGGAATCCCACACCCTGGATAACTGTGGTGGTGTGGACGGCTGCGATCCCTGCCCCGCATTTGAAGTTGACGAGCCTAACGGTGCGGGTTTCTGCGAAGTCACTGAAGCAGGCACCGGCCGCTGCGCCATGTCCTGCGTCACTCCCTTTGACGACTGCAACGGCATGATGGCTGACGGTTGTGAAATCGACACCACCATTGATCCGGAGCACTGCGGTGGCTGCAACATGCCCTGTAGCCCTCCGGCCCGGGCTTCTGCTACCTGCGAAAACAGTGTCTGCGGTTTCGTTTGCGATCCCGGATATTGCCGCATTGGCGACGGTTGTGTTGCCGACGGCACCGTGGACCCGGAAAACGAGTGCATGGCCTGCAACGCTGCCCAGCAGGCAATCGGCTGGTCTCCCCGCACCGAGGGCGCGGCCTGCGGCGACCAAGGCGAAAGCGACTGCAGCGCAGCGGATACCTGTGACGGATTTGGCCACTGCGTACCCAATCACGCCGCCAGCGGCGCTCCCTGCGAGGATGACGACAATGTCTGCACCGGCGATCTCTGCGATGGTCAGGGTGTGTGCTTGCATGTTAATGTTACTGCGGCCTGTGACGATGGCGAAGCCTGCACCCACAGTGATATCTGCGAAGCGGGAGTCTGCGCGGGGCAAAGCTACGATTGCAGCGACGACAACCCTTGCACCGATGATATCTGCCTGGGTGACGGCACCTGCGAAAACCCCAACAATACCCTGCCCTGCAATGATGACAACGCCTGTACCCACAGCGATACCTGCGGTGGCGGAACCTGTAACGGCACTGCCTATACCTGCAGCGACGGCAATGTCTGCACCGACGATGTGTGCAACGGTGACGGAAGCTGTACCTATCCCGCGGCGGACGGTCCCTGTGACGATGGCAATGCCTGCACCCAAAACGACCAGTGCAGCGCCGGTAGCTGCGGCGGCGAGGCGTACGAGTGCGATGATGGCAACCCCTGCACCGACGATATCTGTAACGGTGACGGCACTTGCAGCCATCCCAACAACACCCTGCCCTGCAATGATGACAACGCCTGTACCCACAGCGACACCTGCGGTGACGGAACCTGTAACGGTACCGCATATACCTGTAGCGACGGTAACGACTGCACCGACGATGTATGCAACGGCGACGGTAGCTGCACCTATCCTGCCCGTACCGGCGCCTGTGATGACGGGAACCCCTGCACCCACACCGATATGTGCAACGCCGGTATCTGCGGCGGCGAAGCCTATCAGTGCAACGACGACGAACTGTGCACCGACGATGTGTGCAACGGCGACGGCACCTGCAGCCATCCCAACAATACTGCTGCATGCGACGATGGCGAAGCCTGTACCTACAATGACCAGTGCAACAACGGCGTCTGCGGCGGCAGCGTGTATCAGTGCAATGACAATAATCCCTGCACCGATGATGCCTGCAACGGTGACGGCACCTGCGCCTATCCCTACAACACGGACCCATGCAACGATGATGACGCCTGCACTCATGGCGATGTGTGCCGCTTTGGTCAGTGCGTGGGTGATGAATACACCTGCTTTGACGACAACGAATGCACCGACGATATATGCAATGGCGACGGCACCTGCAGCTATCCCAATAATGCCGCTGCCTGCGATGACGCTGACCCCTGCACCTTCAGCGATACCTGCGGCGGCGGCATCTGCGGCGGAACCGCCTATGAATGCAACGATGGCAACGCCTGTACCGACGATGTGTGCCTTGGTGACGGCACCTGCGAGTGGCTGTTCAACACCGATCCCTGCAGCCTGCCCAATGCAAACGCCAGTTGCAGCGGCGGCAGTTGCGGTCTGGACAGTTGTCTGACCGGCTATGACAACTGCGACAGCAACGACGCCAATGGCTGTGAGCTGGATCATACCGTGGTGGGCGGCGGCAGCGGCGTGGGTGATACCTGCGCCACTGCGGTGAATATGTCGGATGCCGATGACATTGAAGACCTGGATATCTGCGGCGATATCGGTTCCGATGTGACTTTTGCATACAGCGCCAGCAATACCTACTGGTTCCGCCTTATTGGTGAGGAATGCGATATGTGGGATTCAGAGCGGTTTCTGGATTTCCACTTTTATCTGACAGTGCCCGCCGGGGTGAATTACACCATCAGCGTGTATGACGAATGCGGCGACGGCCCAAGCGCCACCGCCACCAACGGAAATGTATGCGTATGGTGGTACGACAATGTCTGGGATCCCTTTGGCAACGGCTTTGATTACGAGGACAACAGCGACGACATGTTCATCAAGGTGGAGTTCAGCGGCGGCAACAGCTGCGATACCTTCAGCCTGCATGTGGAAGGCAACGACGGCAACAGCGGCTGCGGCTATCTGTAAGCCGACTATTCTGCATCAAAAGAAAAAAGCGGACTCCATATGGGGTCCGCTTTTGGTTTATGAGCATAGGGTTTTGCTAGCTGCGGCGGCGCTGCCCCAACAGCACCACGTCCCGCAGGCCGCTTTCGTTTTTCGCTGCCATCCAGCGCTGCTCAAAGTCCGGGTCCATGACAATCTGTGCAATGGAAGACAGAGCCTGCAGGTGAAAATTGCGCTCGTCACGAGTGCCGATGAGAAAGAACATGGCGTGGACGTGGCTTGCGTCTTTGGAAAAATGCACCCCCGGGCGGCTGCGGGCCAGCAGAATATCAAAATTGTGCTCACCGTCGATAATCACATGGGGAATGGCCAAAGAAGGTGTCAGGGCGGTGCTTGAGTCCTCTTCCCGGGCCAGCAGGCTGTCCATCAGATCGTCGCAGGTCATGTGCAGCCGGTCGGTGAGGCGGTCCGCCACCAGACGGAAAAAGTCATCCACCCCAACGCATTCTTCAACGTCCAGCACCACGGCGTTTTCAATAATCTGATCAAAGCGGTCGGCGACAATTTCGTCCCGCTCCCGAATGATTTCCTTGAGTTCTTCTTCCAGACGCTGGTCTGCCAGCTCCCGGGCGGTGATCCGCTCTATCAGATGCAGCAGGGCGTACTGGCTTTCGCTGCGCTCGCGGCCATAAAAGAAATACACAAACAGGCCGCCCATAATCAGCATGGCGCTGACCGCCAGGGCTTCGGGGCCGATTTGGTACAGCAGAAAGATAAAGCCCATAATGCCGACGATCTGTATCCAGGGATACAGGGGGGAAACAAAGCTGGGTCGGTAGTTTTGCAGGCGGCTTTCCCGCATGATAATCAGGGCCAGACAAGAAAAGATATAGGTGAGGATCAGCACGCTGGAGGCGGCCTTGACGATCACCTTTACATCCAGAAACAGGGACACGATCATGATGATGCCGGTGACGAGAATCGCCACATGAGGCGTTTTGTAGCGGCGGTTGATGCGCCCGAATACCGACGGGATCAGCTTGTCCCGGGCCAGGGCCAAAGGATAGCGGGAAGCGCCCAGCACCGCCGCATTGGCCGCCGATGAAATGGCCATCAACCCCACAATGCTCAAAGCGATTTTACCCGGCATGCCAAGGGCGGCAAAGGCTGCATCGGAAATCGGCGACAGGCTTGTGGCCAGGGTGGGGCCGTCCATAATGCCGATGGTGACAAAAATAACCGCAACATAAAACAGGCCAATGACGATTAGGGCCAGAATCATGCCCAAAGGCACGGTGCGGCCGGGGTCTTTGACTTCCTCGCTGACACTGGCCACCTTCAAAAGGCCGCCATAGGACACAAACACAAAACCCGCGGCGGCAAAAATACCCTCAACCCCGTTAAACACCAAAGGATCGAAGTGCTTTGCCTCAATGGCGTTTTGTCCTAAAGCCACATATACCACAAGAGCTACAAGAATACTCAACACCAAAACCACCTGTAACCGCCCGGTTTTTTTGGTGCCTAAAAGATTTACCCCCACAAAGAGCAGGGCCAAAGCCACCGCCACAATATTCATGTTGGTGCTAAAAAACAGCCCCAGAATGGTGACAATGCCCACCAGCTGAAAGGCGCTTTTCAACGCCAGGGCCAAAAAGGTGATCAGGCCGTAGACGGTTCCCACTGCCGGACCCATGGAGCGGTTGACGAAAAAATACGCGCCCCCGGCCTTGGGCATGGCGCTGGCGAGTTCCGCCTGACTCAGCATGCCGGTGGTGGCTAAAAGCCCGGCCAGCAGATAGGACAAAATCACCGCAGGCCCCGCCATGTTGTAGGCCAGACCCGGTAAAATAAACAGTCCGGAGCTGATCATGGCTCCGGCGGTGATGCTGAATACCCCCAGCAGTGAAAGCTCTTTGGTCAGTTTCATGGATGATACATCTGCCTTTTGCGAAATGCCTGTAATTCGATTGCAATCTACAGAGTAATTCAGAAAATTCACTTTGGCAATATAGTAGTGTCAAATCACTGTCATGCGAACAATAAGTTAATGTTCTCTCTTGCCACTACCCCTTGTTTCCACGGGACACACAAGGGCATTCCTCGGGACAGGGATGGCGTTTTCACGGGCCAAAACCCTGTTTTTAGGCAATATAATGGTGTCAAACGCAAAATGTGTCCCGTGAAACCCCGATTTTCGACCCCTTCGGGCAGGAGATTTGGGGGTGCGTGCCCCGTGAAACCCGGGTTGGCGTCCCGTGGAAAATGCTTAAATAATGCGATGTCCGCGATTATATATATATGGAATGCCATTATATTGCAAGGGTAAAAAGCTCTGAAGAGCAATGTTGTTTGACATTGGCATATATATTGCATATAAACTACCTCCGCTACAACGTGACTCGTGCAGCAGCGACACGTTCTTTGGCAGCAGAAATCGCACAACAGTTGATTATCTAAAGCGATTTACCATCAAGTAGAGACAGCGTTGATGTCTGGTCGTTTCATATCACGCGAAAAATTTGCATTCCGCGATCCTTTGGGTTCGCAAATATGCGAAAAATTTGCCGATATGTACAACGATCGGACAGCACCAACAGTGTGACGGCAGGGGATAGCCAGTGGGAGTAACAACATGATCAGACAGAACACTTCACAACGACGATTCAAGTCATGGTATCAGTGGCAGGCCACCTTCAGTTCCGCCAAACTGGAGGACCGCCCCGGATGGCTCGATCTGCGGGAATACCCCTTTGAGCCTCATTACGCCTATCGCCCCCAGGGGCGGATGCACTACGTTGACGTAGGCGAAGGCGACCCCATTGTGTTTGTCCACGGGGTGCCGGGCTGGTCCTGGGGATTCCGGTATATGCTGCGGTATTTTAGCCGCTATAATCGCTGTATTGCCCCGGATTTGCTGGGCTTTGGCTTTTCCGACAAGGGAAAGGGCATTGCCCTTACCGCCGAGGAACACGCCGCTTCCATTGAAGATTTTATCGAGGAAATGGGCCTGAAAAACGTTACCCTGGTGCTCCATGAATGGGGCGGCCCCATTGGTCTCAGCTATGCGTCAAAGCACCCGGAAAACGTCAAACGTATCCTGCTTATGAACAGCTTTATGTGGCCTTTGGAAGATAATGAAGCTATCCGTAACGTGCCGAAAATGCTGGCACATCCTCTGAATGCCCTGTCGTATAAGCAGTTTTTCAAGCATTTCAGCAGCCTGGTGGAAAGTCAGTTTGGCGACCCCAAAAAGCTCTCCCTGCAAACCGCGTCACAGTATTACAAGCCCTTTGAGGAGCAGTCCTCCCATCGGGGTTTGACAACCCTCAGCCGTCAGTACACAAAGGCCAGCGGCTTTTTATCTGATCTTTACGCCCGTCGCGGCGCTCTTTTGGACAAGCCGATGCTGCTTGTATGGGGCGGAAAAGACCAGCGTTTTGACGATGAGACACTGAAACGCTGGGAGGCCATGCTTACCAACGCCGATGTAATCCGGCAGCCCAATATCGGCCACAACGTGCCCGAAGAACTGGGCCCTGATATGATCGCCCTGACCCGGGAATTCCTCCGGGACACCGGCATTCTTCATTTTGAAATTACCTGATCCACACCCGCACCCATCCCATATACCCGCGCGGCGTTTCCCTTTTGGGAACGCCGCGTGGTGGTTTTAAATCAATAATTAGCATCACTTAAAGGCGTTGGGCAGGGGCTTGTCCGCCAGAAATGTCCGCAGACGGGCCTTTTGTTCCTTTGTGAGGCGGATCTGGCCGCTGATGTTTTTTTCGTCCATATAGGTGCCGGCCCGGTCCCGCAAACCCCGGGCGGCCTGGGAATGATATACCCGCAAATACATCTCCCGGGCCTTGCTTTCCAGCCCCGCCAGCTTGAACAAATGCGCGGTGTAAAAAGCGGCGGAGGCGGGCACTGACCGGGGGACATCCTTTTTGCGCTCATTATATCGGTATAATCTTTGAAGGGCTTCGGGGCGCTGAAACAGCAGAATATCCTGCACCGCCGCCACGATATTCATGTAGCGCCGCTGGTATGCAAACTCCTGTAATGCTTTGTCTTTCTCCTTTGGCGGCATGAGCCGGAACGCCTGCTGCATGGCCTTGTCGGACTGCTGCAATTTGCCCGCCAAAAGCAGTTGCACGCCGTGGCTGAAATGCGCCGTGGCGTTATAAGGCACCAGCTTCACAAGAGAGTCCGCAATCTTTAAGCTGGCGGCGGGATTGTCTTCGTGGTTGTTGAAAATCGGGGCCAGGGTAAAGCGGATCAGGGTGTCGAAGGGCCCTTTTGCCTTCAGGGCTTTTTGCAGTAAAACCAGACCTTTGTGGCGTTCGCCCCGGGGCAGATCAAGCATCCACAGAACCACCTTGCCAAAGGTGCCAAGCCGGGCGGTAATGTAGTTGTAGGCTCCCATGGCAAAGAGCCCCGCTTGCAGGTTTGGTCGGTTTTTATGGAGCGTTTCAAAGGCTTTCATGGACTGCCGCGCATGGCTTCCGCCGTCGATGTAGCGGGATTGCGCCACCGACAGCATGGCCAGCCCGCCTTTGCACATGGCTTTGTAATACAGGGCGGCATGGGCGCGGCCCGGCAGTTTTGCAAGCTGCGGCACAATGCGTAAGCATGTGTCAAATTCGGTTCTTATGGCGGCGTCGGCGCTGGGGTTGCGGTCATCGCTGCCGGTCATAAAGGAGAGGGTCAGCAGCCGGAACCCCAGCCAGAAACGCCCCGAGGGCAGGTTTGGGCGGCGGGTGACTTCCGCCCGCAAATCCGGCAGCATTTCGTGGTGATCCCCGGCCCGGTAGCGGTTGAGGATGCGATACAGCTCCGATGAATGCAGGTATACGTCGTTGTCCACCGGGGCAAAAGGCGGCGTGGCAGGGCGCTGTTGGGCCGCCGCAGGCAAAGCCCACAGAAGCATCAAAACCCCCGCCATCAGCACACTCACCCGGGTTTTCATGGGTGTATGGTAGCAGAAGTGTCGAAGCGGTGCAAATGGGGGGGCTTGCCATATGTGGGCCAGTGAGTACAATGGGATGCACAGGTAATCCCGCGCATCAATATGATTTACAGGCTCAGCAAGGACAGGGAAACACGGACAGCCCTAAAGGATTATTATGGCTTTACATCACCCTAAGATAGCGTTTTGGGCCGTTCTGGGCATTTTGTTGATCGCCCCTGCAGGGGTTCATGCCGGGTACCAGGGACCAGAGTTGTTGGTGGATATCCCCATGGTGCCGCAAAGTGAATGGGACACCTTTGATCCTCACAGTTTTCCCCCTCCATGTGATAATAGCAGCAACATATGCTATCGATGGGATGAACGGAGTTTCACATATGGAAGTCAATTTTTTGTGTGGAAAGATACAGTATATTACCGGGATTCTGTAACCGGGAGAATACTTATGATTAAGGGAAGGGAGATACGATATGCCGAGGGGGATTCAGATTTACATTCAATGCGATGTTTTTATTTTGAGTTTTTAGGGGCTTCTTTGTATACGAATGAGCTTTTTATTAAGCGTGATTATGGTTCATGTTGTGGCGAAATAAATTTTGAAGATTACGCATTTTTGACCCCAGATTTACATCTGGCACGTATTTTGGACTATATTCCCCAAAACACCTGCAATAAGGGGGATGTACGTTTTTTTCAAGATCACTTTGAATGCGGTATGCAGGCCTATAGTTATGAAGGTGCTGACCTTGGCACAGGCTTTCTGGTTCAAAGGAAACCGTCAATGTTTCCAGTTCCGGAGGTTCCGGGCATTACTTCCTTGCGAAGATGGAGGAAGCTGAACATTGAACAGAATGGTCAGGCGAAGGGTGTATGGGTAGGGCATTCAAATATCTCTCTTGATGACGCAACTCTTGGGATACTGTCACCGTTTCGATTAGTTGCTTTTGATACCGAGGGGACGCTTTTAGAAGATACGAGTATACAGGTTGATCCCAAAAAGCTCGGCAGAGTGTATTCAACATCTGTTAGCCCGGGCATGGATTTTTCCGTTCTTTCAATAGTTGATGGAGCTTGCCCCCCCTATGTATTGGGGTATATCAATAAACCTACAAGATTATGTAATAAGGATAATTGCTGTGGTGGGCATTTTGAGCCAAGACAACTGCGAGTGTGGCGTTGGCGATGGGAGCCTCCAGGGGGAGTATCTCTGAAAAAGATTCAACCCGGGAAAATGCCAGTCCAAAAAGAAGTTCATTGGACTACCGGGGAGGAGTACAGTGACGAAGTTGATGAAATCCATAGAGTTGCCAAGCACGGTGGGAAGCCTTCTTCATTAAAGATTGCTAAGAGTGTCCTTAAATATGCCGATAAAATGGAAAAGCATGTTCCTACAATGGCACACCTTGAATCATTGCAGATGGTTGCGGATAAAGAAACCAATCCGGTGAAGAGACAGGAATTACTCAAAAGAATCGAAGAGGTAAAGGAAAAGCGGGCAGCGGCTAAAGGAATTAAGAAGGAAGTGGTTCCCAAAGCAGTCCAGCCGGAAGACTCCACTACGGAAGAAGACAGATACCTTCCGTGGCTTTACATTGCTGGCATCCTTGCCCTTCTGTCGGCCGTGATAGTATCGGTGATGGTGATCCGTCGTCGCAGCTAACCCCCTTCCCTTGACGCTGTGGGGTAAACATTGTAATGCATAGGGGTAGCGATTAGCGTATACAGCCGCAGGTTGATGCGCGGTGTAACATTTTATGATTGATGAGGATTTTCATGCAGCCCTATCTCGATTCCCTGCTGGCCGATCTGACGGCCATCCGCGACCGTGCGCCGCTGATTCACAACATCACCAACTTTGTGGTCATGAACCAGACCGCCAACGTGCTTTTGGCCGTGGGCGCAAGCCCGGTGATGGCCCATGCCGCCGAAGAAGTGGAAGACATGGTGGTTTACGCCGGAGCCCTGGTGCTGAACATGGGCACTCTGTGGCCGGAACTGGTGGACAGCATGGTGCTGGCAGGCAAAAAGGCCAATGCTTTGGGCGTGCCGGTGGTCTTTGATCCCGTGGGAGCCGGAGCCACCGCCCTGCGCACTAAGGCTGCCCGGCGGATCATGGACGAAGTGCAGATTTCCGTGCTGCGGGCCAACGCCGCCGAGGCCATGATCAGCGCCGGTGTGGAAGCGAAAATCAAAGGCGTGGACAGTTTGGAAGATGGCGAAAGCATTGGGGATATCGCCCGTGAAATCGCCGCGAAAAACAAGATGACCGTGGCGGTCACCGGGGCCACCGACGTGGTCACCGACGGCAGCCGGGTGTTTTTCTGCCGCAACGGCGACGCCATGATGGGCCGGGTCACCGGCACCGGCTGTTCCTCCACCTCCGTGGTGGGCGCTTTCTGCGCCGTACAAAAAGACTACTGGCAGGCGGCGGCGGAAGCCCTGGGCTATTACGCCATGTGCGGCCAGATTGCCGCCAACGGGGCCCCGGGCCCCGGAAGCTTTGAAATGGCCCTGCGGGACAAGCTCTACAACATCACCCGCAGCGACATGGAAGCCATTCTGGCGGTGGAAACCCCATGAAATCATTTGATGTTTCAGTGTATCTGGTCACGGACAACAGCCTGACGGCGGGCCGTGACATCTTTGATATTGTGGAGCTGGCCTGCGCCGCCGGGGTCACCCTGGTGCAGTACCGGGACAAGGCCAATGACCGGGCGGAGTTTGTTGCACGAGCCAAACGGGTGGTGGAGATTTGCCATCGCCACGGGGTTGTCTGCCTTATCAACGACCGGGCGGACACGGTGCAGGAATGCGGCGCCGACGGTCTGCACATCGGTCAGGACGACATGCCCATGACCGAGGCCCGGCGACTGGTGGGTAACGACGCCATCATCGGGGTGTCCATTGCGGCCTGGGATCAGGCGCAGCGGGCACAGGAAGATGGCGCTGATTATATCGCAACCAGCGGCGTGTTCCACACCGACACCAAAAAGGATCTTGCCGGGGTCTTTGGCCTTGAAGGCGTGCGGCGGTTTACCAAAGACATCACCGTGCCAACCGTGGCCATCGGCGGCATCAATGCGGACAACACGCCGGAGGTTATCGCCGCCGGGGTTGACGGCGTGGCAGTGGTGACGGCCATCACCATGGCAACGGATATTCCTGCGGCGGTGCAGGCATTGCGGGACGCCGTGGCCTGGGGGAAAGCGCAACGCTGATGCTGTGGTGGTTTGGTCTCGGTGCATGGGGTCTGGCCGGGGTTGCCGCCGTGGCTTTGGCCCGGGGTAACGGCTTTGGCCCGGGACGGTCGCTGCTGTGGGGTTTGCTTGGCCCTGCGGGATTTGCCCTGGCCTTTCGTGCCGCGTCAAAACTGCCCCGCTGTCCTTTGGATAACAGCAAGGTCCGCTGCCCGGACTGCAAAGAATGCGCCACCCCTGAGCCCCACACAAAAGACCGCACAACAGGTTGACCTCATCACCGGTTTTGTGAGATACTGATATTCGTATCTTGGAAGATTAACAGGAGTTTCGGATGTTTATCACCTTTGAGGGCATTGACGGCGCGGGCACTACTACCCACAGCCGCATGTTTTTCGACTGGCTGCAGGAACAGGGCTTTGAGGGCCTGCTGACCCGGGAACCCACCGACGGGCCCGTGGGAAAACTGCTGCGCTCCTTTTTGCGTCACGAAGGCGATGTGGAGCCGGACCCGGTGCTGATGACGTATCTGTTCGCCGCAGACCGCAAGCATCATCTGCAGGCGGACATGGAGCCGGTGCTGGACGCCGGGGGCGTGGTGATATGTGACCGTTATTTGCACTCCACCCTGGCCTATCAGTCGGTTGGTTTGCCCGCGGGCTGGGTTGAAACCGTGATGCAACCCCTGCGGATTCCCGACATTATCGTGTTTGTGGATCTGGACCCGGCAGAGGCCCTGCGGCGTATCGATGTGCGGGGCGAGGCCCGGGAATTGTTCGAGCGGGTTGATTTTTTACAGCGGGTTCGTGACAACTATCTGAATATTTTTGACGACAACGGGTCTTATCTTCTGGTCAGGGTGACCAATGACAAAGACCCTGCGGTGGTGCAGCAGCAGATACGCGACGCCTGCGCCCCGGCCATCAAGGCCTTTGCCAGCACCCTTTCCGGGGCCGGAGGAACAGCATGAAACACAGCATTATCGGTCGTATGGCAGCGGTAGCAATCCTGTGCGCGGCGCTTGTTTTGCCCGCAATATCCCATGCGGATTTTGTGGTCAAGGACGGCGGGCCGCTGAAGCACTTCGGCCTCAAGCACCTGAACCCCGCGCCGGACGCTCCGGTGTTTGTCCACACTGCCAACTATGTGGACGAAGACGCAGAGCAACCGGCCAAGCTGTTGATCATCAGCTTTTGGGCTTCCTGGTGCAAGCCCTGCAAAAAAGAATTGCCTCTTTTGCAGAAGTATTACGAGAAGTACAAAGACCAGGGCCTTATGGTTCTGGCGGTGAGCCTTGATAAAGATGATGATGGTATCGCTGGTGCCAGGGCCTTTGCCAAAGAAAAAGGTTTCAGCTTTCCGGTGCTGTCGGATTACCGGAATCTGGTGGCGCGGCAGTACTTTGACGAAAACGTAAATCTGCCGGCCATGCTGCAGATCGGCCCCGGTGGCTCTATCCTTAAAGCCCATAACGGCTATGAAGAAGGATTTGCCCAGGCCCTTGAAAAGGACATTCGCAAAGCCCTTGGTCTGCCGGACGCCGTAACGGCCCCAAAGGTTGAAAAGAAGAAGAAACGCAAAGGCAAAAAAGCAAAGCGCTCCGCCAAAAAGCGGCGCAGAGGTAAAAAGAAATAAGCGCGTCGGGTGACGCGGCAACCCATTGACCCTAAAGGAGAAGGCGCAATGAAATCCACGTTTCGATACATGCTGCTGACAGTGTTGGGCATAACCCTGCTGTGGGCTTCGGTGGCGGGTGCCGCGGATAAACCCAAGATGGTTATCAACGAATTGAAGGCCACCGGTGTTGACGCCAACTCCGTGGCGACGTTGGGTGAGGTGCTGTGCAGCCATGTGGCCAATGCTCACAAAGACTACAACGTCATGTGCAGCCAGGATGTGAAGGTGATTCTGCAAAGTCAGAACAACGCCGTGCTGTTGGGCGGCTGTGACGACGAAAAATGCCTTGCGGAAATGGGCAACATGCTCAAGGCGGAACTGGTGCTCACCGGCAGCATTGGCGCGGTGGGAGAAAAGCTGATCATCAACCTGACGTTGGTGGACGTCACCAAAGGCCTGACGTTGTCCCGGGGAAGCTGGACCGCCGATGACAAGGAAGACCTTATCAAGGGCGTTAAAAAGGCGGCGGACGTGCTGTGGAAGAACGTGCCCAAGCCCGCCAAGGCCGCTAAAAAGGCTGCCAAGCCCGCTAAAAAGTAAGTTACACCCTGCCATGGGCAGGTGAATTGTGAATACCGCACCCGTTTCCCTTTTTGGGAGACGGGTGTTTGTGTGTTCGGGTTTCTTGCGGCCACAGGGTCTTTGTGGTAAGAGAAGACGCAAAGGAGAACGTTATGAGCGATTGCACGCCCCGCCGGGCCATCTATGCCGGAAGTTTTGACCCCATCACCCTTGGGCACCTGGACGTTATCCGCCGGGGCGCCAAGCTCTTTGACGAGGTAGTGGTGGCCGTGGGGGAAAACAGCGCCAAGGGAAGCCTCTTTAGCCTGGAAGAGCGGCTGGAGATGATCCGGGAGACAATCGACCAGTGCCCCAACGTGAGCTGCGCAACCTTTTCCGGTCTGCTGATCCGTTTTGCCGAAGAGGAAAACGCCAGCGCCATTATCCGTGGTTTGCGGGCGGTAACAGACTTTGATTACGAGTTCCAGATCGGTCTTGCCAACATGGATATGAACCCGAAAATCGAGACCATCTTTCTGTTGACCAGCCCGGGCAATATTTTCATCAGTTCGAGTATTGTTAAGGAAATCGCCCGCTTCGGCGGCGATGTCTCATCTTATTTGCCTCCGGCGGCGCTGTCCCGCATCACCAAAAAGTTGGGTTGAGCAGGCAGTTTTTACGCCCTTTCCCTGTCTGGAAAGGTAACTTTTTTATTGTATTTACAGGGGGTTGCAGCGATTTTTTGCACCTCATTTTAATTGACAAATTGACCGCAATTCATATACTTTTTTTTCTGTGCCAATGGGCACACGGTTTCCTGATGTCTGCTTGCCTTTACGGCAGCAACCGGAATTCAACTCCTGGCTATGAAAGGAATTTACAGTGCAAGAGCTGGGTAGACACATTCTGGTTGAGCTCTACGGCTGTAGTCCCACGATCATCAACGATCTGGAAGCAGTACGCAGGCTCCTCATTGAGGGTGCCAGGAAAACCGGGGCGACCATTGTGGGAGAAGTATTTCATAAATTCTCTCCACAGGGCGTGTCCGGCACGGTGGTGATTGCAGAATCCCACCTTGCCATTCACACATGGCCGGAACTCGGCTACTGTGCCCTGGACCTCTACACCTGTGGTGACGAGGTAGATCCCTGGCAGGGATTCCATTTTCTGCGCGACGAATTGAAGGCAGAAAAGTACCATGCCCGCGAAATCGCCCGCGGAATTCATGATGAAAAGGAGATGGACGACGATCCCGAACTCGTCATCCGCTCTATAAGTACCGCGGCCTAAACCAGGCCGGAAACATATCTACATACATACCTGCCCATCCCCGGGGGAACACACTCAACATTCTCATTAAAGGAGAACGATTATGAACGGATGGCTGCCTGTCCCCGATTTTTACTTCTTTGCAGCAGGCTCCAGCGAAGGCTATACATCGCTGAATGCCTTTGACGGCTGTCTTATGAACGCAGGCATCGGCAACACCAATCTGGTGCGGTTGTCCAGTATTATTCCACCCAACTGCCGCGAGGGCGAGCCGGTGAAGCTTCCCTACGGTCATGCGGTGCCGGTGGCCTATGCCTTTATTTCCTCCCAGACACCCGGCGAGATTATCTCCGCAGCCGTGGCGGCGGCGATTCCCAAAGATCGCAGCCTGCCGGGTCTGATTATGGAATACTCCGCCCGGGGTCATAAAGAGGATATCGAGGGCATTGTCACCAACATGGCAAAGGAAGGCATGAAGATGCGGGGTTTTGAGGTCGATCATATCAAAGCTGCCAGTGTTGAGCATGTCGTGGAGCGGGTTGGCGGAGCCTTTGCTTCTGTGGTACTGTGGGACCATGCCCTGGTGAGGGGTTAACCTTTGAAAGCGGGAAGATATGATTATGACAAAACCATTGACGCCTGACGGATGGTTCATCGAGAACCATGAAGATATATATGCCCAGGGTTTCGCCGTAACAAAACACCTGCATCACGAGAAAACCCCCTTTCAGGTTCTGGACATCTACGACACCGCTGAACACGGTCGTCTGATGGTGCTGGACGGCTTTGTCATGCTCACCGACGCCCACGAGTTTCCCTATCACGAGATGCTGGTGCATGTACCCCTGCTGGTGCATCCGGAACCCAAACGGGTGTTGGTTATCGGCGGCGGCGATGGCGGTTGCATCCGGGCAATGCTGCGGCATCCCGTGGTGGAAAAAGCCACCATGTGCGAAATCGACGAAGCCGTTACCCGGGCATCCCAGACCTACTTCCCGTACCTGACGGAATGGATCGACACCGACAGCCGGGGTGAGGCCCGCTTTGCCGACGGCATCGCCTATATCAAGGAAAACCCCGGTACCTTCGACGTGATCGTGGTGGACTCCACAGATCCCATCGGCCCGGCCAAGGGGCTGTTTAACCGCAGCTTTTACAATGACGTCAAACAGGCGCTCAAGCCCGGCGGCATTGTGGCGGTGCAGGGTGAAAGCTACTGGTACTTTAAAGATGAAGTGGTGGAAATGCTGCAGGAACTGGGATCGGTGTTCGATCATATGCAGTATTACACCACGCAGGTGCCCTGTTATCCCGGCACGGTCTGGGGTTTGGGCATCGCCTCCATGACAGACTATGATTTCACCTGTCCCCACGACCCCAAACGGGCAGAGACCATTGCGGAAACCAGCAGCTATTATACCCCGGATATTCACCGGACAGCCTTTGTGCATCCCGCCTTTGCCCGGAAGATCATCGGAGGTCTGTTGAAATGACCCGCTTTATGGCCGCCGAGGCGGACCGCACAGCGCCGCTGCATATTCTGGGCCACGGCTTTGACGGCACCGTGAGTTTCCGGCCCGGCACGCGCTTTGGCCCCGATGCCATCCGTAGCGCCTCCTATGGTCTGGAAACCTACGATCCCCTGCTGAATCGTGATCTGGAAGATTACGACATCTGCGATCATGAAGACCCGGAATTGCCCATGGGCGATGCGAGAAGGGTGCTGAAGCTGGTAGAGGAACGCTGCCGCCGGGATCTGCCGGATCATGCGCGCCCGGTGTTTTTGGGCGGTGAGCATCTGCTGACCCTGCCCACCCTTCGATGGGTTGTTGACAACCACGGTGGGGACAAACTGTGGGTTGTGCAGTTCGATGCCCACGCCGATATGCGGGATGAATATCTGGGAAACCCCCTGAGCCATGCCACGGTAATGCGTCATGCCGCAGAGCTGGTGGGTTTTGATCATGTGCGGCAAATCGGTATTCGCAGCGGCACCCGGGAGGAGTGGGAGCTCATGCGCCGGAATAAAACGTTGGTGGACGCCCGGATTGAGGCGCTGCAACAACTACGCGAAACCATTGGCGACGATCCGGTGTATATCACCGTTGATCTGGACGTGCTTGATCCTTCAGTGCTGCCCGGCACCGGTACTCCGGAGCCAGGCGGGATTTCTTTTTCCCTGCTGCAAGAGCTGCTGCATTGTTTTGACGACGCAAATATTGTTGCCGCCGACGTGATGGAGCTGGCCCCGGGGCTGGATGCTTCAGGTGTATCCGATGTGGTGGCGGCAAAGGTGGTGCGTAGCCTGCTGTTAATGATGGCCGCCCGCTAAGCCTGTCCAATATATTCTTTAAACAGCAAACGCCCCGGCCAGTGACCGGGGCGTTTTTGTTGTGAAATAGTGTGGCTACATTTTTTCCGGGGCTTCAATACCCAAAAGGGCAAGGCCGTCACGGAGGATGCGGGCGGTGCCCTTTACCAGAGCCATGCGGCTGGCCCGAATGGCGGGGTCTTCATCAAGGAAGCGGTAGCCTTCGCTTTTGAAGAGTTCGTACACGCCGCCAAAGGCCTCGGTTATATCCAGCAGATAGCGGGAGATAAGGCTTGGTTCATAGTCTTCAGCCGCCCGGCGCACCACTTCCGGGAAGCGGGCCAGGGTGGCGATAAGAAAACGTTCCTGGGGCCTGGTGTAGTGGCTCGTGTCAAAGGCGGCGGTATCGCAGTCTTCCGCCTGCCGCAGCATGGACGCGCAGCGGGCATGGGAATACTGCACCTTGACGCCGGTATCGCCGTTCATGGCAAGCATCTGATCCCAGTCGAACACGATATTGTTGCTGCGGCGGTTGCTGAGGTCTGCAAAAATAATCGCGCCGCTGCCCACCTGCCGGGTGATGGTTTCCACTTCTTCATCCGTCAGCCCAAGGGCGTGGCGTTTGGCGTTTTCCTGAACCGAAGTGCGGACCTTTTCCATGGCCCGGGCCAGCACGTCCTCCAAAAAGATGACGTTGCCCGAGCGGGTGGAACCGGTGCTGACTTCGCCTGTGTCCGGGTCTTTGATGGAGAGCATGCCAAAAGGTACATGGTGCATGGTATCGGCCCAGTCGCAGCCCATGCGGCGCAGGGCCTCGGTAAGCTGCCGGAAGTACAGGGCCTGCTGGGAGCCCACCACATACAGGGAGCGGTCAAAACCGAAGCGTTCCTTGCGGTCCATGGCCGCGGCGATGTCCCGGGTGGCGTACAGGGTTGCGCCGTCTTTTTTCCGCAGCAGAATCGGCGGCAGTTCCAGATCGTCCAGGGGAATCACATAGGCGCCTTCGCTTTCGCAGGCACCGGCTTTTTCCGCAGCCAGTTTAAAGACCGACTCGGATTTGTCGTAGTACATGGACTCGCCATCGTAGTGGTCGAAGTCCACGCCCAACAGATCGTAAATACGTTTGAATTCGCTGATAGAGATATCCCGGAAGCGCTGCCACAACTCTTTTGCCTGCGGGTCGCCGTCTTCAAGTTTGACGAACCATGCCCGGGCCTGCTCTTCCAGATCAGGATTGTCCTTTGCCTCGCGGCTGAAGCGGACATAAATATCCAGCAGGTGTTTGATGCCTTCGCTGCTGAGGGCGTCGTCGTTGCCCCAGGTTAAAAAGGCGTGGATCAGTTTGCCCTGGGTGGTGCCCCAGTCGCCCAGATAATTGATGCGTTCCACCCGCCAGCCAAGGGCGGCGTAGATGTTGCCCAGTGCCTGGCCCAGCACCGTGGAGCGGATATGATGAAAGGCAATGGGTTTTGCAATATTGGGGCTGCTGTAGTCGATGGCCACGCATTTGTCTGCGCCGTCTTCGGTTCCCACAACGTCGCTGCCACCGGTCATCAGCAGGGGCAGCAGGCGCTCTGCCAGTTTGCCGTGATCAATGCCGATGTTCAGATAGGGGCCCATGGCCTTTGCGCTGACCACCTCGGGCAGGGCTTCCACCGCAGCGGCGGCGTCGGCGGCAATCTGCTGGGGAGCCTTGCGCAGAGCTTTGGCAAAGGGAAAACAGGGCAGGGAAATTTCGCCCCATTCGGGACGGTCCGGCACCTTGAAAAATCCCATGACCTCAGCGGCGGGGACAGAAAGGGTTTCGGCAACCGTGGCGGCGATCCGTTCTTTTATGTGCAGCATAGCAGGGTTCTCTTTACAGCATTTGGCCTAGCGGCACAGCCACTTGGCGGCGTTAATATGCATGTCGGCGTTGTCGCCGAAGTTCCATCCATCGTACAGGGTATCACCGGGGGCGCCGGTGCCGTCGTCGCCAGGGGAAGAATCGCCAAGCAGCACCACTTTGCCCACGCCATGGGAGCTCACCGCCAGATAGGGGCCCTTGAAGGTTTCGCCGTCAAGGTAAATCAGGCCTGTGACTTTTTGGGTGTCGTGGACCCGCATGGTTGTTCCGGCCCACATGCCCACGGAATACACGCCTTCGGTTACCGGGTGACTGCGGTCGATATCGGTGATGGGATCCATGGAAAAGCTGCGTTCAATGAAGCTGACACCGAAATATTTCGGCACAAATTCGTCTTCCGGATCATGCGGAGAGACGAGGTCGTCGCTGTTGTTCTGGAAGCCGTTGAAAATTTCCACGGCGTCCCAGCCATCGTTGTTGCGATCTGCGCCAACGTGGTCCGCAATGATAAACAGGCCGCCGCCTTCTTCCACAAAGCGCGCAATGGCTTCCTGCTCGCTGCGGGTAAAGGGTACGTTGGGTTCCGGGATAATGTACACGTCATGCTTTGAAAGCTCGCTGTAGGTGATGGGGCCGTCGTTTTCATCCTGACGGGAACTTTCGTCATTGCCCCATTCGTCCACCACCATTTGCAGATCTTCCAGGGCGTCGCCAAAGTCGGAGAACCCGCCGGAAATGGTCCAGTCGGCGTTGCTGGCGGTCTGTGCGTGGGCGTTGTCGAACAGTACTTTGCAGCCCACAATGGTGCCGGGGTCTGTGTCAACGGGATCGGGGTCCGTGTCGATGTCCGGGTCTGTATCAACATCGGGATCGCTGTCCACCGGGTCCGGGTCGCTGTCCACCACGTCGCCGTCGGTGTCCACAACATCGGGATCAGTGTCAACGCTGTCAGTGTCGCCGTCTTCCTGTGGCGGGCAGTCGGGCCGGGGTTCGCAGACGAGATCCGTGGCGTCATCGTTGCACTGCCAGGTGCCGTAGCAGCCGTAATAGGCTTCGCAGTCGCCGCCTAAAAGCGGGAAGCGCTGTTCGTTGCACCCTTCGGGAATCTCTGTTTCGGTTTCCGGTTCTGCGTCGGTTTCGGTGACGGTTTCTTCTGTCTCTACCAGGGTGTCGGCGCTGTCGCCGTCGGGAGAGGCGGGAGTGGTGTCATCGGTGCAGGCCGTTGCCCACAGCATGGCTGCGGTGCATAACATGATGAAAAATCGTTGGCTGGTCACGGCTACTCCTTTGTTTTATGGTTCCCCCTGGCATACTTTGTTTAGTATACCAGATTGCTCAGTCCTGTTCAAACAGGGCTTCCACAAAGGGTTGTGCCTCAAAGGGGCGCAGGTCTTCCACCGCCTCGCCGATACCGATGTAGCGGATGGGAAGTTTCATCTCGTCGCAGATTCCGATAATGACACCGCCTTTTGCGGTGCCGTCCAGCTTGGTAAGCACAAAGCCGGAAATATCAACGGTCTGGCCGAATTGCTTGGCCTGATTGATGGCGTTCTGTCCGGTGTTGGCATCCAGCACCAGCCAGGTTTCGTGGGGAGCATCGGGGATAAGTTTTTGTATAACCCGCACCACTTTTTTGAGCTCTTCCATAAGGTTGAACTTGGTGTGCAGGCGGCCTGCGGTGTCGGCGATCACAATGTCGGCACCTTTGGCCTGGGCTTTTTGAATGGCATTGTACACCACGCTGCCGGGGTCTGCGCCTTCTCCGCCGGAGACCACGTCGCACCCGGCGCGATCACCCCAGACCTGCAGCTGCTGAACTGCAGCGGCACGGAAGGTATCGGCGGCGGCAAGCACCACGGTTTTTCCGGCATCGGTGTACATTTTGGCAAGTTTGCCGATGGTGGTGGTTTTGCCAACGCCGTTAACGCCGGCAACCATCAGCACAAAAGGTTTGTGACCATCGATATCAAGGGCAGTAATTTCCATGGCAAGTTTCTGGGTCACTTCTTCCTTGAGCATGGAAATAATGGCGGAGGGATCAGCGAGTTCGTTTTTCTCTGCCCGGTCATAGACCTTTTCGATGAGGTCCGTTGCGGTGGACGCGCCGATATCCGCAGTGTAGAGAATTTCCTCGATGTCCTCAAGCAGGTCATCGCTCATTTCCTTTTTGCCCACAATGGCCCCAAAGAGTTTGGCCATAAATCCCTTACGGGTTTTACCAAGGCCTTCCTTAAGGGTTTTGCGTTTGGGCGCGGGTTTGGGTTTTTCTTTGGGAACCTCAACCACCACCGGTGCGGGTTCCGGTTCTGCCACGGGTTCGGGCACCGGCTCCGGTTTTGGCTCCGGCTTGACCACGGGCACTGGAACAGGTTCCGGCTCTGGTTCGGGTGCTGCAACAGGTTCGGGGACCGACTCGGGTGTGGGTTCCGGCGTAACCACGGGCTCCGGTTCCGGCTCTGGTTCGGGTGCTGCAGCAGGTTCAGGGACCGGCTTGGGTGTGGGTTCCGGCGTAACCACGGGCTCCGGTTCCGGCTCTGGTTCCGGCGCGGGCTCGGCTACGGGTTCCGGGGTCGGGGCTTCTTCGGGTATCTCTTCAGGCAGTTCCTCTGCGGCTTCGCCTTTGCGCAGCAGGGCGGCAATGACCACCACCAGCAGCAGCAGGGTGACGCCACCGGCAACACCGATGCGCGCACCGGGGCTCAGGCTGTCGAGAAAGGAATACAAAAAGGACAAATCGATGGATAACAGACTCTGGTGCAGCATGGCGTTAATTCTCTTTTTTGCGCTTAAGGTCTACGGAAACCAGTTTGGACACGCCGAGTTCCTGGGTGGTGACACCGTACAGAATATCTGCGGCCTGCATGGTTTTTTTGTTGTGGGTAATGATGATAAACTGACTGGTGTCCGACAGTTCCTTGACAAACTCCGCCACCCGGCCAACGTTGGCGTCATCCAAAGGCGCGTCAACCTCATCAAGAATACAGAAGGGCGTGGGTTTGATAAGGAATATGCCAAAGATCAGGCTGACGGCGGTCAGGGCTTTTTCGCCACCGGAAAGCAGGGTGATGCTTTGGGGCTTTTTACCCGGCGGGCGGGCAATGATGTCCACGCCGGTTTCCAGCAGGTTTTGGGGGTCCGTCATTTCCAGATGTGCCTTGCCGCCCATAAACAGACGGGGGAACACCTTTTGGAAACTCTCGTTGATTTCGTCAAAGGAGCTGCGGAACAATTCCCGGGTGGTCTTGTTGATGTGGTCGATGGTTTTCCGCAGATTCTCCACCGCCTCGTGCAGATCCTTTTGCTGGGATTCCAGAAAATCGTGTTCCTTGGCCACTTCGTCGAATTCGCCCAACGCCAGCAGGTTGACGGGTCCCAGGTTGTCGATCTTGCGTTTGCAGTCCGCAACCTGTTCCGCCGCGTCTTCCGGCAGTTCGTTGGCCGCCATGATGGCTTCGGCTTCTTCCTGAATATCCAGCTCCCAGCGGGTGTTGATATCTTCGATGAGATGTTCAAGCTCACCCCGGGTGCGCTCCAGTTTCAGCTCGGTTTCGTGGATCACCGTGGTGGTGTCTTCCAGCAGGGTTCGCACCTCGGCGGCCTCGGCGTGCAGGCGTTCCAGATGACTGCGGAACCCTTCCAGTTCGTCTTTTGAACGGGCCAGGGTTTCCTCGGTCTGGATACGGCGGCTTTCCAGCAGTTCCAGAGAGGTTTTGAGTTTTTCCGCCTCTTCCGTCAGGCCGCGGCTGCGGGAAAGCCCGTCTTTGTGTTCACTCTCAAGACGGTTCAGGCGGTCGGCGGTTTCCCGGCGTTCCCGGTCTACCCGGGTGTACTGGCTGTGGAAGCCGTCCAGCTTTTCCCGGGTCCGGGCAAGCTCGGTTTTGGCTTCCGTCACCTTTTGGCGGGCTTCTTCCCGCTGGTCGGTAAGGGTCAGATACTGTTCCTGATACACGTTCAGATCATCCTGCAGCCGCCGTTCCTTGTCCCGGAACTCCTGCCGCCGTTGCAGAACGTGATTTTTTTCCTTCTCGTTTTCGCCCATGTCATGGGCCAGGCGCTCCTGCTCCTTGCGCACAACCTTGAGGCGTTCCTCAATGCGGCTGGCCTCGTTGCGGGCAATGGAAACTTCCTTTTCCTTTTCAATGACCCGGATGCGGCCTTCCTGCTCTGCCTTGCGCAGTTCGCCAAGACGTTTCCGCACCGCTTCCACCGCTTCGCCCAAAGCATCGGCTTTTTCTTTAAGGTCGGCTTCCTTTGCGGCCAGGGTTTCCACTTCGCCTTCAAGCTCGTGAATACGCCGGGTGCGGCTTAGCAGGGCCTCGCCCACACCGGAAACAATACCGGCGCTCATGGCGCCTTCGGGCCACAGCACTTCACCGCCGGGGGTCACCAGGGTGCAACGTTCACCGGCGGCGCTGCGGGTCATCCAGAACTCAACACCGTCTTCAATGGAAGGGGTGACATACACGCCCTGCAAAAGCAGATTCACCGCCTGCCGGACGTTGGGCTTGCTTTGCACCACATCCGCCAGCCGGGTGACGCCTTCGGGCACCGCATCGCCGGAGGTGTTCAGGGAGTTTTGGGCCGCCAGATCCGTGGACATAAAGGTGCCTCTGCCGGATTCGCGGCTGCGCAAAATATCCACCGCAGCCTGTGCGCTGTGGGGTTTCTTTACCAACAGCCAGCCCATACGGTCGCCAAGCACCGAGGCCACGGCCCGTTCCAGTTCTTTGGGCGCTTCAATAAGGCTTGCCAACAGACCGGCGGCGTCGTCCCGGGGGAAATCCTCGTGTTCCGCAACATCCCGCACGCCATCGGGAGCGCCTTCCAGACGGGAGGCAAGATCCTGTAGCGACGCCAGGGTGGAGGCTGCCCGGGAGTGTACCGCCCGAACTTCGTTGAATTCGTGTTCGGTTTGCTGTTGCTGTTCCCGGGTTTGGGCCAGTTCTTTTTCAGCTTCGGCAACCGCCCGCTGTTCCCGGGTCATGCCGGTCCGCAGCACCTGAAGCTCTTCTTCAATTCGCTGGAGTTCCGCCATAAAGCTGTCCCGCTGGCCCTGCAATTCCTGTGCTTCACGGTCTTGCCGGTCGTGGCGCAGTTGCAGATCCTCCCGCAGGGTATCCAGATACCGGATGCGGTTCTCGGCTTCCACGCCGTCGCTGGCCAGTTTGAACAGAGTGTTTTTGGATTCGCTCATCGTGCGTTCGATGCCGCTGACCTGCGCTTCGATCTCCTTGCCCCGGTGCTCCTGCATGGATAATCCCTGCAGCATGTTCCGGTGCTCGTCCTCCACCTGTTCCCGCAGTTCCCGCAGGGCATCGGTTTCGTTTTCCAGTTCGTTGAGCCGCACCGCCAGGCTGTTGCGTTCCTCTTCCAGGGTGTTGCCCCGGTTGCGCAGGCGGTCGGCTTCCGCAAGATTATATTCGATCTGCTTGTCCGTGAGTTTGCCTTCGCTTTCGATGCGATGGAACTGGGACTGCAGACTGCGGAGCATTTCGTCTTTTTCCGCGGATTGCTGCTCGGTTTTGATGCGCTGGCTTTCCAGACTTGCAAGACGGGTTTGCTGGGCAAGGCGGCGTTCCTGACCGCTACGCAGCGCCAGGGTTGCCCCGGCCTCTGCGGCCCGCATGTCCTTTAAGCGGTGGCTGGCCAGAGCCAGTTCCACGTTGCGCAACTGCTCCCGCAGGTTCTGATAGCGCCGGGCACGCTGGGCCTGCCGGTCCAAAGAGCGGCGGCGGCGACCCAGTTCTTCCACCCGGTCAGACACCCGCAGCAGGTTTTGTCCGGTGCGTTCCAGCTTCAGTTCCGCTTCACGGCGGCGAAGGCGATAGCGGGTGATGCCCGCTGCTTCTTCGATGATGCCCCGGCGTTCTTCGGGCCGGGCGGCAACAATGGCGCCGATCATGCCCTGTTCGATGATGGAGTACGCGCCCTTGCCCACACCGGTGCCCAAAAAGATATCGGTGATATCCTTGAGCCGGGCCTTGCTCCGGTTAACCATGTAGCCGCTTTCACCGCTGCGAAAGAGCTTACGGGTGACGCTGATTTCATCGTAGCGGGCAAAATCCGAAGGCGCGCTTTTGTCCCGGTTGTCGAATACCAGGGTTACCTCCGCCATGGGGGAGGGTGGACGCTTTTCGCTGCCGGAAAAGATGACATCTTCCATGCGCTTGCCGCGCAGGGATTTGCTGCTTTGCTCGCCCATGGCCCACTTGATGGAGTCCACGATGTTGGACTTGCCACAGCCGTTGGGCCCCACAATGGCCACCACGGGCCGGTCTATTTCAAGTTGCTGCTTGTCTGCAAAGGATTTAAAGCCTACAAGCTCAATCGACTTTATCCGCATGGGGTTCCAGATTCTTATCTTCTACAATGGTTTGCGCAATGATGTCGCCCAGACGGGCTCCGGCCTCGTCATGAAAGGCCAGATAGGTTTCCACCAGCACCACCAGCAAACCCAGGGTCAGAAACATTATCCATCCCACTACCGGCAGCACCAGCAGCGCCGCAGGAAACACAACCGTCAGGTTGCGCATGATGGACTCCTTAAAACCTATGGGACGAAGTCCCTCCTTACATAATACGCGAAGCCGGATTAACCGTTTGCCAACCGATTGTCCCTGCCAGAATCCGTCGCCAATGGCCAGGTACAGCAGCCCCATGGCGGCTCCTACTTTGCCCAGCAGGTGCACCGCTGCGGCAAAGAGCAGCAGGTCGATGGACTTGGCAATGGCCCGGTGCAGGATATCCGGCTTGGGCAGAGAGGATGGCCGGGTCGTATCCCCGTCATCGTTGCGACGGGTGATGCCGGTGCGGCGGTCTCCGTTGCGGCGTTCGCCATTGTCGCGTTGTTCCGTTTTTTTCGGGCTGTCTGATGCGGTATTCTCTGCGGCGTCTTTCTGCGGCTCCGACGTGACGGCCGGTTTTGCTTTTTTGTCAGACATGGTCAGCCTCGGTTTCCAATGCTTCCCGAATGAATGTTACAAAGGCCATGGTGGGTCGCCGTGATCCCTCCCGCACCACAAAATGAATGCCGTCAAAAAACCAGCCTTCGCCGGTCCAGTGATTCAGGCATTCCTCCAGTGATTCTTCGGTCACGATGGTCAGCTCAACCACCTTGTATTTCGTGTTCTGCATGGCCTCTCTATTAATGAATGGGTTGCATTCCGTGATACGCCATATTTCGAATAGAGTACCCTAGCACTCAGATGTCCGATAGGCAAGTATTTCTCGGCGGGATAAGTTGCTAATAATATATAATGCGGCAGTGATATGGTGCGGATGAATCGCTAGTGTTTCCGCCATCGTAAAAGAGAGCGCACAAAGTTGCGTCGGGGCAACTGGTCAAAGGCGATGCGTCCTATGGATGTGGTCACCGGCCGTAGTTCGTCAAAGCCGTACAGCCGCACATAGTTGGGCCACAGGCCGTCACAGTATTGTTGCCATACACAGCGGGCGCAGGCGGGGCCCTGTACCTTATAGCCGGTTTCGATTACGTCGCCGGAGGTCACCTTGTACAGCAGATCAACATGGCGCTCGGCCTTTCGCATGAAGCAGGGGGGCACGCCGCACATGTCCGGCATAAAGCTGCGCATGCCCAGGCTGTTGGCAGTGTCCAAAGCGGCGATGATAAAGGGTGCGCCAAGGCTGTAAGGAAAGCACAGTTCCCGGCTGTTTTGCCAGGCCTGTTCGTAGGGGGCCATCACCGACATGCTGATATGAGGGGCGTTGCCAAAGCGATGGGCAATGAATCGCATCATGGAGTTCAGATGCTCCAGATTCGGACGGCTGGCCACCACGTTGATAATCACCCGGATGTCGTTTGTCAGAAGGTTATGAATGCCTTCAACGGTTTTATGAAACGTGCCCGGTGCGCCGGTGAGAAAGTCCGATAGTTCTGCGCTGTCGCCGTGCAGGGACACAAAGGCGCGGTCAAGCCCGGTGTGCCGCAGGGCTGCTGCCCGGTCGGGCTGAGCCAGGGCCACAGCGTTGGTTTCAAGAAACACCCGGTAGCCTTTTGTGGCGATACGATTAATAATTTCAGGCAGTTGAGGGTTTAGGGTGGGCTCGCCGCCGGAAAGCTCCACCACGCCGCCGGGCTCGGGGGGAGCTTCCAGAAGCTGAGCAATGGCCTGGTCCGGGCTCAGGTCGCCCTGGCATTCGGTGGCCATATTGACGTTGCAAAAACGGCAGCGCTGGTTGCAGCGTCCGGTGACGCGGATGAGGGTCATGGGGTAATCCTTATGCATACATCCTGAAAGACGCCGCAGTGTAGCACAACTGTTGGGCTTTATGCAATCCGGCGGATTAAAATATCCGGGGCCGGGAACCCCGGGGAAAAACACTAAAACTTGCGTATTGGAGCCTCATGGGCATACTATTATAGAAGCATGCCAAAAGCGCATGCCCACGGAGGATACCATGAGCGACAAACTGACGCCGCTGGACATACAGAACAAAGAGTTCAAACGCCGCATGAAAGGCTATGACGCCGCAGATGTGGACGCCTTTATGCTGCAGGTGCGGGAAACCCTGGAAACCCTGTACCGGGACAACGAATCCATGGAGCAGGACAACCGGAACCTGCGGGACCGCCTGTCGGATTTCGAGCGGCTGGAAGTAACCCTGCGGGATACCCTGACCACGGCCCAGAAGGTCAGCGACAGCATCCGTGACAACGCCCAAAAGGAAGCCGACGCCATTGTGGCTCAGGCGGAAATGGAAGGCGAACGCCGTCTGCGGTCTTTGGATCAGCGAAAAGTGGAGCTCATTGCCCAGATCCACGAACTCAAGCGTGAGCGGGTCCAGTTTGAAACCCGACTCAAATCTCTGATCGAGGTGCATCAGCGTCTGCTGGAAGCCTTTGCCGAGGAAGAGGAACGGATCGACAAGGTTGAGGAAACCCTCAGCTTTTCCGCGCCAACGGAACGCGCCAGCGGGGAGTGAGGTCCGTGGCCGCGCTTCCGGCATATCTCAGGACAGGCAAAGGGGGACTGGAACTGCTGGTGCATGTGCAGCCCGGGGCAAAACGCAGTGAAATCGCCGGAGTGCATGGGGACCGCCTGAAAATTCGTTTGCAGGCCCCGCCGGTGGAGGGCAAGGCCAACAAGGCTCTGACCGCTTTTGTGGCAAAACTGCTGGGGCTGCCAAAACGCAGGGTGTCCCTTGCCGCCGGAGAAAAAAGCCGGGATAAAACCCTGCTGCTGGCAGATGTCGATCACGCCGCACTGTCGGCGCAATTACAGTCACTGGCCGGATAATCCATATATATTCATGAGGGTACGTATCAATCGCGTGTCCGGGTGTCATACGCGTTCATGGGGAGAGTGTTTGAATTTCGGGCATATTTAAAAAGAAAACAGCTGGCGCCAGGTATGCCACTTGGGGGGGGGACGGTGGGATTCAAAAGGATCGGCGCCAGCCACTATAAAGTGTATTAGAGCAGCGAGATTAAAGTCAAGAATTCGCGGTTATCGCAGGGGGACTTTTGCCTAAGTCCGTTACAATGAATCATTTTGAGAAAACGAAGAACCTGTGTGCAGATGCCGGACAGTGTCCGGACTGCATGAGTGGTGTGTCACGGATTGTCACTTTTTGGCGTTCAAAGGGTGACAAAGCAATAAGAATCGCGTATAACATTATGCAAACATTTCCCAAGGAGTGAAGCCATGAAAAAATGTTGTACTCTTATTTTTCTGCTGACACTTGCCATGATGCTGTCATTGAGCATTTCTGTGACCGGCTGTGATGAAGACAGCGACCCTGCAGTGGATGGCGATACCGATGTGGACGTGGATCCCAATCCGCTGCCCTTTGCCCCCGCAGGCCCGGAAGCCGCCCCGAACCCCATGGAGATGGGTCCCTTCCCCGTTGGCGTAAAGACCATTGACTTTGTTGATGACAGCCGCATTTATCCCAACAAACTGGCTGAAGAATACAGCGCATGGGAAGGCAAGCCCCGCACCCTGCGTACGGAAATATGGTACCCCGCCACCCAG
>Ga0070729_10001505_pt1 | contig 35203 bp, 33 predicted proteins | sample tdDd472_FD_66725 | JGI IMG/M metagenome (GOLD analysis project Ga0070729, IMG submission 66725) | Marine sediment microbial communities from the Atlantic coast under amendment with organic carbon and nitrate - tdDd47.2 | ecosystem: Environmental > Aquatic > Marine > Coastal > Sediment | place...
CGTCAGTTGATCAGTAATGATTTGGCGGAATGCTTTAAAGACGTTGATGTCATCATGGGTCCGACCACACCGACACCGGCATTCAAGATTGGCGAGAAAGTCGACGACCCGGTGCAGATGTACTTAAACGACATCTACACAATTGCTGCCAACCTCGCAGGCCTGCCTGCTGCTTCTATTCCTTGCGGCATGTCGCAAGGGTTGCCGGTCGGGTTGCAGCTGATTGGCCCGCAGTTTGCTGAAGGCTCGATCCTGAATTTTGCGCATCAGTTCCAGCGAGCCACCGATTGGCATACGCAGACTCCGGAAGTTTATGGAGGTGCGTCATGAGTTGGGAAGTCGTAATCGGACTTGAGATCCACTGCCAGCTGGCCACCAAGTCGAAGATTTTCTCGGGCGCTTCAACGGCTTTCGGCGCTGACCCGAACACGCAGGCGTGTCTTGTGGATCTCGGTTACCCGGGCGTATTGCCGGTGCTGAACAAAGATGCTGTGGCGATGGCCGTGAAATTCGGTTTGGCTGTGGATGCCGAAATCACCCGCCGCAGCGTGTTTGCCCGCAAGAACTATTTCTATCCGGACCTGCCGAAGGGTTATCAGATTTCGCAGTTTGAGCTGCCGATTGTTGGTACCGGGCACCTGACCATTCGTCTGGAAGACGGCACCGAGAAGGAAATCGGTGTGACCCGTGCGCATCTGGAAGAAGATGCCGGTAAGTCGCTGCATGAAAACTTTACTGACCGCACCGGTATCGATTTGAACCGCGCCGGTACGCCGTTGCTCGAGATTGTGTCCGAGCCGGATATGCGCAGCGCCGAAGAGGCGGTTGCCTACATGAAGAAGATTCACCAGATCGTGCGTTATCTGGGTATCTCCGACGGCAACATGCAGGAAGGTTCCTTCCGTTGTGATGCCAACGTGTCGGTTCGTCCGTATGGTCAGGAAGAGTTCGGTACCCGTACCGAGCTGAAGAACATCAACTCGTTCCGCTTCGTTGAAAAGGCAATCAACTTTGAGGTTGAGCGCCAGATTGATCTGCTGGAAGACGGTGGTGAAGTGGTGCAGGAAACCCGCCTGTACGATCCGGACAAAGATGAAACCCGTTCGATGCGTTCTAAGGAAGAGGCGAACGACTACCGCTACTTCCCTGACCCGGATTTGCTGCCGGTTGTTATCGACGAAGACTACATTGAAGCCATTCGTGGTGATTTGCCGGAGTTGCCTGAAGCCAAAGCAGATCGTTTTGCTGCTGACTATGGTCTGAAGCCGGTGCAGGTGGAGAGCCTGGTCGGTGATGTCGATGCGGCTGATTACTTTGAAGCTGTTGTGGCCGGCGGCGCTGATGCGCGTCAGGCTGCCAACTATCTGCTGGGTGATCTGACCGGGGCGCTGAATAACGACGGCATCGAAATGGCTGACAGCAAGGTGTCGGCTGAGCAGTTGGCTGGTCTGATTAAGCGCGTCATGGACAACACCATCTCCGGCAAGATTGCGAAGGATGTGTTCGCGGCGATGTGGGCCGGCGAAGGTGATGCGGATGCCATTATCGAAGCTAAAGGCCTGAAGCAGATTACTGATACCGGCGCGATTGAAGCGGCGGTCGACAAGGTGATCGCCGATAACCCGTCGCAGGTTGAAGAGTTCCGTGGCGGTAAAGAAAAAGTGCTTGGCTTCTTTGTGGGTCAGGTGATGAAGGCCACTCAGGGTAAAGCGAATCCGGGTCAGGTCAATCAGTTGCTGCGCGATAAACTGAAAGGTTAAGGGTCAAGGGTTAAGTATGTCTGTCGGTAAAGATACGCTGCGCCGGTTTATTTTTGAGGGTGAAGACATTCTCGGGAGTGTCGTGCGTCTCGATGACGTCTGGCAGGAACTGCGCAAGGCCGACAACTATCCGGCAGAGATTCACGACATTGTCGGCGAGTCTGCGGCGGCAGCTGCATTGCTCGGCCGCAGTCTGAAGTTTGACGGACGTCTGACCTTTCAGGTCCAGGGCGGTGACCCGGTGCATCTGCTGGTAATGCAGACTGATCACGAATTAAACCTTCGCGGTCTGGCCCGCTGGAGTGAACAGGCGTTTAACGACGCTGCAGACAAGTCGTTTGCGTCACTAACCAATGGCGGTCAGTTTTCGATCACTGTTGAAGCTGCAGATAACCCCGAGCGCTACCAGAGCATCGTACCGTTGACTGAAAACAGTCTGGACGGCTGCCTGCAGCACTACTACGAACAATCGGTGCAGTTGCCCACCATTATTTTGCTGGCCGCGAATGCTGAGCGTGCCGCCGGGCTGATGTTGCAGGCGATGCCTGAGCGTAAAGCCGGTTCCGGCCGCTGGCAGCAGCTCACAGAAGAGCTGGCGGGCATGGACGTGCTGAAGATGGCAGGCCTTGAGGATTCGGTTCTCCTCAGCACGCTGTTCCCCGAAGATGATATTCGTCTGTTCGATGCGGAGCCGGTCGCGTTTCGCTGTGACTGCTCTATGCAGAAGATCGAGAATGTCCTGCGCATGTTCGGCAACGAAGAGCTGGAGAATCTGCTCGCCGAGCCCGGTGCGGTGGAGGTGCGCTGCGAGTTCTGCAACGAACTGTATGAAGTGCAGCCCGAGCGTATCCGTGAACTGATCGCCGAGTCCGGCGATGCTGCAGGCAAGCCGCTGCATTAAAGTTCGTTTTCGTCGGCGAAAGCCCATACAAAAAGTAGCTAAATTAGCTGATCTGCCAAAAAACCCCGCTTTTGCGGGGTTTTTCATTTGTGCGCTGTTTATCTGCATGATCGGCGGAGATAACGGGTTTTCGCGCCAACGTCCGTTCGGCCTGTTGGCCTGCGATGATCTTTGCCAATTGTGGATTTGACAAATATAAAGATATCTTTATATTTGGCTTTCCGATGTCAATGGTAACCACATTGCAGGCGTTGAAAGCCGCAGCCGAGGAAACCCGGCTGCGGCTTCTCACGTTGCTGGAAGGTGGCGAGGCATCTGTCGGTGAATTAGTTGTTGTGCTTCAGCAGAGTCAGCCGCGGGTGTCGCGTCATTTGAAGCTGCTGGTGGAAGCAGGCCTGGTCGAGAACTTCCGCGACCGGCATCACGTGTACTACCGCCTGGCATCAAACCCAGAGTTGCGTCCGTTTCTGAACGAGGTGCTTGCGGGCATGCATGGTGATGTGCGGGTCGATGAGGATCAGCAGAGACTCGCCGAAGTCAGGCAGGCTCGCGAGAAGGATGCTTACCGGCGTATTGATCCTCGTCAGGCAAGTGTTGAAGCCTTCCGCCCGCGTGCGGAAGAAGCCGATATTTTTACCGCGCTTGATGATGCGCTCGAAGCAACCGACATCGGCGACTTGCTGAACGTGAAAGCAGCGAAAGGCAATCTGCTGATGCATCTCGCACTACGCTCCGCTTCGGCAACCGGTGTTGACCGTTCGCAGGCGATGCGCTTGCTGGCCAGAACCAAAGTGCAGGAGGCCGGTCTTGCCAAATGCACGTTGCGGAATGTTGATGGCGCGACATTGCCATTCGCAAAAGACAGTTTTGACACGGTGCTTCTGAACGAAGCGCTGAGTCGTGAAGGAAATAAAAGTGAAGCGCTGGCGGAAGCCGCCCGGGTGCTGCGCAGAGATGGACGCTTGCTGATTCTCGACTGGATTCAGCCCGTCAGTCTGCGCAACACCGGTGAAGTTAAGCAAAGTGGCGGGTTGGCGGAAAACCAGCTGCGTACATTGCTTGCGGAGCAAGGGTTGGTGGTCAGTCAGCGTGAATGGTTGCCGGGTAAATCTCCGGACTACGCGTTATTTACTGTTGTGTCGCAGGCGGCACAGCAGGTTTCTGTTGGATAGTTGTTATGAGTGATATTCAGGTTTCGTTTGAATTCTTCCCGCCAAAAAACGAAGAGGCGGAGGAGAAGTTATGGAACACCGTTAAACGATTGGAGCCTTTAAAGCCGCGTTTCGTCTCTGTGACCTATGGCGCCGACGGTTCCACCCGCGACCGTACGCACCGCATTGTGCAGCGGATCCAGAATGAAACTTCTCTGACCGGCGCACCGCACCTGACTTGTGTGGGTGCGACCAAGGAGGAAATCCTGGAGATTGCACAGGGCTATTACGATGAAGGCATCAATCACATTGTGGCGCTGCGTGGCGATCCGCCGCAGGGTGAGGATACTTACACCCCGCACCCGGGAGGTTTTGCCTACGCAAACGATCTCGTTGAAGGTCTGATGGGAATCGCCGATTTCGATTTATCGGTTGCGGCTTACCCGGAAGTGCATCCTGAAGCGCCCGGCGCCGACTTCGATCTCGATGTACTGAAAAAGAAACTGGATGCCGGAGCCAAGCGCGCAATCACGCAATTTTTCTTTGATACCGAAGTGTTCCTGCGTTTCCGCGATGCGGCTGCAGCCAAAGGTATTGATGCGCCTTTGGTGCCGGGCATCCTGCCGATTACCAATTTCAAGAGCCTGAAGGGATTTGCGGGCCGTTGTGGCGCGGCTGTGCCTGACTGGCTCGGTCAGCGTTTTGAAGGTCTGGATGACGATCCGGAAACCCGTCAGATGATTGCCGCCAACGTCGCGATTGAGCAAGCACAGCTGCTGCAGAAAGAAGGCGTTAACGATTTTCATTTCTACACACTCAACCGTGCCGAGTTGAGCTACGCCATCTGCTACGCGCTGGGCGTGCGGCCCGAAGAATAGACCGGAAGAACAGGCCGTTCAAAACGGTCCTGAAGAGTTAGAAACATGGATACACAGGTAAAGAACAGCACCCTCCTGCAGGAACTCCTGAAAGAGCGCATCGTTATTCTCGATGGTGCCATGGGTACGATGATCCAGGCCTACAAGCTGGATGAAGCGGCCTATCGCGGCGAGCGTTTTGCTGACTGGGGTCAGGAAGTGAAGGGTAATAATGACCTGCTCACGCTGACGCAGCCCGAGATCATTAAAGCAATCCACCGTCAGTTTCTTGAGGCCGGCGCCGACATCATCGAAACCAACACCTTTAACTCGAACCTGCCGTCGATGGCCGATTACGGCATGGAAGAGCTGTGTGCCGAGCTGAACGAGACGGGTGCCCGTCTGGCGCGTGAGGTGGCGGACGAAGTGGCAGCAGAGACCGGTCAGCCGCGTTTCGTGGCGGGCGTTATAGGCCCGACCAACCGTACCTGCTCTCTGTCACCGGATGTAAACGATCCGGGTTTCCGCAACATCTCCTTTGACGAACTGCGTGACACCTACGGTGAAGCTGCGCGTCATCTGCTTAAAGGCGGCGCGGATTTCATCATGGTCGAAACAGTCTTCGACACGTTGAATGCAAAAGCAGCGCTGTACGCGATTGAGCAGTTGGGCGACGAGCTGGGTCAGAAAATCCCCGTCATGATCTCCGGCACGATTACTGACGCATCCGGTCGTACCTTGTCCGGTCAGACCAGTGAGGCATTCTGGAATTCGCTGCGCCATGTGAATCCTTTTGCAATCGGCCTCAACTGCGCGCTGGGTGCGGAAGATTTGCGTCCCTACGTCACGGCGCTCAGCAACGTGGCTGATACCTGCGTCAGTGTGCACCCGAACGCGGGTCTGCCGAATGAGTTCGGTGAATACGATGACACCCCGGAGCACATGGCTTCGGTGCTGGAGAGCTTCGCCAAAGAAGGTCTCCTGAATATTGTAGGTGGTTGCTGCGGCACCCGTCCTGATCACATCACCGCCATTCGTGAGGCAGTGTCGCGGCATCAGACGCGCACCATCCCCGAGTTGAAGCCGGCGTTGCGTCTGAGTGGCCTCGAGCCGCTCGATATTGATGAGAACTCGCTGTTCACCAACGTCGGCGAGCGTACCAACGTGACCGGTTCGGCCGTGTTCCGCCGTCTGATTGCGGCAGACGATTACGATCAGGCGCTGAAGGTGGCGCAGCAGCAGGTCGACAACGGTGCGCAGATTGTCGATATCAACATGGACGAGGGGATGCTCGACTCCGTTGCCGCGATGGAGCGCTTCCTGAAGCTGATCGCGGCCGAACCTGATATTGCGCGCGTGCCGATGATGGTCGACTCATCCCGCTGGGACGTTATCGAGACCGGACTGAAGAATATTCAGGGCAAGCCGGTGGTGAACTCAATCTCGCTGAAAGAAGGTGAAGAACAGTTCCTCGAGCAGGCACATAAAGTGAAGCGTTACGGTGCAGCTGTCATCGTGATGGGTTTCGACGAGCACGGTCAGGCTGAAACGGTTGAGCATCGCCTTGAGATTGCCGGTCGTGCCTACAAGTTGCTTACTGAAGAAGTGGGTTTCGAACCGGCGGACATTATTTTTGACCCGAATGTGTTCGCTGTAGCTACTGGCATTGAAGAACACAACGAATACGGTATTGCCTTTATCGAGGCCTGTCGCCGGATTCGCGAAAAGTTCCCGCATTGCTCTATCTCCGGCGGCATCAGCAATGTTTCGTTCTCGTTCCGTGGCAACAACCCGGTGCGTGAAGCGATGCATTCGGTGTTCCTGTTTCATGCCATTGAGGCCGGTCTGAATATGGGCATTGTTAACGCCGGTCAGTTGGCGTTGTACGACGACATTCCCGTTGAGTTGCGGGATGCGGTTGAAGACGTGATCCTCAATCGTCGTCCCGATGCGACAGAAAGGTTGCTCGACATCGCCGGCAACTACCGCGACTCGGGTGAGGTCGAAGAAGAGGAAGTGGCCGAGTGGCGTGAAGGCACTCCTGCCGAGCGTCTGAGCTATGCGCTCGTCAACGGCATTGATGAGTTCATTGTCGAAGATACCGAGGCTGCGCGCCTCGAAGCCGACAAACCTCTGTCTGTCATTGAAGGCCCGCTGATGGATGGCATGAACGTGGTCGGTGACCGCTTTGGTGCCGGCAAGATGTTCCTGCCACAGGTGGTGAAGTCGGCCCGTGTGATGAAGAAAGCTGTCGCACACCTGGTGCCGTTCATTGAAGCGGGGCAGGACGGTGATGCTAAGAAAGCCGGCAAAATCGTCATGGCTACCGTGAAAGGTGATGTGCACGACATCGGCAAGAATATTGTCGGCGTGGTTCTGCAGTGTAATAACTTCGAGGTGGTCGACCTCGGCGTGATGGTGCCTTGCGAGCGCATCCTCGAAACCGCGCGTCGCGAGAATGCCGACATGATCGGTTTGTCCGGTCTGATTACGCCGTCGCTTGATGAGATGGTTTACGTTGGTCGTGAGATGAAGCGACTGGGTCTGGAAATCCCGTTGCTGATCGGTGGTGCCACCACCAGTCCGGCGCATACCGCTGTGAAAATCGATCCCGAATACGACGGCGCTGTGGTCTATGTTAAAGATGCTTCGCGCTCAGTGGGCGTGGCGCAGAAACTTATCAGTGCGGACGAACGCGTTACCTATATTGAAGAAGTGAAGGCCGATGCTGAGAAGCGTCGCGAACGTCATGCCGGCAAGTCCCGCACTGCGCCGCAGTTGAGTCTTGAAGAAGCGCGGGCAAACAAAGCCCCCGTCGACTGGGAGGGCTATGAGCCGCCGAAACCGTCGTTCACCGGTGTGAAGGTGATCGACGATATTCCTCTGGCGGAGTTGCTTCCGTATTTCGACTGGATGCCGTTCTTCAACGCCTGGGAGTTCCATGGCAAGTTCCCTGCCATTCTGGAAGACGATGTGGTCGGCGAGGCGGCCAGCAGCTTGTATCAGGACGCGCAGGCGATGCTTGAGAAGATTATCGCAGAGGGCTGGCTTAAAGCCCGCGGCGTTATTGGCTTCTTTCCTGCGTCGTCTCTCGGCGATGACATCCGTGTCTACAAGGATGAAAGCCGCAGTGATGCGTTGATGGATCTGCATCACCTGCGTCAACAAAAGGGTAAAGCAGCCGGGCAGGCGCATTTGTGTCTGGCGGACTTTGTGGCGCCCGAGGGCGGGGCGGAAGATTACATCGGTGGTTTTGCAGTTACTGCGGGTATCGGTGTTGATGAGCATGTACGTCGCTTTGAAGCAGACCACGATGACTACAGCGCGATTCTTCTTAAGGCGCTGGCAGACCGGTTTGCCGAAGCCTGTGCCGAGTATATGCACGCTAAAGTGCGTAAAGAGCATTGGGGTTACGCTGCCGATGAAAGCCTCGACAACGAACAGTTGATTGCCGAGGAGTACAAAGGCATCCGGCCGGCGCCGGGTTACCCCGCATGTCCCGATCACACCGAGAAGGGTCTCTTGTGGGAGTTGCTGGACGTTGAAAACAATACCGGGATTGAGCTGACCGATTCGTTTGCGATGTACCCGACTGCAGCCGTCAGTGGCTTCTATTATTCGCATCCCGATTCACAGTATTTCGCTGTGGGTAAAGTCGGTCGCGACCAGATAGAGGATTACGCGAGGCGCAAAGGTGTTACCGTGGCTGAGGCCGAGCGGTGGTTGACCGCCAACTTGGGCTATTCCTCTGCAGCTGCCTGACCGGGTCTCATATCTATGAATTTCAATAAGTTTTTCGTTCCTTTATTGCTGATTCTTCTGGCTTTGTCTGTCTACGTCGGTATCAAGGCCATGCAGGAAACCCCGGTTCAGTCAGGTGCGGGTAGCCAACAATTCGCTCCCGGTGGTGAGGGTGCCCCCGGACCCTGATGAGGTATGCCTTGCTGGCATGGTCTGAAAACTGATCGCTCCGGTATACTCGCAGCGATATGTCTAAGCCTTTCAGCTTCTTCTGTCTGCCTTTCGTAAGCGCCCCAAGGGCGTTCTTACTGTCGCTGCTCGTTCTGTTAACTGCACCGGCTTTCGCCGATGCGATCATGAGTACGCAGGCGATGAAGGCAGCAACCATTGCCGAGTTTTATGTTGAGGGTAATGGCGTTCGTCTGGAACTTGAAGTTGGTGCTGCCGATCTCCCCGCATTCAGAAACCTGTTGACCGATGAAGTGTGGGAACGCGCCGGCTGGCAAACAAATGAATCCTTTTCTGAACGCTTCGAGCACTTCTATACGCGGGAGCTGGTTGTCGCCGACAAAGCCGGCAGACCGTTGTCCGCGCGGATCAGTGCCGTTGCCGGTGGCAACCGCGTTGCCCGCGATGAGGTGACGGGTGAATCTCTTGCCAATACCGACGAGCCGGTGCTCCGCTTCACTATTAACTATAAATACAATGGCTTAGGCGACTTAAACGACCGGGTCCTGCCGGAAACTCTGGTCTTTTTGTCGGCATTTCCGTTGCCCGGGCCAAATATCGGCTTTGTCGTGTATCACGAAGGCGTTGCGGTAAATGATTTCCGTTTCTTAAGTCGCAGACAGGTGCTTGATCTGGATTGGCAGGACCCCTGGTACAGCCGGTTCGAATCACGGGCACTGGTTCGCAACTATTCATCGGCGATGAGCGGCTTCATTTATGTAGAGCCGTTTGAAGTCCGGAAAGAAATCATTCTGCGACCGAAAGACCTGCAACGCTGGATAGATTTGGGTTTGGCGGGCAAGGACATTGGTCCTGCAGCTGACCAGCGAGAAATACTGAACACCATCGCAGCCTTCCTGCGGGACAAGCAGCCCGTTGTTATCGACGGCGAAACAATTGAGCCGGAACTCGCACGCATCAACTTTTTGAGGCGCACGCTCAAGTCGAGTCAGGTGATCGACCCGCCGGAAGACCTGCCCCTGAACCCGGCCATTGTCGGCGCAATTTTTGTCTATCCACTTGAGCAGCCGTTGCCACAAAAGGTGACGATGACTTGGGACCTGTTCGACGAGAAAGTACAGAAAGTCTCTGCTGCCACTGTTGATGAAGCCGGGCCATTCCCGGTTTATCTGGAGCCGGATGCGGCCGAACTGGTCTGGCAGAATTTTCTGAAAAATCCGACCCTGCCCGGGTATACAGATCCGGGCCCGGTGCCATCGCCCTTAGCTCTGCTGCTTGGCGGTTTGGGCTGGGTGTTGGCTCTCGCGGCTGGTCTGCTGCTGGTTTCGACGGCGCGGGGCGTGCGCAAACACAGCCTGCAGGCAGCCGGTCTGACAGCATTGCTCGCGCTGGCGGCCGCGGCTGCGTGGTTCTGGCAGGACACGCAGGTTGGTATGACGGAAGAGCGCCGGAACGAATTGGTCGCGGCAGTTCTGCAGAATGTCTATCAGGCATTCGATTATCGCGCCGAAGGCGATATCTATGATGCGTTGGCCCGGGTTGTCGACGGTGATTTACGTGACCGGATTTATCTCGAAACGCAGCAGAGTTTGTTGCTGGCCAATCAGGGTGGTGCCAGAGCGAAGGTTAAAGACGTAGAGTTGACCAGCGTGACTATGGAATACGACGGCGGTGCAGAGTGGGAGGCATTGGCGGAGTGGACGATTCGCGCGTCTGTAGGTCACTGGGGGCATGTGCATCAGCGCAATAACCGTTATCGCGCACGCCTTAAGCTTGGTGTTGTCGATGATCAGTGGAAACTGTTGGATGCTGAGGTGTTGGAGGAAGAGCGCCTGCAATGAGGCCTTAAGTTGATGCGCACATGATTGCTTTAGAACAGGTTTGCTACAGCTACCCCGGGAGCGATTTCTCGCTGCAGATACCGGAGTTAAGCGTTGCTGCGGGCGAACAGGTGGCAGTGATCGGCCCCAGCGGCACGGGTAAAACGACCTTCCTCAATTTGCTTGCCGGCATTGCTGTTGCCGACTCGGGTTCGGTGAAGCTTGCAGATAAGACCTTAAACGATCTGTCCGATGACGACCGCAGGCATTTCCGCATTACCCATATCGGCCAGATTTTTCAGCGCTTCGAGCTGATCCCTTATCTGACCGCACGTGACAACATTCTTCACCCCTACCGCATTAGCGATATGCAGCTCACCGCAGAGGTTGAGGCAAGAGCCGATGACCTGGCTGCCGATCTCGGCATCAAGTCATTGCTGGCACGCTTTCCCGGGCAGTTGTCGCAGGGTGAGTCGCAACGGGTCGCTATCTGTCGCGCGTTGCTGCCGCAACCGCAGCTGATACTGGCCGATGAACCTACCGCCAATCTTGATCCTGCCAATAAGGAAATCATCCTTGATGTGTTGCTGCGGGAGGCTGCCGGACGAGGTCTGACCCTCATCGTTGTCACTCATGACCACGGGTTGTTGCCACGTTTTCAGAGGGTAATTGATTTTCAGGAGTTGCTTAACTGATGGGCGGTCTGCGCGACAGTCTGTATATCGCACTCAGCTACCTGCGTTTCTACAAGCTGCGCAGTGTTGTGTTGATCACCTGCGTCACGCTCATCATTGCGCTGCCGCTGGCCTTGCAACTGCTGCTGGCTGAGAGTCAGCGCTTGTTGCTTGCACGCGCCGATAACACGCCTTTGCTGATAGGCGAGAAAGGCAGTGCGCTGGACCTGACCATGAATTCTCTTTATTTCGCCGGAGAAACTGTGGGCACTTTGCCTGCAACGGCGGTGGATACACTGGCAGCGACGGAGTTGGCGCAGCCGGTGCCGCTGCATGTCACGTTTAACGCACAGGGATTCCCCATCGTTGGCACCACAGAAGCCTATTTTGATTTCCGGGGGCTGGATTCCGGCTTTGGCTCGCTGTCGCTTGCGCTGGGCGACTGTGTCGTCGGTGCAAAAGTGGCGGAAGAGTTGGGTCTGCAGCCGGGCGACAGTCTGGTGTCGTCGCCTGACAGCCTGTTTGATGTGGCCGGTGTGTACCCGCTGAAAATGAATGTTGCGGGTGTGCTTGAAGAAGCATTCTCACCGGATGACAGGGCTATCTTTGTCAGTCTGGAGACCGCGTGGGTGATCGCCGGTCTGGTGCACGGCCACGAAGATCTGGCGATGGCCGACGAGGCCACCAAGGTTAATCATGACAAGGGCGCTTTAGGTTCGAAGCTGGTGTTGTACAGCGAGGTGACTGACGCTAACCGTGACAGTTTTCATGCACACGGCGGCAATAGTGAGCTGCCGGTGACTGCCATTATCGCTATTCCCGGAGACGATAAGTCTTCAACCATTTTGCGCGGTCGCTATCTTAATGCCGAGCGCGGGCAAATCGTGCAGCCACCGGCAGTCATAGGTGGTTTGATGCAGGATATTTTCCGCGTTAAAGCCTTGCTGGATAGTGTGCTGGCACTGGTCGGGTTTGCCACAGTGCTGGCATTGGCGCTGGTGCTTGGTTTGAGTGTGCGTCTGCGCGAAGCGGAACTGCAAACCAACCATCGCCTGGGCTGCAGTCGAATGACAACCTGGCGTCTGATAGGTGCCGAGTTACTGTTAGTGGTCGTCGCTGCAGGTATTGCGGCGCTGGGTATTCTGGCAGTTCTGTCGGGCTTTGCCGAAGCTGTAGTGAGCCGCCTGCTGATGTTCTAGTTGCGTGACCTAGAAGCGGTATTTCGTCATAAACTGGAACTGTGTGGCCTTGCCTTTCTGCTCGTCCTTGTTGGTGCGCTGACCCCACAGTATTTCTGCACCTACATCAAAACGGGGCATGGGTGACCAGAAGTAGTTGACGCTTAAGCGATCGGTTTTCTTATACGAATTCGACGGTTGCCGCTCGTAGTTATCGATCCGGACGTAGCTGTACAGGAAAGTGGAACGCATCTGCTCCGTCCACCAGTGCTCAAACGCTCCAAAACCTGCCAGCGCCGGCAGGGTGAAAATTTTGTCGTTCTCGTCGAAGACACCATCGAGACCGCCCAACGTATTCAGGTCATTGGTATAGCGACCGATGCCTTCGCCGGTGGTGGCCTGAAAACGGATTTTGTCGTTCTTGTTGAACATCGGGAACTTGATGACGCCGCTGGCGGTAATGCCCCAGCCGTAAGTTTTGTCGGTGATACTTTCGCCGGGATTTGTAAACGAGTCGGTCGTGGCGCGTAGCTCGCGCACTACCGATGCCAGTTTAATGTGATAGGTGTCATTCCAGTTGCGGCGGATACTGAACACCAGATCAGGGATGTCGCTGACGCCCGCGGCAATCTCTTTTTCTTCCAACGGGCAGCCGAGTGTGTCCGGGTCTGTCTCATCGCAGTACTGGGTGATACTCGGTTGCGGGTCTTCCAGGGCTATCTGGAGATCCCAGTCCCTGCCGATTTTCGGAAACCAGCGAATCTGAGCCTGCCGCAACAATACCTGACCGTTCATGCCCTCGAAGTCGACTTCTTCAGGTGCCGCTTGCGGATCGTAGAACGTGCTCCAGGTTTTGCCGGTCAGAATGTCGCGAAACTGGCCATAGGCATGACGCAGCCTGAAGGTATCACCGGCACCGGCGAAGTCGGCTTAGATGAAGCCCCTGAACTTACCGACCGAGGTTTCTTCACGCACATCGAAGTTAAGTCGGCTCTGATTAGCAGTCAGGCTGGTTTCGCTTTGTACTTCGGTCAGATCATCGCCTACCGGAATAGAGCCCACAATGAAGCGGTCTTTTGAGACCAGCGGGTCGAAGTTCTTAACCAAACTGAACTTGGCAAAGCCGCCGAACTTAAAGGCCGCATTGGTGCCGGGAATGCGTATTGATCCGGGAAAGGTTTCCATACCCATAAGCGTCGCCGGGTCTTGCGGGATTTCGGAAACGCTCTTCTCCAGGCTGGCAACACGCTCGCGCAGCGCTATTTCTTCTTCCGTGCGTTCCGGCTTAACTTCGTTGGCAGCTTGTGACTGAGCTTGCGCGAGTTGGTCGAGCTGTGTCTGAAAGCCCGCGAGCACGGTATTTTGCTTGTCGATCTGTTCCTGTTGTTCGGCAATCTGTTGCTGCTGGGTTTCTATCTGTTGTTTCTGGTTTTCAATCTGGGCTTTCTGTTCGTCCAGCAGCTTTTGCAGCGATTCGATACTGACGCTCGTGGTTTTGGCAACGTTTTCGGCTGCTTCAGCAGCTTCCTGAGCTTTCTCGGCAGCATCGGCAGCGTCTTCGGCATCGCGCGCCGCTGCCTTGGCCGCGTCTTGCGCGTGCACCGGCAGCGCCAAGCTCAGGACTAAGAGCAGGCTGGCGGCAACTGACAGTTTGCGATGAGTGTTCACGTCGTAACTAACGGGTCTGTTGTGGTTATGTACGAGCAAGGAATGGAACTAGTGTAATCCTGTGCCTAGCCACTGCAAACCGGACATCCGGAATCCGCCGTAATGCGCATAATTCGTGAGCGTCCGCTCGCAGCATCGTAAATCCAGACGGCATTCTCCAGCTCGCTGTCGATGCCGGCCAGCAACTTGATCGCTTCGGTTGCCATCATGCAGCCGATGGTGCCGGCGACTGGCGCGAGAATGCCTTGTCCGGCACAGTCTTCGAGATTCTCATCAGTTTCTGAATACAGGCAGCGGTAGCAGGGCGATGGCGACTTGTCTGCGCGGAACACGGCGAGCTGGCCTTCCATGCGAATCGCGGCTCCGCTGATCAACGGGCGTCTTTCGCTGACGCAAATTTCATTGAGCTGCCAGCGCGTCGCGAAGTTATCGCTGCAGTCGAGTACCAGATCAACATCCTGTATCGATTGTTTCAGGGCGTGCGGCGAGAGCCTTTCCGGTAACGGAATGATTCTGGCCTCGGGGTTCCATTCGCGCAGTCGTTGCGCCGCTGCTTCAGCTTTGTGCCGTCCGAGATCATCAGCCCGGAACAGAATCTGGCGGGGCAGATTGGTTGCATCGACACGGTCGAAATCATTGATCAGGATCCGGCCTATGCCTGCGGTAGTCAGATACAAACTGGCTGTTGCACCCAGCCCCCCGGCGCCCACGATCAAAACACTGCTTCCGCCCATCTTCTCCTGGCCCTTGGGCCCGATAGGCGGCAGGCTGAAGTGGCGGGCGTAACGAATGGCTGCGTCAGATGCGCTCATGCTTATAGTCTAGTGCAAATCAGTGTTGCAGGTCGGGAAGCCGGCCCGAAGAAATCCGCGGCAAACCTGCCAGATCGCAAATCGTCGATATCTCAACGAAGCCATGTGCCGCCAGTATTTCCCTTGAGGCCTCGCCTTGCCCGTAACCGTGCTCGAATAACAGCCATCCCGCGTTATTCAGGTGCTCCGGAGCCTTCGCCACGATCTCCCGAATCGCATCCAGACCATCGCGGCCCGAGTACAGCGCATCTTTCGGTTCGTATTTGAGTTCCGGATCTATCACACCGGTTTCATCAGTACCTATATAAGGTGGGTTGGAGACGATGACATCGAATCGCTCACCAGCGACAGGCTCGAACCAGCTGCCTTGCAACCAGTTGATTGAAGCTTCCACGCAGGCGCCGTTGTGTTTGGCGATAGCAAGGGCTTCTGCGCTTTGTTCAATTGCGGTGTAACGGGCATGTGGACGCTCACTGGCTATGGCAATGATAATCGCGCCGCTGCCTGTACCCAGATCGAGCACGCTGCTGCTGTCGGTCGTTCTCAACAGTGCGTGTTCTACGAGTAACTCGGTTTCCGGACGTGGTACCAGTGTGTGCGTGTCGACTTTCAGCGGGATTGACCAGAACTCCCGCGTACCGGTGATATGCGCCACGGGACGGCCTTCAAGCCGCTTGCCCAGCAGTTCGCCGAACAGCTCTTCGTCTCCGGGAGCTACAGGCTCATCGCCGTAAGTCAGCAACTGGGTGCGGGATTTCCTGAGCACTACGCCCAGTAGTAACTCGGCGTCGAGTCGCGGGCTGTCGCTGACGTCCTCCAGCACTCTGGCCGCTGCCCTTATCAGGTCAGAAATACGGGTCATGTCAGCCACCTCCGGAGCATGATTCGCGACGGTGGCCGGCAGCCGTTTGCAGGCGATGCTTTAGTGTTGTGTGCACAGGCTCTATAGTAAGTCATCGGGGGCGCGGTTTTGCGCCCGCAATACATATAAAAAGTGTCAGGAACGAGCGATGAGCGCCGACGACAAAAACAAGATTCATCCCGAAACCCAGTGTATTCACGCTGGCGATACTGTTGATCCGTTGACCGGAGCGGTTATGCCGCCCATCTATCCCAGTTCAACGTTCAAGCAGGACGCCTTTGGTGTTTGGGGTGACTACGCCTATTCGCGCAACTCCAATCCGACGCGTGCAGCGCTGGAGCGCACCGTAGCCGAATTGGAAGACGGCGTTGATGCGTTTGCGTTTGCTTCGGGTATGGCCGCCACTGCTGCTGTTGCAGAGCTGTTGCCGGCCGGTAGCCATGTTGTGGCTTCACGCGGTATGTACGGCGGCAGCTTCCGTCTGTTCAACCGTATCAAGCCGGAGTCGCAAAACATCACCACCGACTTTGTCGATTGTTCCGATCTGGCTGCTGTTGAAGCGGCGATAACACCGGACACCAAACTGCTGTGGCTTGAGTCACCCACCAACCCGGCTTTGCAGATTGTCGACATCGAAGCGTTGGCTGCGATCGGTAAGAAGCACGGCCTGCTGGTGGCGGTCGACAATACCTTTTCGACACCGCTCGGGCAGCAGCCGCTGAAACTTGGTGCGGATATCGTCATGCACTCTTGTACGAAGTGGATGGGCGGTCACTCGGATACGCTCGGTGGCATGATTGTAGTCGGTGATGAAAAACTCGCGGGCGACATGCAACTGATCAGCAGCGCGACGGGCGGCGTGATGAGTCCGTTTGAATCCTATCTGCTGTTGCGCGGGATCAAGACGCTGGCGATTCGTCTGCAGAAGCATCAGGAAAACTGCTTTGCTATAGCTGAGTTTCTGGAGAAGCACCCGAAGATTCAGGAGGTGCGTTATCCGGGGCTGGCATCGCATCCCCAGCATGAGCTGGCGAAGAAACAGATGAGTCACTTCGGTGCCGTCGTCACTATTCTGCTGGATGGTGATCAGGCAGCCGTTGAGTCGCTGTTCAACAAGCTGAACATATTCGTCATTGCCGAAGGTCTTGGCGGGGTTGAAAGCATGATTGGTCATCCACCGACCATGAGTCACAACAGCTTGTTACCGGAAGAGCGGGAGTTCCTGGGTATTCCGGACAACATGATTCGTTTGTCGCCGGGCATCGAGAATGCCGGCGACCTGATTGCGGATCTGGAGCAGGCGCTGGCATAAGCTGGCGCCTGCTGCTCTTTGCAGGAGGTTGATATGCATCTGTTAAAACCGTTTGCGTTGTGTCTGTTGGTCGTTTTTGTGGCCGCCTGTTCGGGACGTGCAAGTACGGAAGCCAAGCGGGACGATGCGTTTGCCGAGTTGCGCGCTGGGGTAAGCGAGATTGTGACGGACGAGTCACGGGCGGCGCAGGTACTGACCGGCATCGACGGACTGGAGTCCTCTTTCAAAAACGCCAAGGCGGAGCAGGTGCGTTTCCATGACCGCTTGCGCGACCTGAATCTGGATTATCAGGCATCACCGGAGCAGTTTGACGCGTTGCTGGACGAGACCGATGCTGTCATTGAGGCTATTCACAGCGAACGACTCGAATATCAGCAGATGATTCATCAGGCAATGACCGAGGATGAGTGGGAGGAGCTGGCTAACCTGCGCACTGAAGCATTTGAGCGTGCGCTGAAGGAACAACAGCGCCTGTCGTCGCCGGGGCAGGAGGGCTAGATATGTTGATAGCGACAATTACAGCCTTGTATCTTCTGTTTGGTGGCGGCGCGCAATGGTGGTCGGCTGAAATAAAGGCGCTCGACAAAGCCGTCAAAGCCGCTGAGCTGGCGCCGGAGAGGGAGCAGCAGGCCCGCGATGTTGTCGGAGTGATGAAGCAGCTGTCGGATATCCGCTCCGACCAGGCCAAGGCGGTCGCGGGCGAGATCGCCGAAATGATGGAAGACCATGGTTTCGATGGCAGAGATATGGAGCAGCGTCTGAATCTGTACCGTACCGACAGCAAGGCCTTCTACGGACAGATGATTGAGGCGCGGTTCGCGCTGAAAGAGGCTCTGACGGAGGAAGAGTGGGTGGCAGTATGGACGGCGACGCACGCTGCTACAGACGACTAAATGACCTGAGGCGCCTGCATCAGAAGGCTTGAATACCACCACCTGATGAATCGCACAGGCATTTTGGCGATTTTAAGCAGCTAAATTGGGCGAATTTCCGCCAAGTTCCGTTAGTATCAGCGCTCAAAATAACTACAACAGATTTTGCCTGTCGGTTTGATATAGCTGGCAGGCCCCCTTAAGAAACGTTTGGATTGGGCTCTGTCGGCCCATGAGGATTGGGTATGACTTATAAATTTGAAACAACCATCGACTTCAGAAGTCCGAAGTGGAATATGGATGCGTGGTCACGTATTCAGGGTGACGTTAATCCCGAGAACCAGAAGTTCTCATCAGTTCGCGGTGTGATTCTCGGCGTTAAGCCGGGTGAAGCTGCTAAAGAGCTGTGCGGCTTTGACGTGTTCCTGGCTTCCCGTCTGGTGCCTCAGGAAGACGGCACCATTCGTCGTCTGAATAAAGAAGTAATTTTCTACACCGATCTGCGTACCGGTGAAATCATCGAAGAGTGGACGAACCCGTGGACCGGCGAGAAAGTAAACGTCGTTCAGGTTGCCAACGATCCGTTCAACTACACCATCAGCGAATACCTGATTCTCGCTCCGGAAGATTTCAAGAGCGCTGATCCGGAGAAAGCGAAGCCGCGGAAAATTCCTTTGATCTTCCCTTGGTACGACTTCGGTGGTGACCGTCTCAGCATGTCTACCGACATGCACCTGTACTACCCGAACTCACTGAACCCTGAAAAATTCGTTCGCGAATCTTCGGGCAACATGGTTCAGGTATCAGAGATGATGCGTTACAACGTATCACGTGCTGACCTAGAGAACCCGGAGCTGACTTCAATACCGTACAGCGGCACCTGGGCACGTATTACCCCGTGGCTGCCGTGGATGCTGATGGGTCAGGAAGCCGGTCACGTTGTCTACAACGGTGCGATGTTTGGTGGCCCGGATCACTCAATCATCTCTCCGCAGGCACTGGCTTATGCGAAGGAACACTATCCGCAGTTCCTCGAAGCGCCGACCGAGGACTATGGTCCGAGTCATTCTAGCCTCGAGATCTATGCCCGCACACAAGAACCCGCCCCTCCTTTGGAAGGCTAAGTGGTTGTCTGCAAAAAAGCCCCGCAATGCGGGGCTTTTTTTGTTTTGGGACTTTCCTGAGCGGGGCACTGCGTTGTTGCGGTCTGGCTCAAAATGCTCACGTATGTATCTATACGCTCCGCTTTTTCGCCAGCCCGCGCCTAGCATTGCCTCCACTCAGAAAAGCCCGGGCTGCTTCGGTGTAGCGTTTACACTCAGCAAACCTCTGGGCTGCGATCGGACCGGCGATCTGCTTTGTTGCAGACCGCATTACATCCATTCAGAGAAGCCCTCCGGTTTAGGGGTGAAGCATCTTGCATCGAAACCTTGGTGCTTTTACCCGGATCGCCACGTGCCCCTCTGCGCCTTGCATCGCATCCACTCAGCCAAGCCCTAAGGGTTGTTCATGCGGCGTACTGCTCTGTTGCAGACCGCATTCGAAATGCTCACGTACGAGCCTGTACGCTCCGCTTTCTCTGCGGTCTGCGCCTCGCATTACATCCACTCAGAGAAGCTCGATTTGCTACTGAGGACAGGCAGCCGGGAACAGAGCAGCTTGCCCGGCACTCAGGCGGTCGGCCTGTTCGATAATCGCGGTTCTGCCGTCACCGGTCAGGTTGACGTATTCCCATACCAGTTCTCAGCCCGGATCGATTTCAAACGCACGGCCATAACGGCCTTCGGTGATCAGCATGCTGCCGTCATCGAGCACCTGATGCTTGCCGAGGATCGGAGTGAAGAAGTGTTCAGAGCCGCTGTCGCTGCCGGCGTAGTGAACGCTGGCAGATGATGTGCGCGCATCCAGTATCACGATGCGGCTTTGCGCATTGTTGCTGACATGATTGTTGTCGAAAACGGAAACAGTGTTGCCATCGATAAAGTCGGGGTCATGCTGACCATTCAGATCTTTGGCGATCCACAGGAAGCGTATGTCCAGCGTTTCAGGGTCAAACACAAGGATGGTGTGCAGGTTGCGCAGTGACACCATGATATCGCCGGGCTGAAATACACCGGGTGTCAGGTTGGCCGGAAACACCTCGACATCATTCAGGTGCAGCGGGTCTTCTTCAAGAATCCGGTAGTCCCGGCGCTTCGGTGCCATGTGATAGAACGAGCGGTAGCCGTTGCTGTCCAGCACATCGACCAGCGATATTTCGGTCAACACCTCACCCGTTTCCGCATCCACCTGCAACACGGTGTCTTCAATGAGCGGTGCGGTATGCAGCGGTAAATAGTCGGGCGCTGCTTCGGAATGCCGGAAGCGGGATGAAGACCAGACCGTGTTGTTTTCAGCAGAGTAGTACAGTGAGTGATGAGTCAGTTTCGGCAGGGTCCACAGCACCTCGCCGCACATAGCCAGCCTGGCCATGCCGATGCCTTCAAAGTTGAAAATCAGGCTGCCGTCATCCAGTAACACCGCACCATGAATGTGTGTCCCCGGCTGCCCTTTAGGCCGCAGGCGTTTGGGCACATGCGAGTCATCCGGAAAGATGCTGTACCAGTCGATGTTCCAGCGGTGAACCTCATTCCCCGCGCGGTCGACGATTCTCGCCGAGAGGGTGTCGTCGCCGTGCATGGAGGTCAGCAGGGTGAGTGCTTCAGGGTGACGCTCCGGTTGCTGGTAGGTGACAGCTTCGGTGCGCTCTGTCGGAGAAAAATACCAGCGCCTGCGTTTTTCCTTGCCGGTGTTGCCGATACTGCGGATAGCATGGCGCCACTCGTCAATCAGGGCTTCATCGAACCAGCGTTTCTGGTGGGCAACATAGCCTGAAGCAAATACGACAATGAGCAGTGCGCCGAGCAGAATCAGAATTGCTGTGCCGAGAACGGCTTTTTCGAGGCGCTTCATTCAGGCATTAGTCGATATTGAGCCAGTCCGGCATAGCCAGGCCTTTCTCAGCCAGAAACTCCTTGTTAAACAGGCGTGCTTTATAGCGCATGCCTGAATCACAGAGCAGGGTCACGATGGTATGTCCGGGCCCCAGGTGTTTCGCAAGGCGAATGGCGCCGGCAACATTCACACCGCTGGAGCCGCCTACACACAGGCCTTCATCCTTGATCAGGTCATAGACCAGCGGAATAGACTCGGTGTCGGGAATCTGGAACGAGATATCAATGGGCGTGTCTTCGAGGTTCGCGGTAACGCGGCTATTGCCGATGCCTTCTGAAATAGAGCCGCCTTCGGCTTTGAGTTCACCGTTGGTGTAGAAGTTGTAGAGCGCGGAACCTGTAGGGTCGGACAGGCCGATAGTAATGCCCGGGTTCAGATTCTTCAGCGCGCGTGCGGTGCCACCCAGTGTGCCGCCGGTGCCGACAGCACAAATAAAGCCATCCACCTTGCCGTCGGTTTGTTCAAAGATTTCCGGACCGGTGGTGGTTTCATGAATCCGGCGGTTGGCGATGTTGTCGAACTGACCTGCCCAGGCAGCACCATTCGGCGATTCCGCTTTCAGCTTTTCGGCCAGTCGTTGTGACTGATGCACGAAATGCTCGGGGTTCTTGAACGGCACAGCCGGAACCTGAATAACTTCGGCGCCATAGGCTTTCAGTGTGTCTACTTTGTCTTTGCTCTGGTTGTCCGGCATGACAATGACCGTCTTATAGCCCAGCGAATTACAGACCACGGCCAGACCAATACCTGTGTTGCCCGCGGTGCCTTCGACAACCGTGCCGCCGGGTTTTAGTTCACCGCTGGCTTCAGCTGCGCGCACCATGCCGAGCGCAGCACGATCTTTTACGGAGCCGCCGGGATTCATGAACTCGGCTTTGGCGAGAATTTCGCAGCCGGTTGCTTCCGAGGCCTTATTAAGCCGGATCAGAGGTGTATTGCCGATGGTGTCTACAAGTGCGGTCATTGTGATAGTGCCTTATTCGGATACGGGTTATCCGGATTTAAAAGTATTGGGTTATTCGTCGTTGCCTTCGATGGCAGCAAGCTGGTCGGCCTGGTACTCGTTGCTTAAAGGTTCGATGAGTTGATTGAGGTTGCCTTCCATAACGCTGTCGAGTTTGTACAGCGTGAGGTTGATGCGATGATCGGTAACGCGACCTTGCGGGTAGTTGTAGGTGCGGATGCGCTCAGAGCGGTCGCCGCTGCCCACCAGATTGCGGCGCTGTTCCGCCTGCTCGCTTGCCTGAGCCTGTTGCTGCACGTCCAGCATTCTCGACTGCAGCAGTGACATGGCGCGGGCTTTGTTCTTGTGTTGTGAACGCTCGTCCTGACACTCAACCACGATGCCGGTGGGCAAATGGGTGATACGGACAGCCGAGTCGGTCTTGTTGACGTGCTGACCACCCGCACCGGAGGCACGGTAGGTGTCGATGCGCAGGTCCGCGGTATTGATGTCTACCGACTCAATAGACTCGACTTCGGGCAATACGGCCACGGTACAGGCCGAGGTGTGAATGCGGCCCTGCGTTTCCGTTTCGGGTACGCGCTGCACGCGGTGGGCACCTGATTCAAACTTCAGGCGCGAGTATGCGCCGGCGCCTTCAATGCGCGAAATAATTTCTTTGTAGCCGCCATGGTCGCCTTCGCTGGCGGACAGTATCTCCAGCTTCCAGCGCTGACTCTCGGCGTACTTGGAATACATGCGGAACAGGTCGCCGGAGAAAATGGCGGCTTCATCGCCACCGGTGCCTGCGCGGATTTCCAGGAAGATGTTGCTGTTATCGTGGGGGTCGGCAGGAATCAGTTGCTTGCGCAGTTCCAGTTCCAGCGCTTCCAGAGTTTCTTTAAGCGCGGTACTTTCTTCCTGACCCATTTCCCGGATGTCGGGATCATCGTCGTTCAGCATTTCTTCTGCTGAAGCCAGATCTTCCTGCGCCTGTTTGAACTCACCCACTGTTTTGACAACCGGGTCCAGCTCCGAGTACTCGCGCGAGAGGTCGCGGAAGCGATTCTGGTCGCTCATAACCTCGGGGTCGGACAGCAGACCGCCGATCTCCTCGTGGCGACCTACAAGCTGTTCAAGTTTTAGGAGAATCGAGTCTTTCACGTACTGAGCCTGGAAATTGACCGGCCCGGATACCGGGCAGGGTGCGCAGTTTACCTTGTCCGTGCCCGGCTCCCAAAGTCGAAGCATCTATTTGAATATAACCGCCACCGGCCGGGCATACGCTAGCCTGTATCAGGCCGATTTCTGTAGAGACTTTGCTATCAGGGACCGTTTAGCTGTGTATCATCAGCTTATGTATCTTTTTCCCGCCACAGAACGGCTTGCCGCCTGCACAGAAACTGCCCGGAATAGCCTGAGTGCCGTGGCTATTGTGGTTGCCGTGCTGACAGCAGGCTGTGCTTCGCAGTCGGCTGAACAGGCCGCGGCAGAGCCTGGTTCTTCTGATCTTGGTCAACCTAATTACGTTCCGGATGCCGGCTATCACGTGCTGATGGCGGAGATGGCCCTGCAGCGCGGTGAATACCGTGTCACAGCTCAGGAGTATGTGCGGGCCGCGCAGCTGTCGATGGACCCGGCGGTTGCAGCCAAGGCAACCGAGTACGCCTTTAACTACGGTTTTATCAGCTATGCCAGAGATGCGGCGGCCCGTTGGGTGCAGCTGGAGCCTGAGAATGCCAAAGCCAATGGTTACCTCGGCATTTTGTACCTGAAGCAGGGCGATGCAGAGCTGGCCTACCGGCATCTCGAGCAGACTGTGCCGGAGAACCCAACCGCCGGTGAGTACCGCACACTTGAGGCGACGCTGGCTTCTGAAGGCGATGCGTTAACCGGGCTTGCTGTCATGGAGCGGTTCGCGAAACGTGATAGCGAGAGTGCTTTGGCGTGGACGGCTGCATCGAACATGGCGGCACGCAATGATGAGGGGGAAAAAGCTACCGACTATGCGGAGCGTGCGCTGAAGCTGGATTCTGAACTGGCACAGGCAAAGATTGCCCTGTATCACGGTCAGGTGCTTGACGGCCGCGCTGATGAGGCCATCGCAGCGATGCAGGCCTATGTGGCGGCTAGTCCTGGTGTCCCGTCTGAGCTGGAGTATGTGCGCCTACTGGTGACGGCGGAGCGTTACGATGAGGCTATCGCGCAACTCGATGACATGGACGAGCGTTTCGGCTTCATACCGGAAATTATCCGTTTTCATGCGCTCATCAGTATCGACCGTGATGATCAGCCGGCCGCGTGGAGTAGTTTCACCAAGCTGCTGAGGGCTGAATACTACGCCAACGAGAGTTTCTACTATCTGGGCCAGATGTCCGGTCACAACCGCGAGTATCTGCAGGCGCTGCGCCTCTATTCACGGGTGCGCTCGGGCTACCTGTACATGCCGGCACAAATAGCCATCGCCGGTATTCTCGAAGAGGCCGGCAATACGGACGGCGCTATTGCGCATCTTGAAGATGTGTACAAGCAGTATCCGCGTTTCGGCTTCGACATCTGGGTGGCGAAAGCAGGCTTTTACTCAGCGGCGGGTGACTTCGATGCCTCGCTGGATGCTTATCAGCGTGCGCTCGAGTATCAACCCGACAATATTCCCGTAATGCTGGGCCGCGCTGCGGTGCTGGATGAGAAGGGTGAGCTTGACCAGGCCATTGCGTCGTTCCGCATGGTGCTGGCAATAGCCCCGGACAATCCGGATGCGCAGAATGCGCTGGGCTACACACTGGCCAACCGCAATATGCGTTTGCGGGAGGCTGAAAAACTTATTTCGTCGGCGCTGAAACAATACCCCGAGAATGCCGCCTATCTCGACAGTATGGGCTGGCTGCTGTTCCGTCGCGGCAAATACCCGGAAGCGGAGAGCTATCTCGAGCAGGCGTACGCGGCCCATGACGATCCGGAAATAGCCGCCCATCTGGGCGAGTTGATGTGGGTGCAGGGGCGTGAAGGCGAGGCCAATATTATCTGGTTACTGGCTCTTGAAGAGCACCCGCGCCATCGTGTGTTGATCGAAACCGTCGAGCGTTTTCAGTGAGAAACATGGTCAGAATTTTTCGCTCAGCCTTGCTGCTGACCACGCTGGTCACATTGGCCGCCTGTAGCAGTCTGCAGACGGTAAGTACCCCGGATGCAGAACAACGGGCTGCCCGTACGGACCGTTTGCAGCAGTTGTCCGACTGGACGCTGGACGGCCGCATTGCTGTTAAACACCAGGCCGGCGGCGGGCAGGGAAACCTGCTCTGGTCGCAAAGTGACGATACTGCTGACATCCGCTTGTCCGGCCCGCTGGGCGTCGGTGCTTCACGCATACTCTGGATGCCTGACGAAGTAGTGTTTGAGCGTGCCGGCGAGCGATTGACCGAGCGCTATACCGGACCGGCCGCAGCAGAAACTTTTGTCCGCGACCAGCTGGGCTGGCAGTTGCCGGTAAGCAGTATTCGTTTCTGGGTGCTGGGCGTGCCTGATCCGGCGTTTTCCTACAATGAAGAAACCGCTGCCGATGGCACGTTGCTGGTGTTGCAGCAGCGCGGCTGGAAGATGAGCTACAGCGCCTTTGCAGCAGTGGAGGACGAGGTATTACCGCAGAAGCTGGTGGTCGAGAATGATGCTGTGCGCCTGCGGCTGGTGGCCGATAGTTGGGAGCTCTCGTCACCATAAGCGGTCACCATAACCGGACACCATAATCAGGGCGGTCCGGGCTAGTTCATTGATTTTGTTTGACTGACGTCTCAGGGGCGCTGCCCGGTTTGACAGCCCCGCGGGCAGGGCTTCACAATACCCGCCCCGACCGCAGCCTTTAGCTGTTTAAAAGGCGCTTGTTGAGCGGTCCGGCACCGGTTATCCGGGGCATTCGGGGACGATATAAATGGGGCGTAGCCAAGCGGTAAGGCAACGGGTTTTGATCCCGTGATGCGCAGGTTCGAATCCTGCCGCCCCAGCCATTTTCTACATTTCCTGTCATTCAAGCCGCTCTGCTGAGCGTCGCAGCTTTGGTAAAGGCACTATGGTCAACGTAAGTACGGATTCTGAACTGGATACCCGCAACGTCGTGCTGCTGTCCGGTAACTCCAACCCGCAGCTCAGCCAGAACATCGCCCGGCAACTGCAATTGCCGCTCGGCAAGATTCAGGTAAACACCTTTAGTGACGGTGAGATTGCGGTAGAGATTCTCGAAAACATCCGTGGCCGGGAAATCTATCTGATCCAGTCGACCTGCCCGCCGGTTAACCAGAACCTGATGGAAATGCTGATTATTGCGGATGCCTGCCGTCGTGCTTCGGCCAAGCGCATCACTGCCGTGATTCCTTACTTCGGTTATGCCCGTCAGGATCGCCGTCCGCGCGCGGCCCGTTCGCCGATTACTGCGAAACTTGTGGCTGACATGATTTCTACTGCGGGCATCGACCGGGTGTTAACTGTCGATCTGCATGCCGATCAGATTCAGGGCTTTTTCTCGGTGCCGGTGGATAACGTCTATGCGTCGCCGGTACTGCTGGGCGATGTCTGGAAGCAGGACACCGATAATTTGGTCGTTGTTTCTCCTGACGTTGGCGGTGTGGTTCGTGCGCGTGCACTTGCGAAGCGTCTCGACGATGCCGACCTCGCGATCATTGATAAACGCCGTCCGCGGGCTAACGAACTTGAGGTGATGAACATTATCGGTGAGGTTGAAGGCAAGAACTGCGTGCTGATCGATGACATGGTCGACACCGCTGGCACCCTTTGTCAGGCCGCTGAAGCGCTGAAGAATCACGGCGCGGCCCGTGTCTCTGCGTACATTACCCACCCGGTATTGTCCGGTCCGGCGATCGACCGCATCAATGCATCGCATCTCGATGAGCTGGTTGTAACCGACACCCTGCCGCTGAGTGAAGCCGGCAAAGCCTGCAAGCAGATTCGTCAGCTGGGTGTCGCCGAGTTGCTCGCGGAGACTATCCGCCGCATGCATCAGGACGAGTCGGTCAGCTCCCTCTATATTGACTAGCCAGAGGGCCGGCCCGAAGCGCTAAATCAGCCCCGCAGCCTTTGGCTACGGGGCTTTTTCATGCCCGGGCGGGTGCCTGAACCGCCCTATTTCCCTTGTTTTTGCCTAATTTCCGGTGGTTTTTCATGCGGAATCAGCGGTTTGGGCTGGTTATTTGGTGTTCAGGTGGTAATATGCCGCTCCCTGAAGGTCTGCCGGTCGCAAGCAGACCTTTGTTTTTAGACAATCTGGAGAGCAATCATGTCTAACGAAGAACTGGATCTGGTTGCGGAATACCGTGAAGACAATGGGAAAGGTGCGAGCCGCCGCCTGCGTCGTGAAGGTAAAGTACCCGCAATCGTTTATGGCGCCGGCCGTCCGCCGCGTCTCATTACTCTTGATGAAAACTCACTGCTCCGTCAGGTGCAGAACGAGTCATTCTTTTCATCTGTACTGACTGTCAAAGTCGGTGAACGCGTACAGCCCTGCATTCTGAAAGATATTCAGGTGCATCCTGCTAAACGCCGCATTCTGCATCTCGACTTACAGCGCATTGTTGCTGACGAGAAGATTCGTATGAGCGTGCCGCTGCACTATCTCAACGGCGAAGAATGTCCGGGCGTTAAACTGGGTGGCGGTACTATCTCGCAGATCATCACCGAGGTTGAAGTCAGCTGCTTCCCGGCCGACCTGCCCGAGTATGTTGAAGTCGATCTGGCGGAAATGGAACTGGATCAGATTCTGCATCTGTCTGACCTGAAGCTCAGCGACAAAGTTGAACTGATCGAACTCACCCACGGTGAGCCCAACGATCAGGCCATCGTCAGCTGCTCTATCATCCGTGTTGCCGCGGTTGAGGATGAAGAAGTTGAAGGCGAAGAAGGCGAGGCAGCGGAAGGCGAAGAAGCTTCAGCAGAAGCGTCTGCCGACGACGCCGGCGAAGAGGACAAAGGCGAAGAGTAAGCCTTGCCTTTTTAGCTACGCTCAAAAAGGCCGTGTCTTTCCGACACGGCCTTTTTTATTGCCACCATCATCAGCCGGTTTTGCGTTTTAGGGCGCGCTTAAGCACACTTCTAACCAGAAGCAGATTTATTTTCAGATGCAGGTACAGTCTTGAGCAATACAGATATTCAGGCGGTCGTCGGTTTGGGTAACCCCGGCGACAAGTACGAACGCACCCGGCACAACGTCGGGTTCTGGTTGCTTGACGAACTGGTGCGTGCCGGCGGCACCTTTAAGAACGACAGTAAGTTGATGGGTGAGGTGGCACAGGTAACGCTGGCGGGCAAAACTGTCCGTTTGCTCAAGCCGCAAACCTTTATGAACGAAAGTGGCCAGTCGATTCGTCGCTTTGCCGACTACTTCAGGCTTAAGCCACAGCAAATTCTGGTGTGCCACGACGAGCTCGATTTGCCGCCTGGCGTAGTGCGCTTCAAACAAGGTGGCGGTCATGGCGGTCACAATGGTCTGCGCAGCACTATTCAGCATTGCGGTGCTGATTTTGCCCGTTTGCGCATAGGTATCGGCCACCCCGGGCATAAGGATGCAGTGCATGGCTATGTGTTGCACAAGCCGGGTCGGGCGGATGAAGATGCCATTATCAAGGCGCTGTATGAGGCCGAGCGCAGTATAGGCACCCTGATTCAGGATGGTCTGCAGAAAGCGTCAACAGAGCTGCATACAGCAACACCGCGTTAGTCGCCGCCGCATTAGTTGAATCCAGATAAAAAAGCCGGTCTCTATGACCGGCTTTTTTATGCTTTAGGTTTTGCGTGTCAGGCTATTACTTTTCCTTAGGCGGAGCGTAAGCCGGACCACCACCCTGTTGGGTCGGGTACTTGACGAAGATCTCTGCAACAACCTGAGTGGCCGAAGCTTCAAGGTTTTCCAGAACCTTCTGGGTGATCCGACCTACTGCGGTACCTTCCCACACCAGTTGATCAGTCTCGAGATTGATCAGGTCGATTGTGACGGTACCTTCGGTGTACTGCTGCACAGTGGTTTCATAACCACCGTAGGCGCCATAGTAGCCACCGCGGTAGCCGTAGTAGCCACCTGCCGTCGGTGTGCTCGTGCTGCGAATCTTCTCTTTTGTCTGGATATAGAAGTTGATGCTGAGATCCGGGTTGTCCTCGGTGTAGCGATAGCCACGCAGCTGCATCTGTTCTTTGGCAGCTGCCATCAAATATTGCGATTCCAGTGAGCGTGAGCCGTCGTCGCGATCAGTGCCGAGCTGGTCTTCAAAGCCGAAGGTCTTGAAGCTACCCAGGTCAGCGGCAGGGTCCTGATTGATATAGATCTTCGGGCCCGAGCTGCAGGCGCCGATTAACAGGGCCGTAGCAGCTATGGCGGTCAATTTGGCAGCGACCGGGAGGCGTTTCAAAAGCATGGTGATTTCCTGTTTTTCTGTTGTGTTGGTTACTTTTTAGGTGAACTTATAAGGCAATGCAAGCGGCTCTTAGTTCAGCGTTTAAGTCGATTTGTTGTTTCTGCCGCCCAGCAGCAGGCCGATCATGGAGCCGATCAGGATAGACATGTAAAACACGCCAACCAGAGACTCGATAGCAGCCACCATTCGCGCGAAGGGTCGTATCGGTGCTATATCGCCGTAGCCCAGCGTCGTCAACGTCACGAAACTGTAGTAGAAGAAGGTGTTGCCACCGTAACCTTGTTCCTTGGGCAGATTCTTGAATGAGCCGGGAAGGAATATCTCTATCACGATATAGAAAATCGCAAAGATGATGCCGATTACCAGATAGAGGCAGACGCCCCCGACCACCCTGTTGGCATCGACGTTCAGATCCACAGTAATTGCGCCCAGAATAAACATGAAGCTCATGGCGCAGAAGGTCAGGAGTATCGCCAGATCGAGCAGACGCAAAATCATCAGCTCGGGGCGCATGCTCACTATTAGCGAGATGATCAGCGAGCAGCAGATTAGGCTTATGCCCAGATAAAAGTAGTTTTTCGATTCGTGCAGGCTCCACACGCCGAGGATCATCGTGGCACTGAAGGAAAGGCTGGTCAGAAAAGTCGAGTTGTAATCAAAGAAATCGATGAGTATCGGATCGAGAAACAGCACCAGCAGCAGACCTGCAAGCAGGTAGGAAAAGTTGGGTGCTTTAAGTCTGGATTTCATTGCGGCGGTTTATATGACCTTAACTGCTGCCTTTGTTCGGTGCGAAGCGCCAGCCGCCTTCCTTGTCTTTGCAGAGCCGGAAGTCGTTGCGCCGGGTGATGCTGTTGGCAGTGCTTTCCATACGCAGCAGGCGGCAGGTTGTGCCGAAGTCTTCGTGAGTGCCTGCTACCTGAAGGGTGCCACCGGAGCCGGTATCCGGGTTGCTCCACTCGCTGGAGCTGCCGTCCGCCTGATTATTCAGAATGTCGTCGATGGCTGCAGTCAGGATCTCGCGGTCGGCGTCATTCATGTTGGCGATAGCACCACGGGAAGCAAACCAGGTGTTGGTTGCTGATGCGACCGCCGTAACAAGCAATGTTACGGCTAGCAAAGACTGAAGAACACGGGTAGCGGTCATCTTGGTTTCCGGGGCGCTGTTCCAGTTTCGGGTCAAGCACAGACTATACCGCAGCGTGTGCACGCAACATAGCGTCCGGCAGCAGTGGTTGTCTGTGTTATTAAGCCCCGTATATTCAGCTCAGCGTATTGAGCAGGAGGCATGTCTGGGTTTAGAGTGGTCTGAATCTGATGATTCGTTTGGTCTACAGCCGTCAACTGTTCCGGAGCTATATATGAAGTCAGTATCTACATTGTTGTTAGCAGTTGTGTTGTTTGCCGCCGGCTGTGCGCCGGCTCCCGAGCAGGCACCGGCGAAGCCCGTCAATGCGGGGTTTCTGACTGATTACTCGCTGCTGAAAAACCCGGACTGGGAGAATGCAATATCGCAAAAGGTGTATGTGAACCCGGAGCTGGCCGCCTCACTGGAGAAATATAGCGGAGTCATGGTTGATCAGCCCGAGATTTTCATTGCCGTCGATTCACCGTATCGGGGCGCCAAGCCCGAAGGTCTGAAGCTGATTGCCGACCTGATTCGTTATCTGATGATTGGCGAGTTTATCCGCGAGGGTTACAACGTCGTGGAACAGCCGGCGGCGGATGTGGCCTATGTGCGGGTGGCGCTAACGGATATGAAAGTCGAGCAGGTCAAGGGTGTGACCAGCTATATCCCGGTCGAAGTCACTATTGAGAACGAAGCAGAGGTGGCCCGCAACTTTATGGCGTCTCTGGAAGTGCTGGATGTCGATGTTGAGGTTGAGGTGGTCGATAGTACTGACTCAACCGTACTGATGGCCGGCATTCTGACGGCTGACCTTGATACCGTGAACGACGGCAATCTCGCGACGTGGGCAAGTCTCGGCCTGTTGCTTGAGGATATTGCGGCCGGTATTACCTGTATTGTGCGTACCGCCAACCTGCCGCCGGAAGGCCAGAAAGCAATTTGCTCAGCCGGCAATACGCCGCAGTAAGCGGCAGCTAAGCAATAAACAGATAAGCAATAAAAAGAGCCCGCCCTGTTTCTGCAGGGCGGGCTCTTTTTTGGTTTGCTTGAAAGTGCCCGATCAGAGCGTTTTGCGCGCCAGTTCCGCGCCGGCGCCCAGCGCTTTTACTTTGGCCAACGCAATGTCGTAAGAAATCGGCGTCATGCCGCAATTGGAGCAGGGCAGGATGCGTTCCTTGTCGGCGTACTTCATGGCTTCTTTAATGGTGGCCAGCACTTCTTCCGGCGTCTCCACTTTGTCTGGCGTTACTGCGACACAGCCAACCATCAGTTCCTTGTCTTTCAGGTGGCTGATCAACGAGATGGGTACATGCGAGCTGGCGCACTCCAGTGACACCTGATCGATGTTCGATTTGTTCATCGCCGGGAAGATGGCGTCGTACTGGAGCCACTGGTCGCCCAGCGTTTCTTTCCAGTCGATGTTTTCCTGAATGCCATAGCCGTAGCAGACATGCACCGCGGTTTTTACACCCAAGCCTTCAATGGCGCGGTCCAGGGTGTCGCAGCCCCATTCAACAACGTCATCCGTGAATACGTTGAAAGCGGGCTCGTCGAACTGAATGATATCGACGCCGGCGGCGACCAGTTCCTTCGCTTCATCGTTGAGGATTTCTGCAAATGCCATGGCCATGTCGGCGCGGCTACCGTAATGAGCATCGGCGATGGTGTCGCAGATGGTCATCGGTCCGGGCAGAGTAAACTTGATCGGATGATCGGTAACGGAACGCAGGTACTTAACATCTTCGAGATGCACCGGCTTGGGACGTGACAGCTTGCCGGTTACCGTCGGTACTTCGAGTTCGTAGCGGTTGTCGCGGATACCCATCGTGGTTTTGACGTTCTGGTCGATGCCCTCGATGCCTTCAAGGAAGGTGTGGACAAAGTGGGTGCGGTAGACCTCGCCGTCGGTGACGGTGTGAATGCCCGCTTCTTCCTGATGACGGACCCATTCCAGGCAGGCTTTGTTCTGGCCTTCGCGCAGGGCTTCGCCTTCCAGCTTCCAGCCGCCTTTGAGCTTCTCGGGTTCTGCGAGCCAGTCGGGGCGGGGCAGGCTGCCGGCAATTGTTGCGTCAAACATGATGATTCCTCTGGTTCTGCCACGGGAGCGCGGCTTTTCATTCAGGCGAAGCAGCCTAGCAGGGCAAGCGAGGGGGCGCAGCCTGCGGCGCATCATTCACCGCAGAACGGAAAGAGCGCCGGACCGCCGGTGGTGGTAACATTGCGCCCCGTTTCACCCCCTTCAACACCGAACCAACAGGGTTCTGCGCTCATGGCTATTCAATGCGGCATCGTCGGACTGCCTAATGTCGGCAAGTCCACACTTTTTAATGCACTCACCTCGGCCGGTATCGCCGCCGAAAACTATCCTTTCTGCACCATCGATCCGAACGTCGGCATCGTTGAAGTGCCCGACCCGCGCATGGGTCAGTTGTATGGGATTGTGCAGTCGGAAAAAGTGATTCCCGCGACGGTTGAGTTCGTTGATATTGCCGGTCTGGTTGAAGGCGCGTCCAAAGGCGAAGGTCTGGGCAACAAGTTTCTGGCGAATATCCGTGAAACTCATGCGATCGCTCACGTGGTTCGTTGCTTTGAGAATACTGACATTACCCATGTCGACGATGGCATTGATCCATTGCGCGACATTGAGGTGATCAACACCGAATTAAACCTGGCCGACCTCGACACCGTTGAGAAAAACCTGCTGCGTGCTGAAAAAGCTGCGCGCGCCGGTGGTAAGGAAAATATCGCCTGGCGCGACCTGCTGGTGCGTCTGCGTGATCATCTCGACGGTATGCAGCCCGCGCGTTCGTTTGACGCGACGAAGGAAGAGAAGGTCGAGTTGAAGCAGCTCCATTTGCTGACTGACAAACCCACCATGTATGTGGCTAACGTTGATGAAGACGGTATCGGCGGTAATGAGTTTGTCGAAAGGGTTCGCGCGCATGCCGAGGCTGAAGGCGCGGGTGTGGTTGTAGTGTGTGCTGCGATGGAAGCGGAGATTGCGCAGCTCGATGACGAAGACAAAGCCGCTTTTCTTGAAGACCTCGGCCTGGAAGAGCCGGGTCTGAACCGGGTAATCCGGGCCGGCTATAACCTGCTGGGCCTGCAGACCTTCTTTACCGCCGGACCGAAAGAGCTGCGCGCCTGGACCACCCGCGTGGGCGCTACCGCGCCGCAGGCCGCCGGCGAAATTCATACTGATTTCGAGCGCGGCTTTATCCGTGCGGAAGTTATCGGCTTTGACGACTACATCAGCGGTAAAGGCGAGCAGGGTGCCAAAGAAGCGGGTCGCCTGAGGATTGAAGGCAAGGAATACATCGTTCAGGAAGGCGATGTCATGCATTTCCGCTTTAACGTTTAGATTATCTGGGTTTAGATTATCTGGGTCTAGAACGATCGGGCTGTCTGCTATAGGCTGAACTTAACCTGAGCGTGGAGTTCGCCTGATGACAGATCTTCTTGGCAAGCTTTCCATTGTCGGCCTGTCGGTCGGCGTGCTGGTGCTGATGGGCATCGGTGTCTACTTTGTGCAGCAGAAGCTGCTCAAGCTCTACGCAGAGAAACCCAACGAGCAATACAAACGCCAGCTGATCATGCTGGCGGTCGCGGTGCTGGCCCTCGTTCTGGCAATTGTCATCATGCCCATAGGCAATGCGATGCGCGGGCAATTGCTGAGTCTGCTCGGTATTCTGCTGTCGGCCACTATCGCGCTCTCCAGTACGACCATCGTCGGCAATGCAATGGCCGGGCTGATGATGAAGATTCTTAATAGCTGTAAGCCTGGTGACTACATTCGTGTCGGCGATTATTTTGGCCGTATCTCCGAAATGGATTTGTTGCATACCGAGCTGCAGACCGAGGACCGCGATCTCACATCCTTGCCGAACCTCTATCTGGTAACCAATCCGGTGACAGTCCTGCAGTCGGATGGCTCGCTGTTGTCAGTGGAGCTGTCGCTGGGCTACGACATTCCGCACACCCGCGTTGAGAAGCTGCTGCTGCAGGCGGCCGAGAAAACCGGTCTCGAGAAACCGTTTGTACAGATCACACAGCTAGGCGATTTTTCGGTGTCTTATCGTGTGGCCGGCTTATTGACCGAGTTGAAGCGTCTGATCGCGACGCGCCGTAAGTTGCGTGGCTATATCCTCGATGAACTGCATGGCGCCGGTATTGAAATTGTTTCGCCTAACTTCATGAATCAGCGGGTGCTTGATGCTGGCCGGCATTTCATCCCCGATGTTGCCCCGTCGGATGCCTTACCGGAACACGACGCCGCTAACGATGCACCGGATGAAATGGTGTTTGATAAAGCCGATCAGGCCGAGTTGCTGCAGAACCTGAAAGAGCATCTGAGCGAGATTGATGAGCGGATAACCAAGCGCGAGCAGCTGATGAAGGAAACCGACAACAAGCGGGAGAAGGTCGGGCTGCGTAAAGAGATTGAGAACCTGCAGCGCAATCGTGAGTACACCAAAGGCATGATCGAGAAGGCAGAGCAGCGAATCTCGAAAAAGGGCGATAAACGTGGGGAAAGCCTGCCGGATTAGCCTGCCATTACAGCGGAAAGTCCTGTAAATACACGCTTTTCCCAATATTTCCGTACTGGATAATTGACATCCGGGGGCGTGGTAAGCACAATCCCCGTCCCCTGAGTGCATCCTGAGTCATTTCGGGGGCGTGGCAGCCGTCCGGCAGCCCAAAGATTGTGAATCAGAGAATTCGAAAAAGGTGATGTAGCTCAGCTGGTTAGAGCACGGCACTCATAATGCCGGGGTCGGTGGTTCAAGTCCACCCATCACCACCAGACACCAAAGACGCCCCTTTACGGGGCGTTTTTTGTGTCTGGATGCTGATGTGACTTGAACCACCACGGTGGTTCACCGAACGGCAGGAAAGCCGTTCGGGACGCCCGAGCCTGCGAGGGCGCT
>Ga0070729_10001506_pt1 | contig 35200 bp, 32 predicted proteins | sample tdDd472_FD_66725 | JGI IMG/M metagenome (GOLD analysis project Ga0070729, IMG submission 66725) | Marine sediment microbial communities from the Atlantic coast under amendment with organic carbon and nitrate - tdDd47.2 | ecosystem: Environmental > Aquatic > Marine > Coastal > Sediment | place...
TGTGGATTTCGGCTTATTAATACTTCAGAACTTACCTGGGGATAATCGCCTTCAACATCAGAAAAGATATTGTCGCCGCCTGCATAAGAAATCATCTGCCCGGTAAAAGACTCCGGTCCGGCAGTCATAAGAGGAGCGTCCCATACTTCATAAAAAACTCTTACTCTTTCATCGAGCATGCTGAGTTTCGAACTGACAGCATCTATTCTTTTCGTGATATCGTCGGAAACAGCTTTACCCTGCTCTTTATGACCGGTAATGATTCCAAGTTCTTCTATAACTGATTTGATATCATCGACTGATTTCGGTTCAATTGACAATACAGCGATGCCTGCAGCTCTCAATGTATCGGCGATAGGCTGATGGGCGGAAACCCCGGCAATTACCAGATCGGGATTCAGGCTTATAATTGTTTCAATGCTGATTGTCTTTGCTGAAAATCCTCCGACGATCTCTCTGCTTGCCGCTTCCTCGGGATAATTGCAGTAACTCGTTACACCGACAACCTGATCTCCGGCACCGATGGCAAAAAGAGTTTCCGTTGTAGATGGTGATAGTGAGATTATCCTCTGAGGATAACTTTCTGTTGTTTCAGGAGCAGTACTTACAGATGCTACCTGTGTGCCTTTTGCCCATAATACTGATGTGACAATCAGTAGGATAAGGGGTAAAAGTTTTTTCATAATTTTTTCTCCTTGCTGCAGGAGGGTATGGTGCTTTTGATAGGCATGCCACACCCGGTCTGAACCTCGCAGACATTATTGGGTATATCATTCAGGCAGGTCTCCTGGCTCTAGAGGATAATATCAGCTCCCTTCCCGGCATTCAAAATTCCAGTGGTTATAAGCTGATAAACTCTATTACAGTGGCGGGACCGCACAGGTTTTTAACCTGTTTCCCTTTTAACGGCAAAAATGCCGACCTGAATATGTTTTAGTTATATATTAAGATTCTTCATCTGGCAAGAGCTAGTTCGGGAATTCCGCTTTTGAAATATATATATCCATTATTTCCTCTAATCTTCCCCGATTCCGCATTTCGATAATCCCTTTATTGATTATCTGAAGCAGCTCTTCTCCATAAGGATGTTTTTTTGATATGAGATAATAAAAATTTTCTCTGGAAATTCCCGGAATCGGTGCCTGGGCTATTCCATCGTGCAGGTAGTTTTCTCCCACCAGGGATAAGCCTGAAAAAGGTTCAGAACGGGCAAGTAAGAAATTCGCTCTTCCCATCTCAAGCATATTAATAATGGAATCAAAATCTTTTAATCTTATAAGAGAACTTTCTTCTTCTATTCCGAAATTGCTGTAATTATATCCGAATTTTCCATAGACGGAACCATATTGAAGCAATTCTTCAACTGAAGAAATATCCGGACCATCGGGAAACTTTTCTTTCATATAATAATAACTGGGAGTTACAGAATAAGCATATTCAGAAATATAATATTTATCTCTTCTATCATCATTTAAAGAAGTTGGTAGCACAACCTGTATTTTCTCGCCTGATTCAAGATATTCAAGACACCTTAACAGGGGAAAATATTCAATATTATAATTCAGGTCATAGGACGAGAGTATTTCTGCAATAACATCTACAGCATAACCTATTAATTTCTCTGTTCTTATGCCGTCAATTCTTTCAAAATACTCATAAGGCGGCCAGTCGGTATTTTCTTCCATACCGATAGAGACAGTCATTCCCTGTTTCAATATCTGCAAATTGATATCAGTTTGTGTATAGATAACATTGCTTGAAAGGAGTAATAGAATGATCAAAACCGTTATTGACTTCATTTTCATATTTATGACTCTCTGGTTTAAGCATAGTCAAAAAAAGAGACCGAAGTTTGAACAGGAAAAATTCTTCCCGTCTCCCTCCTCCAGTCTCCCTTCTCCTAAAAATCTATGATTTTTCAGCTATCAGAGTTCTTGTCGGCATATTGCAGACTTCGTCCGGTCCGTAATATTGAATTGCTCCGGGATATGTGAAATCTGTTTTCACAGCCCATTCATCTCTTTTAGAAGCGAATTCTTTGAAAGGGGCTCCATCGAGCTCTACAAGAGCTTTTTTGATAACCGGTTTCATATGTCCGTGTCTCTGTTCCATATTCATCATCATTGTCAGTGGAACACCACCGGCTACCCAATTGGAAGCAGGCAGCTGAAGGTTGGCAACATTGGATATGTAACCTGTCAGTCCCTGTGCCATCAGAATAAAGGCGGAATAACCGAGAGAGTAACAGTAGTCTGCATCAAAGTTTGACGGGAAGGCACATCGCCCTTCATATCCGAAGAAATGAGCTTGTGAACTGAACTTTCCTGAATATTTTCCCTCTTTTTTGAGAGTGGAAAGTCTTTTTCCAACCATTTCGATTATCATTTTTTCAGTTTCGATCAGTGAAACCTGTACATTTCCATGAGGGTCTCTGTCCATAAGTAGCTGAGCCTGAATTCCCGCAGGTAATGATTTGAATACAGGTGCTGCAGCAGCTGAAAGTTTTGAAGCGAGCCATTCTTTCTGAGCATCTGCTGATGTAAGTGATGCAAAGTGATCGGCATTATGTGCGAGAAGGTCGTTGATTTCAGATATCAGTTTTCCCACTTCAGGAATAAACTCGATCAGACCTTCAGGAATCAGGGCGACACCGAAGTTATTTCCATTGGCCGCTCTTTTAACAATCACTTCGGTTACTTCTTCTACAACCTGGGCTAGTGTCATCTGCTTCTGCTCTACTTCTTCTGAGATAATACAGATATTGGGTTGAGCCTGGAGAGCACATTCAAGACCGATATGAGAAGCGCTTCTACCCATCAATTTGATAAAGTGCCAGTATTTTTTAGCTGAGTTGGAATCTTTTTCAATATTTCCAATCAGTTCAGAATATGTTTTTGTTGCAGTATCGAAACCGAATGATGTTTCAATAAATTCATTTTTGAGGTCGCCGTCAATAGTTTTTGGAGCTCCTACAACTGTAATCCCTGCATTAGTTGCTTTAAAATATTCAGCAAGAACGGCACCGTTTGTATTTGAGTCATCACCACCGATGATTATCACAGAGTTGATTCCGTTGGCTTCACATACTTTTCTTGCTTTCTCGAAGTGTTCTTCAGATTCCAGTTTAGTCCTACCGGAACCGATCATATCAAAACCACCGGTATTTCTGTAATCATCCATGAATTTATCATCGATTTCTACGAGTTTACCATTCATAATTCCATCAGGACCACCGAGAAATCCGAAAAGCTTGGAATCTTTGTTCCCATTTTTAAGACCGTCATATATACCGGCAATTACATTGTGTCCACCGGGAGCCTGTCCACCGGAAAGGATTACTCCGGCATTGATTTTTTTTGAAGCTATATCGTTATCGCCTTCAATAAATCGGACAATGGGAGCACCATATGTATTTTTAAAAAGTGCTTTAACCTGATCCTGATCAGCAATCGATTCAGTAGGTTCTCCAAATGAACAGGCGATTTTTTTTATATCACCTTTTAAAACTGTTGGAAGTTTTGGCTGGTAGCTGTAGCGCGCCTTCTGCAGTGCAGAAATATTACTCATATTTATCTCCTGTTTTTTTCATTACAATTAAGTAAAATATTATCTATTTTTAGCCTTTTAAGTCAATAGAACCGGTCCGGCTGAAGCATCTCTGATTATCAGAGGTATTACCGATTCTGTTCCGAAATGGGATTCCATCATTTTCCGATAGTTTCCCGCCATTTCATCAGGTACATAAGCTAGAATCGATCCGGCAAAACCTCCTCCATGCACACGGTATCCGCCATTATCATCGAGAAATCCTTCACTCAGAGCCAGGGCAACGGGTATTCCCTGTTTATTTTTATATGCTGTGGAATAACAATTCTGAAGATATTTGAACGATGAATTCCCCGACTTGTTTACCAGATGCAGATATCTGTCAAAATCCCTGTGCAAAAGTGAATGGATCATCTCTCTGACTCGGTCATTTTCTCTGAAAAAGTGGAGCGCCCTCAAAAATGCTCTATCACCGCTTATTTCCCGGACGACAGTTGATTGTGATAAAAACTCAGCTTCCGTCGTTTCACAGCATCTCTCTTTTCCAAGAACCGAAGCGGCGCTGGTCATCTCCTCGGGGATAGCTGAGAATTCATCTGATAGATGAGAATAGCTTCCGCCGGTTTTTACCAGAAAGAGTTTGTAACCGAATTCATCAAATTCAAAATCGATGGGGACTATTTCAGGAGAATTTTGATTCTCAAAGTCTATGGATATGATTCCCCCGGCTCCACATGCAAGTGGATCCATTAAACCGCAGGGCTTTCCGAAGTAAACATTTTCCGCTTCTTTTCCAAAATGAGCCAGTTCCGTAACTGTTACCGAATCATCATTGTAGAGACTGTTGAAAATTGAACATAGAAGAATTTCAATAGATCCCGATGAGCTTAAACCGGATCCCGGAAGAACGTCTGATAAAACAGATGCATTGAATCCCCCGATTTTGTATCCATCTGCAGAAAAAAAGGCGGCAATGCCTCTGATCAGAGCTTCGGTCTTTCCCTTTTCATCTTCCTTCAATTTCAGATCTGATAAGTCGACTTTGAATAGAGGATAATTTTCCGAATTCACAGTGATTATATTGTCATCAGTTTTTGTAACGACAGCAACCGAGTCGAGCTGGATAGACGCTGCGAGAACGATTCCCCCATTGTGATCTGTCTGATTTCCTCCCAGTTCAATTCTTCCGGGACTGCTTATTATCATGGCGCTTTCTGTTTTGAAAAAGGATCTATGCCAGTTGAGTATCCTGATATAACGATCTCTTTGGCTTTCAACAGAAGAGGGGCCGTACAGTTCAGCAAGTCGGTCATCATAGAAGAAATCTTCCAGCCTCTTTATAGCGTCATTTATTTTTTCCAATTAAATATCCTCATGTTACGTTTATAATAGACGATGCCCTAATAAATTTCTATTATATGCCGATTATTTAACAAGCTTTTAATCAAGGGAATCAGTATTTTTATGGATGATAATCTAATATCGTTAAAAAAAATCAGAAAACTGGATGAACGGATATTTCCGGAACTTCTTAAAGAAAAAAGTTTTCTGACATGTATCAATGACAAATCGGGCATCAGAAAGAAAATCTCAATAAATGCCTTATACAATAATGATAAAGAATTCTGGCTTAAAGACACCCGTAACTGGTCCTATTTTGTTAATTCCCATCAGATTACATTAATATCAAAACGAATTGAAGAAAATGATCTTGAACTGGAAAGAAGACTAACTGTTGAATCCTATATAGAAGAGAAAATTTCAAAAGAATACGATAATCTTGTTAAGATAAAACCAGAGGAGAGAATCTCTGCCCTGACAGGAGCATTAAGCCGAATCAATTCTGTTATCAATTCGAGAAACGTATCAGTTAAAGAAAAAAATGAAATTCTTGTGGAAGTTTCTTCATTCTCATACCTGATTAATAAAGTAACACTTGATGAAGTTGTCAATCTGGCCAATGGCGAAGCGCGTCAGGCCACTGTTGAAGTAGCCAGGCTGACGGAGAAAATTATTTCTTCAATTACATCCATACTCGATAGCGATATGAGCAATGATATCTTTTTCTATTCTCTTGCGGAGAAGTCCAATGGTGTGACACTCCGCCATATGGTGAGAACTTTTGTTCTCTCATACAAATTCCTGTTATTTTTTAACCGGGAAATGAAGGACCGAGGTTTTGCCTCACATCTCCGCGCTAAATTCGAGAAAAATTATAGAAGATGGTACAGTTCTCTGATACCTCATATACCAATGAAAGATCTGACTTTGGAAAATGTCTTCAAGGGTGGGATCAGGCCGATTCCCGCTGAGGAAATAAAAATCTATTCCACAGGTTTTCTCCTCCACGATATCGGGAAACAGCGCTATATCGACTATTATGAAGGAACTGATGAGTTTGATAGCAGGAAAGTGGAGTCCCATGCCAAAACGGGATACAGAATGATATTGCAGAAAACAGTTTATTCAGAAAAAATCGCAGCAATCGCCGGATACCATCACGAGTACTACGGACACGAGAGTGGATATGGATATTACAGAGAACTCTGTTCCCTGATGAAACTGGGGAATAAAAACTTCCGTCAGGACTCATGTATTTCCTATGAACTGGAAGATCTTCATAAATTCAATTCGCTGTCATACCTGCCGGTGAAGTTTCTCGAAATTGTCGATGTCTATGATGCCATAACTGATCCCGGTCGTTCATACAAATCCCATATGGAAACATTTGAAGCTCTTAAGTTTATGAGAGAGGAATTTGTATTAAAAAATAAGAAAATCGATATAATCCTCTTTGAATTATTTGTAAAATTTCTCAATGAAACGGGTTTGTCCAAATAATTTGCCATTCAATTGATTATCTCTTTCCTTTTGTTTTAAACTTGTATCATGAAAATGATATACAAGATGAAAAACGTAATTCAGGATTACGCCTGGGGTTCTCTTACTGCAATTCCGCAGTTATTAGGATATGAAAACAAAGAGAAAAGACCTCAGGCCGAGTTGTGGATGGGTTCCCACAGGCGTGGAACATCATTATTGCAAAGTAAAAAGGGAGAAATCCCTTTATCTGAGTTTATAAAAGGTAATATGGAGGATGTTCTCGGTAGTGAGATCGCCTCCGGTTATGGAGATCTTCCCTTTCTTTTTAAGGTTCTGGCAGCGGGAAGTCCCCTTTCTATTCAAGTTCATCCCGATAAGCAACAGGCAGAAAAAGGTTTTCAGAAGGAGAATCAGTTATCAATTCCCCTCGATGCATTTAACCGCAATTATAAGGATGATAATCACAAACCGGAAATCATCTGTGCTCTGACACCATTCTGGGCTATGAGAGGATTCAGGACCATTGACAGCATTATCGATAATTTCCAGAAAGCCGATCTCGATTCATTCAAAGAAGACCTTGAAGCTTTTTCAGGAAACAGGACCTCTGAAGGCCTTCAAAAGTTTTTCAGTGCCATTATGGCCCTTGAAGGTGATAGGAAAATGACTTTTATTCATGAACTTGTTTCCAGTGCGCAAAAACAGCAAGGTGATGCATTCAGCTGGGTATTGAATCTGCATGAAAAATATCCCGAAGATGCGGCAATTGCCGGTCCTCTGTACTTAAATCTTGTTCAGTTGCAACCCGGAGAAGCACTCTATCTGTCTGCCGGGGAACTACACGCTTATCTCGATGGATTGGGAATGGAACTGATGGCAAGCTCCGACAATGTTCTGAGAGGAGGGCTTACTCCCAAATATGTAGACCGCGATGAGTTGATGAGGATTCTGAACTTCTCAGGAGCAGATCCAGAGATTCTCAAAGCAGGTTCTTCCAAGGATGGTGTCGCTACATATGATAGCCCATCGAGGGAGTTCGAATTATCAAGAATCGACGTTAATGGGGAAAATGATTATCTTATAGAAGATATAAACAGGGTTCAGATTCTTTTTGTCAGTGAAGGTGATCTCTCTTTTAACTCTGAGCTGGGTGAAGATATTCATGCTGTCAAAGGGGAGTCGCTTTTTGTACCTTACAATGCCGGAAATTGGATGGCAAAAGGTAATGCTGTAATATACAGAGCATCAGTACCGGGAGTTAACTATTGAAAATCTGGATTGATGCCGATTCCTGCCCCAAACCTGTAAAGGAAATAGTAGAGCGGGCGGCAAAGCGGGAGAAAATACAACTTATATTTACAGCCAACAGAAAGATTCCCATGGAGGACAATGAACTGTTCACCATGGTTGTAACAGAGGCGAAAGATCAGAGCGCCGATCTCTATATTGTAGATAATGTGGAAGAGGGCGATCTGGTTATTACAAGAGATATTCCTCTTGCCGACGAACTTGTTGAAAAGAAAATTCAAGTATTGAACGATAGAGGAGTTCTCTACACAGTGGAAAATATCAAAGAGAGACTTTCTGTCCGGAATTTCATGTATGAGTTGCGTGAATACGGTGGAGGAGTGGAAAGACACAGTGCTTTCGGACCGAAAGAGAAGCAGGCATTTGCCAATGCTTTTGATAGACAACTGAGTAAAATGTTGAAAAACTCTCTGTAAAATGCATATTTCGAAAAAAATGCTACCAGATACTCCGATTTGTGTGGTATTATGATTTATAGGAAAAACATAAGGGAGATTCAGATGGCCAGAGGAAGACCGGAAATTGATATCGACAGGTGTAAAGGTTGTGCATTGTGCACCGAAGCTTGTCCTCAGAAAATTCTCGAAATGTCAATTGAAACAAATAATCAAGGGAATAGTTATTCCCAATGTATAGATGAATCCAAATGTACAGCTTGCACAATGTGCGCAGTACAGTGCCCGGATTCAGCAATCCAAATATATAGAATAGTACAGGAGGCAAAGTAGATATGAGCAAAACTGTACTTATGAAAGGAAACGAAGCATTGGCAGAAGCCGCTATCAGAGCAGGATGCACCCATTACTTCGGTTACCCCATAACACCTCAAAATGAAATACCAGCATATATGGCTAAAGAAATGCCCGGAAGAGGCGGATGCTTTTTACAGGCTGAAAGTGAAGTGGCAGCTATCAATATGGTATTTGGAGCCTCGGGAGCCGGTGCCCGTACAATGACCTCGACATCATCACCGGGAATGTCGCTGAAGCAGGAGGGATTGTCCTATCTTGCAGGAGCGGAATTACCCTGTGTTGTTGTTAATATGATGAGAGGCGGACCGGGACTCGGTGGTATTGCCGGATCTCAGGCTGATTATTTTCAGGCTACCAGAGGGGGAGGAAATGGAGACTACCGGTCTATCGTTCTGGCTCCCGGAAATGTTCAGGAACTGGCTGACTTAACTGTCGATGCCTTTGAACTGGCAGATAAATACAGAATGGTTGTCACCATACTTGGAGACGGGTATCTCGGACAGATGTCTGAACCTGTAATACTGCCTGAACCTAAAGTTAACCCGCCGGCAAAACCATGGGCTGTTTCCGGAAATAAAGGGAGAAAACCCAACCAGGTCATGTCTCTTAGACTGACACCGGAAGATTATCTGGAAAAACACAATATCCATTTGCAGGAATTGTACAGCAATGTGGAAGATAAAGAGCCTCGAGCGGAACAGTTTCTCTGTGATGATGCCGAGTTTATCATTGTTTCTTATGGAACATCTTCAAGAATCGTTCGGAAAGCAGTTAAACAGCTTAGAGAAGAGGGAATCAAAGTAGGCCTTTTCAGACCTATCACTTTATGGCCTTATCCAATGAAGGAACTAAATGAACTTTCTAAAAAAGTTCAGAAAGTTCTCACAGTTGAAATGAGTGCCGGACAGATGCTCGAAGATGTGAAAGTTGCTGTAAACGGCCTGGCTGAAGTTGATTTCTATGGAAGATTAGGTGGAGCTGTTCCCGAATCTGCAGAGATCATCAATATCATAAAAGGATACAGGTAATACAATGGAAGAAAAATTAGTATACACAAAACCTGAATCATTGACTGAAGGTAAAACCCATTACTGCCCGGGATGCGGCCATGGGATCATACATAAATTAATTGCGGAAATTATGGATGAAATGGATATCAGAGAGGAGACAATTGTTGTTGCTCCTGTCGGGTGTTCAGTTCTTATCTATAACTACCTCAATGCCGATGGAATTGAATCTGCTCACGGTAGAGCACCAGCTGTAGCTACAGGGGTAAAAAGAGTTCACCCTGATAAGATTGTCATTTCCTATCAAGGTGACGGAGACCTTCTCGCAATCGGAACAGGTGAGACAATACACGCTGCCAACAGAGGGGAAAACATAACCGTTATTTTTGTCAATAATGCCATTTACGGTATGACCGGTGGGCAGATGGCTCCCACTACCATGCCCGATCAGATTACAAAGACGACACCCTACGGAAGAGATGTCGCTGATGTCGGTTATCCAATCAGAGCCTGCGAGATGATCAATACGCTTGCGGCTCCTGTTTATATCGAAAGAACATCGATTCACGATGTAAAAAATATCCGCAAAACAAAAAAAGCCATTAAAAAAGCTCTGACAAATCAGAAAGAGGGCAAAGGTTACTCCTTTGTTGAAGTGCTTTCGACTTGTCCGACAAACTGGGGCGTAAATCCGGTGACAGCGGCTAAATGGGTGGAAACAGCCATGATGCCATATTATCCACTAGGTGTATTCCGCGAAGAAAAGGAGAAAGTCTGATGCATGAAGAAATCGTAATTTCAGGATTCGGTGGTCAGGGTGTTCTTCTGGCGGGGAAACTACTCTGCATCGCTGCTATGCGCGAAGGTAAACATGTCTCTCACATTCCCTCTTATGGAGCGGAAATGAGAGGGGGAACGGCCAACTGTAAAGTTATCATTTCAGATGATGAAATATCATCTCCCGTAATTGATCACCCTACAATTGTCATTGCTCTCAACACGCCTTCAATGCACAAATTTGAGCCGAAAATGACAAAGAAAGGATTGATGATTTTCAACAGTTCCCTGATTCCCGATACACCGAAAAGGACAGATATACAGATCGAAAGCGTAAAAGCCAACGAAATATCTGAAGCGGCGGGATCTTTGAGAGCGGCCAATATGGCGGCACTCGGGTTTCTATTGAAAGTTAAACCGGAAATCGCTTCCATGTCTGCTCTCGAAGAGGCACTCGATGAAGCCATTTCTGCAAGGAATAAACAACACAATCCTATTAATATCAAGATAATGGAAGCCGGTTACAAAAGCTAGTTTCTGGAAATGAATCTTAGATCGAAACCCTCTGGAAACAGAGGGTTTTTTATTTATTGTTTTTATTGGATTCCCGACTCTCTCTGTGGTTATAATTTAAGTAAGAGAATTATAACCCGGAGGTTATCATGAAAAAAAATATAAAAAGATTTTTTGTTGTTTTGATTGCAATCTCACTCGTGAGTTTTGTTTCTTTTACAATGTTCAGCTGTAGCAAAGGTACAACCGTAGAAGTCGAACTGGAAAGGATTTAGGGGGGCATATGAAGAAGCCTGCCATAATAATCCTTTTTCTTTTTCTGGTAACAATATTACCAGCGGAGATGTTTTTTGCAGAAACTGATGGTTTGAAAGTCACTGTTTTAAATATCAATTTGAAGCAGCATCCCTCTGATCCGATCGGTGCCTCGGCTCCGGATCTGCAAATTGATCTGACAGCAGGATTAACCGGAGAATCCATGGGAGCAATAAATATTGAAACAACCAACGTTTTAGCCAATGAACTCAGTTTTGATTTCAGTAATATTGAGGTTCCTCTAAAAGCCTATGTTACCACTGATGGAACTGACTATTACTATACTACAGCCGCTGGCGTCGCAGGTCCGGTTACTTCAGATAAAGGAACCTGGACTGGGTACGATTATATGAATGTTCCCAAAATATCTCCGTCGAGTTCTGAAAACAGAGTTGTAATCCAAAGTTATTTTCCCGAGCCTTTATTTATAGAAGATGGAGTTGCATTGGTAGTTACGGGCAGTGTCGATCTCGAATATACAGTCCTGTTCTGGGATGGAGACAACTCGGCGGCTCCTGCAGGATCTCCTTTTACAAATACAACAGTGTATCCGGCAGATGAAATGGCTTTTGCCGTAACCGATCCCGATATTGTGCTTGGAGTGAACACATCTCTTACTAAGGAAACTTATGCTTTTGGAGCTAACACGGGAGATTTGGATCCAAATCTGGATACTACATTGTGCAAAGTAGTCTCTTTCTTTTTTGATGATAGTGGAAATCTATATGACGGCGCTGTTAAAAAATCTACCGGATATGGCTCGGGGCTAAACTGGCAGAGAGTTAAAGCTGTAAATCGCAATGGCAATGGTTCGTATAATCTGGAGTTTGCCAGAAGTTATGATACTGCGCAGGGAGAATATTATTTTGATGTCACTTCCGATAATACGTTTACCAGATTGACTGTCGATGAGGTTTCAGGTTCTACGACAACGGTAACGAATTCAGCAGGCGGTGGTGGTTCTGAGGATTTATATTACAAACGTCTGGAATAATTCTATTTTACTCTTTTGATCTGCTTTTCAATCTTTCTCTTAATTTTTTCATAGGTCAGGGGAGGGCCGTTGCTTATCCGCTTTCTCTCTATATACAGTGCATCTCTAATTCCACATTCGTTGAAATTATCAGTTATCGATGTGTTGATCTCATTGAAAATAACCGATTTTCCCATATCCTCACATGCCCGTTTAGCTCTCTCATGAACAATATTCTGAGCGGGGCACCACCCATTAATAAACGATGTAACAGTCACTCTTCCCGGTTCTGATTTCGGTTTTTTCTTCTGTTTGACCCATTTGGGCTTTTCTGCATTATCGTTGAAAGGTTTCCACATGAGCTTTGCCATGCCGTCTCTATCAACTGCAGTGTATCCCTGTTTTTTGAACCATGATGCTTTCATCCAGAAGGGCATTGTTATGCCCCAGGCGACTATGCCGTCAGCGCCAAGTGACCGGACATCTTCTTCTGCAGCGAGTATCAGCTCTTTTCCCATTCCCTTATGCTGATAATTCCCGATTCCCTCTTTATAACCGTGAATCCATATGCAATAAACAAAATAGAGATTTTTTCCAAGGATAAATGAGTGTTCTACAGGAATGTACTGAATCATACCCACAGCTTTTTCATCAACAATGGCCAGTTTTACTTTCAGGCCTTTTTCTTTGTAGATATCATACCATTCAGCTTTTTTATTTCCGGACTCAGCCATCTCGTCAGACCAGTCTTCAAGACATTTTATATAGGTGTTACGATGAAAATCATTCAGATCTATTATTTCCATTTTTTCCCCTCTTTTTTATAGTATATCAGACCTTTCTCAGGAGTCACGGATTAAAGAAATCGGTTAAAATATATAATTATCGAATTATTAATTATTTACAGTGTATCTGCATTAGAGTTTATAAATATAGATTTAAGAAGATTGCGGGAAACAATCGGATTTTACCAAGGAGAAATACTATGAAAATTTATTTTCAATTTTCTCTGTTACTTTTATTATTTACTCTGCTTTTCACCGCCTGTGGTAACAAAGAGGAAATGGCGGATCTTCCCGGTCATGATGATGACTCGGAAATGGTTTCACTGGAGCCAAATATGGAAGATCCCTGCATCGCATGTCATATGTCGGCTACGCCTGGAATTGTGGTTACTTATACAAAGAGTAAACACAATCCAAATAAAGTGAGTTGTCAGGCGTGTCATGTCGCTCACGATGATGATCCTACAGCCCAGAAACACAATGGGTTCACTATTACCAAAGTCCCTTCACCCAATTATTGTATTACCTGTCATCCTGATGAAGTAAAACAGAATACAAACAGCAAACATGCCTGGACTGCTTTTATCGGGCAGTATAAACCATACTATATCGAAGCCAGGAAACAGGGGCTTGATCCTTTAGCCCAAGAGACAGCAAAACTGCTCAATCCGGAGATGATGGCAAAGACAGTTGTATCCCCTCTTGTTCCGGATAGTGGTATCCTTAAAAAGATCGGATTACTCGATGATCCCGAATATAATCACAATAATGTAACGCTTGGATGTTCTGCCTGTCACGGAACATTTGTCATAGCTGAGGATGATGGTACAATTTCCGGATTGCCCAACGTCGGTGTGGGAAGAGTCAATGCTGATGGAAGCCTGGGAAGCTGCAGTTCCTGTCATACAAGACATTTATTCAGCAAAGAAGAAGCGAGAAAACCGGAAACATGCGGCCAGTGCCATCTTGGACCGGACCATCCGCAGCATGAAATCTACAGTGAATCAAAACACGGTAATATTTACGGAGCTGTCGGAGAAACATGGAATTGGGATTCAGATAACTGGGGACCCGATGATATAGATGCGCCGACCTGTTCCACATGTCATATGAGCCAGTTCGGACCTGTTCAGGCCACACATGATGTCGGTGACAGACTGTACTGGGAGCTGCAACCTAAAACTTCTGTTCCACAGTGGAAAGGGCCAGATGAGGTGGACTTTGTCCTGGAAAGAGTCCCCGATCCTGACCAGGCGGCTGCTGGCCGGAAAGAAATGCTTAAAGTCTGTACTCAATGCCATTCAACCAACTGGGCAGAAGGTCATTTCACAGAATTTGATATGGTTGTTGAAGATTACAACAAAGTTTGGGCCTATACTGATAATCTTTTGAAAGAAGCATATGCCAAAGATCTGGTCAGTAAAGATAATCCTCTCGATGAAACTTCAGAGATCTATCATTACCTGATCTGGCATCATTCTGGACGACGATGGAGAATGGGTGCTTCAATGATGGGACCTGACTACACCCACTGGAATGGAGCTGTTGATACAAATATGCGTTATCTCGGCCTTATGATAAATGACCTTGAATTGCGCGAGATGATTAAAAATAAATAAATAAATTATTTAAAAGAATGAGCCGCCTTTTAAAAGGCGGCTCATTTGTCATTTTAAACTATTTATGTATCAGCAACGTTTCTACATGAGAGGCGAAACTTGCAGCCTCGAACAATGTGCAATCCAAGCCAAGCGCAGCGCGAATTATATAGTAATCAGCTACTTATGGATCAACAACGTATTCCACATTAACCGCTTACCCTTCAACAATTTCTTACCGGAAATCAGAAAAATGGATGTGAGCATAAAAACTACATACGCAGCTATAACAGCTACTGACATCCACAGCCATTTGGGATCTCCCGTGGCAAAAGCTTTTGAAGGGAAGTTTATTGTCAGGATAAAGGGGATGAACATGAAAAAAGTCAGTCCCGATGCATAGCTGTAATCTTCTGCAACAGGAGTCTCGAAGTCGGGATCAACAATTCGCAGAAGAGCCAGACCTGTAGACAAAGTGCCTGTTGAAACACCGAAGAGAAGGATCATTCTGATAAAAGGATAATCAGTGAACATACGGGAACACATCCAGGGAACTGTGGTAATAGTCACAGCACCAGCTATGATTACGGCAATAAGTATAGGTAACCAGTAATTCATAACGATGACAATGGATATTGCCGCTATAGCGCTTGTCACCATAATATCTATGGAAAGTCCTGAGATTCTGTGCATGCTGTGGTTGTCTACAATAAACTGCAGCTTGAATACCTTTAGCAGGTTTTTGACAATTAAACCGCTCAGCGCAGCGAAGACAAAGCTGATGCCCCAGAAATTCTGAGCCAGTTCCACTCCAAGAGGTCCTGCGAAGGAGAGGAGAAAGCCGATAAGCTTTAATAGTAGAAAAGTGAATAAATAAGTGAACATGACAAGAGCTATGTGCAGTGTCATTGAATCAATAGCTTCCGATTGGGTCGATAAATAAGAGCCAACGGGTTTTTCCGACTCAGTTCTATATAATCCGGTTTTAGATCGGTCTTTCTTTAATTCATCGAGCTGCTCTTTAGTTATCCAGTCTTTTCTTACTCCGTAATTTATCAGATAAATACCACCGATACTGCAGAAAATAAAACCGATAGCTGCAAATGTGAGACCGACAGAACCTGCATCATTGATACCGAATATTTTCCAGCTCTCTCCTATGGCGAATGCCTGTCCTGGTCCCTGGGCGAAACCTAGCGGCAGCAGATATCCAAAAGAGTGGAATAGTTCAGGTCTCACTGTATAGATAAAAATAAGAGTTATGGCTAATCCGATTATAACCTGCATAATCATCTGGCTTATTATGACAATTGATGTGGCATAGATGTTTTTGCCCCGTTTGCGTTTTGTCCATTTATTTGTACGTAAGGTAATGGCGATGAAAGAGATGCTCAGAAGGTGATATGCCATCTCTCCCAGTCCAGCCGAACTCAATCCCAAAAGGGGTAAAACATAGTTGTACAGAGGAAGAAGAATAAAACCGGCTATGATGGAATTGGGAATTAGGAATTTCTGAAGGAAGTTCACTTTGCTTCTTAAGAATGTTGCGATCAGTAAAGCCAGGGATATAATCCCTATATCGATAAAAAAAGTCCATGAAAATGTCATTTTGACTCCAAAGCATTAATTATTATACAAAGAGTATATATACTATATTATATACTGGTTTTGAAAAAGGTAAAGTTTTGTTAAAAGAAGATAGAGGTTCATTGGTTTATAGATCTGTCCGCGCATTTATGAATTATTTTGCGGCAAAGTATTTCAGAGTTGAATATACAAATCTCGAAGAGGTCCGGAAGTTAGAGAAACCCTATCTGGTTCTGCCCAATCATTGCGGCTTTTTCGATCCCTTTTTTATAAATGCCCCTATCCATGAGAAATTCCGCTATGTCGTTGCCGATACTCAATTCCGCACACCGTTCATGCGCTGGTTACTGGCTCAGACGGAAGCCATAGCCATTACCAAAAATACAACAGACCTGAAATCTCTTAAGAAAATGACTGATGCCTCCCGATCGGGAAAAATCGTGGGTATATTTCCTGAAGGACTTCGCAATTGGGACGGGGTTACGCTTCCTTTTATTGAATCAACCGCTAAACTCGTACGTATGCTCAATGTCCCTGTTGTCGTTCCCCTGATCGAAGGCGGATACCTGATGGATCCCCGGTGGGGGAAAGGATTCAGGAGGGGGCGGGTTTTCGTAACCTATAAGATCCTCTTTAACGGAGAGAAACCGGGGAGAATGAAAACTTCCGTTATAATTGAAGCGATGAGAGAAGCTCTCGACCATAATGAATATACCAGCGAAAAGCTGAAAGGGATAAAATTTAAAAGCCGTAAAAGGGCTGAAAATATAGAGCAGATTGCCTATTTGTGTCCCAACTGCGATTCCATAAGCTCCATACGTTCCAGGGGGAATGATTTTTCCTGCAAATCCTGCGGTTATACTGTTCATTACACTGAAGAGGGGCATTTCAAAAGTATAAAAGGAAAAGACTATTTCGAAAATATGCATCTGTGGAACAAGTGGCAAAGGGAGAAGGCAGTGGAACTGCTTCAGAATGATCACGGTGGAGAACCTATTTTCTCCGATCACAATCTGATTCATTCCGTTCCCGATGAAAAAGGGCAATTCAGAGTTCAGGGCAGAGGCAGCCTTTATTTTTACAAAGACAAAATGGAATACAAGGATAATAAAGGCAAACTTATAGTATATAATTTTGATGATATTGCCGGAATGACAGTACAGCTGCACGAACGTCTGGAGTTCTATTCAAACAAAGAACTCCATCGTTTTCATGACAGAAAACAGAGATTTTCAGCGAAAAAAATCAACGATTTTTATGAATTGAGAATGTCTCTCTGAGCCTTGAATATCTTATTTATGCCCACATCGGCTGAATCGAGTAACTCGTCCAGTTGCGCTCTTGTAAAAGTTCCCTCTTCACCGGTTCCCTGAACTTCCACAAGAGTATTGTCGAGTTTGACTACGTTCATATCCACTTCTGCACGGCTATCGTGGTCATAATCGAGATCGCACACTACTTTCCCATCAACTATACCGACGCTGACAGCCGCCAGTTGCCCTTTCAGGTAGTAATCTGCCCCATGTGTACCCTGTTTCTTGGCGAGAGTTGTCAGAGCATCATAAAGTGCAACCCATGCTCCGGAAATGGATGCCGTTCTCGTACCTCCATCAGCCTGGAGAACATCACAGTCTATGAGAAGGCTCACAGGGCCGATCTTTTTCAGATCAATACAAGCTCTCAGAGCTCTACCGATCAATCGCTGTATTTCTGTACTGCGACCATCTTTTTTCAAAGTCTCCCGTCGTTTTCGAAAACCAGTAGAACCGGGAATCATTGCGTACTCTGCTGTCAACCAACCCTCTCCGCTATCTTTTTTAAATTTCGGTACATTTTCTTCAATACTCACTGTGCAGATGACTTTTGTTTTCCCGAAACTCACAAGACATGATCCTGCAGGATGGATTATGTAATTTCTTTCAAATGAAATATCTCTCATATTTTGTCCTTTAAGTGACTCATTCGTCTATTTCGGCCATATCATATGCAACAGGGGTCTTGAAAATGGAATAAACCAGCTCTTTTTTATCTTTTGGTGATAGCAATGAGAAATCTTTTTTCACTTTCCCGCAGGCATACATCAGTTTCTGGACAGTTGCATGTCGAGTCAGATCTTTTGCTTCAATAGCGCCTGCATCGGATGCCGCCTGTCCGACTGAATACTGGGCGAGCATAGTGCTGCCTTTGTGGCACACAGTCGCAATAACCATAGGGATTCCTTTCTCAGAGAATTTCTTCATGGAATCAATTAGCCTTGTCTGGATATTTCCCGTTCCGAATCCACCGATAACCATAGCAGATAAATTGGCTTTGATCAGGTGCTCCATGCAATTGGCCGTTGAGCCCGATGTCTGCTGGAGATAGATTATATCGGTATCAAAATCAGTAAAAAGCACAGGATTTCCTTTAAATCGTTTGATCCTGTGATCGAGAAGGCGCAAAGTCACACCCAGTTCTCCAACAGGTGTGAGACGGGGAGAGCTGAAGGCATTAAAACCATGAGTATTTTCCTTTATGGCCCTGGTACCGCGCATGATTCTGTCGCCGAAGCAAATAACGGTCTCTCCAATATCTCGAGTTGCCGCTTCCACAGAATAATAGAGGTTGTTGATGCCGTCGGGACCGGGAGAGAAAATAGGAAGCTGGGCTCCGGTAACAACAATGGGTTTTCCAAGGTTCTGGATCATATAAGTCAGGGCACAGGCTGTATCCGCCATGGTATCTGTTCCATGGAGAACAACAAAACCGTCATATTCATGATGATGTTTGTAAATCTCCGTAGCGATTGCCGCTCTGTATTCCGTGGTCATATCTGTACTGTCGATACGTTCCATTTCTGTAAAAGAGAGATCTGCAAGTTTCTCGATATTGGGGACCTGATCGATATAACTGGTAACTGAGGGCACCAAGGTACCGGAAGCATCGGGTTTCTGGCTTATTGTGCCGCCTGTGTCAATTATGAGGACCTTTTTCATTTGATCTCCTCCCTTATGGCTTTTAGCAGGGAAAACTCATCGAGAGTATCTTGCCCCAGTTCCCAGATCATAACTCCACGGAGTTTGTTTTCAATAGCATAATTTGTTTTTTTCTTTACCATATCAATACCATTATAATAATAACCGCCAGCTTCATCCTGGTCAGTTTTTATCGTGAATGAATCGTTTATATCGCTATAGATCATTGTTTTTGTCCAGTACTGAGGATCGAGACCGCTGTAAATCCTTCCGTAAAAGGGTATCCCCAGATTTATCTTTTCCGGTAATACATTATACTTAATCTGTAGATATTCTGCCGCTTCAACGGCGCTTTCATATGTGGAATGACGACCATAAAAATCATATGCCATGAGGTTGATAATATGGAGATTATCGTATATTTCCTGCTTTAGAGGCCTGTAGCGACTGACAGCAGCACTCACTGTTTTTCCGGCAGCTGAGAAAAGAGAAACAGACTCTTCTATCAATAGAGAGAAATCATCAATTTCACTTTCTGTTTTGGGAAATTCCCAGTCAAAATCAATTCCTGAAAAATTATGTGCACTACAGAATTTCAGAAGGTTGGAAATAAATGTCTGTCGCAATTCTTCTGACTCTGCAATTGGTGCGAACAATTCCGATGATCCGGAAACGGCAATAATTAGATTTGTTCCATAAGAATGTTTGATATTCTTGAGCCTCGAAAGATCTCTGTCTTTGATTCCCGACAGGTCCAGAGAACCCTCTGCTGCTGGTTTTATTGAAAAATATATGATGTCACTTACATTTTCCCCATACCAGTTTTCAATAGAACTGTATTGATATGTGGGGGGGAGAGTATTGTAACTGTTTTTCAGATTTAACTGCGAAATGTGACGCACAGCATCATAAGTTGGAGTAAAAGCCGAGATATCTAAAACATCACCTCCGACAGCCCTTTCGGAACTCTCTAATCGATAAGAGGGCAGATAACCTGTAATTCTGAAAGATGTTGCGGAAAGAGTAAAAATGCAGATAAGCAAAATGGTCGTTAATAAGAATCTTTTCAAATAGAGCTCCACGATATATAGTAAAAACCCCGCAGCAATGTGCGGGGATAATTGTTTGATTAGAAGTTACAGTTTTTAGGTGTCCTTGCATAGGGGATAACATCTCTGATATTTGCCATGCCGGTCACATACTGAATCATTCTTTCGAATCCCAGACCGAATCCCGCATGGGGCACAGTTCCGTACTTTCTGAGATCCAGATACCAATCATAATCTTCTTTGATCAGTCCCAGTTCTTCGATACGGGAGATGAGAGTATCATAGGAATCTTCTCTTTCCGACCCACCGATAATTTCACCGATACCCGGAGCAAGTACATCCATTGCACGAACTGTCTTTCCATCATCATTCATCTTCATATAAAAAGCTTTTATCTCTTTAGGGTAGTTGTAGACGATAACAGGTCTCTTGTAGACCTCTTCAGAAAGAAATCTCTCATGCTCTGAAGCCATATCGATGCCCCATGATACAGGAAACTCGAATTTTTTACCTGATTTAATCAGTTCGTCGATCGCCTCGGTATAAGTCACCCGGGCAAAATCAGAATTGACAACAGCTTTTAACTGATCGAGAATCCCTTTGCTGACCCATTTGTTGAAAAATTCCATATCCTCAGCACAGTGCTCAAGTACATATTTCAGAATATATTTGATGAACTCTTCTGCGAGATCCATATCTCCATAAATATCACAGAAAGCCATTTCCGGCTCTACCATCCAGAACTCCGCCAGATGTCGAGTTGTATTTGAATTCTCAGCTCTGAACGTAGGACCGAAAGTATAGACATCTCCTACTGCTGTGGCATATGTCTCGGCAGAAAGCTGACCACTTACAGTGAGTGAAGCTTTTTTACCAAAAAAGTCACGGCTGTAATCAATACCGGCTTTGCTGTTGAAAGTGTGGAAGGGAAGAGTCGTTACCTGGAACATCTCTCCGGCACCTTCGGCATCGCTGGCAGTAATAATCGGAGTGTGAAGGTTAACAAAACCTTTCTCCTGATAAAACTTGTGAATGGCGAAAGACATGGCGCTTCGCACACGGACAACGGCTCCGTAAGTATTGGTTCTCCCGCGAAGGTGACCGATATCTCTGAGAAACTCGTTTGTATGTCTCTTTTTCTGCAGGGGATAATCTTCGGGACAATCGCCGATTATTTTTATTTCATCTGCTCTTATTTCGACAGACTGGCCTTTTCCCGGAGATTCAACAAGAATCCCTTTTACCTCTATTGATGCACCGGTAGTAACCCGGGCGAGGATTGACTCATCTGTAACGATCTCTTTGTCTACGAAGACCTGCAGATTGCTCATGCAGGAACCATCATTTATAGCTATAAAAGCATTGGTTTTCGAATCTCTGCAGGTCCGAACCCAACCCTTTACTGAAATTTGCTGCTCTGTAGCTTCTGTTTTTAATAATTGTTTAATTCTCATGGTGGTTATTATATCTATAACCACTTATTCAACGCAACGAAAACTTATAAAAAATGGCCAGAAACATTCGAAAAAATCATTAAAAGACTTTACAAAAAAAAGCAAAAGAGTATATCATCTGCAAGGTATCTATCCTGATGGTGTAATTGGTAACACACCAGATTCTGGTTCTGGCTTTGGGGGTTCAAGTCCTCCTCGGGATGTAGGATGTGATAGATATTGCATCTAAACACGGTGGCGTAGCTCAGTTGGTAGAGCAATCGGCTCATATCCGGTCGGTCAGGGGTTCAAGTCCCTTCGCCACTATAAAAAATCTAAAAAGCTTCCTTTCGGGGAAGCTTTTTGCTTTATAATAACTCTGCGAAGGAACTTGAACCGCGAGCTTACGCCGAGCAAGTGCGAGGAATAGCAGCATGGATGCTGCGACAGTGAACGAAGGCGGCTTTTTAACGTAGAACAGGATGTTCGAAGTTTAAAAGTCAAGTCCCGAATTTTCAGAAATTGACTCATATTTCTTCAACGAAATGATTTTAGCACTCCCTTCGCCACTATAAAAAATCTAAAAAGCTTCCTTTCGGGGAAGCTTTTTGCTTTATAATAACTCTGCGAAGGAACTTGGGCCCCGAAGAGAACGCCGAGTGATAGCGAGGAATAGCAGCATGGATGCTGCGACAGTGAACGAAGGCGGCTTTTTAACGTAGAACAGGATGTTCGGAGTTCAAAAGTCAAGTCCCGAATTTTCAGAAATTGACTCATATTTCTTCAACGAAATGATTTTAGCACTCCCTTCGCCACTATAAAAATTCTAAAAAGCTTCCTTTCGGGGAAGCTTTTTGTTTTATAAACTCTTGCGAAGGGACTTGACCCACGCAGTGAGCTGCCGAGTAATCATCCTATCAGAAGCGCTGAGCGATAGTGAGGAACAGCTCATAAGTTGAAATATCTAACATTTTGGGCTGGGCATCTCCCTTGTTTAAATATATCAAGGAAGAACTTCATTTGACAATCAATGTTAAGAATTGTTGACATAGTGAATGTAATGTATTACATTGTGTATGTATTATTGTACTATAAGTAAAGTTTAAAAGACATGAGGATTAAAATGAAATTAAACAAAATAAAAAACGAATTTAACGATATCTCATTACAGAAAGCTGCACTTTCTGCAGGGTTTGCTTTGCTCTTAATGGCCATAATTGCACCGTTTGCAAATTTTTATATCATCGAGAATCTAATTGTTCCCGGGGACATATTAGCAACATCAAATCTGATAATGGCGTCACATATGTTATTCCGTATAGGCATTTTCTGTCTATTGATTAATGCTGTTCTTGATATTATTGTAGCCTGGGGATTTTATATAATATTTAAAACCGTAAACAAAAGCCTTTCATTGCTTACGGCCTGGTTCCGGGTGGTGTACGCAACAATTCTCGTTGTCGCCTTGAGTTCTCTTATCAATGTATTGGATCTTTTAAGCGGGGCTGAATACCTTGCTGCTTTTGAACCGGAGCAAATACATGCTCAGGTAATGATATCTATTAATACGTTCTATAATGTGTGGGATACGGGATTGGCGATCTTTGGTCTTCACCTGCTTGTTCTCGGGTTTCTGGTTTTTAAGTCTCCCTATTTTTCCCGTATTTTGGGAATCCTGGTGATTATCGCTTCTTCCGGATATTTAATTGATTCCTTTGGGAAAATCCTTATACCTGATTACAATATATCAATCGGTCTGTTTACATTTATTGGTGAAGTTTTACTGATCTTCTGGCTTTTGTGGAGAGGATTTAAAGGGTTTGATGCCAAATATCTCATTCATTGACCATATAGCAGGATTCCCTGCTATATGGTGAAAATAAACATATAATAAATTGAAGTCTATTTTTATTAATACTAAAATTAATTACATGAATATATTAAAGAACGTGAAAATAGGAATTAAGATACAATTGGCCACTGTTTTTATCATAATCATTTTAGTTCTTTTCAGTATTTCCATATTTTCAATATCATCGATTCTGACACTGGTTCAAAATGATACTTTGAAAATTAACAATATGGTTTCCGGAACTCAGCAGTTCACCATGGAAATCAAGTCCTTTCTAAACCACGAATTATCTTACAATGATATTAATAGTTCATTTAATAGTTTTAAGGGTTTGATTTCTGACAGAGAAGATTTTGCATCAGATAAACTCCTGGCTGATCTGAAATCTATCCAAAATATATTTGATTCAAACCGTCTACTGGAAGAGCAGGTTATCGAGCAGACCAATGCATCTATAAAACTTTCTAACGATTATATCACTACGCATATAAATCGCCTGGTTGATCCTGCAGAGAAAAATAAGGTCACCGACCTCGAAAAAATGGTAGTAATTGGTGCCAATGGCAATACAAATGCCAATTACTCTATCCAGTTGTTATTTAAAGAGATGGCAATCGACATCAACGCAAAAGAGAATTTATTTAAAACTCTGGACTTTGGAATTGAAAATGCAACAAAAGATGCTGATGCTTTGAAGGGTACTCCATTTGAAGCTATGCCCAGGATGGCAATTGATATAAATAAAAAAGTTAAGGAAATTGCCCATGAATATGTTTCCAATCACGAAATGTTATTAGTAACCGGTAGTGAATTATTCCATGAATTGAATCAACTAAAAGACGTTATTATCGAAGAACAGAAAATTGAAATAGAAAGGTCTTTTCAAACAATAAAAAGGAGTTTATTTACAGTTCTCTATATCCTTGCAGGTGTTTCATTGATATTAATTTTTCTGCAATGGAGGATTTCCCGTGGAATTGTTAAACAGATCAGGATGGCAATGAGCACATTGAAAGATCTGGAGAATGGAGATTTAACAGTCAGAATAACTGAAACAGGAAAAGATGAGATCGGTCAGTTGATGATTTCAATGCAGGCTATGATTTCAAGACTGTTAGATGTTATCGGTAGTGTCAAAGAGACCACGGGAATAGTTACTTTAGGCAGTAATGAATTGAATGATTCATCCAGCCAGATTGCCCAAGGGGCCACAGAGCAAGCTGCATCTGTAGAGGAAACATCTGCATCTATGGAGCAGATGGTTGCAAATATTCAGCAGAATACAGATAACTCCCGGGAAACTGAAAAAATTGCAAATAAAGCATCAATAAATGCTAAAGAAACCGGCGAAGCTGTTAGTGAAGCTATTATCGCAATGAAAGAGATTACAAGTAAGATCTCCATAATCGAAGAGATTGCCAGACAGACGAATTTACTCGCTTTAAATGCCGCAATTGAAGCAGCGAGAGCTGGTACACATGGCAAAGGTTTTGCAGTTGTCGCATCGGAAGTCAGGAAACTGGCTGAGCGAAGCCAGGTAGCAGCTGGAGAAATCACTATGTTATCCAGTTCGACGATGGCTGTATCGGAAAAAGCCGGAGCTATGCTTGATGTCCTTGTGCCGAATATTCAGAGAACAGCCGAGTTGGTAGAAGAGATCACTGCATCCAGCAAAGAACAGATCTCTGGTGCAGACCAGATCAACAATGCTCTTCTGCAATTAAACCAGGTTATAATGCAGAATTCTTCTGCTTCTGAAGAGATGACTGCGACTTCTGAAGAATTGGCATCTCAGTCCAGAGACTTGAAAAATACAGTAGCATTTTTCAAAACTGATAACAAACAGGTCTCTTTTTTACCACCTCCAGTAGTGAAAGTGAACACAGTAAGTAATAATGAACAGAATATTAGAACCTTTCCAGAAACGGAAGAAATCAGTAGCTCAATAAATGATGAAGATTTTGAGAACTTTTAATGATATCTTAAGCCCATGAAGGAATCAAAGTGAGCAAAGACCTCTCAATACTGGCTGGTTACCCCGACGATATCATCAATCAGGTAAAAATGCTCATTGAGCAGAATAAACTCGATCTCTATCTGAAAAAACGCTATCCCGATAAGCACGAAATTAGAACTGATAAAGCACTCAATGCCTATGTACAGGACATTAAAAAAACATATATGAAAAAAGCCGGTCCCATACACAAAGTCTGTTTCGATGAAAGGATTGAAACAGTATACAGTGCTTTGGGTTTGCATTCCTTTGTCACTCGGGTGCAGGGAAATAAACTCAAATCCAAAAGTGAAATACGGATTGCCTCATTATTTAAAAAAGCTCCTGCAGATTTTCTTTACATGATTGCAGTACACGAGCTGGCACATTTGAAAGAGAAAGAGCACAACAAGAATTTCTACAGGCTCTGCCATCATATGGAAAGTGATTATTCTCAGCTTGAATTTGATCTTAGATTGTATCTGATTGTGAATGTTACAGATATTAAAAGGTAGGGGACAGTCGCTACTGACCCCTATCTTTTATTGACCTATTTTCCAGATTCCCTTTTCCATAAATGCTTCTATTGTTTGTCTTTTAGCTTTATTTATCAGGTTGGAATGGGACAGGTTATTTCTTTTACCATATTCATTCAATGTAATAATCTTTTTACCTTCTAAATATGCCAGTCGCTTATGATAACTTCCAGTTAGTGCTTTCCCCACAATTTCCTCCATAATGAAAGATTTTCCTTCTAAGTCAAACTCACGGAAAGCTTCATAATATTTTTTCCGGTCTATAAATTTAATATTTATTGGAACATAACCTTCTTTTATCAATAGGAAATTGTTGAGAACTCTGCCAATACGCCCGTTGCCATCAACAAATGGATGAATGCTTTCGAAAGTTAAATGCTGAATTGCAATGCGTTTTATAATGTTAATAGAATTGCTACTATGATATTTAATGATCATATCTGCCAGAAGATTTTCAACATCTGAAGGCGCAGGAGCAATATAACTACCGACCCTAACATATTCATTCTCTTTTCGAAATCTTCCTGCTATATCATTTCTTATATTTGAAATGAGCATTTTATGCAGGAACAAGAAAAAATCGAGGTTTAATTTTCTCTCCTCAAATTTTATATCTATATATGATACCACTTTTGCCAGATTTCTAGCTTCAAATAGCTCCCTTTCATTTATGTATCTATCAAGGTCAATCTGTAGTAAAATCTTTTCTGTTTCATCAAGAGATAGTGTACTATTCTCTATAGCGTTTGAATCGTATACCTGCTCAGCCACTTCTGCTTCCAGTATCAGTGTTAGTAAATTTTCTTTACCAGATGAAGCATTGTAATAGCGATTTCGAAGCTCTTCTATTTTTTTATAAATACTCAAAACCTTTCCCATTTCTAAAATATATATAATTTTTCACGATTATGCTCCCAAAAACGTGAAAAAGATGATTTTTAATGTATTTTTCACGGTTTTGAAATCAATTCATCAATGAGTCTGTAAGGATATACATGTTTATTTCATTTGAGACTTCAAATTCATCAGGGTGTGCAGATATACCAGTTGCTGTACTTTTTGATGGGAATCACTTCAACTTTGCCGAACACATTGTTCATTTCATAAAGACCGTCTTTTATAAAATTAAAATAATCACCATCTTCCAGCCATTCTACAATGTTGATAATCATATTTCTTCTGTTATTGTAATCGTGGAAGAGAACTGTTCCTTTACTTAACCGTGCCGCTTCTTCAAAAAGTTTCTTTCTCTTGTCACGATCAAGTCCGTGGGCGACATAAGCTGACGTTACAAGATCAAATGATTTTTCTGGGAATTCAAGGCCATCTTTCACATTTCCGTAATGGCAGTTCAAACCTCTTTGTACAGCATGTTTCACCATTTTCTCAGCAATATCTACCCCGGTAACCCGGAATCCCTGTGAAGCAAAGGAACTGGTAAAAGCCCCTGTTCCACACCCTATATCGAGAACAGAGCAATTTGCCGGTAGATTTAAAAGTGATAGATTTGCATTTATTACAGCAGTATAAGAATGGTGCTGATGATGAAAAAACAGATTGTAAATTGATGAAATGCCGTTAAAAAAACGGGTGTGTTTTTGAAGGTTCATTATAATTAATTTTCATCTAACATAATATAATCTGTCAACTGATCCCGGTAATCGGAAGTGCTGCTCCACTGGGAGTCTATTTCTTCAAACAGGCTGTCAATCAGACTATTAATATCATCAATTTCCTGTTGAAAATCCTGAAGAATCTGGTCAGTTATCACACCATTTATAATGGTTCCGACAAACTGCTGGAAAGTCTTCATTTTTATCATATGTACCAGTTTCGCCCAGGACAATTCACTATCTCTCTGTTCCTGATTCCAGTCTTCCAATAATGAAGATCCAATAAGGTTTAAATCTGATATTAAGAGATCGAAAGTTAATTTCTCATTTATATAATTATCTTTTATACGGATCATACTCCAAACGAGTTTATTGTCAATTTTTCGAGTGATTAAAGAAGCAAGTGCCAGATTATCATCTATCATGCTGGTGAGTAGGAAAGATTCAAATCTGCTAAGTGTATACTCATCCGACTCAGCAGCTTCGATAAATTGAGCTTCAATAAACATAGCGTCCATCTCATAGAGGTACTTTTCCAGTTTATTATCTCTGATAGCCCGCATATGTTCAGGATCAGCATAATAATTATTTGCATGACTGAATTCATGCATGATCACAGCCATAATCAATGAGCGGTTTTCCGGGTAAAATCTCAATAGTTTGTCTTCAATAGTTATTATCTGTGGACTCTCGGGGTTTTCAAAAAAGGAAAACATGCCATGACCGAGATATGAATCATTATAACCGTCAACTTTTTCAACTATTTGAAAGTGTAGTTCATCACTATAGAATTTTTCCAAAGGCAATTCCAATGTCTTTTTCAATGTGGAATTAGATGAGTTTTCTACTACTGAAACCAATTCGCTTATAAGCTTGCGTACAGTATTTTCCGATTCTGTGTAGTCCTGAGAGGACAAATTCCCTGTTACCAGAATGAATACAATTATGCCAATAATCTTTTTCATAATACCTCGGGAAACTTTATCACAGATTAACTGATCAGCAAATACTAAAGTATATCCTCAATGGCAGAAACGATTTCATCGCTGAGAGGCTCGGTTTTCGAACTGAAACGGTTTACAATATTCCCATTCTTATCAATTAAGAACTTATTGAAATTCCAGGTAATACGACCACTGAATTCGGGATTTGTCTCTCTGTCTGTCAGGTAAGCGTAGAGAGGGTTCTTTTTTCTTCCTGTTACTTTAATTTTTGAAAACATGGGGAAATCCACACCGTATGTCAATGTACAGAAAGCTTTTATTTCTTCATCTGTACCCGATTCCTGACGGAAAAAATCATTTGAAGGAAATCCCAGAATGACAAAATCCTGATTTTTGTATTGTTTGTAGAGTGTTTCCAGCCCCTCGTATTGGTAGGTGTAGCCGCATTTGCTTGCGACATTTACAATCATGATTGCCTTACCTTCAAAATCGCGTAGAGATCTTTCGTTTCCATCAATGTCGATCATCGTGAAATTGTAGATTGACGATTCATTCTCTGCAAAAAGGGATGAACTAAATAATATAACAACTAATAAACTTAATTTAAACTTACTCATATATAAGAGATAATAAATATAGATGAGAAAAACAAGGGAATTCTACAAATGTAAATATATTTATATTTTCACAAAAATATTTGTAGAAAAAATTCGAAACAGCTCCCGAAACACAATAATAGTCTATTTAAAACATTGGCACAGTGCTTGCATTACTATACCTATGAATAGATCTACTAAATTTTTTTTAAATTATCTTTTTATCATTTTCACTTTTGCCGGTTTTTTTATCATTTTTTTTAATGATACGATTGAACATGCTTTAGCCTTGTTTATTCCTGCTGCCATGGTTCTATTGTATCTCTTCCTTGTAGGTACTGCTCTTAATAATTGTAATGATTACCAGCATGCAGAGCATCAGATTGATCGGGGTTATTCTCTTGGATTTCTCTACACTCTTATTTCAATAGTTGCCTTCTTTTACAGGGTAAAAGATTTTGCCGGCCTTATGCCTGATCAGCTGGTTCTTGCTATTGCATTCATATATCTAACCATCTCCATTACATCATCTATTGCAGGGATTGTCTTCGGCAACATTGTTTTGAAGAATTATAAGAAAAACCAATACGAGAAGACCTATTTACAAGAGTGTAGAAAAAGAGCTATTTGACTTCCTCTCCATCGACAATAATTTTAATGCGTTTATCTTTTTCATTCCAGAATGCCACATTTCCTTTTAATTTCGGCGCTTCACGAAGGGGATCGGGATAATACCACACAGCATCTTCGATTGGAATACTACCGGCATTTATATTGTAATACGATGCAAATCCTTTATAGGGACAGACACTTTTTGTATCACTTGAATTGAGTAAATCCATTTTTACATCTGAATCGGGGATGTAATAGCGCGGTTTGATATGAGTTTCAAATAAGATATAGGGATTGTGAGAATCGGCAATCTTTGTATCATCAACGAACACTTCAATATGACGGGAACTTTTTATGGTATCTACACGGTGATATGGATTCCGGGGATGGAGAAATACCTCTTCCTCTTCTTCATACCAATGATCCATACTGTTCCAGCTCAAGGCAATATAATCACTTAGATCGGGCCGGCCCTCTTTTTTCTCATATGAAAAGGCAGCTTTTTCAATATTTTGTCCTTTGAGATCCAGATCCCAGAATATTTTTGTGCCACGGTATCCCGAGGTTTCTATATAATCACTTTTTTTAAAGTATTCCATTTTCACATGATCTTTTGGGAAGTAATAATCTTCTTCACCAAGCCGTTCCATCAGTAGGTATGTCTCTTTGCTGTCTGCTAATATTACATCATTTTTTTCTGCTTTCACCCAGCGAAAACTGGGTTCGTATTTCCAAATTTGCTTTGCCATAGTGGCCTCCACAACGAATATAATTCTAAGTGCACCAATAATCAATAAATATTATATATAAATCGGAGCATATATAGGCTGGTCTTGAAATCTAAAAATAATAGTAGAATATAGTCCGTAGTTGAACTATAATGTTGTTATGGAACAAGAGAGTATAATATGGTTGATAAGCAGCATCAGAAATAAAAGTACAGATTTTTTAAGAGATAAAATCAAAGAAGGTAAACTTGAAAACCTGAATACATCACATAGTGCACTGCTTTCAATCCTATATCATTCCGATCATGCTCTCCCCATGCAGGATGTTGTTAAACGACTGGGTAGAAGCAAATCAACTGTCACAGAGATGGTAAAATCAGCTGAAAAAGCAGGATACATTAAAAAAATAGAAGATAGGGAAGATAAACGAGCCTTATTGTTAAAACTGACTGACAAAGCAATTACTATTCAGAACGATTTTAACCGTATTTCCACTGAATTGATAGAAAAGACATACGAGGGATTCAGCGATGTGGAGAAAGCAGCTGTGATTAATCTTCTGGAGAAAATCTACAGAAATTTTGAGTGATGATTATTTTTTTTGCATATAGTTCAAGTACGTACTAAATAGGAGATGTTATTATGAATAATACGGAAACAAATACAGTCTATAGAGGTTTCCCTGCACACCAGTTGGAAGTAGTGAAAACAGCATGGGCGGAAATACTGACAGATGAGAGTCTACCATTGGATACCACTTTTCACAGTTATATCGATTCGCTCAACTTTGAATCTGTAAACAAGTCAACGCGTTCCATTATTATTTCAGCGACAATGACTCCTGTACAGTATTCTCCGGTTCATTTCAGAGGGAAAAAATATATAATCAGAACACCTCATCAGTATTACACTGCTGATTTTTCATCCCGATCAGTTGGAGAGTACATTGCAGAACAAGAGGGTTTGAAAGAAGCTCTTGTGAATATAAGAGATATTCCAATGAAACTGACAGCTGCAATGTGCGGACTGACAGAATACGGCAGGAATAATATTGCCTATACTACTAAATACGGCAGTTACATTACTCTGATGGCATTTCAGAGTAATGAGAAGCATTATGATTTAACTCTGAAGGAACCGAAGCGGATGGATCTCTGTGAAAGCTGTAAAATTTGTGAAAATCGTTGTCCCGGGGCTGCTTTGAAAGACAGGAGTTTTCTCCAGGTTGAGGACTGCCTGTCTCTCTACAATGAAGTTGAGGGAGCTTTTCCCGATAAAATTGAGAAGATGCCGCATCATGCCCTAATGGGTTGTCTTATTTGCCAGGAGAATTGCCCGGCAAACAGAGAAATAGAAGCCCGGAAAGAGGGTGAAACCCTTGATGAAGAGGAAACAGAGCATCTATTTCTGCTGAATCCTTCTGAAAAGGGACTTAAAGGGTTGGAGAAGCTGATTGGAATAAGTGACAGGAAAGATCTCGAGGAGAGTTTTTCCGTCTATGGCAGAAACTTCCATTTTGCCTTGAAAGGAATGCTCTTACATTCCGATACCCGCTGAAAACTGCATTTCGCCTGTTTCGAGATTCCATCCCAGATTGAGTCCAACAGCGGGAATAGCCAGATTATTGATAAAAAACTCCAGTCCTACACCGGGTCCGTGAAAAAGTGTTCTTTCAATCAGATCTGATTTAAAATTACCGGCTTCATAAAAAACTTTTGATGAAATTGTTCCGGCTTTGAAGATCCAGAGAGGAACATTATAGATAATGGCAGATGTAACGTATTCATCTGTTGCCACTTTATCCATGGGCAGAACTCTCGAACCATCGAGACCGCCGAGACGAAATTGTTTTTGAACAGGCATCTGGCCCCATCCTCCCATAGCTTTTAGACTTATCAGGTGTTTGAACCATGGAGTGAAGGACCATTGTATATCACTGCTGATTACCGGATAGAATACCTGGCTAGTGAAGTCCCAATTAGCAGAAGCTGATAGCTGTGCAGTTAATCCCTTTTCATATGGAATATCATAAAAGACATCTTTCCATTTGAAAGTGCTGCTGATTCCAATTGAATTTATATCTGGTAAAATAGAAGGGCTCTCATCTCTTGTCAGTGACAAGTCATATTCTATAGCTCCTCCTAGAGAGAAGCTCCCGGTTATAGGGTAATCCAATCCAAGGTTGATACTCAATTTATCGGTCATGTACTCCCTGGAAATAGTTTCATCTGCTCTCAGATCGGTGACCTCATCGAATCCTGCTGCCAGAGATGCTGTAAATGCAAAATCTGATTTTAAGAAGTCGGGATCGACATAGAATGATAGCAGAGTCCAGCCTTCAGACCCGAAGAAGAAACCCAGGCCCAGAGTCTTGTAATAGCCGAAAAGGTTATTCTCAATTGTAAGAACTCCGGCATTCCACGATTCTCCTTTTGAAATGGAAAATATAGGGATGGGGATAAAAGTCCATTTGTCTTTGACCAGGATATTTATAGTTGCTTCGCTTCCTTTTATATCAGTTGATATTTCAATATCCGGCACAAAAATGCCCGTCTCTCTCAATTTTTGTATGATAATGTCTTTGGTTTCATCTGTATATATTTCACCAACTTTGACAGGTTCTATTATCTGCAGAAGAACATCATCTCTTGTTCTTCTTAAACCGCTCAGGGATATTTCTTTTATCAGAATATTTTGTTCCTGACTGAAAAGATTGAAAGATTGAAAAAGAAGCAGAGTTATTGTTACTGTAAGATGTAATTTTGTTTTTCTTTTCATTACAGTAATATAATAATCATCATTCCTGATAACAACTGAAATTTATGGATATCAATAATGTGCCTCGTCCCTATGAGAATTACAAACCCATATCCTTCAAATCGGAGATCAGGAAGCCCCGGGCAGCCAGTCTCTCGCGCACCGCTTTGTAATCTTTCTGTTTTATCAGAATCTTGTAGTCTTCCACTTTCTGTATTTTCATCCTCAGATAGGGATCGTGCATCAGTGTGGAAATCAGTTCCCGATTGTCAGAGGGGAGGAGGAAGAGATAAAAGTCATTGCCGGCGAACTCAAGGGGCTCGGCATTGCGCAGCAGGCGATCAAAAAAATCCAGCCAGATCTGTGGAGGATTCTCACAGATTATCTCCTTAAAGCGCTCTATTTTGGTTTTTATATCTGAACGGGACCGGCAGTCCTGAAGAAATGAATCTTCATCGACCAGATAGTATCCCGATCCCGCTTCGCCGGTCATCATTTTCAGAGTCAGTTCTATAACCGGATCGGGGTATTCCACCTGAATCAACAGCCTCTTTTCCTGGAGGCGGATAAGGGTGTTTTTTTTCTCCGGCTGATTATTGTAATTCTCAGTTTTTCCGAGAAGCCATGATCCGAGGGGGGTCAGGGTAAATTCTTCAATTCCTTCAAACTCGGACAGCCATGGCTGCTTGTCACTGTAATAGAGTTGATTTCGGGGATATTTAAACGCTGCGTCGATAATTCCCATAGTGTTGAGGAGAAAAAGCTGCAGCTTCAGGTTGATCTCCCGGATAATTCCCCAGCGGGATTCGTTGACCATCAATTTATCATACCCCCCGTAGTTGCCTGATTCCCCCATTAATGGTGTTGTGAAATAGAGCTGCCTGTAGTTTTTCTTTAAATCGAAAGGCGGGGTTATGAGATTCCGGCTGTTCAGAAAGCGATAGGCATTGTCTACACTGACCCATTCTCCTGTATCAATTTCATTGAGCAGGGTAAATATTGCTTTCTTTTCTTTCCTGATTCGGGGGATGTCCAGGGAGGGGGATCCCGGTTCGATATATCCCTTTATAAACTTGAGAAAATGATGATAGTGTACCCGGGATTGTATCTCGGGATTGAATAATTTGTCATATAAATGGCGCTGCAGTTCAGCGGAATCCAGATCCGGTTCAGTCAGGTCGTGGAGAATCAGATCATAGAATTCAACTAAAAAACCTGTCCTCAAAGAGCCAAGCTGTTTGTCTTTGCTGTATGGTTCGCTGATTCTGCAGAGGCTCTGAACCTCTTTTATAGTGGACTTGAGGATCTTGTGGCCGTTTTTCGACCATTTAATTCCCACTTGTTTCTTATAGGCGGCCAGGGACATCAGCTGACTATAGAAATCACTATTGGAGCCGAGAGTCAGACCGGTGCTGTAAGAGGGCTGTCTGGTCAGGCTGCAGTTTTCCGGAGGAGGCAGAAGAGACCGCAGCAGCTTACAAATTTCCCCGTCGAGATAGATAAGGGCATCGGAATCTTCCAGTGTGTAGCGCCGTATTAAATCTGCTTCGAAGAGGGTAAACTCATCGGGGACTATATGGTTGTAATCGATGTTCCAGTAGGATGTTCTCCTGTCCCGGGGGACCGGATCTTTCGGATAATCGATAGTTGAAAGCAATATGGCCTTTTCGCCCCACAGGCATTCTTCCAGAGCTGTCCTTATATAGTCAGGAAGTCTTTCCATAAACAGGTCCAAAAGGTCTCTATTAGTCAAAACCTCATACAAAAAGGAGACGTAATGGTATTTGGCGGCTTTTTTCCCCGGCCAGGCAAAAGATTTTACCGGAAGACCTTCCAGATAGAGGGAGAACAGGATTTTCAGTCTTGCCAGAGTATAACTCCTCTCAAGAGCTTGTATGATCTTGTGTGCGTCTCCTTTCTCTATGGCGGATTTCAGCTTCCCGCTGCCCTGGTATTCGCTTATATGAATTTCCAGTGATTTCTTATGTATGGAAACGCTGTCGGCTATGCGATAATAATTATCCTCTCTGGTAAACCAGTTAATGATGAAGGAATCACCCTTATCCGCTGCCAGTTCAAGAGCATATCTTATGAGTCTTTGAGTTTCCGGCAGTTGGGGGGCCAGAATGGCCAGTGCCTGAGCGCAGTT
>Ga0070729_10001510_pt1 | contig 35147 bp, 27 predicted proteins | sample tdDd472_FD_66725 | JGI IMG/M metagenome (GOLD analysis project Ga0070729, IMG submission 66725) | Marine sediment microbial communities from the Atlantic coast under amendment with organic carbon and nitrate - tdDd47.2 | ecosystem: Environmental > Aquatic > Marine > Coastal > Sediment | place...
CGCTGTGTCGACTTCGGCATGGAAAACGAAAAGATTCCGGGTGACGGTGTGGTGATCGGCTACGGCACGATCAACGGTCGTCTGTTTTTCGTTTACAGCCAGGACTTCACCGTCTTCGGTGGTTCACTGTCTGAAACCCATGCACAGAAAATCTGCAAGATCATGGATCAGGCGCTGAAAGCCGGCGCGCCGGTTATCGGTCTGAACGACTCCGGCGGTGCCCGTATTCAGGAAGGTGTTGCTTCCCTCGGTGGTTACGCCGACGTGTTCCAGCAGAACGTGCTGGCTTCCGGTGTAGTACCGCAGATCTCGGTCATCATGGGCCCCTCAGCAGGCGGCGCGGTATATTCACCGGCGATTACCGACTACATCTTCATGGTTCGCGACAGCTCCTACATGTTTGTGACCGGTCCGGACGTTGTGAAAACCGTAACGCACGAAGAAGTGACCGCTGAAGAACTCGGTGGCGCTAACACCCACAGCACCAAGTCCGGTGTATGTCATCGCGCATTCGACAACGACATCGAAGCGCTGCTGATGACCCGCCGTTTCATGACTTACCTGCCGGGCAGCAACCGCGAGAAGCCGCCAATCTGGCCGACCTCTGATTCACCGAAGCGTGTCGAAGCATCTCTCGACACGGTTATCCCTGACGATCCTGCCAAGCCTTACGACATGAAAGAAGTCGTCACTAAACTGGCGGATGAAGGCAGCTTCTTCGAAATACAGCCGGACTATGCAGCCAACATCATTGTCGGCTTTATCCGCATGGAAGGTTCTACCGTTGGTGTAATTGCCAACCAGCCGATGGTTCTGGCGGGCTGTCTCGATATCGAAGCCTCAATGAAAGCTGCGCGTCATGTGCGCTTCTGCGATGCCTTCAATATTCCGCTGCTCACACTAATTGACGTACCGGGCTTCATGCCGGGCACCTCGCAGGAATATGGCGGCATCATTAAGCACGGCGCGAAACTGCTGTATGCGTACGCCGAAGCCACTGTACCCAAAGTCACGCTGATCACCCGTAAAGCTTACGGTGGTGCGTATGACGTAATGAGCTCAAAGCACCTGCGTGGTGACGTGAACTTCGCCTGGCCTTCAGCTGAAATCGCTGTAATGGGTCCGAAGGGTGCGGTAGAGATTATTTTCCGTCAGGACATCGGTAACGATGAGGCAATTGAGGCACGTACCGAAGAGTACCGCCAGAAGTTCGCCAACCCGTTCATCGCAAGCTCACGCGGTTTCGTCGACGACGTCATCATGCCGCGCAATACCCGTTCACGTATCTGCCGTTCACTGCAGATGCTGAGTGAGAAGCAGCTTGAGAACCCGTGGCGTAAACACGGCAACATTCCTCTTTAGTCCATCACTACGACATAGGCGAATAAAAAGATGTTTGAAAAAATCCTTATTGCTAACCGTGGTGAGATTGCCTGTCGCGTTATTAAAACAGCGCGCAAGATGGGCATTAAGACCGTTGCGGTTTACTCCGACGCAGACAAAGAAGCATTGCATGTGCGCATGGCTGATGAAGCCGTGCACATCGGCCCGGCTCCTTCTGCTGAAAGCTACCTGATTGCCGACAAGATCATCGCGGCATGTAAGGAAACCGGCGCACAGGCTGTGCATCCGGGTTATGGCTTCCTGTCTGAAAACTCAGCTTTCTGCACTGCTCTGGCTGACAACGGCATCACCTTTATCGGTCCGGGCAAAGTTGCTATCGAAAGCATGGGTGACAAGATCACCTCGAAGAAAATTGCTGCCGAAGCAGGCGTAAGCACTGTTCCCGGTTACACCGGCATCATTAAAGATGCCGACCATGCTGTCGAAATCGCTCAGGACATCGGCTATCCGGTAATGCTGAAAGCGTCCGCCGGCGGTGGTGGTAAAGGTATGCGCGTAGTCTGGAACGACGATGAATGTCGTGACGGCTTTGTCCGCGCTGCCAACGAAGCTAAATCAAGCTTTGGTGACGACCGCGTTTTTGCCGAGAAATTCGTGCAGGAGCCGCGCCACATTGAGATTCAGGTTCTGGCTGACGGTCACGGCAACGTTGTGTATCTCGGCGAACGCGAATGCTCTATTCAGCGTCGTCATCAGAAAGTTATTGAGGAAGCGCCGTCACCGTTTCTGGACGAAGCCACCCGTAAAGCTATGGGTGAGCAGTCTGTAGCGCTCGCCAAAGCCGTCGACTACCAGTCTGCCGGCACCGTCGAGTTCATCGTCGACGCCGAACGCAACTTCTACTTCCTGGAAATGAACACCCGCCTGCAGGTGGAGCATCCGGTAACCGAGAAGATCACCGGCCTCGACCTCGTTGAACTGATGATCCGCGTCGCTAACGGTGAAGAACTGCCGCTGAAACAGGAAGACGTGAAACTCACCGGCTGGTCTATGGAAGCCCGCGTTTACGCTGAAGACCCGTTCCGCAACTTCATGCCGTCAATTGGTCGCCTGACCAAGTACATGCCGCCGGAAGAAACCGATACTGTGCGCGTTGACACCGGTATTGAGGAAGGCTCTGAAGTATCGATGTACTACGATCCGATGATCGCGAAGCTGGTGACTTACGGCAAAGACCGTAATGCTGCGATTGATGCCATGTGCGACGCTCTGGATAACTATTACATTCGTGGCGTGAACCACAACATCAGCTTCCTGAACGCACTGTTCGCGCATGAGCGTTTCATCGAGGGTCGTCTGACCACCAACTTCATCGCTGAAGAGTATCCGGATGGCTTCTTCGCCGGTGACGTACCGCAGAGCGATCCGACACTGGCTATCACTGTTGCTGCGTGCGTGAACCGCGCCCAGATGGACCGCGCCGCGCTGATCAGCGGCCAGTTGCCCAGCCACGAGCGCCTCGTGAATGACGACTGGGTCGTTGTAGTCGGTGACGATTACCACGACGTTAATGTGATTGAGTCTGAAGAAGGCTTTACCGTCACGCAGGGCAAGGTTGTTCACAACGTTGCCACCAACTGGCAGATTGGCGATTCACTGTTCCACGCGAACATCAACGGCAAAGACCTGACTTTCCAGGTTGATCCGGACGGTCCGGCCTACAAGCTGTTCCACCGTGGTGCCGAAGTACGTGCCCTGCCGCTGTCACCGCGCATGGCCGAACTGAACCGCTTCATGCTGAAGAAAGTGCCACCGGATCTGTCGAAGTTCCTGCTCTCTCCGATGCCTGGCCTGCTGGTTAAGATGACCGTTAACGTCGGCGATGAAATCAAAGCCGGTGAAGAACTGGCCGTGGTTGAAGCCATGAAAATGGAAAACAGCCTGCGTGCCGAAGAAGATGTGGTTGTTGCTAAAGTACTCGCCGAGCAGGGTGAAAGCCTTGTCGTCGACCAGCCTATCCTCGAATTCGAGTAAGTAGCCCTTGGCAAAAACCGATGCAGCGACTCTAGCCCAACAAGTGCTCGACGGTGACCGTCGGGCACTGGGTCGTGCCATCACTCTGATTGAGTCAAGCCGCCCGGACGACCGTGAAGTCGCCCGGGCGCTTTTGGATATACTCGCGCCGCATGCCGGTAATTCGATTCGTGTCGGCATCTCCGGCGCGCCCGGTGTCGGCAAATCCACCTCCATTGAAGCGCTCGGCAACTATGTGATCGACCAGGGTCACAAAGTCGCTGTATTGGCGGTAGACCCGTCCTCGGCGATCAGCGGCGGCTCGATTCTGGGCGACAAGACCCGTATGGAGCATCTGTCGCGTCGCACCGAAGCCTTTATACGCCCGTCACCTTCCGGCGAAACACTGGGCGGTGTCGCACGCCGCACCCGGGAAACAATGCAAGTGGTCGAAGCCGCCGGCTTTGACGTGGTGCTGGTTGAAACCGTAGGTGTCGGCCAGAGTGAAACCGAAGTCTCGCGCATGACTGACATGTTCGTGCTGCTGCTGTTACCCAGTGGCGGCGATGAACTACAGGGTATTAAGCGCGGCATCGTCGAACTGGCGGATTTCATTGTCGTCAATAAAGCGGATGGCGATACCAAAGCAGCTGCCGACCGCACCGCATCCGACTATCGCAATGCACTGCGCCTGTTGCACCCGCGCAGCGAGAACTGGCCGGTACCTGTAGAAAGTTATTCTGCGCTCGACGGCGGCAAGACCGCCGGGATCTGGCAGACCATTTGCGACTATCAGGAAGCCCTGACTGCTTCCGGTGAAATCGAAAGCCGGCGTTCGGCGCAGGCACGCGACTGGATGTGGTCGGAAGTCACAGACACGCTGCTGGACCGCTTCAAACTGAACGATGCGGTCAAAGCACAACTCCCCGAACTGGAAACAGCGGTTACTGCGGGCAACATCTCCCCGACCGCTGCGGCGAAGAAACTGATTGATGCCTTTCTCGACAGGTAAGACCCAGTAAACCCGCCCGTTAAACCGAAAAGGAAAGAAAAATGATCGGACGTTTAAACCACGTAGCCATTGTCACCCCGGATCTGGAAGCAGCTACTGCCGTCTACCGCGACACTCTGGGTGCCAAAGTGTCTGCTCCGGAAGACCTGCCCGAGCACGGCGTTACCGTTGTGTTTGTTGAGCTGCCGAACACCAAAATAGAGCTGTTGCTGCCGCTGGGCGAGACCTCACCCATCGGCAAGTTTCTCGAGAAGAATCCATCCGGCGGCATGCACCACGTTTGCTATGAAGTGGATGACATCATGGCTGCCCGCGACAAACTGGTCGAAGACGGCATGCGTGTACTGGGTGATGGCGAACCAAAAATCGGCGCGCATGGTAAGCCGGTGCTGTTTCTGCATCCCAAAGACTTTGTCGGTACTCTCGTTGAAATCGAACAGGTCTGATCCTGCCCGAACACTAAAGCACAAAAAAGGCGCCGCAGATTATTCTGCGGCGCCTTTTTTGATTCCGCGGAAGGCTGTTAACCCAACGCTTCAGCACTCGCTTTAATGCTCTCAACGTTGATCGCCGGATAGTATTCGGCCTCATGCTCCAGAGCACGCAGGTTCTTGTTAATGATGCTTTGCAGGTTTGGCTTCTTCTCGGCAGGGCCTTCGCCCTTGCCGATACCACCACCGAACTCAACAAATGCGTCCACACCGTCTTTGGCAGCAGTCGCCACACAGCCAATCCAGTTCACCGGTGCAAACAGTTGGAAGAACAGGCGGGTGCGGATGCTGTCCGGCGTTTCTTCATGGGCTTCGCCGGTGTAATTCGACAGCACACCGCAATTGGCAGTCTTGAACTCTACCGAGTCGAGGACCGAACGGAACTCACGGGCTGCCTGCACCATCAGATAAGTGTGGAAAGCGCCTTCGGTTTTCAGGCGGGTGGCGCGCTTACGCGGATAGATATCAGGCAGCGCAGCTTCCAGCGCATCCAGATCGGCGTCGGTGCCGCCAACTACAGTCTGCTGCGGCAGATTACAGCTGGCCACCTGACAGTAGAAACGATCAGCTACAGGAGTAGCTTCTTCCACCGTCAGACCCAGCGCCAGCATGCCGCCTTCGCCGTGTTCACCCATTAACTCACCACGGCGGCGCACCAGTTTCAGACCGTCTTCAAAACTCAGCACGCCGGCTGCAACCAGCGCTGAGTATTCACCCAGACTGTGACCGGCTGCCAGGGACGCATTGACCGATCCACCGGTCAACTCACGGAACACTTCCAGGCAGGCAATCTCATGTACCAGCAAAGCAGGCTGCGTGTTGCGGGTAAGACCCAGCTCTTCTTCCGGGCCGTTGTGCGACAGATCAGTAATATCATAGCCAAGGATGTCGTTCGCCTGTGCGTAGAGGTTCTTCGCAACGTCGAACCCGGCACAGAGGTCGCTGCCCATACCGGCATACTGACCGCCTTGGCCGGGGAAAATAAACATGATGTTGTTAGGCATCAGAAAACTCCGTTGGATACCACGCCATCAGGGCGCGGCCTTTGAATTAGGTGGCTAATTGTAGCGAGCAGAGAGTGCCCTAGCCATAGTTATGAGGCCTGGTTACGCGCCAAACTCCGCAAAGATGCGCTTCACTTCGTCGGCAATGATGGCAATACCCTCACGCACCATCTGATCGTCCTGAGAATAGGTCACGCGAATACACTCACGGGTATGCGGCCAGTCTTCATCAAGGCCCGGGAAGAAATGCTGACCGGCGATAACCAGCACACCGCGGTCTTTAAGCCGCTGATACAACTCTTCAGAGCTAACGGGCAGACCTTTGAACCACAACCACAGGAACAATGCGCCCTCCGGTTTGTGGATTTGGTAATCCAACCCATCCAGCACCTCATGAAACCAATCCACCGACTGCAAGGCTTTGCGCTCGTAATACGGACGAATCACCTCGCGGCTAAGCTTGAGGATCTCGCCGCTTTCAACCAGCGCCTGCATCATCACGGGACCCACACTACCCACCGCCAGACTAAGCACGGCATTCATACTGGTAAGCGCATCGATGATGTCTTTATTGGCAACGACTATTCCCGTGCGCGCGCCCGGCAAACCGATCTTCGACAGACTCATGCACAAAATAATGTGTTCATCCCAGATGGGTTGCGTGTCGCTGAAGATGATCTGCGGAAACGGTGCGCCGTAGGCATTATCGATAATCAACGGCACATCATGATGAAGTGCCAGCTCCGACAAATGGCTTACTTCATTGTCGGTAAGCACATTGCCGGTCGGGTTGGTCGGCCGCGACACACAAATCGCACCCAAGTCTTCCAAAGACTCCATACCGGTGAAATCGACCCGGTACTTGAAGATTCGGTTATCGAGATACTCAATCTCCGGCTTGCGTGACGTCAGCATATCTTCTGATACGCCAAGATCTTCATAGCCGATGTACTCAGGCGTTAACGGCAGCAGGATTTTCTGCTTACCGCCGCTGCTGAGCTCACCTGCCAGCAGGTTAAACAGCAAAAAGAAGCTGCCCTGACTGCCGCCGGTCAACGCAATGTTCTCCGGTCCCAGATTCCAGCCATATTCACGGCTCAAAAGAGCGGCCAACGCGGCACGGAAATGCTCTTCGCCGGCCGGAGACGGATAGTTCGACAGCATCCGCTTCAGCTCGCGTTCAGAACCGGCGACTTCCCGCAGCCGCTCCGACATCAGTGTCTGGATTTCAGGGATATGCGCCGGATTGCCGCCGCCGAGCATCTTCATATCCGAGCTGCCGGCCATCGCCGCGCCCAGATCATCCATCAGGTCACGGGCGCCGGTGCGGCGGGCGAAGCGTTGTCCGAAGCGGGAGAGTTTCATTTCAGAGCCCGTTCCAAAGTATGTCCCAAAGAAAACGGCTCCATGATTTCACATGGAGCCGTCCCGTCTCAACTAAAGATTGAACCGGTTTGCGTAACGCAGCAGCTTACTCTGTGCCAAGCTCCTGCCGGGACAACTCGGCTTTCTTATGCGCCGGCGTCTTCACCGCAATGAAGGCAGCAATAGCAATCGCCACAAAGAACAAGGTCATTTCCAGCCAATAGTCCTGCGGTTTCTCCCAGATAGACACGAACATGTTCCAGCGCCCCATCAGCTCCACCGTATTCCAGGCGATGATTGCTGTCGGGATGGCGTAACGAATTGCTGTGGTCACTTTCCAGAACTTCATCAGCCGCTGGAACAGATAGACCGCCCAAATCGTATTCAGGAAAAAGAACGCGTATGCGGCAGGCGAAGTCTCACCGGCAATGTCCTCGTTGTAGAGGAATAACAGCACCAGGTAGAAGAACCAGATTACGTAGATGGTTTCGAGCGCGGTAATCGCCGCAAAGTTGCGCTTGTGACCTTTCGTCGGCTTGCCGGTTTTGAGCTTGCCGTGACGCTGAATCCACAAGAAGAAATTGCACTTGGTTTCCGGGTTCAGCAGGAAGTAAACCAGCGTCGCTCCCAGCACGCCGACCGATGACATCATCACCAGATACTCGGCCTTGGTGGCGATCTCGCCCGGAATATTCGGATCCATCAGATCCGGCACATTGAGGAAGTTGCCGCCCCAGACGAACGAGAACTCGATCCAGCCGGTCCATAGAAACGTGCCGGCCCAGAAGCCGAGCCAGGTAGCAGACACCTCGTTCTCGCTGCGCATACCGATAAACAACAGCCAGGCCCCGAACAGACCCATCGCGAACGCCGACTCATATATGTAATGTTCACCCGGCCAGACATCCTCCATGACGATCATCACGGTGTGACCCAGCGCCTGCACGACAAACACAATGATGAACGCCAGCAAGCCGACCCATGGCGGCCGGTACAGCATGCCCTTCAACCCACCTTCCTGTGCGATAGCATTTGTACTCATGATCCGTTCGTCCCGATACAGTTTCGATATGCTCAGTCTAGATTTCACAAGGCTTTCTGTGTGTTAACAGAAGGTAAACATCGGTTAACAATGTGTAATCAAGTCACAAAAACAGCCCAAAACCCGCCCGGAAACGGCATGATTGGTGCTGACTCACAGCAATACACCTGACAAATGGCATCCAGCGAACAGCACGCAAATCAAAGCAACGGCAGAGTTCTGATCATCGACGATGACCGGCAGCTTGCCGGCATGTTGCTCGAGTATCTGGAGAAGCAGGGTTTTGTTGTCGATGTGGCTGGCACCGGTGAAGACGGTCTGGACAGGATTCATGCGGACCGGCCTGATCTGGTGGTGTTGGATGTGATGCTGCCGGGCATCGACGGCTTTGCCGTACTCGATAAAATTCGTCTTGCGGGCAACCTGCCGGTCATTATGCTGACGGCGCGTGGTGAAGAAGGTGACCGCATACTCGGGCTGATGGGCGGCGCTGACGACTACCTGCCAAAACCGTTCAACCCGCTCGAACTATCGGTACGAATCAAAGCCGTTTTAAAACGCTCGCAAAGTGATCAACCTGTCGCGCAAACGATGCGGACAGGGCCGATGTCCCTCGACAGTGCCAAGTGCCTGCTTACGGTGCACAACTCGGAAGTAAAACTCACCGCAGCTGAACTGCATGCGATGGAACTGTTGATGCGTCATCAGGGAGAAGTGTTATCCCGTGCACGACTCACCGAGTTTGCGTTAAACCGGCCACTGGAAGCCTATGACCGCAGCATCGACACCATCATCAGCCGACTGCGCGGCAAACTTGAGAAAGCCGGCATCCCCAAAGAGTGCATCAAGAGCCTGCGTGGTCACGGCTACGTGCTCGATGCCGACAGCCTCGATAGTTTAGGGGACGGATAAACATGCAACTGCCCTACTCACGCCTCTATGTCCGCACGGCTGTCCACATCGGTGTTGCCCTCGCTGCATTCGTATTGATCGGCGCCGCCAGCCTGGGGCTCATTGCTGCCTGGGAACTACGCGGCTACGTCGAAACCCGCGACAGCACGCTGGGCGAAGCTGCCGCCGACGTATTACAGCGCGACGGCGAAGCAGGCCTGGTGGCGTGGATGCAAAACGATGCCGATATTCCCGACGATGTCAGCATTTACATATTGAACAGCGACAGCCTCGATATTCTCGGGCGCGAAGTACCGGAGCAATATGCTGACTTCATTCGCGAGTCTGTAGTCGGTGAACCCGCCGCCCCCGACAGCAATATCGAGCCCGCGAGACTGGCACCACGTATCACCGGTCCGGACGGTCAGGTCTACTCATTTTTAGTATTGCCGAAAGGCATCTCACTGTGGGGCAGTCCGGCCACCAGTTTGGGTCTGCTACTCGCCGCCCTGCTCGTCATCTCAAGCGTGGCGTGGCTCATTGCGCGCACGATTACACGGCCCATCGGTGAATTACAGTTTGTGGTGCGGGAACTGGCTTCAGGTCACACGGCTGCACGTGCGCCTGAACAGCTAACCAGGCGCCGGGACGAACTCGGCTCGCTGGCTGCCGACTTCAACATGATGGCCGACCGTCTCACTGAACTGATGGAGCGTCGCGAAAGTGTTATTCAGGAAATGTCGCATGAACTGCGATCTCCGTTGACCCGGTTGCAGGCCGCTGTCGCACTGGCCGCTGCGGACGATGCAATTGACGACAAAGCCCGCAAGCGTATCGAACAGGAAATCACCCGCATGAACCGGGTGATCGGTGAAATCCTCCGCTACTCCAGTCTGGATGCAGCAGTCTCGCCGCGAAAGCGTCTGGTACGTATCGACAAGCTGCTGCAGGAACTGGCGGAAATAGAACAGATTGAAGCCGACCGTCGTGACTGCAGCATCAGCATTGATACCAGTGGCGACCTGACCGTCGTTGGCGACGCAGAACTGCTGCGCATCGGCTTTGAGAATATTTTGCGCAATGCGATTCGCTACACACCCGCGGGCGAAACCATCGAAGTAGATGCCTCGTCAGATGGCGACACTGTAGTGGTGGCTATCGCAGACCGCGGGCCCGGTGTCGATGAAGACAAGCTCGAGCAAATCTTTGAGCCGTATTTTCTGGTTGCAGCCGGCGATCAGGAACACGACAGCACCGGACTGGGCTTAGCCATTGTGAAGCGGGTGTTTGATGGTCATGGCGGCTCGGTGGTTGCCAGCCGGCGAAGCTCCGGTGGCACGCGCTTCACAGTCACGCTGCCCTGCCCGGAACTTGAGTAGCCGAATAACTCGATTTCTGAAGCTATTCTTCAGCCAATTCGTCTTTAGTAAGCGGGCCGGCCTCGTGCAGGTCATCCAGACCACGCACCAGTATCTGCGCCCACCGTTTGATCACTCTTTTGGTCTCCGCCTTATTGACCGGCGCGCTGTTCATATTGAGCATAGTCTTGTTGGGTCGGACCTGACGCCTGTCTACGGCGCGAACCAGCACTTCCAGTGTTTCCGAATCCCGTATTTCCAGAAACAACGTGGCTTGCCCCACCTCGCTCAGATAAACCGCTGTGTTGCCCGCCCGGTTCGGCGGCACAAACGAAACAATGTCGGCTAAACCGCCGCGCACCAGCAGCACGCCCTCGCCGGGCTTATCCGTCTCGACAAAGTGTTTGCTGTTCTTTAACTCGGTGTCGAACACTTCGCCGACCAACTCTTCGAATCTGGCTCTGTTTGTGTCGTTGATCGGATAGGCAAGGCGGCCACTGCGACTGCGGGTTTGCGCCGTATTACCGGGATCTTTCACGTCCCGGTATTGAAAAACCGTGTCTTCAATAAAGATCGCATTGAACTGCGACAGATCGATACCCGGCTTTACTTTGGTCTTGTACAGCCGGGATTTCACATCGACCAGATCGTCGACCAGATCTTCAACCAGATCCGGGTCGTCGTTGCGGATTTCTTCGACCGTGCCTTCAGCATCGACTGCAGCGTCATCTGCAAACACGCCCTGCGCAGGCATGGCGGCCAAGGCCAGACAGATAAAATAGAGAAAAAATGAACGCTTACACTGTGACATACACTAACCGTAACCGAGATGTGTGTAAGATTGTGACTCCAGCTTGCAGGGATGGTTCATGTTTATCAATTTCTGGTATCCGGCTATCGAAAGCGCCGAACTGAATGAAGCTCCGGTTAAAACACGCATGCTTGGGCAGGATTTTGTGCTGTACCGCGATGGCGACGGTATCGCACGCTGCCTCAGCAATACCTGCACCCACCGCGGCGGCTCATTGGGAGACGGCAAAATCCGCGATGGTCATATCGAATGCCCGTATCACGGCTGGCAGTTTGACGGCTCGGGCGCCTGCAGGAAAATTCCGTCGCTGGGCAAAGACGCCAGCATTCCTGCGCGCACGGCAATCGATGCCTATCCCGTCGAGGAGCGCTACGGTCTGATTTTCTGTTTTCTTGGCGACCTGCCGAAACATGAGCGGCCGCCGATTATGAACATCCCGGAATGGGATCAGGAGGGCTGGACCTACACTATCCAGCGCTTCGACTTCGACATCTACTACGAACGCTCAATGGAGAACGGTGTCGATCCTGCACACAACGAATTCGTCCACGACACCCATGGCTACTCCGGCGACCGCGATGACTATGAAGTACCCAAAGTTACGCTCGACAAAACCGAATGGGGTACCGGCTTCGGGCTAAACATCATGGCACCGCCACTGCCGGAGGGTGATATGAAAGATGCATCGGGCCGCTCCGAAGATGCCGTCATTTATGTGGGTACCGGTCACGAAGGTGTCGCAAGCCTGTGGACCTATATTCACCCGACGCCTGACATGCATATTCAGCAATATGCTTTCGAGAAACCCGTGGATGAGGACCACACCACTATTTTTCTCGTGAATCTGCGCAACTTCATGCTGGACGACAAAGCTGACGAGACGGTGAAGGACCGCAATGCCTACGTGGCTTATCAGGACCGCGATGTACTGATGGATCTGCACCCGGCCGTCACACCCAAAACGAATACATCCGAGTTTTTTATGCCCTCCGATGCCTGCGTTGCCGCCTACCGCGACCGCTTAAAGGAGTGGGAACAGAAGGGCTGGCGTATCGACACGAAGAAAGTGGCCGACACCGAAAAACGGGTCGCTTACGCCATTCCTTCACCGGAGCGCCGCGAGCGTAAATCGTGGGTATTGGATCCGGTACCGCTGGTTGGCGTCAATGAAAGTGGTGAGAACTAAGAGTGTCGACCTCACGCGTCCTTGTCGTCGTAATCCTGGCAGCACTGCTGGGAGCGTTTTTTTACTTTGATGCCGGCAGCGCCCTGTCGCTCGACAACCTGAAGGCGCAACAAGCAGAGCTGCAAGCCGGTGTCGATGACAATTTGCTACTCGCTCTAACTATCTACTTCGTCTGCTATGTCGTTATGGCGGCGCTCAGTATCCCCGGCGCCACGGTAGTTACACTGGCCGGCGGCGCCTTGTTCGGTGTAGTGACCGGTACCGTTGTCGTGTCGTTTGCCAGCACCATCGGCGCCACTCTCGCCTGCGGTCTGTCACGCTATTTATTCCGGGATGCGGTGGAATCAAAGTTCAGCCTGGCGGCGGCCAAGATCAACGAAGGTGTGAAGAAAGACGGCGCATATTATTTGTTTGGCTTGCGCCTGGTGCCGCTGTTCCCGTTCTTCGTCATCAATCTGGTTATGGGTTTAACCCGTTTGCCGCTACCTAAGTTCTTCTGGGTCAGCCAGCTCGGCATGCTGCCGGGAACTATTGTCTATGTGAATGCGGGCACGCAGATCGGTCGCCTCGATTCACTGTCCGGCATACTCTCACCGGCCCTGATCGGGTCTTTTGTGTTGCTGGCGCTATTCCCGCTGATTGCCCGCACTATCCTGCGTGCGCTGAACAACCGCCGCGCCTTAAGCCGTTTCACCAAACCAAAAAGCTTCGACACCAACCTGATTGTCATTGGCGCAGGTGCTGCCGGACTGGTCACCTCTTACGTTGCTGCAGCAGCCAAAGCCCGCGTCACGCTCATTGAAAAAGACCGCATGGGCGGCGACTGTTTGAATACCGGCTGCGTGCCCAGCAAAGCACTCATTCGTTCAGCGTCCGCTATGCAACAGTTCCGGCGCGCGGCTGAATATGGACTCAATGTGCCCAACCTGCCACAGGTGAACTTCGACGCCGTCATGGGCCGGGTGCACTCGGTCATATCGGCCATCGAACCGCACGACTCCGTCGAACGCTATACCGGCTTGGGCGTCGATTGCATGAGCGGCATCGCGAAGATTACTTCACCCTGGTCGGTCGAGATTGACGGGCAGAAACTGACCGCGCCGAACATTGTGATCGCTACCGGCGGCGAACCGTTCGTGCCACCCATTCCAGGTCTCGACCAGATCGAACACCAAACCTCAGATACGCTCTGGTCGCTGCAGGTTTTACCGCCGCGACTACTGGTACTGGGTGGCGGCTTCATCGGCTGCGAACTCGCACAAGCCTTTCAGCGACTCGGCTCACAAGTCACGATGGTGGAACGTATGCCGCGGCTACTAAGCAACGAAGATCCGGATGTGTCTGCCGCGATTGAAGAGCGCTTCAAAGCGGAAGGGATAGAGATTCTCACGGGCTTCTCGGCTACCGGGTTCAATGGCAAAACACTGACCAGCGAATCAGCAGCAGGCGGCAGCAATAGTGACAATCGCGAAACTCGTGAGATCCCGTTCGACGAAGTACTGGTCGCCGTCGGCCGTAAAGCCCGCACTGCAAACCTTGGCCTTGAAGAACTGGGCATAGAAGTAAACGACAACGGCACCGTAGCCACCGATGAGTATCTGCAAACATCGATCCCCACGATCTACGCATGCGGTGATGTGGCAGGACCGTTTCAACTTACTCATTTCGCCGCGCACCAAGCCTGGTACTGCGCAGTGAACGCGCTGTTCGGCCGCTTTAAACGCTTTAAAGCTGATTACTCAGTCATCCCCCGCGGCGTATACACCGCTCCTGAGATTGCCCGCGTTGGCCTGAACGAAACCGAAGCCCGTGTGGCGGGCATCAAGGTGGAGGTCACCACCTACGGTACTGATGATCTCGACCGTGCCATCGCCGACAACGAGGCACACGGGTTCGTCAAAGTATTAACACCGCCGGGCAGCGACAAGATTCTTGGTGTAACCATCGTCGGTGCCCATGCAGCCGAGATGCTTGCGGAGTACACGCTCGCCATGCGCCATGGCCTTGGGCTGAAGAAGATCCTCGGCACTGTGCACCCCTACCCGACCTATTCAGAAGCCAACAAATTTGCTGCCGGTCAGTGGCAGCAGAAGCACCTGCCGGGCAAGCTTCTGAATATCGCACGCTGGTACAACGACCGCCGTCGCAGCTAGCCCCCACCGCAACCAACCCTATCCCTTATCACACCCTCTGATCGGACGAAGCTTCCAAAGCTCCCGGCAAGAAAACTATCAAACTTCGAAAGGGGCAGGCTTCCACTAAGCGTGCCCCATACTAATCGCCTTTCAAATCCCTCCCGAAAACAAGCCTCTCAGCGCACGGCATACTCCGGTCCGCCACGATCAAAACATTAGAAAACCGGCTGCCTGATACCCCACTCCACTTTCCATAAGCAGCACGGCTGACAGTGGCAGCGCAGCGCCCGCTGCTAAGACGGGCGGGTACAGCGGCGCATTCGCGCCGGCTGTTACCCTTTGTTACGGCTGAAGCCCGCTCTACGCCTTATAATTTATGAGATATATGGACACTCCCGTCGACAATCCGGTCATCAGCATCAAGGACCTGCGCCGCTCCTACCCGATGGGAGACAGCGTCGTGCATGCGTTAAACGGTGTCGACGTATCTATCAACCGCAATGAATTCGTGGCGATCATGGGTCCGTCGGGCTCAGGCAAGACCACGCTGATGAACATGATCGGCTGTCTCGATAGCCCCGATGGCGGCGAGTACTGGCTGAACGGCCAACTCGTCTCCGACCTGCGTGATGCACAGCTGGCACACATCCGCAATGCAGAGATCGGCTTTGTATTTCAGACATTCAATCTGCTGAACCGCACCAGCGCACTCCAGAATGTAGAACTGCCACTTATATATAAAGGTCTCGGCAGAAAGGAACGCCTGAAGAAAGCAGCGACAATACTGGACCAGGTTGGCCTGGGTAGTCGCATCAAACACAAGCCATCGGAAATGTCCGGTGGTCAGAGGCAGCGCGTTGCCATCGCGCGCGCATTGGTTACCGAACCCAGCATCCTGTTAGCCGACGAACCCACCGGCAACCTCGATTCATCCACCGGCAAAGAAATCATGCAGCTGTTCGACCAACTGCATAACGAAGGACAGACTATTATCCTCGTAACCCATGAGGCCGACATTGCGGCACATGCTGAACGCGAAATCGTATTAAAGGACGGAAAGCTCGCTTCCGACACTCAAACCGCTTAACTGATATGAATACAAAAATACTAATCGTACCCATTGCCGCCGCAGTTCTCCTGCAGGCTTGCGGAAAACCGCCGGAACAGGAAGCTCGCTATGGCACAGCTCAGGTGGAACAGCGAGATATCGTCGTGTCGGTCGAAGCTGCGGGCGTGATAGAACCGGAAACCACGGTAGAACTTAAATCGAAGGCCTCAGGCGAGGTGCTGTCGATAACAGCAGAGACCGGCGCAGTTGTTGAAGCCGGTGAACTGATTGTGCAGATCGACAAGCGCACCCCGCGCAATGCGCTGGGACAGGCACAGGCTGAATTGGAAGCCGCTATGGCCCGCCGTGATATTGCGAAGACTCAGCGTAACCGCGCCGAGAAGCTTCTGAAGTCCGGCACCTTCAATCAGGTCGACTACGAGAGCAGCGTACTGGAGTACGCCAACGCCAAAGCAGAAGTCGTGCGGGCTGAAGTCGCTGTGGAAAATGCCCGTATCGCACTCGATGACACCGAAGTGCGCGCACCGATTACCGGCACAGTGATCGAACGCACGGTAGAGAAAGGTCAGGTTATTTCTTCACCTACAACCGATGTCAGCGGCGGCACGGTACTGCTGAAAATGGCAGACCTACGTTCAGTGCAGGTAAAAGCCTTGGTCGATGAAACCGACATCGGCAAAATCACTGCCGGACAAGCGGCACTGGTTACGGTAGCCGCCTATCCGAACCAGCCTTTCGAAGGCCGTGTGCTGAAGATTGAACCGAAGGCCGAAGAGGAAACGACCGTCACGATGTTCTCCGTGCTGGTTACGATCAACAATGAACAGGGCTTACTCCGCCCCGGCATGAATGCTGAAGTAAACATCAATATTGCCTCCAGCATGGACGTGGCTGCGGTGCCCACCATGGCACTGCGCACAATGCGTGATGTCAGCGCCGCCGAAGCCTATCTGGGAATGGCTGAAGACGAGCTGCGCGACGCGCTCAAGACCGCAAGACAGAACGCGCCGTCCGGCAGCGCCAAAGGCGGCGAAGGCTACCGGTACGGTGGCACCTACTGGCTGCTCGTTGAGCGCGGCGATACGCTGGTACCGGTATTTGTGGAGACAGGTATTACCGACCTCGACTACAGTGAGATTGTTGCCGGTGTAAACGCCGATGAAACCATCGTGCTACTACCCAGCTCCGGTTTGATTCAGTCACAGGAACGCTTCAAGAAATTCATGGGGCAGATCGGCGGAGTGCCCGGCATGAATGGCTCTGATGATAAAAAGGGCTCCAAGGGCAAGAAGAAGTAAGTCATGCTGATTCTGGAAATGTTCCGCATTGCCGGCCAATCGATACGCGCCAACTTCTTTCGCGCGTTTTTGACCATGCTTGGCATCATCATCGGTGTGGCTGCGGTCATCACGATGGTGGCACTGGGATCCGGCGCGCAGCGGGCCATCAACGAGCAGCTAGACAGCCTCGGCGGCAATATTTTGTCCATTCGCACCGGGCAGGGTTTTCATCGCGGTGTTGCCAACACCGACAATAAACTAACCACTAGAGATGCCAATGCGGTCGCTAGTGATGTTGAATCGGTGATGGCCGTCGTACCCGAGCTTTCCACCCGCAAACAGATCAAGCTCGGCAACAAAAACCGCAATCTCAGCATCGTCGGCACAACACCCAACTTCCCCGAAGTAAATCAGTTCGAGTTGACCTACGGGCAAATGTTCACAGCCGGCGACGACGCTGCAAAGAAACGTGTCGCAGTCATTGGTGGCGGTGTTCCTGCTGTTTTGGAAAAAGACCCCGCACTGCTCATCGGCCAAAACCTGACGATTGAAGGTACATCGTTTGAGATCATCGGCATCTTCGCGGAAAAAGGCTCTATCGGCTTCAGCAACCGGGATGAATACATCTTCGTGCCTTTGCAAACGGCGCAGTACCGTATCGCCGGCACCGACAAGATCGATTCAATCAGCGTTCAGGTGAGCAACAGCGTTTCTATCGAGCAGGCCATGATTGATGTCGAACGCATCCTGCGACGCGAACACAAGATCATCCCGGGCGCGAACAACGACTTTACGCTGTCCGACCGCAAGCAGTTTCTGAATATGCAACAGGAAGCCGCGAAGATTTTCTCTGCCCTGCTGGCGGGCATCGCCGGCATCAGCCTGATCGTCGGCGGCATCGGCATCATGAACATCATGCTCGTCACGGTCACCGAACGCACCCGCGAGATCGGTATCCGCAAAGCGCTGGGTGCCACGCGCATGAATATCCTCACTCAATTCCTGATCGAGGCAATGAGCCTGTGCATAGCCGGCGGGACCATAGGCATCCTGCTGGGGGGCTCGGCATCGGTGCTGCTCGCCAATCTGGCGGGTTGGCAGACCCCCATTTCGGTAGAGGCCGTAACCATCGCGTTTCTGTTCAGTGCAGGGGTCGGCCTGTTCTTCGGCATCTGGCCCGCAAGAAAGGCTGCAGCACTTGATCCCATCCAGGCGCTGCACTACGAATAAACCCTTATTCCCGGGGCTCTCCAGCATATAAACATCAATGGCTTACGCGCACGGCACAGGGCGGTAGGTAGCATTACCTATTTTCCGGAAACTGCTCTCCACGCACGATAGCTAACGATTTCAAGAATTATAAATGCCTGAGGAGAGCATCTATGTATATCAACTTCTGGTACCCCATCGTACGCAGCGAAGACCTGTCGATGGACAAGCCATACAAAGTCGAAGTACTCGGCATAAACCTCGTCGCTTTCCGCGACGAAAATGGTGATGCCGCTGTAATCAGCGACACCTGTGTTCACCGTGGCGGCTCTCTGGGCGGTGCCTGGTCTGCAGGTGACATGGTTCCCCGTATCCAGAACGGCTGCGTGGTATGCCCGTACCACGGCTGGGAGTTCAACTCCAAAGGTGAATGCGTAAACATTCCTTCAATCGGTTACGGCACGAAAGTGCCGCCGCGCGCGAAAGTCGACGCGTATCCGGTACAGGAAAAATACGGCATCGTCTTTGCGTTCCTCGGCGATCTGCCTGAAGAAGAGCGTCCGCCGCTACTCGAAGTTGAAGAGTACGGTCAGGAAGGCTGGCGTGCGAACACCGTGCTGGTTCTGGAAGTCGACTACTTCTATGAGCGTTCAATTGAAAACGCACTTGACCCTGCACATAACGAGTTCGTGCATCCGACCCATGGCTTCACCGCGTTCAACCGCGAAACCTACAAAGTTCGCGAGTATGACACCGAAGACCACAATCAGGGCTGGGGCATGTGGTTCATGCACCGCTTCGACGCGCCGCCGCTTAAAGAAGAAAACTGGGGTAAAACCCGTACTGAAGCCGGTGACCTTTGGGCCGGTGGCGGTACCCACGGTCCTAACGTGGTAATCACCCACATTAACCCGACCGATGAAATGGGCTTCCGTCAGTACTTCTTCGAGCAGCCGGTTAACGAAAACAAGACCCGCATTTTCTTCCTGAACATGCGTAACTTCATGCTTGACGGTAAGCATGACGGTCCTATCCACGCGCGTAACAAAGAGATCGCGAAGCAGGATATCGACATCATGATGGAGGTTTATCCGACCATGACGCCGATCAGCAACACCAAAGAAGTGCTGATGCCTGCGGATAAAGCGGTTGTTGCTTACCGCGACTGGCTGAACAAGTTTGACGATGCCGGCTGGCGTATCGACGTGGATGCTTTCCACGCTCGCAACGGCAAAGACACCGCGTTTGCTATCCCGTCTCCGGCACGCCGTGAATCCAAAAACTGGGTTCTTGAGGAAATCCCTCTGATCGGCAGCCGTGCGGACCGCAAAGCGGCGAAATCGGCCTAAACAAGCTGCAAAGCTAAGGGCTGCACCCTCAGCCCGAAACCCGGCCGCCGGACTCACTCGAGTCCGGCGGTTTTTTTGTGCCCGGCTGGCAGGAAAGCCTCCCCGACCGTATCTAAAGCGCTGAAAACAAGGCATTTCAGGCATTTTGCACATTTTTAATACATGTGCTTTAATTACCAAAGCTCGGGGGAGCGACACCGTTTCAGGATTGCAGGGCACACTCGTGCCCGGCATTTGAACACCCGTCCAACCGCCCCGAATCGGAAAACGTTTTAGTGAAGCAGCACTCCCGGGAGTTTTTAGTGTCGTCTCATATCCGCACCATTACCCAACTACCAGCAGCAGTATTGTTGGCAATCAGCAGTTCCAATTCATTTGCACAGGAAGACACCGGTGCCCTTAACCGTGGCCAGGGGCTGCTTGAAGAGATCACCGTCACAGCCAAGAAAACCGCAACATCACTGCAGGATACTCCCCTGTCAATTTCTGCATTCTCGGCTGAACAACTGCAACGTGTCGGTGCAGTCAACAACTATGACGTCGCACTATTGACACCCAACTTCAATACGAACCAGCAACTTGGACGACGTCTGGATCGTCCGGTTGTTCGCGGTCAGTCGGGACCGGCCGTTGGTGGTGAGCCAAACGCTTCGTACTTCATCGATGGCGTGTTTGTGTCCGGTAGCATTTCTTCTGCCACTCTGGGCCCTATCGAGCGTGTGGAAATTCTGCGTGGCCCTCAGTCCGCTCAATTCGGCCGCGCCACCTTTGCCGGCGCAATCAACTATGTAACCCGGCAGCCGACAGATGAATTCGAAAGCGAAGTCCGGGCAGTCGGCGCCAGCAATGAAACACTGCAGGTGAACGGCTGGGCTTCCGGACCGATTATTGCTGACACTCTTCGCTTCTTCGTTGCCGGCGGCTATGACAGCTATGGAGGTGAATGGCGCAATGATCTTAAGGACGGGCAGACCGACCCCTCCGGCTGGCTCAGCGTCCCGACCGAAGGCGACAACAGCGATTTGGGTGGCACAGAAACCATTGATCTCGCCACCAAATTTGACTGGCTCATCGGTGACAGCACCAAATTGACCTTGAAAGGCAGCTATACCAAAGCCAAAGACGATCATTACATGCAATGGATCCAGGAACCCGGTGAGCTGAACTGCTACCTGCCAACCGACGGTACCAACGGCACCATCGATAACACCGGCGAGTACTGGTACAACACTTCCGAAGGTATGTTCTGCGGCGAGATTGATGAAAAGCGGGTCAACTACAACGAGTTCAACCCGTGGAACGGCCCGTATATTCCGGGTGCACCGGAACAGGGCGGCGCACGTCAGGCAAGATTTAACCTGAACGACTTCCGCGAAGGCACAGTCCTGTTTTTCGACACACCTTTTACAACCGGCCAGCCGGCACGCCCGGGTGCCGAGCGTGATCAATTCCGTACCTACCTTCAGCTCGATCAGGACATCGGTGAATGGTCTTTGATGGGGCGCATTGCATACAACAATGACGACTTCCTGACCGCCTACGATCTGGACCAACGTGAAGAACGCCCGCTCGGGGGACTCTTCCATCTCGTCGAATCACGTGAAGTAGAAGACAAGTCATTCGAACTGATACTCCGCTCACCCGCCGACTATCGCCTACGGGGTTCTCTGGGAACCTACCTGTTCGATTCCGAGATGAGCCGCACACAGAGACGCATGCCGGGTCTGGCCTGCGTTACCGGCGTAACCTGTGGTACCGGTCTGTGGGAAGACCCGCCACTGATCGACAACATCGAAAACACCTCGATCTTCGGCACGTTGGACTTCGACATCATCGAAGATCTTACCTTCAGTGCTGAAGTGCGTTGGGCCAAAGACGAGAAAACCATCGTTTCGGGATACACTTGCACCGAGGAAGATGACCCGAATAATGATTACCCGCAGTTCTACGGTCAAAGAGTAGAAGATGCCGCCAGTTCCAAAGCACTGACACCGCGCTTCACGCTGAACTGGCGAGCCACAGAAGACGCCATGCTCTACGCACTGGCAGCCAAGGGTAACAAGCCCGCCGAGTTCAATGCGGGCTACTTCCGTGTGAATGCCAACCCGTGTGAATCGCTGCAGGCCCGCGAGGATGGCCTGACCCAGACCAAAGAAGAAACCGCATGGACTTATGAAGGTGGCACTAAAACCACCTGGATGGACGGCCGTGCATTACTGAATGCTTCGGTGTTCTGGATTGAATGGACCAACCAGGCCACATTCACCACGGTAGACATCGGCGGCGTACCCACTCAGTCGCTTGAGAACGCCGGCCGCTCGGAAGTCTTCGGCGTCGAGATCGAAAGCTCGTTCGCGTTTACAGACAACTTTACCGGCAGCCTGTCATATGGTCTGGCCGACGGCAAATACAAGCGCTATAACAGCACCGAGATTGCGAATACCACAGGTGAGGGTCTGGCTCCTGATGGCGGGCTGGAAGTAGGCGCTAACAACGCCAAGGGCAACCAGCTGCCGTTCAGCCCGGTACATTCAATCATCGGCTCGCTGGACTATGCCCGTGGCATCAGGGGTGATCTCGGCTGGTTTGCCCGCACCGACGCAGTCTGGGAATCCAGAAAGTATACGGGTGCCAGCAACTTTGCTTACCTATCAGATCGCACGATCTGGAACGGCCGCCTGGGCATCGGTTCGTCACGCTGGACGCTGACAGGCTATGTGTCGAACATTCTGGACGACACAACACCAAGCTCCGGACCAAGCTTTATTTACTTCTTCGGCAACTCGGGCGGCATCAGCTGGGACAAGGGCGCCAACTGCAACAACAACACCACACCGTGCAGCAACCTAGTGCAAACCGCCGCCTATGCAGCATCCCGTGGCCGACAGTATGGTCTGGATTTCGTGTTCCGCTTTGGTGCCCGCGCTCAGTAAGAGCCGGATAAACGAACAGGGTTAAGACGGCCACCGCATATGGTGGTCGTCGATCACAAACGCGTGTGAATGTCGCTCGGCTTTGTGCCGGTGCGCATGCACATGCGGCTCCGGACCTTCCCAACCCTCATGTTCGTGCTCATGATGCGGCCCGTGGGTATGCGGATGGTCATGATCGACGGCTTCGTGAACATGAGTGAGCGACCGACCATCGACAGCCGGCCAGATCAGCCAGGCAATGGTGGCAAAGGCCAGTACGGCCAAGCCCATAAACATCGATGTTTCAGGGATGCCGATCATACTGCCGAGTTGACCTGCGACGGGATAAGCGATCAGCCAGCAGGCGTGTGACAACGCGAACTGTGCAGAAAAATAGGCGGGACGGTCACCGGCAGATGCAGAACGGTTCACTATCCTGCCGGATGGCGTCTGCACCAGCGACAAACCGAGGCCTGCAAACCACCAGGTTACCAGCATCTGTGCATAGCCGGGCGCTGTGGACATATACAACAAGGAGATACCCATTACCGCCGCACCGGCGATCATGACAACCCGGTCTTTAATCCGCTCCAGCAATTTCGGCACCAGAAAGGCTGCCGTCATTGAACCAAAGCCCGCGGCCGCCATGGCCATGGCCACATTGGATTCGGTGCCGCCAAGCGCTTCACGGACATAGACAACGGTGTTAACAATCACCATGGCACTGGCCGCGGATACCGCCGCATACAGACACAGCAGAGCGCGCAGGCGAGGAGTTGCCATATAGGAGCGCAGTCCGAAACTGATTTCCTGCCAGATACCGCCGATGCGCGCTGGCGGCCGGGCATTCGGCAGCACGCAGCCCAGAATCAGCACTGCGGAGACAAGGAAGGCGACAGAATTGCTCAGAAACAGCGCTGTGTAACTGAAATAAAGCAGCGCGAGACCGGCGAACAACGGGCTTAACAAGGTTTCAAGATCGTAGGCCAGCCGCGAGTAGGACAAGGCTTTGGTGTAGTCCCGCTCATCCGGCAACACATCCGGAATGGTGGCGGAGAAAACGGGTTTGAAGCCTGCGGAAAAAAGATTGAGCAGGAAGATCAAAAGATAAATCTGCCAGACCTGAGTAACAAAAGGCATCAACAGTACGATGCCGGCACGAACCACATCGAGAGCAATTAACAAAGGTTTACGGGGGAAGCGATGCGCCAACCCACCGACAATTGGAGCGAACACCACGTACGCAACCATTTTGAACGCCAGTGCGGTACCCAGCACAACGCCCGCATTGCCACCGGCAATGTCATAAGCCAGCAGCGTTAGCGCGACGGTAGTAAGCCCGGTACCGACCAGCGCTATAACCTGCGCGGTGAACAGCTTTCTAAACGACGCATTGGCAAGCGGGGAACCGGACATAAACAGCACCGTCAAACAGGACGCAACAACAAGCCTGAGAATACTGTAGTTGCCGCCCTGCTCCAACCGGCTGCAACCGGGCAATCGCAGAGCGGCAAAAACATAGTGATAAACTCAGACAAGCTAACCGGCAGCACAAAAACACTAAACAGGCAGGACACGAGAAACATGGCAACAAATCCGGACAACTTGAACACACCCGTACAGCAGATCACGACAGGTGAGCAGTACATCGACAGTCTGCGTGACCGGAATCTGAAGATTTACCTGTTCGGCGAGCTGGTTGAAGATCCGCTGACTCATCCGGTGATTCGTCCATCAATCAATGCTGTCGCAGCCACCTACGATCTGGCTGACTCGCAACCCGACATCGCGACCGCCACATCAGGGCTTACCGGCAAACCTGTGAACCGCTTTCTACATGTTGCCGAAAGTGCCGAGGACCTGGTGCGTCAGAACAAGATGCAGCGACGTCTGGGTCAACTCACCGGCACCTGCTTCCAACGCTGCGTTGGCATGGATGCCACCAATGCTCTGTTCTCTGTGACTTATGAAATAGACGAGAAGTACGGCACCGACTATCACCCGCGTTTCCGCAGCTATATAGAAACCATGCAGAACGCCGGCTATGTGATCGGCGGTGCGATGACCGACGTAAAAGGCGACCGCAGCAAAGCGCCGCATCAACAGGAAGACCCGGACATGTTTGTGCATGTCGCCAAACGGACAGATGAAGGCGTGTACATCAGCGGTGCCAAAGCACACCAGACCGGCTGCATCAACTCCCACTGGCTGCTAGTCATGCCGACTATGCGCCTTGGCAAAGATGACAAAGACTACGCCATCGTCGGCGCCATTCCGGTCGACGCAGAAGGCATTACATACATCTATGGCCGGCAGTCCTGCGACACCCGGGCGATGGATGGCGCATTGGATGCGGGTAATGCAGAGTACGCCGGTCAGGAAGCCATGATTATCTTTGAAGACGTATTCATCCCGAATGAATATATCTTCATGAACGGCGAATACGACTTTGCTGCCATGCTGGTCGAGCGGTTTACCTGTTATCACCGCCGCAGTTACGTCTGTAAGTCCGGCGTTGGCGATGTACTGATTGGCGCCGCGGCGACGGTTGCCGAGTACAACGGTGTTGAAAAGGTGTCGCATATCAAAGACAAGCTGGTGGAAATGACCCATCAGAATGAAACCATCTACAGCACAGGTATCGCGGCCAGCCATCAGGCGACCGAAACCAAATCGGGCGCATACCTTGCCGACGACATGCTGGCCAACGTGTGCAAACACCATGTCACCAAGATGCCCTACGAGATCGGACGCCTTGCTCAGGATCTGGCCGGAGGCTTAATGGTGACGATGCCATCGGAAGCAGACCTGAACCACCCGGAAGCAGGTCCGCTGATCAAGAAGTATCTGCAAGGCCGTGCCGATATTCCGACAGAGAACCGTTTGCGTATCATGCGCCTGATCGAGAACATGACACTTGGCCGGAATGCCGTGGGCTATCTGACCGAATCGATGCATGGTGCCGGCTCACCGCAGGCACAACGCATTCAGATTGCCCGACAGATGCAGCTCGACTTCAAGAAAGAACTCGCTCAGGCACTGGCGGGTGTCGCACCGGATGCGGCGCGGGACATTTCAGACGACCTCAACGAGTACTTCGGCCGCGTCTTCTCGGTGAGCAAGGAATAGCGCCGCCCCGGCGCGACAAAACCAGTAGAAAGGGCCAAATACCCCGACCTGCCTCGCTGTCAGCTCGGGTATCGGCCTGCAAAGTCACAGTGCTTGACTTCGGCAAAGTTTAAGTCATATGATTTAATAATGTCGAAAAGCACTGCCAAACGCCAGAATACCAATGCCGCCTCCGAGCGTACCCGCAGCCAGATTATTCTGGCCGCCGAGCGCCTGTTCGCCGAGCACGGCATCGATGCAGTCTCTTTGCGCCAGGTAAACGTCGCTGCCGAACAAAAGAACTCGTCTGCAACCCACTACCACTTCGGTTCCAAAGAAGCCTTGGTGCGCTCGATCTACGACTTCCGGATGGCACCGGTAAACACCCGCCGTCAGGAAATGATTGACGACCTGCCGAAAGAACCGACGGTGCGGCAACTGGTGGAAACAATTGTGTTGCCGATTGTTGAAGAGATCGACAACAGCGAAGGCGGCAGCCACTACATTCGCTTCCTGTCGCAGATCGCCGGTCATCCGTCGGTTGATCTTGGTGAAATCTGGGAAAGTGAGCACGGCACGGCAATGAATGACGTTGCGAGAAGCCTGGCGACCGCACTGCCATATTTGCCACCGGCAATTTTCGGTCACCGCTTTGGTCTCGCACTGTCGCAAATCATCCACGCATTGTCCGACCGCGAGAAACTGACCCGTACCCGTTATGAGAAAGCCGGCAGCAACACCCGCAGTGAAGCGTTGTACGTCAATAACTTGGTAGACAGCGTCGCCGGCGGACTAGCCGCACCTGTCTCGGAAACTACAAGAAAGGAACTAGACCATGGCTAACGCAATGCAAGCCGAGACTCCTGCCACCGGCAATATCGGGGTAAAACCGATGACCGGCGCTCTGGGCGCTGAAATCAGTGGCGTTGATCTGACTCAGGACCTTGATGCTGACACCATCAAAGTTATCCGGGAGCTTTGGTACCAGTACAAGGTGCTGTTTTTCCGGGATCAGGATATGTCTCCTGAAGCACACATCGCTTTCGCGAAAAACTTTGGCGATGAAGTACAGAAGCCCGGCTTCGTTCCACTGCTGGAAGGCTACCCGGAGATTCGTCGTCAGGAAATGAACGAGTACAGTTCCATCGGCAGTGATGTGAACTGGCATGCTGATGACACCTATCTGGAAATCCCGTCCAGATGCTCTGTGTTGCATGCGCTTGAAGTACCCAATGGCAAAGGCGACACCATGTGGATCAACATGGTTGCTGCCTATGAAGGTTTATCGGAAACGATGCGCGGCATTCTCGACGGTCTGACCGCAGTACATGATCTGGTTGAAACAATGGGCCCGGGCCTGCTGCGCCAGTATGGCGGTGAACGCTGGCAGGCATTCCGTGACAAAACCCCGCCTGTCGAACATCCGGTAGTGCGCACTCACCCGGAAACCGGCGAGAAAGCATTGTTCGTAAACCCCTTGATGACGTACCGGATCAAAGATATGTCAGATGCGGAAAGCGACGCTATTCTGAGCATGCTTTATGAGCATATGAGTCACGCCGAATACACCTGCCGCTTTCGCTGGGAGAAAAACTCGGTCGCTTTCTGGGACAACCGCGTCACCGCCCACCGCGGCATTAACGATTTCTTCCCGTCGCACCGTCTGATGCACCGCGTTGCTATTGCCGACACGGTGCGCCCGGCCTGATTCTTAAATCAGCACCAGTCCTGAACTCCGGCTTTGCCCTTCTTGCTACAGTAGAGCCGGAGTTTTTCTTTTAGCCTTCTGGATTAAGGGACGCCATGTCTGCTTCCGGCATCAAGCTCGGCCCGCTGTATTTCACTCCCGGCGTTACGGGCAAAAATCTCGGCACCATGTTGTTTGCCGGCTTCGGCACCATGGCGATGATCAGCTTCATGAGCTTCATGCAGCCCTATGTGCTCACTGAACTGCTCAACATCCCCCAGGAGAAACAGGGCGCTCTCACCGGCAATCTGCATGCCTTTCAGGAAATATTGTTTATTGCCGCCGCTGGTTTCGTCGGCGCTTTGTCCGACAGGATCGGCAGACCCATCGTCTATGGCTGCGGCTTCATCATTGTCGCGCTGGGCTACGCGCTCTATCCGCTGACCGACTCGATTATTCAGCTGTACATCGTACGCGCTTTGTTTGCGGTGGGTGTTGCCACCGTTGCCGTCATGCTGAGTGCCTGCACGGTGGATTACATACAGGAGCGTTCACGCGGCCGCTGGGTCGGCATGATGAGCGTATTCAACGGGCTCGGTATCGTAACGATGTCGGGCATGCTCTCGCGGCTGCCGTCGATGTACGAAAACATCGGCAACGATGTGATTACGGCAGGCCGCTATTCGTTCTGGACGGTGGCAGCCTTGTGTCTCGTTGTTGGCATCGTGCTGGTGTTCGGACTGTATCGTGGCAGCGGCAAGCACGAAGACGAACACTCAGACTTGCTGGGCAAAGTAAAAGAAGGCGTCAAAGCCGGTCTCGACAGCCCGCGTTTGGCGATCGCGTACGGCGGCGCATTTATCGGTCGCGGCGACTTTGCGGTTGTCGGCACTTTCTTTTCGCTGTGGCTGACGCAAGTAGGCGTTGATCAGGGCATGTCTACGGCAGATGCGCTTAAAAAAGCCGGACTGCTGTTTGCCATGATCCAGATTTGCGCACTGATCTGGGCACCGTTCATGGGGATTATTACCGACCGTATGCGGCGCATTAATGCGGTTGCGCTTGGCCTGCTGATTGCCGGCAGCGGCTACACTCTGATGAGTTTTGTACCCGACCCCTTCGGCCCGTGGATGTACCCGGCCGGCGTCCTGTTAGGCATGGGTGAAACCAGCGTCATTGTTTCGGTAGCAGCACTGCTCGGCCAGGAGTCGGACCGCCCCCACCGCGGCGCCATAGTCGGCGTCTTCGGTCTGCTGGGCGGATTAGGTATTCTTGTGACCACCCTGCTGGGTGGACAACTGTTTGATGGCGTCGGCCGCAGCTCGCCGTTTCTGATGATGGGTCTGATGAATCTGGGCCTGATGTTTGCAGCCATTTGGGTTAGCAAGAAGTACAACAGCAGCGAGGCACCGTTTCGCGTCTCGAGCTGGGATAACACAAGCAAGGAAAACAACTAATGAAGTTTAAAAAACTCGGCAACTCTGATCTTGAAGTTTCAGTCGTAGGCCTAGGCTGCATGATGTTCGGCTCGATGGTCGATCAGGACACAACTACCGCCTGCGTGAACGCCGCTCTTGATGCGGGTATCAACTTCTTCGATACCGCCGACATTTACGGTGCTTCACCGAAAGCTTCGGAAGAGTTTCTTGCCAACGCACTCGGCGATCGCCGCAAAGACGTTCTGGTGACGACCAAGTTCGGCGCACAGGCCACCGGCAAAGGCGGCAGTGCTGAAGGTGGTGGCACCCGTGATTACATCATGGAGAAAATCGAGACGAGTCTTAAACAACTCAACACCGATTACCTCGATCTCTATCAGTATCACTTCCCCGATACCGGCACACCCATCGAAGAAACACTGCGCGCATTGGAAGACCTGATTCAACAGGGCAAGGTTCGTTACATCGGTTGCTCTAACATGAGTGGCGCCCAACTGGCCGAGGCTGAACAGGTCGCAGACGCCATCGGCACCAATCATTTCGTGTCGGCGCAAAACTGGTACAGCCTGTTTACCCGCACCATTGAAGACGATCTGTTACCGGTTGCTGAGAAAGGCAACATCAGCATCATTCCTTACTTTCCGCTGGAAAGCGGTCTGCTCACCGGCAAGTACCGCAAGGGTCAGCCTGATCCTGAAGGTTCGCGTCTGTCAGCCTGGGGCGGCTCGTTTAAAACCGACGAACGTCTGGAGAAAGTAGAACAGCTGATCTCATACGGCGAAACCATCGGCAAGAGCATGCTCGAGATCGGTATGGGTGGCCTCACTAACCGTTCGTATGTGGGCACTGTCATCGCAGGCGTCACCAAACCGGAACAGGTGACTTCCAACGCCGCCGCGGGCTGCGTGGACTTCAGTGCAGAAGAACTGGCGGAAATCGACCGGATTTGTAAAGCTTAGAAACGAATCGCTTCCGGGAGTACTGCTATGGGTTGGTTAAGTTCGTTTCTTTTCCTGTTCGCCGCGCTTTACATCTTCGAGCGCAAACGCATCAACCTCGATTGGTTCCAGGTGCTGGTGGTTGCGCTGGTGCCGGCCATCATCAGCCTGCTGAAATCGCTACTGGTGATGGTGGTACCCCTACCCAATCTGGTCGATGGCCTCGTCTGGCTTGTCAGCTACCCGATCATCTTCGTGTTGCTCTGGAAAATGATGGCTCTGCCCGCACCGAGGGCTGCTGCCTATACCGCAGCGCTGTTCGTGTTTGATGTCATCGTGACCTACCTGGTACTGCGGGGCTTAAGTAACGCCGGCATCATTGGCTGACATTGACAACGCAAGTCACAAATAAAAAAGGCCGTCTTTATGACGGCCTTTTTGTTGTCTTTGTGCTTATCTCTATTCGGCTGACTGCTTCTCGACAGCTTCGCGGAAAGGCTTCAGCGCCGTCAGCAGAATGATGCCGCCAAGAATCACTGCGATGGTATTCACCACTGCAATCGACTGACCGACTGACAACGGGTCGCCGAATACCTTCTCGGTAACAATACCGACAGCTGTCGGCCCGAGACCGGCAGTAATCAGGTTCAGGAACAACATCCATACAGCAGAGATCTGACCGCGCAGACGGTTAGGCGTAACCAGCTGCAAAGCCGTTGCTGCCAGACCCATCGTAATGCTGGCACCAAACGCGAAGGGTGCAGCAACGGTAAGCACCGTCACAGGATCAGTCACAGTGGTTGCCAGCACGCACAGCGGCACCATAAACACCGCTGCCATAATGCCGACTCTGAGCGGGGCGTCTGTTTTGCCTTTCTTCAGCAGCGTGTCGGAAAGCCAGCCACCGGCAATAACGCCGATAGGTGAGCAAATCAGCACCGTCAGGCCCAGCTTGAAGCCGGTCTCGGGCGGTGACATACCCACCACCCGCATGAAATACACCGGCACCCAGGTAGCCAGCGTGGTCATCGGTAATGCGAGCAGCGCGAAGCCGGTGTAGTGCGCGAGAAAGACACGCCAGCGCTGAAAACCGAAGCGAATTGCCTGACCGACACTGATTTCTTCGGTCGCAGCGGCCGGCACACCATGACGGGCAGGCTCTTTAACGGTGAACATTAACGCGGCAACGATAACGCCCGGCAGACCGATCACAATGAACGCCAGTTGCCAGGGAGCAACGGTGCCCACCAGTGGCAAACTCACATCATCGGCGGTTGCCGCAAAACGAATAGCAAGACCGCCAAACATCAGAGCGAGACCGACTCCGAGAAACGCACCGGATTGATAAACGCCCAAAGCACGACCGAGTTTTTCACGGGGGAAAGAATCGGCAATCATCGAGTAAGCGGCGGGTGACAACGTCGCCTGACCGATGCCGACACCGGCGCGCGCGGCAAACAACTGCCAGAAGTTCTGAGCCAGGCCGCATAGTGCAGTCATGATGCTCCACAGGAAGATGCCGCTACCGACAATCAGACGCCGGCTGTGCTTGTCCACCATTCTGCCAATAGGCAAACCCATCAGCGCATAGAACAGAGCAAAGTAGAGACCCATCAGCAAACCCATATCGGTTTCGCTGAGATTCAAATCGGCCTTAATGGGATCGACCAGCAGGCTGATGATGATCCGGTCCGCAATAGAAAATATGAATGCGAACACAAGGATAATGACGGTCCACCAGGCTACCGATGGTTTCGGCCAGCTGGTGTTGTTAGCGGTATTTTCAGACATAGCAGTGCTTTGGTTCTTGTTCAGGTGCGCCAATCCTAGGGCAGCAGCCACGAAATCCCACGTTTTGCCGCCACGGCGACCAATCCGCGGCAATTAATGCTACGAAACTGGCACTTTCGGGACTACAATCGCGCCATATTTCAGGTGTCTGAACGCCAACCTGTCCAAAAATAACTCTAAGCGGATTCGCCCCATGAACGATGAAAAAGTAGTAGTTGGCAGCGAAGAGTGGCTCGCTTTTCCCGGACTTTCCATACCTGCAATCAAGACACGGGTTGACTCAGGTGCCCGCACTTCCTCAATACACGCGTTCAACATTCAACCATTCCGTCGCAACGGACAGCCATGGGTCAGTTTCGAAGTACACCCGCTTGAGAAAAACAGACGAACGGTGATTCGCTGCGAATCCCCCGTTAATGACAGACGTGTGGTTAAAAGCTCTAACGGCACGTCCGAAAAACGCTATGTGATCAAAGAAACCCTGAGGTTCGGTGATCAGGAATGCGAGATTGAATTAACACTCGCTAATCGTGACAGCATGGGCTACCGGATGCTGCTCGGTCGCGAGGCCATGTCCGGTCGTATGCTTGTAGACCCCGACAGCAGCTTCTTGCTCGGAGACAAGTCGCGCGAGGAAGTAGGTAGCCTATATTCAGAATCGGACGCAGTCCGCAGCGGACTTAAAATAGGCCTGCTGGCCAGTAACCCCGAGTTGTACAGCAACCAACGACTTATGGAAGCGGCAGACGAGCGCGGCCATGAAATTACCTTTCTCAACATCAAGCAGTGTTATATGAAACTTGATGCAGAAGAGCCTGAGGTACATTCCCGTGGTGGTCGTGTGTTGAATGATTTAGACGCAGTGATCACCCGAATCCGGCCCAGCGTTACTTTCTATGGCTGCGCACTTGCACGGCAGTTTGAAAGCATGGGTGTGCTGACAATCAATGGCTCAGATGCTATTGCCCAGTCACGAGACAAGCTCTTCTCTTTGCAGAAGCTGCTTAAAGGCGGTCTAAACATTCCCACTTCAGGCTTTGCCAACTCTCCGATTGATACCGATGACCTGATCGGCATGGTTGGAGGCGCACCACTAATCGTAAAACTACTTGAAGGCACGCAGGGCCGTGGTGTGGTGCTGGCAGAGACACGTAAAGCGGCCGAGTCGGTAATCAACGCGTTTAAGAGCTTGCGCGCCAACCTGCTAGTGCAGGAGTTCATTAAAGAAGCAGAGGGAAAAGACCTGCGTTGCTTTGTCATTGATGGCAAGGTGGTGGCAACTATTGAGCGTGAAGCGGCGCCGGGCGAGTTCCGTGCAAATCTCCACCGTGGCGGTACGGCACGAGCAGTGAAAATCACCCCTGAGGAAAGAAAGATCGCGGTAAAAGCCGCTAAGGTTCTGGGTTTAAAAGTGGCCGGCGTCGACATCATCCGCTCAAAGAATGGCCCGCTGTTGCTTGAAGTGAACTCCTCACCAGGGCTCGAAGGCGTTGAGAATGCCACCGGCAAGGACATTGCGGGACAGATCATAAGATCTCTGGAGCGCCAGCTGGACTGGACACTACCCACAGCAGCAATATCTAAATAAGCAAAAAGCCCGCTCAAGGCGGGCTTTTTGCTTGTCTCAATAGCTAGGACGGATTAACTCGTCCGGCGACGCAGCCAACCCAGCAACCCGAGCCCTGAACCGAACAGCCAGATCGCTGCCGGCACAGGCACCACTTCTACCGACACCCAAATGTCGCCAGTGGCGCCATAGCCGGTCATAGTCACATCCTGAATATCCGCGACTGTGAAGAGATTCGTATTTAGCGCCCGCATCCCGAAGTTGTTCGGGCCTCCCCCACTTACACCGAACATGTTGGCATTGGCATCGAGCACCAGATAGTTGAAGTCGTAGTTATCGTCATAGTCATAGAAACGAACGCCGGTGGGTAGCGAACCGGTTACATTGCCGTTCTGATCAATGCGATGAGAACCGGTTGCCGTTGTCACCCAGAACTGACGTATACCGCCAAGAAAACCGGTCCAGGTGACATCCTGAATGTCCGCCACTGAGAACGGCGCATTCAAAGGACGCGTTCCGGTACCACCATTACCGTCTACCGATATCGTATTGGCATTGGCATCGAGCCGTAACCAGTTGTTGTCGGTATTGTCGTCAATACTGTAGTAACGAATATACGAAGGCGCCTGGCCCTCGACCTGCCCGTTGCGATTCACTGCATAGTGCTGCCCGTTGGTAGCTTCAACCCAGATACGACCGCCATTGACGGTACCGGTATAGTGCACGTCAACGATGTCGTTTACATGAAACGGCGCACTAAGCGGACGCTGGCCAAAACCGTTAGGGCCCTGCAACCCGATGGTGTTGTTGTTGCCATCCAGTATCCAAAAGTTGTTGGTGTAGTTGTCATTGTGTCCGTAGCGGCGAATACCCGGCGCTTCTTCAAAAACATTACCGTTGATATCGATGCGGTAGTGCATGATGGCTGCGTTCGCCTGCACTGAAAACATCATTGAGAAGATATAGAGCAGCGCTGCAGATAACAGCACCACGGTCGCACGTATGCGACCCGCGATAGATAAAGACATCTTCAAATTCCCCAAGTTGTTGTTTGTTATTTCTTGTTCAGCGGCGACAAACTCCCCTATGTCGATCGCTGACTAATGCCAAAGATATCAGAACCCTAATGCTGCGCACAATTTCACTTAACAGAATACAAAATCGCCAGACAACACATCACGGACACAAAAAAGCCGGCCCGGAACGATGTTCCGGGCCGGCTTTTTATATCTGATGCCGCTGCTTAGTTCTTCGACTTAAGGAACGCAGCGATTTCGTTGAGTTGCTCGTCGGTCATCCAGTTAAAGCCCGGCATAACCCGCTGCTTCACCGAATCCGGATCACCCGGCATACGACCAACTTTCAGCATCGCAACCAGTTCATCCTGTGACTTCGACTGAATAAAGGCAGAACCCACCAGAGTTACACCCAAAGGTTCGACACCTTTACCGTCAGGCCCGTGACATGATGCACAGTGAACGCCGAACAACGCATTCTCATCCGCCAGCGATGCAGCAACCGCGGCTTCAGCCGGCGCCTCTGCAGCAAGCTCCGGCACTTCAACCGGCTTCTTGCTGGTCATGCCGAACGGCGCCACGCCATCTTTGTTATAGCTACCGCCATCTACCTCAGACGATGCAGCATGATCACCACCGTGAGCCGCTTCTGCTGCCGCAGGCTCACCACCATGTCCGGCTGCCGCTTCTTCCTGCTGCCCGTCCGGCTGACCGCAAGCGGTAACAAACAGTGCCAGTACCAGCAACGCAGCCGGTTTCATCAATTCACGAATATTCATAAGTACTTTGTCGTTCATTGTTAATAGATAGTTTCAAAGAATACCTTCTCTGACCCGCTTTTCATATGTTGTTTGAGTGCTTGCAATTCAGCTCAAGCAGCCAATCCAACGCAGTTAAGGACGAGTCATTTGCTCCATCTGCTTCTCATATGTTGTTTGAGAGGGATGGGATGCTAGGCAAAAACTGAAGCGGAAGCGGAGCGTACACGCAGTACGTGAGCATTTCGCTTCAGTTTTTAACGCCGCAGGCCGCCCTCTCAAACGACATCACGCAACTTTGACATCGGGGATGCCGAACAGTGACTTCCATTCTTTGGCGATGAGCAGATCCATCAACTCGGACTCTTTGCC